>Ga0209062_1000356_pt1 | contig 155471 bp, 115 predicted proteins | sample Coa_R2_2_FD_187158 | JGI IMG/M metagenome (GOLD analysis project Ga0209062, IMG submission 187158) | Surface soil microbial communities from Centralia Pennsylvania, which are recovering from an underground coalmine fire - Coalmine... | ecosystem: Environmental > Terrestrial > Soil >...
ATCGCGCGGATCGTCCAAGCGGCGCCGCCCCTGCGAATCCACGGTCCCCAGCCAGCGCTTGCCAATCACCGCGATGAGCACGTCGCAGGCGGCCACCCGGTCAGAAATGACCTGCACGAAATCGTCGCCGGGCCGGATGGTGTCCAGGTCCATGAACACGCGGTCGGCACCGAAGCGCGCGCTCAGATGATCATAGAGGCGTCCCGCATACGGGCTGGTGTCCTCCCGCCGGTAAGAAATGAAGATCGAGGGCATGAGCGAACAATGGCTATTCTACATCCGCACCTGGGACGCGCTGGCCCGCACCGAGGCTGCAACCGCGGTGGTGTCGCTATACTGGCGTGTTGGCGCGCGCCATCGATTTATGCCGGAACCCGTGAAGGTTGCTGTTGTTGGAGTGGGCCGCATGGGCCCCATTCATGCCCTACATGTCCGCGAGATCGAGCGGGAGAAGGGAATGTGTGTATTGTCGGCAATCGTCGATTTAGATATCGAGCGCGCCCGCCGAGTCGCGGCCGATCTCGGCGGGAGCATCGCGGTGTTCTCGTCAATCCGGGAGTTACTCGCTTCCGGAGCGTCACAGGCCAGCGTCGTCGTAACGCCGACCGACAATCATCGCCAGAACGCGGCCGAATTGATTGCAGCCGGCCAGCGCGTGCTCATGGAAAAGCCGCTGACGGGTACGCTCGAGGGCGACCGTGACTTCGCGGCGCAACTGGATCGGGATCATCCCGAAGCGCTGATGCTCGCTTTCCAGCGCCGCTTTGATGCGCCTTTGCAATGCGCCAAGAAGTTGATGGAGAGCGGTCTCATCGGCCGCGTATTCAAGATTTATTCGGCGCTCGAGGACTCCAATCCGGCGCCCGACGGATACCGTAGGGGCGGCATCCTTCCTGACATGTCGGTTCACAATGTAGACGAGATCTTATGGATCGCCGGACAAATGCCGGAGGCGGCGTTGGCCATCGGCTCGCGAATTTATAGCCACCGCCTCACCACGTGCCAGGAAGACTTCGACGACGCGCTGCTCTATATGTGGTTTCCGGGCGAGCTGGTGGCACAGGTACAGGTGAGTCGCAACCATGTTTCGGGCTATCGCGTCGAAACGATTCTGTTCGGCGAAGAAGGTCAGATCAAGGTAGGGCGGTTCGACCAAAAGCCGTTCGATATCATCGTGGAGGCGTACGGACGCCGCGGGCGCAAAGAGCCGCTCGCATTCCAGACCTTCCGCATGCGGGACTATCAGCGCCCGCTGCCGGAGTTTATCGACCGTTTCGGTCCGGCGTACAAGGCCGAGGTCGCGGCGTTCATCGACTGCTGCGCCGCGCGGAATCCGTTTCCCACATCGCATCGCGACGGCCTGCGGGCGCAGGAGGTGGTTTCAGCCGGAATGAGTGCCGTAATCGGCAGGGAAAAATCCGCCGCCGTGGGTGCGTAGCATTCGTGGCGCGCCATGCGTGCCGCGTTCATACGCAACTGATCATCGAAGCGTCGGCGCGGCAAGCACGAATGCGGATGGCGCAACAAAATCAATAACGATAGTGATCCGGCTTGTACGGCCCTTCTACCGGGATACCCAGGTAGTCGGCCTGCTTCTGCGTCAGCGTCGTTAACTTGACCCCGATCTTTTCCAGGTGCAGCCGCGCCACTTCTTCGTCCAGCTTCTTGGGTAGCGTGTACACCCCGATTTTGTAGGTGTCGCGATTCTTCCACAGATCGATCTGCGCCAGCGTCTGATTCGAGAAACTATTGCTCATTACGAAGCTGGGATGACCGGTTGCGCAGCCGAGGTTAACCAGCCGCCCTTCAGCCAATAAGAAGATGCTATTGCCGGTCGGGAACGTGTACATATCCACCTGCGGCTTGATCTGCGTCCTGTTGACGCCCGGAGCTGAGGTAAGCCGCGATACCTGGATTTCGTTATCGAAATGACCGATGTTGCACACGATGGCCTGGTCCTTCATGTGCTGCATGTGTTCCAGCGTGATGATGTCCACATTGCCGGTGCAGGTCACATAAATGTCGCCGCGGCCCAAGGTTTCTTCGATGGTAGTCACTTCGAAGCCTTCCATGGCCGCCTGCAGCGCGTTGATCGGATCGATCTCGGTGACAATGACGCGCGCGCCCATCCCGCGCAGCGAGTGCGCCGAACCCTTGCCGACATCGCCGTACCCGCAAACGACCGCGATCTTGCCCGCCATCATTACGTCGGTCGCGCGCTTGATTCCATCCGCCAGCGACTCGCGGCAGCCATATAAGTTATCGAATTTCGACTTCGTGACTGAATCATTCACGTTGATAGCCGGGACCAGCAGCTTGCCCTGTTCCATCGCCTGATACAGCCGGTGTACGCCCGTCGTGGTCTCTTCGGAAACGCCGCGCCACTCCTTGACGATCTCGTGCCAGCGGCGCGGGTTCTCGGCATGGATTCGCTTCAGAAGCGCTTTGATGACTTCTTCTTCGTGGCTCGAGGATGGCGTATTCACCCAGTCAGAACCTTCTTCAAGCTCGTAGCCCTTGTGGATCAATAGCGTCACGTCTCCGCCATCGTCCACCACCAGTTCTGGCCCCTTGCCATTGGCATGGCTGATCGCGCGATAGGTGCACTCCCAGTATTCCTCCAGGGTCTCGCCCTTCCAAGCGAACACGGGTACGCCGGAGGCGGCAATGGCGGCAGCGGCGTGATCTTGTGTCGAAAAGATATTACAGCTCGCCCAGCGCACGCTCGCGCCTAAGTCGACCAGGGTTTCGATGAGCACTGCGGTCTGAATGGTCATGTGTAGCGACCCTGTCACACGCACGCCTTTCAGCGGCTTGCCCGGCGCGTATTTTTTGCGAATGGCCATCAAGCCCGGCATCTCGTGCTCGGCTACGGCGATTTCCTTGCGGCCCCAATCGGCCAGCGCGAGGTCGGCCACCTTGTATTCAGTGGCGGTGTTTGGCATGGTTGCTGTGCTCATGGTTTTCTCCTGGTCAGATGTTATATCTAGAAATACAGATATGTTGATATAATACTCGATAGCCGCACATGCCGTCAATCCTCAAGAACCTCAGGCTTCTGGCCGACCCCAGCCGGCTGCGGGTCCTTCTGCTGCTAGAACGCGAGGAGCTTTCCGTGGCCGAGCTTCAGGAGATTCTCGGCATGGGACAAAGCCGGATCTCAACACACCTCGCCCAATTGAAGCAAGCCGGGCTGGTGGAGGACCGGCGCAACGGGAAAAGCATCCTGTACCGCCTGAAACCGGCGCGCGGCGCCGAGTTGAAGGCCTTCGATGATTTGCTCAAGGTACTCCGGCAGGCCGCCCACGAGATCCCCGAAGCCGAGCAGGACTCAGACGCGCTGCGGCTTGCTTTGCGCCGCCGTCAGGATAAAACGCGCGCCTATTTCGACGAGCTCGCGGGTAAGTTCGGCCGCCACTACATGCCGGGGCGCTCCTGGAAAGGTCTGGCCGAAACACTGCTGGCTCTCATGCCGCCGCTAGTGATTGCGGACCTCGGCGCCGGCGAGGGCACGTTCTCGCAACTGCTCGCCCGGCGCGCCAAGAAAGTGATCGCTATCGACAACTCGGAAAAAATGGTGGAGTACGGCTCGGAGTTGGCGCACAAACACGGTGTCCAGAACCTCGAATACCGGAAAGGCGATTTGGAAGACGTGCCGCTGCGGGACGCAAGCGTCGAGCTGGCCTTCTTTAGCCAGTCGCTACACCATGCTCAGCATCCCGAGCGCGCCGTCGCCGAGGCCTGGCGGATTCTAAAGCCCGGCGGCCGCATCGTGGTGCTCGACCTGATGCGCCACAATTATGAAGAAGCGCGCGATTTGTACGCTGATCTATGGCTCGGCTTCACCGAGGTCGAGGCGCTGCGATTCTTGCGCCAGGCAGGCTTTAAGAATATCGAGACATCGGTAGTCCACCGCGAGGAAGAAGCGCCGCACTTTGAGACATTGCTCGCTGTCGGCGATAAGTGACCGCCGGCAGGCCGCAGCTACTCGACCTCCGCCTCCGGGGTGGCGTCCTGCTGCGGTTCGGGCTCACCAGCTTCCTTCCGGGCATGCTCGAACAGGAAGTTCATGGTCTTGTTGCTGCGAATCTGATACGCGATCCGGCCGAGGAGCCCTTCTTTTTCGAGCTTCTTGCGCGTGGCAGCCACCGGCTCGCGGTCTTGTTTAGCGATGCGCTGCACCTCGTGATCCACTTCGTCGTTGGTAGCGTGGATTGACTCGCGCTCCGCGATCTTATCCACGATCAAGCTGGCCCTCACCGCTTGGACCGCCTTGGCCCGCTGTGAATCCTTGAGCTTGTTCCAATCGAGTTTCAGCTTGCTCGGATCGACGCCGCGCTCGGCCAGAGACCGGAACTGCGACTCCAGTTGCGACTCAATCTGCCGCTCGACATACGCTTCCGGCACCGGAAAATCGTGCAGTTCTACCAAACGATCGATCAGTTCGTCCTTGGCTTTGGACTGTGCCGCGTATTCCCGCTCCTGGAAAATCGCTTTTCGGATAGCTTCGCGCAGATCATTCAAAGTCGGATAATCGCCGAGGTCCTGCGCAAACTCATCGTTCAGCTCCGGAAGTTCTTTTGTACGGATCACTTTCAGCTTCATGCGGAAGCGCACCGTCTTCCCAGCCAAGTTCTCCTTACCGTAGTCCTCGGGGTAACTGACTTCGAACTCCTTTTCTTCTTCCGGCGACATGCCGCGCAGGGTTTCCGAGAAAACCGGCAGAGTATCGGGATCGCCCACCTTCAACTGCATCTCGTCCTGGTGAATGGGCTCCGCCACGCCCGAAACGCTGTCCAGCGATACCACCGCATAATCGCCATCGGCGGCGGCGCGCGGTTCCGCATTCACAAATTGGGCTTTCTGCTCCCGGATCTCGCCAATGCGTGTGTCAATATCGGAGTCCGTGACCTCGGGCTCATGATAGTGCACCGTGACGCCCCGATACTCCTTCAGTTCGATGTTGGGGGCAACTTCGAACTCGGCCTTGAACTTAAGCGGCTCGCCGTCTTTGAACTCGACATCCTTTACGCTCGGCCTGCCTACGGGCTGCAGCTCCTCTTCCTCCATCTTTTTTTTGAAATATTTCGGAAGCAGGTTCTCCAGGACGTCCTCGCGGACCTTATGCGCGAACTTGCTGCGGATCAAGCTGACAGGCGCTTTTCCGGGACGGAAGCCTGGCAGGCGGGCCTTACTCTGAATGTTCGCAATGGCGCGCTCAGTCTCGCGCGCGACTTCGTCCACCGGGACGGTGATTTCGATTTCGTGCTTGCAGCCTTCAACTAGCATGGATGATTGCGGCTAACCCGCAACTTCCATTCTAGAAGGATGTGCTTGTCTAATGCGAGCTACCGCGCGGCGACGGCGATGCGGCCGCCTTCGCGCAGAGCCTCCGCTTTGTCCGAAGCTTCCCAGGTGAAGCTAGGTTCAGTTCGGCCGAAATGCCCGAAGGCCGCGGTCTTGCGGTAGATCGGCTGCCGCAGCTTGAGGTGCTCAATCATGCCCTTGGGCGTAAGCTGGAACTGTTCGCGAACCAACTCCACCAGACGGTCCTCATCCACCGCGCCAGTGCCGAAGGTGTGGACCATAACTGAAACGGGTTCGGCGACCCCAATCGCGTATGCCAGCTGCACTTCACAGCGGCTGGCGAGTCCAGCGGCAACCAGGTTTTTCGCGACGTAGCGGGCCATGTAGCACGCTGAACGATCCACCTTCGTCGGGTCTTTGCCCGAAAACGCGCCGCCGCCGTGCCGTCCCATCCCGCCGTAGGTGTCCACGATGATCTTGCGTCCTGTCAGGCCGGTGTCGCCATGCGGGCCGCCGATCACGAATCGCCCGGTGGGGTTGATGTGATATTTGGTGGAGGAATCGACCATATTGGACGGAATGACCGCGTCGATAATGTGCTTCTTCACCTGCGCCCGCAGTTCTTCGGTGGCAACTTTCTCATCATGCTGAGTGGAGACGACGACGGCGTCGATGCGCTTCGGCTTACCATTCACATATTCGACGCTGACCTGACTCTTGCCGTCCGGCCGCAGGAAATCCAGCTTCCCGGCGCGCCGAACTTCGCTCAACTGCCGCACCAGCTTGTGAGCCATCATGATGGGCAGCGGCATCAGCTCCGGCGTTTCATCGCAGGCATAGCCGAACATCAGGCCCTGATCGCCCGCGCCGCCCGTGTCGACACCCATCGCGATGTCAGGCGACTGGCTCTGGATGGAATTGATGATCCCACAGGTTTTACTGTCGAACCCCATAGCGGCATCGGAATACCCGATGTCGTGGATTACACTGCGCACCAGTTTCGGTACGTCAACGTACGTGGTGGTCGTAATTTCACCCGAAACGACGCAAATCCCGGTAGTGATCAGCACCTCGCAGGCCACGCGCCCCTTGGGATCGTCCTTGAGTACAGCGTCCAGCACTGAATCCGAGATCTGGTCCGCCATCTTGTCGGGATGTCCTTCGGTCACGGATTCCGACGTAAAAATATGCCGCATTTTTTCTGACACTGAATGAGCCTCCTGGGGCGCTTACTAATGTAATCCTCTGGTTTTCCGGGCAGGAACCAATATGCAAGTGTATCGCTTCACGAATCGAGGGGTCAACGAACCAACGGACTAGGCCGGATGGGCCCTTCGGTTTTAACCCCTGTCCGTCAATTTCCTCTATTATCGCGTGTTCTTTTATCATCTCGCGCCTGACGGGGTTGCCGCCGGGCCGGCTGCCGCCATCGAGCGATATGCGCGCGGGCTGTACCCGAACTCCGCTCGAAACGCATACTCCTGCGCCGGCCCAGGTAAGCAGAGTATCGGGAACATCGGATAACCAGCGCGTCGACGTGGTGAACCACGAAGCCGCCCAAGCAGATGCGCCAACAATACCAGCGCGGCCAGGCCTGCGTACTACGGCATGGGACTGCGGCTAACTTCTATTCGTCCCGATGAGCTGCGCCCGGCTCGAACGCCGGCAAACAGATGGCGACATATTCCGCGCCGTCTGGGCCGGGCGTGCTGTAACGAACCCACTCACCCCGACGCGCAACTACGGCTTGGCCCGCACGCACTTCCAACGTGCCGCCGCGCGATTCGACGCGCAACGAGCCGTGCAGCACCAGCGTAAATTCATCGAAGTCCGGCTGCTGTCCCGGCTCGCTCCATCCAGACGGGCTGTGCATATGGGCGATGCTCACGCCGAGATCACCGGAATTCACGCGCCCGATGTACTCCTCAATGAGCTTGTCTCCAGGGACCGGAATCCGCGTGGGGCTGGCGATGAGCTGGGGCATTGTTAGTTAATGGTCCCGGTCTGTGACCAGCTCCGTGAGCGCGGCCATAGCTCGCTGCGCCGGAGATTCGGGAAACTCGCCGATTATATTTCGCGCCTTGTCTGTGAACGATTGGGCACGCTCTTGAACGCGCTCGAACCCGCGATGCCTCTCGATTACACAGCGGATCTTTTCAAACGGCACGTGTTCATAGTTTCCGCCTTGGAGTACGGCCGCCACCAGTTCGCGCTCGTCATTGCTCGCCCGTTCCAGAGCATAGATGAGCGGCAGCGTGATCTTGCCTTCTCGCAAATCGCTGCCCACCGGCTTGCCGAGCACTTTCTCCCGCGCGGTGAAATCAAGGACGTCATCCACGAGTTGGAACGCAATCCCTAAATTCCACGCAAACTCACCCAAGCGGGTCTCGGTGTTCTCATCGGCTCCGCCCGTAAGCGCTCCCAACCGCGCGCACGCCGAAAACAGGCTGGCGGTTTTACGGTCAACCAGCTCCATGTAGTCGGCTTCGGAAACGGCCATCTTGCCGATGCGCTCCAACTGCAGCAGCTCGCCCTCCACCATCATCTGCGTCAGCGAGACCAGCAAATCCAAAACGTGGAAATTGCGCTCGCGGACGGCCATTTGAAAAGCCTGCATGTACAGCCAGTCGCCTGCCAGCACGCAGGTGTGATTGCCCCAGATGGTGTTCGAAGACGGCCGGCCGCGGCGAGTTTCGGCGATGTCGATCACATCATCGTGCACCAGCGTCGCGGTGTGGATCATTTCCACCACTGCCGCCATCCGGATCGAGGCATCGGTTACTTCGCCAACCAGCTTGGAGGCGAGCAGCAACAGAATCGGGCGCAGCCGCTTTCCTCCGCCATCCTGTAAGTACCGTCCGATCGTCGTAACAGCATCGACGCTGGCGACCGATTCCAGACTGATCTCGCGCTCTACCTTTTCCAGATCGTGCTTTACGAGGCCGAGAATCTCGCGCGCGGTTAAAGTTTGGCCGAGTTTACCCAGTCCCATGGAGAATGTCTCAGTTTAGCAGGTTCATCAAAAAACCTCGCAAAGTGCTTGACAAAAGCTAGGGCGAAAGTGTTACGCGGTGTGGATCAGCTTGCGGAAATTTTCCGTCGTCACCCGGCAGATATCCTCGAAGCTGATGCTTCGCAATTCCGCCAACTTCCGAGCCGTATGTACCACCAGTGCCGGCTCGTTGCGTTTTCCCCGCTTAGGGACCGGCGCCAGATAAGGCGCGTCCGTCTCAACCAGAATGCGATCGGTTGGAATCTCCCGCGCCGCCGCCTGCACATCCAGCGCTTTGGGGAACGTCACAATTCCTCCAAAGCTCAGATAAAACCCGAGCTCCAGCGCGCGCCGCGCTTCCGCCGGTCCGCCCGAAAAACAATGCATGATGCCCGGCAGCCCAGCGGGCTTCCAGTGTTGCTCGATCAGCGCCAGCGTATCGTCCCACGCCTCACGCGTATGAATAACGATGGGCTTGCGCGCGGCCGCCGCGATGCTCATCTGCTCGATGAAAACGGATTTTTGTGTATCGCGCGGAGAAAAATCGTAGTGGTAGTCTAAGCCGATCTCCCCCACCGCAATCACCTTGGGATGCGCCAGCAATTCCTCCAAACGGCGCAGGTCCGCCGGGCTGGCTTTCGCCGCGTCATGTGGATGCACCCCTGCGGTGGCATAAAACAGTTCGTAACGGTCCGCCAGCCGCACGCCGGCTTCCAGGTCCGGTGGACCCTGGCCGGTTCCGATGGCCACCATCTTTTCAATGCCCGCGTCCAGCGCGCGCTGAATCACCTCGTCGCGGTCGCTGTCGAATTCAGGGCTATCCAGATGGCAGTGTGAATCAATCAGGCTCACTTGAGCCGCGCTCCGATCGGAATTTCCTCCAGGAACCCCGCCAATACGGGCTTTCCGCCCTCAACCGATGCCGCCACAATCATGCCGTTCGATTCGATTCCACGTAATTTGCGCGGCTGCAGGTTTGCGACAATGACGACCTTCCGGCCCAGTAACTGTTCCGGCGCATACGCCTCCGCGATGCCTGCCACTAGCGTTCGCGGCTCGCTCTCGCCAATATCCACCTTTAAGTGCAGCAGCTTATCGGCGCCCTTCACGCGCTCGGCAGAAACCACCTGGCCCACCCGCAATTCGACCTTGGCAAAATCGTCGATGCTGATCTTTGCCGGCCCCTGCGTCGCTGCTTTTTCCGCCGCGGCTGATCCGGGCTTGAAAATTGCAGCCAAGCGCGCGGTCTCTTTCACTTCCAGCTCGACCATTTTGTCGATCGCCTGATTGTCCAGCCGGGGAAACACGCCGCTTACCGTGCCCACCCTTTGACCGGCCGGCAGATGTCCCCAATGCAGGTCGGCGATTCCGATGGATTCAATGGGCGCGCGCATGCCAAGCTGAGCCCAAATTTTGCGGGCCGAATCCGGCATCACCGGATAAATCCAGGCACAAATGATGCGCAGCGCTTCCGCTGCCGTGTAGAGTGTCTCGTCGAGGAGTTTTTGGCTCATCGCCTCCTGATCTTTTGCCAGGTTCCATGGCGCCATCTCCACGATGAATTTATCGATCACTGAAATTAGTGCCCAGATCGATTCCAGACCCCGCGAAAAATTGAAGTCCTCAAAGGCTTCGAGCGCTTGTTCGGTGGTTTGACGCGCTGCCGAGGCAATATCGCCGCGGCCAGCCGAATTCGGAATGACGCCGCCTCGATATTGCTGAATCATCGATAGCGTCCGGCTGGCGAGATTGCCGAGCCCATTGGCCAGATCCGCGTTATAGCGCTGAATGAGCGCATCGTAGGCGAAACTGCCGTCCTGTCCGAACGTGACCTCGCGCAATAAAAAATAGCGCAGCGCATCGATTCCTACCACATCGGCGATGGGGCTGGGATGCAGAACGTTGCCGCGCGACTTGCTCATTTTGTTCTCTTCGAACAAAATCCATCCGTGCGCGAAAACTTTCTTCGGCAACGGCAAGTCCGCAGCCATGAGAAAGGCCGGCCAATATACAGCGTGGAACCGCAGAATATCTTTACCGATCAGGTGCAGATCGGCGGGCCACAGATTCTCATCCTTTACCGCGCTCATATAGGAAATCAACGCGTCGAACCAGACGTAGAACACATGGCGACCTTCCACCGGAACGGGAATGCCCCACTGGATGTTGGTGCGCGTGATGGACAGATCGTTCAGGCCTTGCTGAACGAAGGCCTTAATCTCATTGCGCCGGTGATCGGGCTTCACAAAGCCTGGATCTTTCTCGTACAACTCCAAAAGCCGCTCTTGAAATGCGGACAGCTTGAAAAAGTAGTTCTCCTCCGTCACCGTCTCTGTCGGCCGCCCGCATTCCGGGCACGGATCGCCGGGTTTGGCCTCGTTCACGTATAGTTCGTCATTTACGCAATATTGGCCGGTGTAGGATCCCTTGTAGATGTATCCGTTGCGCTGGCACCGCTCGAACAAGTCGCGCACGGTGTCGCGATGTTTCGGGTCGGAAGTGCGGATGAAATGGTCGTAGTCGATGCTCAGGTGCTGCCATTGGCTCTGAAATTCGGGCGCCATCTTGTCGGTGTAGTCTTGCGGCGTCAAGTTGGCGGCTTTAGCGGCGCGCTCGACATTGCGGCTGTGCTCGTCCGATCCCGTGGTTAAAACCACCGGATGGAATCCTTGCATCTTCTTAAAGCGCTTCACCAGATCGGCAACGAATGTCGAGTACGCGGTGCCGATATGGGGAGCCGCGTTGACGTAGTAAATCGGAGTGGTCAGGTAATATTTCATCGAGTGTTTTTCAGGTACGCCAGATTCGCCTCCGCCATGATGTGTTTCAGCGGGATGCCCAGTTCCTGGGCGATCTTGCGGCAGTCTTCGTATTCCGGGGCGAAGGAGCCGTCCTCGGAGATTTTGACCCGCACCTTACCGTGGGGTGTCTCTACTTCTTGCCAGCGCCGGGCCTTAACGCGGCGCTCGGCGGAGTACATGCGCAGGCCGAGCGTGGTTGTCTCGGCAAAAATTAGCTTGGCAAACTCTTCGCGATCCTCGGGCTTAGCGATTACGCGCAGCAGCGTGCCGGGACGGTTTTTCTTCATCAGCACCGATTCCAGCGACACGTCCAATGCTCCCGCCTCGATCAAACGCTCCATCGCATAACCGAGCATCTGCGGAGTGGCATCGTCGATATTGGCTTCAAGTACGGAGACCGTGGTTACTTCCTGGGCGCCGCTGGGTTCGCCGATCAGGACGCGCAGGACGTTGGCATGTTCCGGAAAATCCTTTGTACCCGCGCCGTAACCGGTGGCGATCATGCGCATCGGCGGGAGTGGACCGAAATCGGCCGCCAGCGCGGATGCGATTGCCGCGCCCGTTGGCGTGGTGAGCTCTACGCACGGTCCGCGCGCGTAAATTGGTTTTCCCCGCATCAATTCCGCGGTCGCGGGCGCCGGCACCGGCAGTTCTCCATGTTCGCAACGAACGATGCCGGAGCCGACGTTTAGCGGCGAGCAGTGGATCGATTCAACGCCCAGCAGATCGAAAGCTGCGCAGGATCCCGCGATATCGCAGATCGAATCCACCGCGCCCACCTCGTGAAAATGGACCCTTTCAACGTCGATTGCATGGACCTTCGCTTCGGCTTCGCCCAACCGCTCGATTACCGCGCTGGCGTTAGCCTTGGCGCGCGCCGATAGCCGCGAATTTCCGATCAGATCCAAAATGTCTGCCAGGTGCCGGTGTTTCTTCGCTTCGCCGGCTTCCACGTGGAACTTGGTCGCGGCGATGCCGCGCCGCGTGGTCTTTTCAAAGCGAAATTTTGCGCCAGTGTCCAGCGATCGCAAAAGACCCGTAAGTGCCACCGCATCCACGCCCGCGTCGACCAGCGCGCCCACGGTCATATCTCCGCTGATCCCGGAGAAGGCGTCCAGGTAGCAGATCCTCATGCGATTAGTTGCGGCAGGAGTTCGCCGGAGGGACCGAGAAGAAATTCGTCGATTTCGCGCGAGAGCGGTGTTTCGGCGACATTAATTTCCACAACTCGCGCGCCACAAGACTTCGCGAGGTGCGCCAATCCCGCCGCTGGATAGACCAGGGCGGACGTCCCGATTACCAGCAGTACATCGCAATTGCGCGCGGCGGCTTCAGCGGCCTGCCAGACGGGTGCCGGCAACGGCTCGCCAAACCAGACCACGCCAGGACGCAACATGCTGCCGCAGCCACAATGGGGCGGAACCTCGAGCAATTTTGCGCGGCGGTCCTCGCGTTCGCTGCCGCAACCCAGGCAGCGCAACGTCCAGATGCTCCCATGCACGCGAAGCACGTTCTGGCTCCCGGCCAGTTCATGCAACCCATCGACATTCTGGGTAATCAGCGTGAACTTTGGCGTCCGCTGCTCTAACTCCGCGAGCGCGTAGTGGCCCGGATTCGGCTTCAGGCCCGCGATTACGCTGCGACGCCAGTCATACCACTCCCATACCAACTTTGGATCGCGCGCGAAGGCGTCGGGCGTTGCCAGACTCTCGGCGCGGTAGTTCTTCCAGAGGCCCCCATTTCCGCGGAACGTAGGCACACCGCTCTCGGCTGAAACTCCTGCGCCGGTAAGTACGGCGACGGAACGCGCCTGCTTTAGCCACTCACGAGTAGCGTGCATCAGTTCCAGATTACCAGCGAGGGGCGCAGCCTCAAAAACACAGCACTTCCACGGGTTAAGCAGCTCAGCGCGAATCGTCCTCCTCCGAACTGCTATGTCCTATACGCGGCTCGGCTGCCGCCATCGCCGGGTGAAATGTGTCGCACCGTTATCCGCTGGTTACCTTTTGGGTCCGCGTCCGCGACGGCCGATCGAGCGGACACTTTTCCGGGCGCTCGGGAGTCCATTTGCCGAGGAGCAGCACTATGGAAGAAGTTACAAAGTATGATACGGACAAGCGCTATCGGCGCGTTCTTTCGGCCAGCACCATCAAAGGCGACGACGTCAAAAATCGCGCGGACGAAAACCTGGGCAGCATTCAGGACCTAATGATCGACCTCGAGTCGGGACGCATCGCTTACGCCGTGTTGTCCTTCGGTGGGTTTCTCCATATGGGCAATAAACTCTTCGCCATTCCGTGGAGCGCCTTCACTGTGGATGAAGATCGGAAATGCCTGATCCTGGATGCCGATAAAAGCACGCTCGAGAATGCGCCCGGATTCGACAAAGACAACTGGCCCGATATGGCCGACCAGACTTGGGGCGAGCGCATTTACAGCTATTACGGACAGACTCCTTATTGGACCGAGCGAAAGGGAACGGGACGCGAGGACATCGGCAGGGACCTGGGTACGGGTACAACCGGCACGCTCCGCCGTCCGTAGCATCCAACGAAATTCCGAAGTTCACGGGCGGCAACGCGGAAGCGACGCCGCCCTGACTGAATAAAGCGCGCGAGATCCGGTCACCGGGCGGGAACGGGAGTAGAGTAGATGGAAAGGGAGGCACCATGCCGCACCGGTTTCTCTTTTCCGCTACCGGCCTCATTGCCGCGATCTCAATTCTGCCGAGCCGCGCCGGCGCGCAGACGTTGCTCGCGGCCGACAAGACTTCCGGCGTCACAAAGACGTCGCAAGCTAGCTCTTGGATGCAGCGCACGCCGGACGGCCAGCCCGACCTCCAGGGCATGTGGAGCAACGCCACCATTACGCCATTTGAGCGGCCGGCCGCATTAGGCAACAAGGCTTATCTGACCGAAGAAGAGGCGGCGCAAGCGGAAGCGCGCGCGGCACAGAGTCGCGTTGACCGGCCACCCCGGCCAGGCGACGTGGGTGACTACAACGCGCTTTGGCTCGATTCAGGCAGCCGCGTGGTGAAGACCAGGCAAACCTCGCTGGTGGTCGATCCGTCCGACGGTCGCGTTCCGCTGACGCCTGGAGCCGTAGCCCGGCGCGACTACAACCACGCGCACGAGGGCGACTCCTACGTGTACATGAGTGTTTGGGATCGCTGCATCACGCGGGGCGTTCCCGCCGGCATGTTCCCTGCCGGCTACAACAATGCGTATCAAATCATCCAAACGCCCGGGCAGGTGGTGATCGTTTCCGAGATGATCCATAACACGCGCGTGATCCCGATCGACGGGCGCCCGCACCTACCCGCGAGCGTTCGGCTGTGGGACGGCGATTCACGCGGGCATTGGGAAGGCAAAACGCTAGTCGTCGACACCACCAATTTCAACGATAAGGGCTGGATCGCAACCAGTGCCGCAACCGGGCGAGTAAAGGGCGTAATGCAGAGCGAGGCGCTGCACGTAACCGAGCGTTTCACTCGAACCGATGCCGACACGCTGAACTACGAAGTCACCATCGACGATCCCAACATGTACACCCAGCCGTGGAAGGTCGCCATACCGTTCTGGCGCGACGATAGCTACCGGATGTACGAGTACGCCTGCCACGAAGGGAACGAAGCAGTGGAGCTGATCCTGCGCGGCGGCCGCGCCCGCGACGGTGCCAAGTAGGTTGCTCGATTTCTTGACGCGGGTAGTCCCCTTCTCAAGAGCGGTCAGCCAACCGCTAGCGCCGCGACGCCGGCCGCGATGAGCGCCGAAGCCGTGAGCCGCCGGGCAAAATGCGGTTCGCTCAATAACCGGGCGCCAAGGTAGGCGCCCATCATCATCGACATCTCGCGCGCTGGAGCCACGTGACTGACTGGAGCGATCCGCATCGCAATCAGCACCAGAATGTACGCGGCGGGCGTCAGCACCGCGACCCCGGCCGCTTCTTTCCAGCACAGCCGCCATTCGGCAGCCAGAGACGGCCGTTTCCGCAGCGTCGAGCCGGACAGCAGGATCAAACGCACGAAATTGCCCGCGTATTCTACGAGGATCGGCGAAAGCAGCAGCACTTTGACCGAGTAGGCGTCCACCAGCGTGTATCCGGCGATGATCACGCCAGTCGCAACGCCCCAAAACAGCGCAGGCCAGCTCAGCGCGCCCGCTGCGGCGAAACCGGACAGCAGCAGGATGCCCAAAACCACCAACAATACGCCCGCAAAAGCCGTCAGCGACGGGCGCTCGCCGAGGAAAACGAGCGCACCCACAAACGACAGCAGCGGTCCAGTGCCGCGCGCCACCGGATACACAAGCGAGTAGTCGCCCGCACGATAGCCGCGGAGCAGACTGTCTGTGTACAGCAGATGAAGCAATCCGGTGGCTAGCAAAAAGACCGCGGCCCGGGATCCCAGCCGGTCCCAGGAGACCCAGATGGCCCATGCCGCCGCAGGCAGGAACAGCGCCGCTTCCAATGCGGAGGCGAACCAGATGAAATTGTTGTGTTTGGCCGCGCGCTTTGCCAATAAATTCCAGACCGAATGCGCCACCGCTGCGACGATGATGAGCAGCAGCGCTTGAACCGGCAATTTAGCTTTTCCTGTGCGCGATGTGCAGAATGGTAAGCGCGTGCAGCCGGATTCGGCCATCCGGACGAGCGTTGATGAGCCGGCGCATCTCCGCAAACAAACTGTCGCGTTTTTCCGGTTCCATGATCCGATGGTCCGAGGCGGTGCTCATCATCGCGACATACTGCTCGGCGGTAAACTCTTCCGCCCACAAATATCGGAGCACGACGATGCCCTCGAACAAGCCGCTCTGCTCAATCTCCGGGCGCAGATCCGGAATGTCCTCGGGGCGCGGTGGTGGCCATTTCATGCGAGCTTCGCCGATCGACTCGTAGCAGTCCTGTATCTGGGCGAAGAAAGGGTCGGCATCCGGTGACAATGCGTGACCGCCGGTCGTGAATGCGAGCACCCCGCGGGGTCTGAGCAGAGCCGCGCATTTCGCGCAGCGAACCTGAGGATCCAGCCAATGCCATGAACGCGCCGAGAAGACCATATCGAAGCTGCTTTCGTCCGGCCCCCAATCTTCAAAGCGCGCCACCACGATGCGAAAGTCCGGAAACTGAGCCAACTTCTGCTGCGTAAAACGCGCCAAATTGGCCCCCAGCTCCACGCATACGATACGGCATCCGCGTCGAGCCAGAGGCAAGGTCATCTGGCCGGTACCGCAGCCGATCTCAAGCACTCGCGCGCCCGCCGGCTCGATTCCCGATTGCGCGAACAGATCGTCGAAGAACTGATCCGGAAAAGGCCGGCGCGCCCGGTCGTACAGCTCCGGGATCTCATCGAAAGTCCGCGCCCGCCGCAGGCGTTTCTGTTCGTCCTGTTCCAGGTCCTTGGGTAACATGAGCGTACGGGACGCCGCGGCATCCTCGTCCAAAGATAACGCGTTGCCGCGGCGTTCCGTTACGCGCGTTCTGGAACCGGCGAGTTCGGCCTGGCACGCGTTGCGTGGGCTGGTCGCGCGCGGCTGTACAATCAGGGGATGGATAGCTCGCGACGCAACTTCATCCGCTCAATCCCGGCGCTCGCAGCGCTTCCCGCTTCGTGGACCGCCTTCTCGACCTCGTTGCGCGCCGCGCCCGGAAGACCCGACGCCACAAACGACGCGTACTGGTCGCTCGTGAAACAGCAGTTTCCTCTGAATGAAGATTTGCTTTATCTGAATGCGGCTAACGTGTGCCCCGCATCGCGTCCGGTGCTCGACCGCTACGCCGAGTTCCTGCGCGATTTCCAGGCCAATCCTTCTTTTCAAAACCGCGCCAAGTACGATCCGCTCCGCGAGCGGCTGCGCGGCAAGATCGCGGCGCTGCTGCGCGTTTCCTCCGACGAGATTGCGATCACTCGCAATACCAGTGAAAGCAACAGTATCATCGTCCAAGGGCTCGATCTAAAACCCGGCGACGAGATCGTCAGTAACGATCAGAACCACGCCTCCAACGACGATTCCTGGAAAGTTCGCGCCAAACGCGAGGGCTTCGTTGTGAAAACGCTCCCCATTGCAGTTCCCGTGGCGAGCCGCGATCAGCTGGTTTCTCAAATCGAGAAGGCCGTCACACCGCGGACGAAAGTGATCGCCATCACTCACGTATCGAGCTTCGCGGGCATGATGTTTCCGGCGCGCGAAATCACCGAAGTAGCACGCCGGCACGGGATCTGGCTGCATCTGGACGGCGCCCAGAGTTTCGGCGCCATCGACGTCGATCTCAAACAAATCGGCTGCGACTCGTATTCCGCCAGTACCCATAAGTGGCTTATGGGCCCGCTCGAGGCCGGTATTCTGTTCGTGCGCAGCGAACGCGTCCCACAGGTGTGGCCATCGGTAGTGACCGTAGGCTGGTCGGATCAGATCGTGGGTGCGCGAAAACTGGAAGTCTATGGCCAGCGTGATGATCCCAGGATGGCCGCGGTCGAATCGGCAATCGATTTTTTGACGCTAATCGGTATGGATAAGATCGAAGCACGCATGCGGATGCTAGCGGCTTATATGAAAGATCAACTGGCTCAGATACCGGCCGTGCGGATGAAGACGAATCGCGAACCGGAACTTTCGGCCGGCGTCATCAAGTTCGAGTTAAGCAACCTCCCCATCCAGCGGGCGTACGACACGTTATGGGAGCGCAACCGCATTGCGATCGCGATGACCACTGCGGGTGATTCGCGCGGGCTGCGCTTTTCGCCCCACATCTACAATTCGCGCGAGGAAATCGATCGAGCGGTGGCGGCCATAAAGGCGCTGGCAGCTTAGACAGCGTGCCAAGTCTTGATCCGACCGGGCGCTTTTCATCGCGCGTCGAAGACTACATTCTTTATCGCCCGTCCTATCCGCCCGAAATAGTTCCGCTATTGGCCGGCGAGTGCGGGCTGACCGCCGAGTCGACGGTGGCCGACATCGGCTGTGGCACTGGTTTGTTGGCGAAGCTCTTTCTCGATTTTGGCTGCGCCGTGAGCGGCGTTGAGCCCAATACGGAGATGCGCGAGGCCGGTGACCGGCTCCTGGCGCGATATCCGCGATTCATCAGCGTTGACGGTCGCGCTGAGCAGACCGGGCTTGCAACGGCTTCAGTCGATTTGGTGACTGCCGGCCAGGCGTTTCATTGGTTCGATCCTCAGGCGGCACACGGCGAGTTCCGGCGCATCCTCCGCGCACCGGGCTGGGTGGCTCTGGTGTGGAACGAGCGTTTGGTCACGGGAGATTTTCTCGCGGGATATGAGAATCTGATGCGCCGGTACGCGCCCGAATACAGCAAAGTGGATCACCGCCGGATCGGCGCCGGTCGCATCAGCGACTTCTTCGAGCACCGCAAGTGGAAACTGGCGACCTTCCCCAATGTCCAACATTTCGACTGGACCGGCTTGCGCGGCCGGCTGGATTCATCCTCTTACGCGCCGCCGCGTGGCGACCCCAGTTACGAACCGCTGATAGCGGAATTGAGGCGCCTGTTCGACACGCACCAGAACAACGGTCGCGTCGATTTCCGTTACGGGACAAACCTCTACTATGGCCGCCTCTGAACCGGTCAGGATACTGGCGTGGCCTCGCGGCGGTGCGCCAGACGGGGCCTCCCCGGTCCTACCGAACCCGTTTTACTCCGCTCGACATCGATCAAGCGATGGCTGACGATTGTATCTACAACGGAAGAAGTATGCCCATGGTGCAACTTCCTGTCAGGGCGGCCGCGAGTTTCGCTGTAACAACGGAAATTGGGAGCCGCTCGGCACTGGCTGCAGTGAGTCTGGACCGCCGCCGGCGACGTCCGACGACGCGGAAGCCGCCGAAAAAAATAACGCCTGATCGCTTCCTTAGTACTTGGACGCAACCACCGCAGGCAATTCAGCCACGCTGGCGATAATGTCCGAGTGGGATTCCCGCTCGAGCTGTTCTTTTTTTCCTACGCCAGACAAGACCCCCACCAGACCGCGTACGGCGGCGTTTGCCCCCGCTTGCAGGTCCAGCGGCGTATCGCCCACGGCCATTACTTCAGCGACACTATTCACGCGGGCCGCCTCCATCGCATGGAAAATCATGTAAGGAGCAGGGCGGCCCTGAGCGACGTCGTCGCTGGTGATCGTCGCGGTGAAATATTTTTGCCATCCCAATCGTGCGAAGATGGAGGCCGCGATTTCCCGCCCGAAGCCGGTGGTGGAGGCCAGCAGGTATCCTCTATCGCGCAATTGGACGAACGCTTGTTCGGCACCCGCGATGGGAGGGACGCTTCTGTAGGCTTCAATGGCGCGTTCCGTAAAATCTTTGTAAACTTCATCGGCAAGAGCATCCCGTTGCGCGCCAGTTTTCGTCGACCGCTCGGAGACGAAATGACGCACGACTTCGCGCTTCGACGCGCCGCGCCAATGCGCGATCTCGTCGGCCGTGACCTTGATGGCGTGTTTCGAGAAAGCGGCTTCGAGTGCGTCCGGCACATCGCCGTGGTCCTGAATGATGGTCCCGCCGACGTCCAGCACGATAAGGCGGATGTGGCCCGGCGCGGCCCCGGCGAGCTTTGCGCAGTGTCCTCCCACCGCAGCACCGGCCATCCACTTCAGGGATTCTGCCCGCGTAATTTTCATAGCAAGTTACTTTACCACTGCGCACCCTCCATGTCGCTCTAGGCCCAATTGGGCGGCGAATCGGGTTGTTATCCGCCTTGCGGCCATCCCGGATCCGTCCAGGTTTGTCCCACAACCGGACAAACGTCCAGCCCAAAATTACGTTGTTCAATAACTTACAGCGGCCATGGATTTGCCATACTTAAGCGCCTATAGGCGTGTCCTAACGCCCGGATCAAACGAAAGGAGACCGATTCGTGGTTGCATCGCTGCTGTCAGTGCTTTTGAGTGCTCCTCTGACCCTGTTCGGTGCAACCAGCACCGACACATTCCATTGGTCCGGCCACGTCACAGCCGGACAGAGGATTGAAGTCCGGGGAATTAACGGTAGTATCCACGCCCAACCGGCGGCGGGTCAAAGCGTAGAAGTGATTGCATTCCAATCAGGGCGCAGTATCGACCCGGCGAGTATTGGCGTGAAGGTCGTCGAGAACGAAGCCGGGATTACTATTTTCGCGGTTCCCCAGACTCCGTCGAGCGAGTGTTCCGCCGAGGGCCCGCCCAGCGCCAGCGGTGATCCGAACGTGGATTTCATGGTCAGCGTTCCGGCTGGCGTCCACTTCGTCGCTCGCACTGTGAACGGCCGGGTGGAGGCCAAGTCGCTGGATGCCGACACCGAAGCGCATACAGTGAATGGAGATGTTGTGCTGAGCACAACCGGCGCGGCGCAGGGGGAAACCGTGAATGGTTCCATCACCGCGTCCGTGGGCAAGATCACCAGCCCGCTCACGTTCTCGACGGTCAACGGCGCCATCTCCCTGGAAGTTCCGCGCAACGCCGAGGCTCGCATACATGCCAACACGCAGAACGGTCCGATTCGCAGTGAGTTTCCGCTGGTCATAGCCGGGCCGTTTCCCACACAGCGCGCTGACGGGAAAATCGGCCGCGGCGGGCCTGAGTTGCGCATTGCGACCGTGAACGGAAGCATCCACTTAAGGAGAAGTAAACGATTCGCGAAGCTCTAGAACGCGACGTACCGCCGCCTTTCAGTATTCTGGAGGCGAGTCCCGAATCCAGGAATATGAAGACTGGCTCCGACACGGCGCCGCGCGTGTTGATCGCCGACGATCAGGCTGACGTGCTGGAAGCCTTGCGCCTGCTCCTAAAAGGTGAGCGGTATCAGATCGAAGCCGTAACGTCTCCCCTCGCAGCTATTTCCGCGTTGGAGGCTCGCGACTTCGATGTGGTTTTGATGGACCTGAACTATACGCGCGACACTACGTCGGGGGCGGAAGGGCTCGACCTGCTTACGAAAATTCAGAGCATCGACCCAGTTCTGCCCGTCATCGTGATGACCGCCTGGGGTACCGTCGGACTGGCGGTCGAGGCCATGCGGCGCGGGGCCAGGGATTTCGTCCAGAAGCCTTGGGAGAACGAGCGGCTGCTGACCGTCGTTAAAACGCAGATCGAGCTGAGCAACGCGATACGGCGCGGGATGCGCCTGGAAGCCGAGAACCGACTGCTGCGCACGGATGGCGTTCCGGCATTGATTGCGGAGTCGCCCTCCATGCAGCCCGTTTTGCAGATGATCGCCCGAGTGGGGCCGTCCGATGCGAACGTCCTAATTACGGGCGAACCGGGCACGGGCAAGGAGGTGATCGCCAAAACGTTGTATGCGATTTCGCCGCGCGCTTCGAAGCCAATGGTAACGGTCAATGCCGGGGGACTCGCGGAAGGCGTGTTCGAGAGCGAGCTGTTCGGACACGTCAAGGGCGCGTTCACCGACGCCAAAGTCGACCGGGTGGGCCGGTTCGAGTTAGCCGACGGCGGAACGCTATTTTTGGACGAAATCGCAAACGTCCCGCTCAACCTTCAGGCCAAGATGCTGCGCGTTCTCGAAACAGGCGAGATGGAACGGGTCGGTTCCTCCCGGACCAAACGCGTAGATGTGCGTGTGATTTCGGCCACCAACGCGAACCTGGAGGAAGAAGTCCAATCCGGCCATTTCCGGCAGGATTTGCTGTTCCGGTTGAACACCATCGAAATCCATTTGCCTCCCATTCGAGAACGCCGCGAAGATATCCCGCTACTTGCGGCGCACTTTCTGGCCATGCACGCGCAGCGCTACCGCAAGCGCATCGGAGGATTCGACCATGCAGCTCTGCAACTGCTGTTGGACAATCCCTGGCAAGGCAACGTGCGCGAGTTGAATCATGTGGTGGAACGCGCGGTTTTAATGGCGCAGGATAGCCAAATCCGCGCGTCCGATCTGGCGTTGCGGGCGTTGCGCGAGGGCACGCCGCGGTTGGAGGACATGAGCATCGAAGAAGTGGAAGCATTTCTCATCAAAAAGGCCTTGGCTCGCTATAACGGAAACGTCAGTCACGCAGCGAGTGCCCTGGGATTGAGCCGTAGCGCACTATATCGACGCCTGCAGCGCTACGGGCTATGATGACGGGTGTGCGCCCGCACTTGTCCCGTTGACACTCGTGTGAACGCTGCCATTCACGCTGCGCCACCCGACCCATGAAACCGCGATTAGTCCATGAGCAGCGGATCCTCCTGATCGCTCTGGTGGCCGGCTTCCCCGCGGTCCTTACCTGCGTGCTGATGCTCTGGCTGGGCGACTATACGGCAAAGGTCCAGTGGACTTTGACGGTGGCCGTGGTGGGCGCGTGGCTGGGATTTTGTTTCAGCCTCCGGGAGCGGGTGGCTTCGCCGCTGCGTACTTTGGCTAATCTGCTGGAAGCCATGCGGGAAGGGGACTACTCCATCCGCGCGCGCGGCAGCAAGAGCGACGATGCCATGGGCGAAGTCATGCAGCAGGTGAACGCGATGAGCGCCACCCTGCGCGCGCAGCGGTTGGGAGCGCTGGAAGCCACGACGCTGCTCCGCAAGGTGATGGAGGAGATCAACGTCGCAGTTTTTGCGTTCGACGGCGAGCGGCGGCTGCGCTTGGTGAATCGGGCCGGTGAGCGAATGCTGAACGAACCGGCCGAACGCATTCTCGGCGCCGACGCAACCCGGTTGGGGTTGGATAACTATCTCGAGGGCGAGGCGCAGCAGACTCTGCAGCGCACGTTCCCCGGTGCAACCGCGCGTTGGGGAATTAGCCGCAGCACCTTCCGCGAGGGTGGGCTGCCGCATCAGCTGCTGGTGGTTACCGATCTGACGCGGCCGTTGCGAGAAGAAGAACTCAAAGCATGGCAGCGGCTGGTCCGCGTGCTGGGGCACGAGCTGAACAATTCGCTGGCGCCCATTAAATCGATCGCCGGTAGCTTGGAGAGTCTTCTCACCCGCCAGCCGCGCCCGGCAGATTGGGAGGAGGACGTGCGGCGCGGGCTGGCTGTGATCGCAACGCGCAGCGAGGCGCTCAGCCGGTTCATGACCGCGTATGCCCGCTTGGCGAAACTGCCTCCGCCTAGCTTTGCCACCGTGCGTGTCGGTGATCTGGTGCGGCGTGTGGTGGGACTGGAGACGCGCGTCCATCCTGTATTGAAGCCCGGACCGGAGTTGACCGTTCACGCCGACGCGGATCAGTTGGAACAGTTGCTGATCAACGTGATCCGCAACGCCGCGGACGCATCTCTGGAAACCGGAGGTGGCGTGCACGTGGGCTGGAATCGCGAGAATTCCCATCTTCTCGTGTGGGTGCGAGACGAAGGGCCAGGGCTCCCTAACACTTCCAATCTGTTCGTGCCTTTTTTTACAACCAAACCCACCGGCTCCGGCATTGGCTTGGTGCTCAGCCGCCAAATCGCGGAAGCACATGGCGGAACTCTGATATTACAGAACGTCTCAGAGGGCCCAGGCTGCGAGGCGCGATTGATTTTGCCTCTGGGCTGATCAGTCTTCCGACCCCGATCTCCGCCGAGCTTCCGGCGCAGCAATTTCGTTGTAGCGGATGGGAAACCGCGGCCTTCTTGGTTTCGCCGCTATAGCGCGCGCAGCAAGTCCTCTTTGATATGCTCTCGACATGTCGAAACTCATTGGTTTGATCGCGTTCACCGCCGTTGTCTCGTTCGGCCAAGTTCCCGCCGATACTTGGGCCGCCCAAAGCCAGGCCTACTACAACGTCCGTCCTAATGTCGTCTACGGCACTTGGAGCGGATACGAAGCCAAACTCGATGTCTACCAGCGGAGGGGCGTCACCACGCCACAACCGACCCTGATTTTCATCCATGGCGGCGGCTGGGTGCTCGGGACCAAGGAATCGGCAGTGATGTCGTTCCTGCCCTGGCTCGAAATGGGATGGAACGTGGTCAACGTCGAATACCGGCTTTCCCATGTCGCGCTCGCGCCGGCGGCCGTGGAAGATTGCCTCTGCGCACTGAAGTTCGTTGTTGCGCACGCCAAGGACTACAACGTCGACACTTCGCGCATTGTCACTAGCGGCGAGTCCGCCGGCGGCCACCTGGCGCTCACCACCGGAATGATTCCTGAGTCCGCCGGATTGGACCGTCAGTGTCCCGGGATCAACTTCCAGGGACCGGGTGCCGCGCTTCCGAAGGTCGCCGCCATCGTGAATTGGTACGGCATAGCAGATCTCAACGATATGCTCAGCGGCCCGAACGAGCGCTCATACGCGGTGGAATGGTTCGCCAGCTTGCCCAATCGCGAAGAACTCGCCCGGAAACTGTCTCCCCTCACGTATGTACGCAAGGAGCTGCCCCCCATTATGAGCATTCAGGGCGATGCCGATCCCATCGTCCCTTATTCGAATTCCACGCGTTTAAGGGATGCGCTCACCAGTGCCGGAGTGCCCAACGAACTGGTGACGATTCCCGGCGGCGGTCATGGCAATTTCAAGGCCGACGAGCGGGTGCGCGCGTTTAACGCCATCCGCGCGTTTCTGGCGAAGAATCACATTTCGCAGTAGCCAGCCGGCCATAGCGGCCTGTAGGCCCGCGTGCCTTCCGGACGGTGACCGATCGCCGTTCGGATTGCTGCGGCACGCGGCACGTCGGATTCACTCCCCGGTGACCCGGGGCCTAACTCCAGGAACGGGGTCGCCCGCCAAGGCGCCCCCGAACTGTACAATAGCTACAGTACAAGCAGATTCTTAGCGTGGAGGCTGCATGCGTCTTCGAAATTTTCTAACTATCGGTCGCGGTCTGGGTTTGATGCTCGGCGCTCTCACGCTCACCGTCCCAACTTTCGCAGAAAGCCAATATAAGGCGCCTCGGACCGCGGACGGGCATCCAGACTTTCAGGGCTTCTGGGAAAACGACATCGCCACTCCGCTCCAACGGCCGCTAGAGATCGCCGATCGGCCGACCCTCACCGACGCCGAAGTCGCGAAGATGCGCCAGAAGGCGCAGGAGATGTTCACGGGCAAGTCCGACGCCGTGTTTTTCGATGGCTTTTATCCGGCGGTTTTGGACAACGTGCTCGGAATCAAACAGGGCTTTAAGAGCGCTGACGGTGAGACTGGAGACTACGGTTCCGAATGGAATGACACGCGCACCTGGGAGAATCGGACATCCCTGATCACAGACCCGCCCGATGGCCGCATTCCCGGCCTTATGCCTCGCGCTGTTGAGGCCCGTGCCGCTGCGAGAGGCAGATTCGCACAAACCTGGGACGTTAAGGACCGCCCTCTCGGAGAGCGCTGCATCACGTACGGGTCACCGCAACTGACCGCCGGATACCAGAGCTACTACCAGGTCGTTGAAACGCCGGGCGCAGTCATGATCATGACGGAAATGTTCCACGACGTTCGAGTCGTCAAGCTGAACAACAGCCACCACCCGCCGTCCAATGTGCAGGAATGGTTGGGAGACTCGATCGGACATTGGGAAGGCGACACCCTGGTCGTCGATACCACGAACTATCGTCCTCGTGCATTTCAGAGCATAACGAGCGACAAGCTCCATATCATTGAACGGTTCACCCGGCAGGATGCGGAAACGCTGCGCTACGAAATTACCGTGGACGATCCGGACACCTATTCTAGGCCCTGGAGCCTCATGGTCCCGCTGCATCGTTCCTCCAAGCCTGTTTACGAATATGCCTGCCACGAAGGTAACTATTCGCTGGCGGGCATTCTGGCTGGCGCCCGCGCGGACGAAGAGAAACGAGCAGAGTCGAAGTAAGCTCAAGGATCACGTCGCTCGTGCGCCCAGCAGGTGGCGCCGAACGCAGTCGCGGCACGCGCCTTCCTGAATTGCGTGGCAGCGGCTGAGGGTCTACGTTTGCACCCCGGCAAGCTTGCGCACGGTTCCGAAGGTATCGGCCTCGGCCGCGGTTTTGTCCGTCCGATAGCGCTTTACTCGTGCAAATCGCAACGCCAGTCCACTCGGATAGCGCGGGCTAACCTGAATTTCGTTGAACGCGATCTCGGCCACGAGCTTCGGCTCGACAAACACCGTATAAGTATCGCGCGCGATCTCGATTTTCAGCAACTCGCGCGTTTGCCATTCCAACATTTCGTCCGTGAGGCCCTTGAACGTTTTGCCGAGCATGGCAAAGCCGCCCTTTTCGATATCGCGCGCGCCCAGGTGCAGATTGCTGAGCCAGCCGTGGCGCCGCCCATGCCCCCACTCGGCAGCCAGGATCACCAGGTCCAGCGTGCGCGGCTGCTTCACTTTCATCCAGCTCTGGCCGCGCGAGCCCGCCGAGTACAGCGCGGCGGTCGCTTTCGCCATAACCCCTTCGTGGCCACGCTCCAGGGCCTGTTCGAGGAACCCCCGCGCTCGCCCGGCATCGCCCGTTACGATGTGTGGCATAAGGGACCCGGGCGCCAGCCCGGCCAGCGCCTCGAACCGGCGGTGCTGCGGCTCATCGAGCATAGCACCGCCGTTGAGATACAGCAAATCGAACCAGAACGGTGTCATGGGCAGTTCCCCCCGTAACCGCTCCACATCCAACTTGCGTCCGAAACGCCGCATGGTGATTTGAAAGGGCTGCGGCCGGCCGTCGGGTTGAAGACTGAGCACCTCTCCATCCAGGATCAGATCGCGGGCCGGCAGCGCGCGAACCGCTTCCACGACCTCGGGTATGGCCGCCGAGACATCGTTCAGCGCGCGCGAATAAATGACCACGTCGCCGCCAGACTTGTGTGCCTGAACCCGCGCGCCGTCCATTTTGAACTCGAGCGCCGCCTCGCCCAGCTCCGACAGCGCCTCATCGATGTCCTCGGCTGATTGGGCGAGCATGGGCTGGACTGGCCGGAATAATTGAATGTCATATTGTTTCAGTCCGTCCTCGCCTTGTTCCAGAGCCGCCCGCGCAACTGGGGCAACAGAGCCGGCCAACATCACCGCGCGGCGAACATGTTCGGCGGGAATGCCGGAAGCCTTCGCGATCGCATCCACCATGACGGCTTCGAGCGCGCCCTGGCGCAGTTCGCCAGCCAACAATGCGATCAGGAATCGCTGCTCGACTTCGGTTGCCCTAGAGAACAAATTCTGAAGCAGCTCGAAGCGGCGCCGCTGGGATCCGCCGCCGGACGTCGTGGAGATCTGCTGGAACGTCTGGTCCACATCCGGCAGCTGCAGCGCGGGAGCGCCAGCCGGCGCGCCCATCGCCTCCCGAACCGCTGCATATCCCACCCCGAGCCGCCCCTGCGGAATCTGCCCGGACAGATAGGCCACACCGACCTCGATCTCTGCGTCATGCAAGCCGGCCAGCAACGCCGCCAAAGCATCTACTTTCTCGAGGCGCCGCGCAGTCCCGGCCACTCGCCTCGAAGTTTCGACCACTTCGGCCAGCAGCATGTACCGAGAATAGCCGAGTGGACGTGCGTCAGTGCGCCGTCGGGAGCTGCTGCGGGGGCGTGGAGCCTAGGATTGGAACCTTCTGTGCCGTAGTTACGCCGGCGGCGTTGGTGATTTGGATATCCACGCTGGCTATCTGGGTGGTGTCGCCGGTTACCGGAAATTTCGCGAGCAGCGCAAATGTGCCGCCCGCCTGAGTTGAGGCGAAGTACTGTTGAAAACTGGAAGCGACGCTGACGGGAATGGCGCCCGGCTGAACCACTGCGCCCTTGGAGTCGTAAAACGTGAACGACATTTGCGACGCCGTGTAGGTATTATCGAGGCCGGTCAAGCTGACGTCCAATTCGCCCGTCTTGCGAAGACTGCTGGCGGTGTCGAGTACGATTGGCGCGGGCGCGATGATCAGGCTGGTCTGCTGAGTTCCGCTGGGCAGCGTCAAAGTAAAAATTATCGTCCCAGCCGTAGCGCCGGTCTGAAACGCGATACTCGGCTGCCCGTTGAATTTCCCCATCGAGTCACCCGGTGAGATGGACACCGTGGCATTTCGCCTTGAACCGGACAGGAACTGCACCGCGGGATCGTCCCCTACGCCCGGCACACTGGGTTGAAACTGCATCGTTAGTGTCCCGGACCCACCCACCTGAGACTGCGAGGCGAGCGGAATCGAGACACTGTTCTGTTGCGCGCTGGCGCCCTGGGTGGAAGCCAACACAATGGACCCACTCGGGAGCGGTGGATCGACGCCCATCCCTAACAAATTGAATAGCCGTCCATCCACGCTCAGCACGCCTTGCGCAGGCTGGCCGCTTTGAGGCTCAAAGGCGATCTCAAACGATGCGCTCTGGCCAGGACTCAAGTGCACCGGCGTAGTGAGGTCGATCGGCCCGCGAAATGCCGTGCCAGTCACCACTACCGAGGCTACAGTCACATTGGCCGAAGCGGCGTTGAACAGCAGGAATGCCTGTACTTTGCTGCCGCCTCGGGTGACGGAGCCGAAATCGACAACGGCGCCTGCGCTGAGCGGCGTTTGGCTTCCGGCGAGCATCAGGGAGGCTGCAGACGAGGCAGCGCCTTGAAGAGTTATGTCGATCGAGTTCACGACAAGAAACGCGGTAAATGTGCCCGTGGTGGTGGGCGTGAAGTTGACCTTGAATTCCGCCTCCGATCCCGGCGCGATGACATAAGGCAGCGAGGGGGCGGCTGCGAATTGGAACCCGGAACCCGCGAGCGACAAAGTCTGAAGCGTCGCTGCGCCCGCGCCCGTGTTGCGCACGCGGAATCGAGTCAGCAGCGTGTCTCCCGGCGCGACGGATCCTACGTTGTATAGGGAGCCAACCGCGGTCTCGGTAGTTCCGTCGAACTGAACAACCTGAATCTGGGCCAACCCCGCCAGAGGCACGCTCGCCAACAGGAGAAGAAGCCGCGCCTTCATTGGTTCACCTCGGGCAAGTGGTTCACCTCGGGCGAGCGGCTCATCTCGGGCAAATGTCTCGTATCGGGCAAATGGCTCGCCTCCGGCAACAGAAAGAAACCTTCGTGGCCGGGTGTGATGCGGATAGCGAAGCGCGCCGAGCTCGCCAGATGGCTAAGCTCTACCCATTCCGCTCCCATCAAGGCCAGCGAAAACCTGGTTGGAAATTGCCCGGCGAGGTGCACCTCGGATGAGTCCGCAGCTCGAATCACGATACCGTTCGCACCGCCATATACCAGCACGCCGGAGGCGAGCCTGAGCGCAGGCGCAGCGACACCGGCGATCGCGATCTGCGATTCGGCTTGCCCAGTTTCTATCAGGACACTCACCTCGCGCAGCCCGCCGTCGCCCTGAATGAGAAACACCACGTGCGCGGCGTCCGGCGCCGAGATCCCGACCACGGCGTTCGGGGGGAAAAGCTGGCAATCGAACCGAGTCATTTCGAATCCCGAACCATACCACGCGAACAGCAGATTCGGCCCGGGCAGGTAAGCGAAAGCGGGCGAGCCGTCGCGGAAGAACGCGAAGCTGGCCGGGCCGGGAGGCGCATCCATGGCCGCCAGCAGTTGCCCTTTGTTGTCGGTCGTGATCACGGATGTGCCGGTCTTCAATAATCCGTACGAACCCGAGTAGGCCGCGTATGCTACACCGGAAAAAACCGCATCGCCGAGGATGAAATTGCCCGCCACGCCCAGCACCGGACGGAATAAACTGGCGCCATCTTCGGCAAAGCCGATCTGCGGAGGCGCGAGCGACGGTTGTGCCCAAGCTGCCAGTGCTAGTGCAAATACAAAAAGAACCCGTTTCATCTAGGGATGCCCCACGATAATGCTTGGATTGCCGATGGAAATGCCCGCCGGCGCAGTTGCCGCCGCCGGAGAGCCCGCATGTGATTGCCCGAAGGCCATGCCCGCCGCAGCTGCGCCGCCCACCAGCGCGCCGATCACCAGCCATTTTGTCTTACTGTGATGCGAAGCCTTGAACACGCCATCGCTGCCGGCTTCCGGAGCCGCAACGTCGTTCAGATACTGCGTGCTGAGGATTCCCGCGCGCGCCTGCTCCTTGACCGCGGTGATACGGATCTCCACGGGCCCAGGCGTCTTGTTCCACTGCATGCCCCATACCGATGCGCGCCCATCCGGACCCGTGTTGACGATTTCGGTCCGAAGGCCTGAGCTGAACACGCCGCTTGGGCCGGAATCGGGCAGGCGGAAGCTGACGGCGGCGTTCGGCACCGGCTTGCCGGCCTCGTCGCTAACCAGCACCGTCAAGCCGCGCGTGGCGCGAGCCCCGGTCCGGTAGACCATCCCCTCTCCTTCAACGATTTTGAGTTGGATAATGACAGACGCGTTCGAGGCAACCGCCCCTGCGAGGGCGCAGCACAAAACACCGCGCCAAAACTGTATTCCTGGAATGCGCACGTCCTATACGTGGCCGGAAATCAGGCATATTCTCAACTGCGGTCGCCGCTTCCGCTGGGCGGCGTGACCGCTCCACCACCTTAATAACGGGAGGTCCTCCACCTTATAGGCAACTACAGTATTTCCAAGAACTCGCCGATGCTTAAGAAAGTAGCGGACCGGTGTGAATACCCGGTGGCTAGTTTAGGTCAAAAAAACGGAAAGCGGATGCCCGTCGACGGCAATTTGGAAGCGTCAATCGATAACCTGGCGCGCAGTCTGGCTACGCCTGCCACGTCGGATGCCGAACGCCGGCTGCAGGCGGTTCTGGAACTGTGTTCTGAGGCTTTCGTCGAGGCCGACGCCGCCGGACGGATCGTCGGGTGGAGTTCACAGGCGGAGCGCATGTTTGGCTGGACCTATGCGGAAATCGCGCAACAGCCGGGTCTGGTGCTCATTCCCGAGCGTTTGAGAGTGCAATATGAAGAAGCGCGCCAGCAGTTCTTGACCACCGGCGCCAGCCCCAGCCTGAACCAGCGCACGGAGAGCAAAGCTCTGCACCGCGACGGCCATGAGATCCCCGTGGAAGTGATCGTTAGCCCGGTCTCGTGTGGCGCCAGTTATCACTTCATCAGCCTGTTTCGGGATATTACCGCGCGCAAGCAAGCGTTCGAGCGCATTCGGCAAAGCGAAGAGCGCAGCCGCGAAATCCTGGACTATCTGGAAGATGCTTACAGCGAAGTGGACCTCCACGGCAATTACGTGTTCGTCAACGACGCATACTGCCGCATGTTCAATCGTACTCGGGATGAGGTCGTCGGTCGCAGCTACAAGGACTTTTTCGACCGCGAACGCAGCTTCGCATTGCGGGAAGCTTATCAGCACGCTTATAAGACCGGCGAGCCAGTGAAAGGGTTCGAACACGAATTTAAGCCCGGACAGTTCAACGAGCTTTCGATTTGGCTGAAGCGCGACAAGAACGGGAGACCGATTGGCTTCGCGAGCAGCATCCGGGATTGCACCGAGCGCAAGCGGCACGAGCGCGAGCTGGCCGAGGCCAAGAAAGCCGCCGAGGCCGCCAACAAGGCGAAAAGCGCATTTCTGGCCAATATGAGTCATGAGATCCGGACGCCGATGAACGGCATTCTGGGCATGACCGAACTGGCGCTTTCCACCGAGCTGACGCCGGAACAGAGCGAGTTTCTCGGCATGGTCAAATCGTCGGCCGAAGCGCTGCTGGTGATCCTGAACGATATCCTCGACTACTCCAAAATCGAAGCGGATAAGATGGTGCTGGATCCGGTAGCCTTTAGCTTGTCCGAGATGGTGGGCGACGCCATGAAGACCATGGCCGTTACGGCGCACAAGAAGGGGCTCGAGTTGGCGGTGGACATCGGCACGGAAGTTCCACAGGACCTGATCGGCGATTCGGCGCGGCTGCGGCAGGTGCTCTTAAATCTGGTCGGAAACGCCATCAAATTCTCCCAGTCCGGGGAAATCGTGCTCAAGGCAGCAGTTCAGGAGCAGCAGCAGGATCAGGTCACTTTGCTCTTCTCGGTTCGCGACACGGGCATCGGAATCGCACCGGAAACCCAGTCCCGGCTATTCGAGCCGTTCGAGCAAGCGGATACTTCCACCACTCGTTACTATGGCGGCACCGGCTTGGGTCTGGCCATTTCACGGCGCATCGTGCAACTGATGGGGGGCAACATATCGGTCGAAAGCAAGGTGGGCATCGGCTCAACTTTCTTTTTTACCGTCCGTCTGGGCATCGGGCAAGTGCGCCAGCCCGCGCCGTTTTCGGCGGACCTGAGCAATCTTCCGGTGCTCATTATCGACGACAATGCCACCAATCGACGCATCCTGCGGGAAATGACACGACATTGGGGCATGCTTCCCGACGATGCCGATTGTGGCCTCGCGGGTCTCCGGAAGCTCGAGGAAGCAGCTGATGCCGGCCAGCCCTACGCGCTAGTTCTCCTGGACGAGCAAATGCCCGGCATGGGCGGCCTGGAGGTAATTGAGCGCATCCGCATGCACCAGACGCTGCGCGGCGCCACCATCCTGATGCTCACCTCGTCCGATCAGACGTCTAGCGCGGCGCGCTGCCGGCAGTTGGGCGTGGAAACATACCTGATCAAGCCGGTGAAGCCTGCCGAATTGCTGGGAATGATCCAGCGCGCGGTAGGGGCCTGCCGTCCGCAAGTGCCGGTGCGTTCGTCAGCAGTTGCGCGCCAGGCCGGCGGGCGCCAGCTTACCGTTTTGGTTGCCGAAGACAATCTGGTGAATCAGAAGGTTACGGTCGCCATGCTGGAGCGAATGGCGCATCGCGCCATTGTCGTTGGCGATGGTGCCGAGGCGATCTCCCGTTGGAGCCAAGGCGGCATCGACCTGATCTTGATGGACGTGCAGATGCCCAAGATGGACGGGTTCGACGCCACGCGCCGCATTCGCGGGCAGGAGAAAAACAGCGGAGGGCATATTCCCATCATTGCCATGACGGCGCACGCGATGGCCGGGGATCGCGAACGGTGTTTGCAAGCAGGGATGGACGATTACGTGTCGAAGCCCGTGAACCGGGCCATGTTGGAGCAGGCTTTGGCTCGTTGCACCGGATCCATGAGTCTACAGCCGGGGCCAGTATTGCCCGTAAACTAACTTTCCAGCCGAACCCTTGAAAGGTCCCAGGCCTGGTCGAGATAGTCATGGTCGGGAGCGCGGACGATCGTGTCCAATTCGCCGTAGTCCAGCCAGTTGAGCGAGCAGTTCTCGCAATCTTCGATGATGACGCTGCCGCCTCCGCCGTATGGATGGGTTTCCATAGTCTGATTGCATTGCGGACAGCGAATGCGCCGGTCCATCTCGCGCCAATCCGGCTGCCGCACAGCATCCACTGAACCCTCGCGGTGCGATCGCAGGTCCTGGACGATGGCGACAAATACGTCCATGGGAATGAGCATTCCGCGGCAGCGCGTACAGTACAGCATACGGTGATCGCCGATGGAGGCGTGCGCCAGCGGAACCTGGCATACCGGGCAACCGAGTGGAGAAGCTTCGCCGAGCACGCGCACACCGTCGGCGTTGGGCTCGGGGAAGTATACGCTGCCGCAATAGTCGCACAGGAGGTAGTTCCGGTCGGCCTCCAGGCGCATGGGCGCGCCGCAACTAGGACAGGTCACAGTTTCTGATCGGCCTGGTTTGAGGCAAACTTCAGAGCATTTTGTGTAGCATCGATGTCAGTCGCATTTCTAGAGGGAAAGCAGGTTGAGTGCGCTAGAATGGTTGCGATCGGGCCGTGGCGCAGCCTGGCTAGCGCGCTTGCTTGGGGTGCAAGAGGTCCCGGGTTCAAATCCCGGCGGCCCGACCAACTAAACCCTTCATCATCAATAACCCCTCACGACCCAGACAAACGAGAGCAAGCCGATTGTACTCAAAAATGTGCACAACATCGCTTAGCTCGCTAGTTGTGTGTTCGAAACTCACGTTCGTTCGCTTGCCGATCCAGCTTGGCTAGCGCCTCGCGCATCATTCCGAGCTTTGCCTGACTGTATAGTTTGAATTTGTCTGCACCGCCCTGTCTCAACATCTGCGTGACCATGTAATCGGCGTCCCCCCCAGCGCTCACCCTCGTGGCGAACGTATGCCGAAGCTCGTACGGTGCGAAGTACGGCACCCTCGCCTTCTTCAACGTTGCCTTCCAGACCTTGCGGAGATTTGTCATGTACCGCTTCTGCGCCTTCGCCTTTGCGCTCGGGAACAAGGCACTCGCTTCCCGCCGTTTCCTCCATCTGACCTTTGAACGCCTCGGACCCTGCGGGTGTCAGCGGCATGTCGCCTATGCCCTTCGCCGTTTTGGACTCCGCGATATGAACCACTCCGTCTTCGCGATCACTTGGTGTTTTTTCATCGGAGTAGTTCCTTCTTGTACCTCAAACCCAGCTCCGAAACAATGACTACGATGTTCCTCACGTAGCCGACCCTCTCTTGTGCCTTATGATTCGTTCTCAATTGCGCGCTCCTCCGCCTCTCACGCGACCCTCGGGACGGTTTGCTCGCACCAATGGTGCTCGAACCGCCGTATGGTTCGAGTGCGATAATGCAGTGAGCTGTAGGCGCGTTGCGGAATACGGCCGGAGCGATCCATCGCAGTGTGTTGCTCAACTTCTCGGCCGACATCTAAGGCACTTTATGAGCGAGCTGAAAGTTCTTGATCTCGGTTCAGATGCACGGCAACGGGGGACGATCCACGGCCGGGAGATGCGGTCCGAAATACGGGCGAACTATGCAACGTACATGGAGCGCTTCGAGACGGGCGGCGCCAAACAGTCCATCGTATTGAACCAGAGCGAGGCCTGGGCAGCTTTTATCGCGCGCGATAACCCTGAGTATGCCGAGGAGATGGCCGGTATCGCAGCGGGAGCGAACCTCTCGTTAACAGAGATCGCAATGCTGAACGCACGATACGAATTGGCCTATTGTGTCTTCGGCTCGGAGGCGCAATCTCTGAACCAGCCAAGCGATCTCGAGCAGGACGGTTGCACTTCATTCGGCGTGATGCCGGAAATCACGGCCAGCGGCCATACGCTGATCGGTCAGAATTGGGATTGGCTGGCGAAATTGCAAGGCCGTGTTTTTCTGATGCGTGTCCAGCGCTCGTCGGGACCCGGCGTGGGTAAGCCCGATTTCATCGGTTTCACCGAAGCGGGGATTGCCGGGTGCAAGATCGGTGTGAACGAAGCCGGAATCGGACTTTGCGTGAATGGTCTGGTGACGCTTCGCGACGGCGCCAATGCATTCCGCAAGCCTTTCCACGTGCGTTGCCGCGAAATCCTGGATGCATGGACATTCGATAAGGCGCTGCTGCCGGTGGTGCAGACCGATCGCACCTGCTCAACCAACTTTTTGATAGCGCATGCCGACGGCGAGATTATCAACATCGAGGCCACACCCGACTATTGCTCCTATCTCTATCCGGAGGAGGGGCTGGTAACCCACGCCAACCACTTGATCAAGGAGACGCGCATTGCATCGCAGTTCGAGCGACTCGCACCGCACTCCTTGTATCGCGCGAACCGATTCGCACGGTTGCTGCGCCGAAACATCGGCCGCATCGATTTAAACACGATTCATTCCGCGCTCTCAGACCACTTCAGCACACCAGCCTCCATCTGCCGGCATCCGGATACAACGTTGCCGGAGCCGAAGCGCGTGACCTCTGTTACAGCTGCCGCAATCGATCTGAACGCGCGGACCCTTTATGTGACGGATGGACCGCCTTGCCAGTCGCAATTTCAAGCCGCGCCGTTGCACGTTTCCGTGGCGACGAATCAGGCCGACTGATAGGATGGATGCCGCAGCCCGGCGTAGCGGCGCGCAATGCGCGGTGATGTTTAACCCAAGGTCACGAAGAGCTGGGTCGACTCTGGGGCGGCGGAAACGCAAGAGTACATCAACATCGCCTAACCTCGGCCTTCATTTTCCTTCGTGACAGAAGTCGCACCCGGTGCTTGCCTGATGTTGTTTGTGGCAGTCCACGCAACCCTCCATCGTCGTGACATTCGTCACGCGCGCGATAGAATCCATTTCTGAAATCTCACCATGACACATCTGGCACGTCATTCCGGCAGTTAGGTGTGGCTTATGGCTCCAGAAAATATCGGATGGTACGGTGTAGATCCTGGCCCATTTTATCGGCTGTTTATTCTTCCCATATTCGGCGAGCGCTCGAATGGCCGGCTTGTCCTTCGCAATACTGATGTGGCATGCCATGCACGTTGATACGGCTGGGAAGGTCATGTGCTCGCCGGGATCGGGGCCAGGGTGGCATTGGTCGCATTTCAGATGGGCGGCGCTGTTGTGGGTCTTGTGACTGAAAGGGATCGGCTGCACCGGAGCTGGCAGCGTCTTTTGTGACGCTTCTCTCGACGCTTGGCCAAAAAGCGCCACCGCAACCATGGTTGAGAGTGCGGCGCCAAATACCAGAGACAGAGTCGTTACCCTGTACATGAAATATTGCACTACGTCTTGCAGCAGCTACGTCAGCTCATTCAGCACATACAGTTCTTCGACGGCGCGATTCGCTTCGTCCCAGGCTTGATTTGTGAACGCTGCTGCACCAGCATCTGAGTTCGCTATCGCCACACGGCCGCATCGCTGGCGTCCGATGATGTGCGGGCGCTGCTCGGGTGGCACGTCCGGGTCGGCAAGCGTATCGTAGGTGTAGGCGTATCCGTATGGCCAGCGGTTGACAGCCATCCCGACTATGTCTTCGGCTGGATCGAAACCTGCGGGTCCAAGGACGCGTTCGAACTGCCGGCGTATCTTGAGCTCGAAATCCTCAAACTTCATGCTCAGGAGTTCCTGCGCGCCAATACGATTCTGCTCCTTTCGCGGCAGACCCGGTTTGTTCGGATTAGCGACCATGTGCACCACTATTGGCTCGTCAGGTGTTGTGACGCCTTGATAGCCGCCCACCGTGGAGCCCGGATCGAGACTCATATTCACGTGATACATGCCAGGCGTGCTGATGCGGGCGACGCCGAGCTTTTCAAATGCCTTCCACCGCCGGATCAAGACGTTGCTATAGATCAGTGGTACTTTCGCCGGGTACGCGAGGGCCTCCTTCTGGTGCTGTGGAATTTCAAGCAATAGCGACGGGATCAGCGCGTTGTAGCAAGCCAGAATGCAGTTGCGTCCGCGCACCGCTTGAAGCTTGCCATTTTTCAAATAGGCGATCTTTACGGATTTCGAGTTCTCAGGCGAGTCTTCGTTCTGCACTCGTACAACGGGGCTACTGAGGCGAATGCGGACAGGGGTTTTGGGCACATCCAGCTTGTCATATGCGATGGGCGCCTGCACCACTGTATTCATATCCTGTTTTCCTGGCACCGCATCGGGGACCAGACGGTTTACAAACAGGCGAGCGATGGACGCATTTCCATCCGGGAAGTGAAAACGGTAAGAACCTTCGTTGAATTGTTCTTCTAATTTCAAACCCAGACCGTTAAATCCCACCGAGCCATGCTCCGCCGCCTCCAGCGCCGGCATAGTATCAACGCGTTTATTGTTGCGGCCGCCATTCCCCATGAAGAACGGGATAACCTCCCGGCTGACTTTTGCGATGTTTAGCAGATAGTCCTGATAGCTCATCCGGGCGAGCTTTGCCTTTTTCTGCGCCTCGGTCATTCCGGCCATGTAGTCTGGATTCTTGCCATGAATGCGCAGCAAATCTTTGCGTGCTGCTTCCGATATTGGTACTTTTTGCAAGAACTCTGCTGACCGTGCATTACCGACCACGAGGCGGTCTTCGAGAAAATGCTCTTTGTCGAAGAACACTCCGGCCCGAAGATCGTACTTCGCTTCAAGCTCGCGACTATTGAACTCCGCAAAGCGGGTGACATCGATGCCGAGTTCCTTCACTAGCTGTTTCGCGCCGTAGCTATACGGGAAAGGAGTCGCGATCCCAAGCGTGCCGCCGACGCCAATGTACGTCTTGCCTTGGTAATGGAATTCGTTGCGTTTCGCGTGGCCACCGAAGTCGTCGTGATTGTCCAATATGAGAATGCGCTGGCTTTGGCCCAGACCGCTTCTCCAGAAATGCGCAGCGGCCAGCCCTGACATTCCCGCACCCACAATCACCAGATCGTATTCCTCGTGAATCTCGCCGTCAGCAACGGGGAAGGTGGCGTACTTGCCCTGCCGTATCGCATCAAACTCAGAAACCGCCTCGGGGAAATTTCCGCGAAGCCCGAGCCGATCTGGCGGGTAGTTGCCGGCGTTGTGGCTTGCCGAGGATGCCTGCGCGTTCCCTGTTTGGGATAGCCCAAGCATGGCAGACGCGCCCGTCACCGCCATGGCGACCCCGTTTAGAAAATCGCGCCGGTCGATTTGCCGATCCATTCCGAGTCTTCTGTACTCGTCTGCAGTATGCATTTGAATGCCCTCAACTCGTCTTATGCTCTCATGCTGGCCCTATGCCGCGAGTCGCGCTACGTCCGTTTCCGTCCATATTTGCCAGCCGGCATTTACATTTCTTCCGGCCAGCGGTCCGTTCGATCGAAACTGTACCATTCTAAAAGCTTGCTGAATTAATGTAAAGTTGATATAGTCTACATCGCAAGAAGCGTCCGGCAGAACCCCGATAATGGGACGTTCTGGCAGCGCATTCTGAGCGAACCGGACACGCGAGGCGTTTCGAAGCGCTCATGGAACGAGACAATACTATGCCATCAATTCGCTTACTCACACAAATTCCCGGCCCGAAGTCGCGAGAACTTTCGCAGCGGCGCGATGACGCGGTTCCGCGAGGTGTATCCCAACTTATACCCGTGTATGTGCAGCGCAGCGAAGGCGCCATTATCGAAGACGTAGATGGCAACCAATTTATCGATTTCGGAGGCGGTATTGGATGTCTCAACGCCGGGCATCGAGATCCGAAAACAATCAAGGCAATTCAGGAACAGGCGGCGCGGCACCTGCATACCTGTTTCATGGTTACGCCATACGATAGCTATATCCGGCTCGCTGAGAAATTGAATGCTCTTGCGCCCGGAACCTGGCCCAAAAAAACACTATTCGTCAACAGCGGCGCCGAGGCGGTTGAGAACGCTGTCAAGATTGCGCGCGCGTACACGCGGCGACCCGCCATCATCTGCTTTGAGGACGCATTTCACGGCCGTACCATGATGACTATGTCGCTGACCAGCAAGACACATCCCTACAAAGCGGGGTTTGAGCCGTTTGCGAGCGAGGTATACCGCATCCCGTTCGGATATTGTTACCGCTGCTCCTACTCGCTCGAATATCCACAGTGTGGGATCAAGTGCGCACACGCACTAGAAGACGCATTCCGGCGCGTTGCCGCCGCCGAATCCGTCGCTGCGGTGATCTTTGAACCCGTTCTTGGCGAGGGTGGTTTCATCCCGGCGCCCGTCGAATTTCTCCAGATTCTGCAAGACATATGCCGGAAATATGGCATTCTCTTGATTGCCGATGAGATACAGACCGGCTTCGCCCGCACGGGCCGGATGTTTGCCTGTGAGCACTACGGCATTGAGCCAGACCTTTTGGTAACTGCGAAGACTCTCGGCGGCGGCCTGCCGTTGGCCGGCGTGACGGGCAGAGCTGACATCATGGATCATACCGGGCGAGGTTCGCTGGGCGGAACTTTTGGTGGAAATCCGCTCGCGTGTGAAGCCGCACTAGCCACGATTGAAACTATTGAAGAAACATATTTGTGCAATCGCGCAAACGTTCTTGGCAAACAATTCCGGGAACGCTGCGTTTCCTGGCAGTCGAAGTTTCCTATGATCGGTGACGTTCGTGGGCTTGGCGCAATGCAGGCTTTCGAACTGGTGCGCGACCGCAGTACGCGGGTGCCCGCAGCCGAAGAGACGACACAACTGATCCGATATTGCTACGAGCGCGGGCTGATTTTGGTCGGTGCAGGAACGTTGGGCAACGTCATGCGGTTGTTGGCGCCGCTGGTCATTACCGACGAGCAGTTTGAAGAGGGTTTGGATGTGATCGAATGCGGCCTCGAAGCCATTCAGGAGAAAATGGCGGTTGTTGCCAAAACGGCCTAGCCCGACGCCGTCAAGCATTTTGCGCCGCGGCAGATGTGGTTACGAATTGACCCAAACGGTTTTTACGTTCACAAACTCTCGGATTCCGAAGACTCCCAATTCACGGCCATAGCCAGACTTCTTGACTCCTCCGAACGGAACGCGCGGATCGGAAGCCACGATGGCATTAATGAAGACCTGCCCAGACTCAATACCGTCGATGAACAGCTCTTGCTCGGCAGGATCCTTACTCCAAGCGCTGGCGCCAAGGCCGAACGGTGAATCGTTGGCGATGTCGATCGCATGCCGTGCGTCTTGTGCCCGAAATAGCATGGCGACAGGTCCAAAAAACTCCTCGCTATAAACGGCGGAAGAGCGCGGCACGTCTGCAAGCGCGGTTGGTTGGTAGATCAAGCCCGTACCACTTGCGCGGCGCCCGCCGGTAAGTAGCCGGGCGCCGGCTGAAACGGCTCGCTCGACCTGATCTTCCAGATCTTGCAAGATCTGCTCATTGGCTAGCGGTCCAACTTCGGTAGCCGGGTCCAACGGATCGCCAACTTTGAGCGCCCGCATCTGCTGCACAAATTCACTTCCGCAGGCGTCGTAGATGGAATCGGCGATGATGAAACGCTTGGCTGCGATGCAAGACTGGGTTTTTGATTACACGGGCCCGCACCGCCCCGGTGACGGCCGATTTTAGGTCGGCGCTAGGCATGATAATGAATGGGGCGCTGCCGCCGAGTTCTAGGACCGTTTTTTGATATTCCTCCCAGCGTGTCCCGCCACGGACCGACCGGCGGCCTCGCTGCCGGTGAGCGTGACAGCAGCGATCCGATCGTCGGAAATCAATTCCGCGACTTTGGACGCTCCGATGAGCAGCGTTTGAAAAACGCCCTCGGGGAATCCGGCCCGCAAGAACACTTCTTCGATCGCGAGAGCGCACTGCGGAACAGTTGAGGCGTGCTTCAACAAACCTGTGTTCCCAGCCATTAGTGCCGGGGCGGCGAATCGAAAAACCTGCCAAAACGGAAAGTTCCACGGCATTACCGCCAAGACTGGACCAAGAGGCTCGTAGTGAACGAAGCTACAAGATGCGTTCGTTGCTATCGGTTCGTCCGCAACCGCCTACTCGCCGTTTTCCGCGTAGTAGCGGCACACCCAGGCGCATTTCTTGACTTCAGCTTCAGCGGCCGAAATGGTTTTACCCATTTCCATTGTCATAAGTTTGCCGTACCGCCGCGTCTCCGATTCCAGGATGTTTGCGGCGGTGAGCAGCTTAGATGCACGGTCCGAAAATGAGGTCTCCGGTGAGCGAGGTACGCCTTCATCGCTAGGTCGAGCCGGCTTTCGATGTCCCGGTCCGACGCATCTTCAAACGTCTTTTCAACTACGCCATTGAATGGATTCACAGATGCAATCATGGTGGGACTTGTTCCTCGTATACAGTTTCGTCGCTGGAGCGCTGGAAAGAACTATGTGCGGTACCTCTGAGACAGGCAATCGGGCATTGCGTATGCCCGGACTGTGCTGCCCGTTGGCGTCAGCCATTCGTCGTCCGCGTTCAAATGAGATAGCAACTTGCATGAATATAGCAAGGTTACGAGAATCGAGCAATGAAAAAGTCAACTAGGCACCTCGGCGGGGGTCGGCGCTCCGCCAGCCTTTTACAGCACCGCGTGGGTACCTATTTTGTTCCGAGCCGCGTCGAGCGTAGTTCCGGATTCGGTTGAGGAATGGCCGCGCCGTCCGCGCGCGGGTCCGACGCTGCGAAGTTCGTGCCGGTTTTCGAGTTGTGCAGGATAGCCTGGCCGCGACCCATGGTCTCGACGTACCCGCGAAACAGCTCGATTTTATGACCGCGCTCTGAGAGCTGCTGAAATGTCGCAAGTGGAAGGCGTGATTCGATGGCCACCTCGCACCCCGGCGCATTGTTCTTGAAGAAGCGCGGAGCCTCCATCGCTTCTTGAATATTCATGCCGTAATCGACCACATTCGATACGAACTCGGCGTGCGCCATCGGCTGGACAGAGCCCCCCATGATTCCGAACCCAATGTGCTGATCGCCCTTCTCCATGAACGCGGGAATGATCGTATGGAAGGGGCGCTTGCCGCCGGCGAGTACGTTCGGACTGCTGGGATCCAAGGTGAATGCTCCGCCGCGATTCTGCAGAATGAACCCCATTCCTTCCGCGGTTACGTGCGAGCCGAAGAATCCGTAGACGCTCTGAATCCAGCTCGCAATATTTCCGTCTTTATCCACCATAGTCAGATACGTGGTGTTGCTTCCGATCGGATCGCCAGCCTTCACGTCGCAATTGGCCTTCTTGGGATCGATCAGCGCGGCGCGCTTCTTGGCATACTCCTGGGACAGGAGCTGGTTGACTGGCACATCGTAGGTGCGTGGGTCGGCATCGTAACGATGCACGTCCGAATAGGCCAGTTTCATGGCTTCGATGCGCTTGTGCGTTTCATCCGCGCCCAATGCGCCGAACACTGATGGCGGCGTATTTTCCATGATATTGAGCATCTCGAGCGCGGCCATGCCCTGGCCGTTCGGTGGCAGCTCGAAAACCTTCCAACCGCGGTAGTCGATCGATAAGGGCTGGACCCACTCGGCCGAGAATGATGCCAGATCCTCGGCTGTCATTGTGCCCCCCAGATGCTGGGAAGTTTTGATGATAGCGGCGGCGATCTCACCCTTATAAAACGCGCTCGGGCCTTTTTCGGCAATCAGGCGAAAAGCCTTACCCATGTCTGGATTGCGAAAAATCTGGCCGACCTCGGGCGGCTTGCCGCCCGGCAGGAAAACGCGCGCCGATTCGGCATTCCCATTCAGACCCCGAACAGACCCTGCGCCGGCCCAAATTTCCTGCGCTCCCTCATGCACCGGGAATCCTTGCTCAGCGTAGGTAATGGCGTCATCGAACAGATCCTTCCAGGCCAGCTTTCCGAAGCGCTGATGCATTTTGTACCAGCCGTCCACGGCACCGGGAACCGTCACGGTGTGAATGCCGTCGTAAGGCATTTTGTCCACGTGCTGCCTGGCTAGGAACTCCGGCGAGAGGGCCTTGGGTGCTGAACCCGAAGCATTCAGGCCGGTTAAATTTCCGGTCTTTGCATCCCAGTAGATGACGAATAGATCGCCGCCGAGGCCGGTCATCATGGGCTCAGTAACACCCAAGACTGCATTAGCCGCGATCGCAGCGTCTACCGCCGATCCGCCGCGAGCAAGGATCTGTGCACCTGTCTGTGAAGCGAGCACCTGGCTCGTTGCCGCAATACCTCGCTGGCTGATCACCATGGATCGCCCATAATTGCGCCCGATGGCCTGCGCAAGCGCGCTTACAAGCATTAGAAGAGACAAACCAACAAGCTGAAGTGTTCTACAGATCATCGCCCGATCGCTCCTGTTTCGATCCAAAATACCAGTTTCGATATCGCTTTCGGTTTTTGTTTACGCCAACGTCGCGCCTTCCTGTTGCGCCTCATAAACGGCTGGTCGGAGGTGCGTCCCTGATTAAGACAATAGCGGCATGGAGCGGCGGTCAAGGACATCGCCTACAGCGCGCCACGCTTCCCAGATCGCCGTATCGGTGTGCGGGCTCGCGCCGGCGTCGGAGTTTGCAATCGAAATCAGCCCGTAAGGCTGCCGCGCAATGATATTGGGCCGGTTCTCGGAATTTGTGTAGACCCACTCCATCGGCTCAAAGAGACTGTTGTAAGTGTAGGCGTACCCATGCGGCCACCGGTTCACTGTGATACCAAAGATGTCCCTTGCCGGATCGAAACCGCCTGCGCCGAGCGAGCGCGCGAGTTGATCGCGAACCTTGCGCTCGAAGGTCTCAAAGGATGTCGCCAGCAGTTCCGCTCGCCCGAGCCGGTGTTGTTCCTGCCTCGGCTTCCCTGGAGAAGCGGGCACCTTGGTCAGATGCAGCACGATCGGCTCGGTGGGCGATTGGGGATGTTGAATCTCGCCGAGCGATGACGCTTCGGTCAACGCAACGCTGGAGTGATACATCGTAGGAGCGCTTATGTTTGCAACGCGAAGCTTTTGCCAAGCCATCCAATTCGTCACGGCAACGCTGGTGTAAACGATAGGGCCCTTGACTGCGTAAGCCAGCGCTTCTTTTTGTTTAGCCGGCAGCTCAGGCACCAGGTAAGGTATGAACATGTTCCAGCAGGCCATGACACACCCGCGAGCTTGAACATCATAGAGTTTGCCGCCGCGGGAATACGTGACGATAACCTCCTTGGCTCGATCGAGTGGTCCGTCGTGACGAACATTTAAAACCGTGCTGTTCAGCCGTATACGCGCGGGTTGATTAGCGCGATCGAGCTTCGCATAGTTGACGCGAGCACCGCCCGAATCCTCCTGCGTTTGGCCCGGGAGTGCCTCAGGGACGAGCCAGCGTACCAGCAAACGGGCGACGGTTGCGTTGCCGTCCGGAAAGTGCACCTCTGGCCCGCCGCCTTCGACTTGCCGGCCGTGTTGCGTCCCCGGCAACTGCTCGAGAACTCCGAGTGGAGTTGGTTCCAATCCTAGGCCGCTGAACCCGGGCTGGCCTTGCATCCAGGCGAAGAAAGCTGGGGTTGCATCGGCTCCCACACAGAAGTTGCCCTCCCCGAAATGCCGAAAGAACCAGACGACTTGAGGGTCAACTCGCGCAACCTTTAATAAGTATTCCTGATAGCTTATCTTGGCGAGCTTAAGTTTCTTTTCCGCCGACGAGAGGCCAGGCATATAGTCGGGTTGATCGTTGCTATAGAGCCGGACCAGATCCTTCCGAGCCTGTTCGTTGAGCGGCATATTGGAGAGGTAGTCGGCTGTCATGCCGCCTCCCCGACCACGACCGCCTCCAGCGGAAGGCGGTCGAACCACCAGCTTGTCGGAGCCCCAGGTTTCCTTATCGAAGAAGTATGCCGAACCGAGGGCGAGGGAGCGATACAAGTCGCGGTTATCGGCGTTGTTCTTTTTATAACGTTCTACATCGACGCCGATCTCGTTCAGGAGATTCCGGGCCACTTCCGGATAACGGCCGATGTTCTCGATGTTCAGCGTACCGCCATTGATCGCCAGAAGCCTTCCGCCGTGGTGGAATTCGTTGCGCTTGGCATGGCCGCCGAAGTCGTCGTGGTTGTCCAAAACAAGAACACGGGCCGAACGCCCAGCATTTTTTAAGAAAAAATATGCGGCGCTCAAGCCGCTGAGTCCACCGCCGACCACCACCAGATCATATGTCTCATTCGTATGTGCAACCGCGGTTAGATCGACGCGCTTCGTGTCACGTAGCTGATGAGCCACTTCGAAAGAGCCCGGATGATCACCGCGCATACCAGTCCGCTCGGGCGGATAGTAGTCCGGCGACTGCTCCGGTGCGAAATCCTGGGCCATGCCCCACCGGGGCAGAGCTAGCGCGCCTGCAGCGGCTACACTCACACCGTTCAAGAAATCGCGGCGTGTAATGTTCCGATTCATTCCCAGATTTCGATCATTCGGGTTCATCCGGCCCTCCGATTAGAATTGAACTTCTACACCCGGTCGTGCTCAGCGCGAAGGCGTCGTCGCCGACCGACAAAGAATTTAAGTCCCCGGCGTTGGTAGGCGACATTGTCTCATTACATTACATGAAACATGCTGGGTTGGTCAAAATGTCTTCGGGGTCAGCCACCGCGCGTCGCGTTGCGGCCGGCCCTGTTCGTCGAGCCAAATCTCCAGTTCGCCCGCGATCATGAAAATGAACTCCTCGCCAGCATGCGAATAGGAGCTGTAGCTGCCTAGCGCCGGCGGCACGCGGGAATAATCAGTCCCACGTTCTCCCACAAGCGCAATGTGGAAGGACGCAGTTTGTTCGACGGGTAGAAAACCAGTTCGCTCGCGTTTGGCGCCTGGTTGCTTTTCATCCACGGTTGATCGCAGTTCTGAACATTGGTTATGTCTTTGCGTTCGTTTGAGAAGCGTCGGGTAACGTGCTAATTTAATCGAGAAAAACAGGTGTCTCTTTCCACGAGGATCGCTCCTTGTGAGAAGACGCTGTGGCAGAAGGGGGCGGTCGAGATCGCCGTTGGTATCCGAAAGCAGTCTTATGGAATCTACGGTGCAACGGACTCGCGCAACTGAATTTCTAACGGAACGCAATCGTAACGGACCTTCACAATCTCTACCGTGTTATCGTAAGGTTTATCTCTGCTGAGCTAACACCTGTGGCGCTGGTTGAGGAGAGCTTGTGAGGTGGTATTACAAAAGGCGGCCAGACGGGCTCGTGATTATGCAGGCGCGTCCCGAACACGCCGAACAATTGGAAGATCTACAGCGAATTTGCTTTCCAACCCTGGCGGATGAAGAGCGGTTCAAGGCGGCGCACTACCGCAAACACATGGAACTGTTCGAAGCCGGGCAGTTCGTGGCGCTGGATGGAGACGTCCTGGTCGGCGCGGCAACCACGCTTCGCGTTGACTTCGATTTCAATCACATCAACCACACGTTCGCCGAAATCATCCAGGGCGGATGGCTCACATCCCATCAGCCGGAGGGCTCCTGGCTCTACGGCGCGGACATTAGCGTACGACCGGATTACCGCGGGCGAGGACTTGCGTCCGATATGTACGCAGCGCGCCAGGAGGTGGTTTGGCGTTTGAAACTCAAAGGCCAGGTCACTGCCGGGATGATGCCGGGCTTCAGCACAGTGAAGCACAAGATGTCGGTTCCGCAATATTACGAAGAGGTTATTTCTGGCCGGATCAAAGATCCTACGCTTTCGATGCAGATGAATATCGGCTTCGAGCCTCGGGCTCTGCTGGCGAACTATATCAGCGATCCTGTTTGTGACAATTACAGCGTGCTGCTCGTTCTGGATTCCGGCAAGAACGTCCGCGGCGCATCCAGGGAGCATGCGATGTCTTATATTCGGCTGAACACGGAAGTGCCAGGGCCCAGGGCTAAGGAGATATTGGGCCGGCGGGCTGCGGCAGTTCCATCCGGTCTGGCGAAAGCTACCGATGTCGTGGTTGAGCGCGCGGAAGGAGCGCTAGTTTTTGACGTCGACGGCAATACCCTGATCGATCTGGCGGGCGGTATCGGCATGCTCGGGGTTGGCCATTCCCCCGAAGCCGTGACCACCGCGATAAAGCGCCAAGCGGATCGCTGCATTCATCCCTGCGCTCTGGTTGCCACCTACGAACGCTACGTGGAGTTGGCGGAGCTCTTGAATGAATTGACGCCGGGGGCGTTCGCAAAAAAAACGATATTTACCAACAGCGGCGCCGAGAGCGTTGAGAACGCGGTAAAGTTAGCGCGGAAGTTTACGGGCCGCTCGACGATCATTTGTTTCGAAGGCGGATATCATGGCCGCACGTTACTGACTCTGAGTCTTACCAGCAAGTACGGGTTGTTCAAGAGCGGTTTCGGCCCGTTTGCTCCGGAGATCGTGCGCCTACCAATTCCGAACTTGTATCGCATTCCCAAAGGCATGTCCGAAGAGGAATATCTCGAGTTCGGCATCCGGCAACTGGAACACGCGCTCATCGCGCAGGTGGATCCAAAAGCGGTTGCGGCGTTTATTATCGAGCCGGTGCAGGGCGAAGCTGGCTTTCTGCCGGTCCCCGGGCGTTTCTTGCAGCGCATTCGCGAACTGTGCGATTTGCACGGCATCGTCATGATTGCTGACGAGGTGCAATGTGGGTGTGGAAGAACCGGACGGATGTTTGCGGTGGAGCACTATGGCATCGTGCCGGATATGATCGTGACTGCAAAATCGTTGGGTGCCGGGATGCCGATTGGCGCGGTGACCGGCCGTGCGGAGATCATGGATTCGGCGCATTTAGGTGGTGTCGGGAGCACCTACGGGGGGAGCCCCGTAGCATGCGCGGCTGCTCTCGAAGCATTGAAAATCATCCGAACACCCGAGTTCCTGGCGCATGCCAACCGGCTCGGCGCCGTCATGCGGGAAATACTCGAGAACTGGAAGGCACGCTGGCCCATCGTTGGAGACGTGCGCGGGCTCGGCCCGATGATGCTCGTGGAACTGGTTTCCAGCCGCGAAACCAAGGCGCCCCTCGCGCCCGACGACACGCTGCGCATTATCCGGCGGTCCGTTGCGAATGGCGTTCTGCTGATACGCGCCGGACTATTTAGCAATTGCATCCGGTTCCTGCCGCCTCTGAACATGCCGGAGGACATGCTCCGCGAAGGCCTCGACGCGGTCGCCCGGTCGATCGAAACCACCGTAACCGAAAGCGCCGGCGCAGTAACGGCCGGCGTTCGCTAACCACTGGTGCGCAAATGGAAACAGCGACGAAAAGTCAACAACAGATTACTTACACATATCAGCAGTGGATTGGCGATGGCTGGCGCGACGCATCGAATGACGCGACCTGGGACGTTCTGAACCCAGCCACCGAGGAAGTAATTCGGACGGTGCCCTTCGGCAACGCTAAGGACTGTGCACTCGCGATCGAGGCTGCTTACAGGGCTTTCCCGCGATGGTCGCAGAAAACCGCCTATGAACGTGCCGCCTTGCTGAGAACCGCAGCTGACCTAATGCGGCAGCGGAGCGCTGACCTCGGGAGAACTACCGTCTTAGAAAGCGGTAAGCCGTTGATACAGGCCAAGGGCGAGTGGGGCGTTGCGGCAGATCTGTTCGACTGGTTCGCCGAGGAGGCTAAGCGCGCTTACGGGCGGGTGGTGCCCGCGCGTAATCCGGCAAAACGCCAAATCGTCATCAAACAGCCGCTAGGGGTTGTGGGTTTAATTACTGCTTGGAATTTTCCCGCCTATAACGTCGCGCGCGCGGCTGCGGCGGCATTGGCGGCCGGATGCACCGTCGTGGTCCGTCCGTCCGAATACACGCCGCTGACCGCCATGGAGATGGTGAACATCCTGGTGGAATCCGGACTTAGCAATGGAGAAGTGAATCTGATCAATGGCGAGCCCGAAAGCATGGGGCAGGAGATGCTCCGCAATTCGAAATGCGCGAAGATTCATTTCACCGGGAGCCAGCGCGTTGGCAAGCTTTTAATGGACGGGGCTTCGGCAACCGTTAAGCGTCTCTCTCTCGAACTCGGCGGAAATGCGCCGGTGCTCGTCTTTCCCGACGTCGATCTCGAGCAGGTAACGGCCAGCGCGGTAACAGCGAAGTTTCGCAATGGCGGCCAAGTCTGCATTTCACCGCAGCGCTTTTTTGTACATGACGCGGTGGCGGACAAGTTCGCTGATTGTGCTACTTCACTGGTTTCCAAGCTTCGGCTGGGCAACGGCCTGGAACCCGACTCGAGTATCGGACCACTCATCAATTCGCGCCAGCGCGATCGAGTCGAGGAGATGGTGATCACGGCGCAGACTGATGGAGCTCGAGTGTGTATCGGAGGAAGACGGCCGGCTGATCGCCCGCGAGGCTATTTTTACGAGCCAACGGTCATTACACAGGTGCCACCCGCAACCCCACTCTTCCAAAACGAAATTTTCGGCCCGGTGATGCCGATCGCGCGTTTTCAGGACGCCGATGAAGCGATCGAGAAAGCCAACAGCACGCGATACGGGTTGGCGGCTTACGTTTGGACGAACGACCTTCGGACCGCAATGCGAGCTGCTGAAAGGCTGGAATTCGGAATGGTTGGCGTCAATGAATGGACTCCGCAAAGCACTGAGGTTCCGTTCGCCGGTTGGAAAGAGAGCGGGCTGGGCCGCGAAGCCGGTGCTGAAGGTTTGGAAGAATACCTCGAAACGAAATTGGTCGCGTTCGGTGGGATCGGGTAATCGGCACTCTGGCCCCCGCCTGGCCCCTGGACCAGCCTATGGCGGCGCTGTGTTAGCCGGATGTGTGTTTATGTCGAGAATAGTAACGAAACAGGCCAGCTCCCAGCCCAAACAGCGCAAATAGCGTCAGGACCATCTTCAGCTCAAAGGACCAAATCGATGAGATTTGGCGGGACGGCACGAACGCCATAAACAGACCGAATGTCGTCATGGCAACACCGGTCAGCGAGGCAAGCCGAAGCGTGCCGCGTCTGAAGTAAACGCGTGTAGGATCGCCGGAAAAAGCCCGCCGCAATAGTGAAGCAAATAGATACAAGTAAGAGATCATTTGAAGCGCGACGGCGAGATCCAGCAAGGTCAGATATGCTTCTTGCACCGATGCACCCGCGAAGCTCATGGTGATGATGGCTGAGGCCAGGAATCCAAAGAGTGTCAGCGCTACGTACGGCGAGCCGTGGCGCGGGTGTATATTCCCGAGCGATCGAGGAAGGTACCGGTCCAGGCCTGAAACGAACAGAATACGCGCAGAACCGCTTACCCACGCCGATGTAGATCCTGCAATGGAGGCCATCATCAAAACGGCCAGCGGGAGTAGTATCCAGCCCAATCCGAGCACCGCCGTCATCCGGTCGATCGCCTGCATGGCCCCTTGGACTACGAGCATTTCAGATCGCGGTACGGCTAACGCCAGAGAAAGAGTGGAACCGATGTAGGCTAGCGCCGAAAGAGTCCCGCCCAATAGAATGGCGCGCGGGAAGGTCCGGCGCGGGTCGCGTACCTCATCCCCCATTACGGGTCCGATCTCCAGCCCGACCATGGCGAGACACATGACGCCCAGCGTGGCGAAAGGTATCGCCCCGGCATCGCGGATCGAAAAATCGCGCCAAGGAAATTGGTGGCCCGGTTTGCCCAGGATAACAACCACTAGCACGATGAGAGCTACGGCAATGCTGAGTGCCCCGACGCCGCCGATGTTGTTCACCCATTTACCTACACCCAAGCCGCGGATGTTCGCGAGCACTGTAAGCCAAAGCATCGCGTTTGTAAGAATCCAAAAGAACACCCGGCTTTGAGCGAGCCCCGAGTTCGCGCCGCCCATGTAAGCGGTGATGCCGGTGACATAGAACAGTAGTGACGGCACGAAGAACATGTTCGTTAGCCAGTAAGCCCAGCCGCAGAGGAAGCCATGGAAATCTCCGTAGGTCTCCTTAGTCCACAAGTACAGGCCGCCTTCACCTGGCATGCGCTCGCCCAATTCGATTACAGCGATCCCTTGCGGAAGAAAGAAGCATAGGATAACGGCGAGCCACAGCCACATAGCCCGCATTCCTTCCGCCGCCACGACGGGAACGATGTTTAGATTAACGATCGCGACCAGGTATAGCCACGTCAGGTCGCCCACGCCGAGGGCGCGTATCAGTGAACTGGACGAAGGGGTGAAAGCGGCTGGTGTTGAAGCCGGCTTCATGGCAGCGGCGCTTCACGGAGCGCCGCGGCGGCTTCATCGAGTTTGCCCCCGATCACGAAAAGCGCTTCTTTGAGATTCGCGCGAGCTTCCGTTTCAAACTGAGCGATGGTGGCCGCGCCGGCACGTACATCCCCTCCTTTGGCGAGCCGACGATAGAGATCGTCAAGATCGGCTCCCAGCAGCCGCTGTTTCTGACCGTAGGAGGGGCTCCAATCACCATTGGTATACCAATACAGCCGCTCTTGGCGCGCTGCTTCGGGTGAGACGCGCGAAGACATGCGAATGGGATTTACGCGTTCCAGCGCCGAAAGCGTCGCGGTGCGATCGCCTCTTTCAGCGGCTATACGGGCGGCGCTGACCGCAGCCACAGTATTGGCGTAACCAGTCGTGCGGAGGCTTGCATTTTGTCCGAACAGCCAAGGCATTAGGTCTTTGCGCGTCCGCATCAGCCAACGGTTCACGTTTCGAACTTGATCCGGCGCGGTGATTTTGGAACGTCTGACCTCTACGCGCTCGGCCTGCGCCTCGAAATCATGCAAGGCAGCCCGCGCGGCCTCAAACGAGACTCCCTCTACTTTCTTGCCGTCTGCGTCGATGGACGTCTCCACCCACGCGGCCACCGCAGGAAACGAAAGCGGAACGTTTATCGGCGCGTCCATTCGCAGCACGCTGAGTGCTCCAATCCGCAAGTGCAACGGGAGGTTTTCATAGTCCTGTGAATGAAAGATATCGAGTTGCGTGTGGTAGTACTGCAAGAACGGATTGGGCTGATTGTTGTCCTGCGGTCCGAATGGCTCGTTCCACTGCAGGATGCTGGCCGCGCCAGCGCCAACTATTCCAAAGTTCCAGGCGTCGGTTGTGTTTCCCATTCCCGCTTTAGCGGTCACGCGATCAGACACGCCCAGATCGGCGAGCGTCCTTTGCTGGTGCGCGACAATATCAGGTGTCGACGCCAGGGTACCGTGCTTGGACGTCCAGCCCGCCAGATCGATATTGAAGTCGTAGACCAGCCGCCTCAGGATCTCCGGATGCGCGCTCACGAACGCGTGGGAACCGGCCAGCCAGTCTTGCTCAGACCATTCGATTCCCGCTTCCTCTCCTCCGGTGGCAAGGAACATTATGCTGCGGCGGGGACGCCAGCCGTTCTTCAGTGCGCGCGCAATTTCCAGCATCGCTGCGACGCCCGCGCAGTTATCCTGGGCCGACTGCCACCAACGATCGTAGTGGGCCGATACTATGATCCACTCGTCCGGAAACTCGATGCCTGTAATCGTTCCCAAAACGTTCTGCGACTGGCCATCTCCGCTGTCGACCCGGTTCTCTAATGCGACCTCGACGGGACCGTGTTGAAGCTGGCGTTGCAGGTCCGCGGCATCGTTCTTGGAGATCGCGACCATGGGGACCTGCTCGTGATACCACATGCTGTCCTGGCGGATCCCGTTGTCGCGCGCCTGTGGATAGTCGTAGAGCAACATTGCGGCCGCCCCGCGATGCGCCGCTTCGAGAATCTGGTATACAGGCCAAGGCTGGCCGCGCCGGACCAGGACCGCCTTTCCCTTCACGTCGCCTGCACGGTCGTAATCGGCGGAATAGCCTTCCCCTGCATCTACCAGGGTTGTGCGAAGCTGATGCCCGCCGGCAGCATTGCCGCGAGCGTAAGGAACACCATCCCGCCTACCCCAGGTTCCGCCGGCTGCGTGTAGGCTGATCGACGTAATCGGCTTTTTGTTCGCAGTCAAAGATACAGGCCCATACTCGTACGCTCGGACTGCGAACGGCTCACGCCGCACGCTCAGGCCGATTTTCGACATCTCTTGCCCAATTACATCGGCTAACGCTCGCTCCTCGGCGCTGCCCGCTACCGCCGTGCCATTTCCGGCCCCAGAGGGCGTCTTAATGACGTCTTCGGAAAAAAATCGGATCTGCGCCGTGACTCGCGAGGTATCCAGCGAATCGAGCACGTTTTTTTCGGCGTTCGAGATCTGCGCCTGGAGTCCTACTGGACCCGCAATTGTTAAGACTACAGCCGGAATTGCTCTGAGCATGCTTTCCTAGGGGGCCTGATAAACGACTTTGCCGTCCAAGATGGTCGTCTTCACTGCCAGATCTTCGCGCTTCGTCGCCTCGTGAGAGAAGACGTCGCTGGCGAGAATCACGATATCCGCGAGCATTCCGGCAGCGAGCGTGCCTTTCTGCTTCTCGTCGAACGTTGCGTAGGCACTCTCGCGTGTGTAGTCGTCAATGGCCGCGGTCACCGAAAGGCGCTGGTCGGTACCGCCGGGCCGGGCAGCCCGGTGGGTGATGTTGTAAATACGACCCATGGCATCCATGGACGCGACGAACCAATCACTGCCGAAAATAACACGGCCGCCCGCATCGGAAATGCTCTTCCACATGCCTCCGCGAGCTGCGCGTTCCGGACCCAGATTCGTCGCCCACACTCCCTGAGCAGTGGCCGGAAGCGTCCTGCTCTGATTCGGATTGACGACGAAGAATCCGCCAATGGGTTGCATGGAAGCAATCACGCCCAATTTCCCGAAACGCGGAATATCCGCGGGATCGATGGTTTCGATGTGCTCGACACGATTGCGGCGCCCGCGCGAAGGCATCGGGTCCACTTTGGCGATGTACTCGAAGCCATCCAGCGTCATTCGCACCGCGCCGTCCCCCAGCGAATGAATCATGAACTGCCAGCCCCGCTTGTCCATCATCTGGAGGATGCGACGAAAATCGTCAACCGTGTAATTCGGCTTTCCCGGCGACGGTATGTTCGTGTAATTGGCGAGCAGAAACGCTGTATTGGTCTCGATCACTCCGTCCTGAAACATCTTGACGATGCCCGTTTTCAGAAACGGCGTGTCGGGGTGAGTCTTCCAGACCTTATCAAATCGGTCCGCTTCCTTTTCGCTGAACCCAGGCGTCACGAGCAATGAATAGTAAACGCGCAGCGGCAAATCCCCGTTTTTTTGCGCGTCCTGAAAGACATCCATCTCTTCGGGACTCCCGGCAGCTTCCGTTATGCTAGTCACGCCATAGCGCAGCGCTTCCTGGGACGCGGCTCGAAGCGCGCGCCGGTTATCGTCCCGCGTCACCTTCGGAACGATGTTGTAGATCAGGGCCGTGGCGGGCGTTTCTTTGAGCAATCCCGAGGGTTCGCCTGTACTTGGGTCGTGCACGATGAAACCGTTTGGGGGGTTGGGCGTGCTCTTCGTAATGTGTGCAAGCTCGAGCGCTTTGGAGTTGACCCAGATGCTATGGCCGTCATAGCAGCGCATGACCGCCGGCCGATCCGGCACGGCGGCATCAAGTTCCGCCCGAGTCGGCATATCCCCTGGGAAAGCTCCGTAGTTCCATCCGCTGCCTTGAATCCAGGGACGTTCAGGATGCGCCCGCGCGAACGACTTAATGCGGGCTTGAACATCGCTTAGAGTACGCGCACCTTGGAGCATCACGTTGTCCAGTGCTAGGCCGCCGGACAGCAGATGCACATGCGTGTCGTTGAACCCTGGAATAACGGCCGACCCATGCGCATCGATTACCTGCGTCTTAGGCCCCCGCCAAGCCGATATCTCTTGGGTTCGCCCGACCCGCAGGACCTTGTTGCCGCGAATCGCAACAGCCTCTTCGAATTTACCGCTGCCATCCGCGGTATACACCTTGCCGTTGAGGATGAGCAGGTCCGCGCTTTGCCCGGACGTTTGGGCGTATGCCAGTCCCACCATGCCCACAATGGAACAAAGCGATATGTACCACGCATGTTTCCGATGCTTCATAGGTTGGGTGACTACTTCGGCCGCTGGAGTTTTATGTTATTGAGTTCGCTCGCGCTTAGCACGGCCTTGCTTGACTGCGGCACCCCGTTCTCGTGGACGATGAAAGCCACAATGTCAATTACGTCTTTTTCGTCCAGCGTCCCGGGACTATCAGGAGGCATGGTGCTGATGATGCGGCTATAAAGCGATCGCGCGGTCTGTTGATCCCATTCGGACCAGAACGGGTCTCCTTTCAGCGCAGGCGCCTCCTGGCCGCCGTCCAGGTCGTTTCCATGGCAGGCGCCGCACTTTTCGCCAACTATCCTCTGGCCGTGCTTGGCTTGGTCAGCGGAAAATACGCCTGGCTGCGAGGACTGACCGGATGCAATCGCCGCCAACAGCACCAGACCACAGCACGCGGCCGTTACGGAAGCGCGAAAGCGATCCATCCCGCGCCATAGCCTTTCCCGCCGACCGGAACGACGATATACTGCTTTCCGTTCGCCATATACGTCATTGGCCCGCCGGTCGCGCCGACGGGAAGATCCAGCTCGGCGATTACCTTGCCAGTCGCTTTATCAAAGGCGCGCAGTTTCGCCGGACCAGAAATTCCCGCTTGACCCATGACGGCATCGCTCGAATCACCGACAACAAGTAGCGTCTTGGTCAACATGGGTGCCGGGCGGCCAATGTTGCCCAACGGCGGCAGATCCAGCCCTTTCAGCAAAGGATGATTTCTTGGGCCGTCGCCGTTGGCAGCCATCCATACAATGGTGCCCTTGTTCATGTCGTACGCCGTGATGCGGCCATACGGCGGTTTCCAGATCGGTAGGCCATCGATGTTCAGCGGGCTTTGCGGTCGCGGCGCCCCACCCTCACCACCGTTCTGCTGGGATTGTTGATTCCGCGGCCGCTCCAATAGTCCATAAAGCATCGGGTTCTCCGGATCGGGGTTGCGCACAACTCCGTACGATCCACCTTGGGTCATGGAAACGGCGTAATACATGTTGGTTTCCGGATCGAATGCACTGGTGTTCCAATTTCCTGCACCCCAGCCGCCGGGCAGAACCAACGTGCCTCGTTTTCCGTCGGGGTCGTCGCTCCGTACCGATGGAGGCGTGTAAAGCGGACCCATAATGTAATGGCTCACGATTTCAAGCGCCTGTTTGTGCAGCTCGGGCGTGAAATCGATGAGATCCGACTCCGAAAAGCCTTGGCGGTCGTAGGGCGGCGGCTTGGTGGGGAACGGTTGCGTTGGGTAAGCTTCCTCGCCCGGTACTGTTGACTTCGGAACAGGCCGTTCTTCGATAGGCCAGACCGGCTGTCCGTTAGTACGATCGAACACGTACAAGAACGAAGTTTTGTTGGTTGCGATGACCGCTTTGATCTTTTTTCCATCCACCGTCAGGTTGGCGAGAACGGGCGGAGTCGCGGCGTCGTACTCCCACAGGTCGTGATGGATCAGCTGGTAATACCAGACCAGCTTTCCATTCTTGACGTCGAGGCAAATGATGCTGTCGGAATAAAGATTCTTGCCAGGCCGGTGGCCGCCGTAATGAGACGCCGTGGGAGCGCTCAGGGGAATGTATACATACCCAAGCTCTTCATCTGCGGTCAACGAAGCCCATGCTGCCATGTTGCCGACGTACTCAGCCGAGCCCTTCCCCCAGGTATCGCGGCCGGGCTCTCCCGGCTGAGGCAGAATATGAAAGGTCCAAAGCAGCTTGCCGGTGAAAATGTCGAAACCGCGAATGTCCTCGGGCCTGGCTTTGGGATCCATCCCCCCATCGCCGTAACCGCCACTTGCCTTACCTCCTCCATTGCCTCCGATGACGATTACATCGTTGACGATGAACGGTCCCGGCCAGCCAAAATAAGGCGCATCGTCGGGCGTCGGCCGCCGCAAGAACACGCGGCCGTTGTCGCCGAAATTCCGATCTGCTGCACCGGTCTTTGGGTCGATCGAATACATGTACTCACCGCGAACGGAAATCAAGCGCTCTTCATTCCGTTTTCGCCAGTAGGCCACACCACGCGTGCTCTGCCCGGCCGCTTCTTTCAAAGTTGGCTCAATCGGCTGTTGGACCCACTTGGTTTTGCCGGTTGTAGCGTCGAAAGCCTCCATCAGGCCTACCCCGTTGGGTGCATACAGAACGCCGTTGATCATAATCGGCGTGCCTCGAAAATAATTTGAGGGACTGAGATCGGGAAACTGGTCCTTGATCAGCGGATCCACAGCGGGACGCGTCCAGGCAATTCGCAGATTTTTAAAATTCTCGCGATTGATCTGGTCGAGTGGTGAGTAGCGTGTGAAGGCTTTGTCGCTTCCGTAGGTCCGCCATTCGACCGTTTTGGCTGGCTCCTGGGCAATTGCAGTGATGATTCCGATGGCGAGCCCCAGACCGAATCGCACCGAAGATCTAACACTTACCATTCCTGCTCTCCTGTGCTCTACATAGAGCGATAATACATGACCAATTCTCGCGCAAACGCCACGCTAGAAAACTAGTTTCAATGCCAGCTGCCCGATGCGCGGGTCCCTGGTGGATGTGATCTGGCCGACGAGCGCAGAGCGAACGGAAACCTGGCCAAAGGGCGACAGAAATTCGGTATGGTTCAGCACGTTGAAAAATTCCGCGCGGAATAGTAACTCAACACGTTCACTCGTAAGATACGTTTTCTTTTCCAGCGACAAATCGAAATTGGTCAAGCCAGGGCCACGAAACGTGTTCCGCTGCAGATTGCCGTAAGTCGGCGCCGGGCATCCACCGGGCGTTCCGGGTGCAGCGGTGCTGGCGTAACACGCTGGAATGAGGAAATAACTCGGATTGAAGAAGAAGTGTCCCGTGCGAGATACTCCGTTCACTACGAAGGTCTGCACGGTTCGGGGATCCTCGGTCTGTTCGCTGCCGCCCGTCCAATACGGGCGAACTAAGCTGGGACGGCCGTCACCGCCGGGACCAGGCACGTTTGGATTTTGTGCGATGCCGGAATTGAAGTCGACCGGGAAACCGGTTTGCGTGCTGAAGATCGGATAGAGACTCCAGCCCCCGGTCAAGCGCTTCGGCCCTTTTTCCCACATACGATCGAACGGCAGCGTCCATCCGCCGCTCAATACAAATCGCTGAGGGACATCATAAGTCGCGGGCGCATAAAACTGATGGCTGTTGTACGCCGATACCTGCTGCAAATACGCGTCCTGATCGCTGAGGGTTTTGGAATACGTGTAGGCTGCGGTAAAGAACGTTTCCCCTATCGCCGAACCCCTCATGCGCTTGGTCACGCTCGCGAGCAAGCCCTCGTAGTTCGAGTTGCCCAAGGACTTGTCGACGCTGAAGTACGCGTAGGCATTCGGGTACTGCAAACCAGGCTGCAGATTCAGCGGGCGCGTTGTGGTTCCCAGGATGAACGGATCGCCCTCCACATTCACAATCTGCTTGTGCGACGAGCTGCCTACATAAGCCACCTGCATTCCCATGCCGGCGCCTAGCGCCTGCTGGACCGTCAGGTTCCAACCGTACGAGTAGGGATTTCTTTGATACGGATCGATCAGAACGCTATTCGGACCGAATGGCAGGAATCCTGCAGTTTTATAGTTCAGGTTCGGGCTAAGCGGCTTCGATGGAAATGGATTGGGTACACTGGCTGCGCCGTAAGGATCGCTCAAAATGTTAGCCGGTCCATTGGCCGGCACATTCGCCTTGTTGTACGTCAGGACGGCCGACGAATAGAAAGGAGCAGTGCCGTTTTGCCATTGCACGTCCTGCCCGTTGAGGATATCGTAGAACACGCCAAACCCGCCCCGAATGCTGGTTCGACCCTTGCCGAACGGGTCATATGCAAACCCAAAACGCGGGGCGAAGTTGTTCTTATCCGGAAAATAGGTACCGGGACACGGCGAATGCGGATCGCATGGGAAATTCAATCCGACTGGCGCCGAAGGGTACCGCGTCGACTGCTGGCCCGGAATGATGAAATAGTTCCGCTTCTGCGGATCGAATTTGGGCGTGTCATATTCATATCGCAGACCTAATGTCAGGGTCAGGTTCGGACGCACTTTCCATTCATCCTGGCCGAAGATGGCGTACTCTTTTCCGTGAGCGGCACTGAATGCATTCGGCCACTGCGAAAATGCGTTGGGCAGTCCGAAAAGAAAATCCGCCAGGTCGTTGCCTGAACCAATACCGCCTGCAGCCGTGGGTCCGCTGAAGGTGAGCGTACCGTTGGTTTCGTACGCGAACTGGCCATTATTTTGGAGAATCGCGAAGAGACCACCGAATCTTAAGTTGTGCGTTCCCTTGGTCCAACTGACGCTGTCGGTCCAATAATAAGATGTGTCGGCGTACTTCCCAGGCACGCTTCCGCCGTTGTCGCCCAGTGTGAGTCCTGTGACGCCGAAAGTGATAATCGGCGGCGCGGTACTCTCATCCGGTGTGATTTTCATCCCAAGTGATTGCGCCAATGGCAGCTTCTCGGCATAGCCGGAAGTCCCGGAAACGATTCTTTGGGCCGTGAAGTGTGCTTCGTTCAATAGCGTCGGGGTGAGGAGAGAGGTGACACCGAAACTCCCGAAGTACTGATCATTCAGATTAATGACGGAGTATCCCGGAGCGGAGGCGCCGGGAAAAGGGTTGAGCACGGGGTTGTGGTTTCGAACCATGCTGAATGACAGGCGCTCTTTGGGGGTGAATTGAAAATCTTCTCTCGACACGAACTCGTCGCGGTTGTCCTTCGCGCTTCCGTTCGGGGTCAAGATCCCAGTCGCGCTGGTCGGAATGGGCGCACTCTTGATGAAGGCCTGTGTGAATGGGTCGATCTTGGCCGGATCGATAATTGCTTGCGCAGCTAGGGTTGGATTCGACTGGAAATAGGGATGAGCTGCCAAGAATGCCGCCACGCCGGAATCCGGGCCGCCCTTAACCGCGTGAGAGAAATCGCCGCCTAATTCCGCAGGCGTAAACGTCCCCACTTGTGACGCAACCTGGGTCTGGTTCTGACGCTGTCCCTGATATCCGAAGAACCAGAAGAAACGATCTTTACCATTGACGATCTTAGGAATCGTCAGCGGTCCGCCCACGGTTCCGCCGAACTGATTGCGGATCAACGTGGGGCGCGGCGTATAAGCGCCTGGGGTAGCTTGGTTGAAGAAGTTGTTCGCGTTCAAATCACGATTCCGAAGATAGTCGTACAGAGTGCCGTGGACGTCGTTGGTGCCCGACTTCGAGATGACCGTGACCACGCCTCCGTTGCTGCGGCCGTACTCAGCGGAATAGTTGTTTGTGAGAATGCGGAACTCCGCTACCGTGTCGGGATTTGGGTCTACAACCGCGGTGCTGTTCGATACGGAGTTATTTACGCCGCCATCGAGCAGGTACGTGACCGAGTTCGAGCGGCCACCCGCGACGGAAAATCCATTGCCGGCAAATCCCGTTATGTTTTGGTTGCCGGGTGTGCCGATAAGCTGCGGCGTTATACCGGGCTGTGTCAACGCGAGTTGCAGGGTATCGCGGCCGTTCAAAGGTAGATCCTGAACGGGCGCCCCGGATACTACGGAACTGACCGTCGACGAAACGGTGTTCACCAGTGGCTCGGCGGTCTCTACTGTTACCGATTCCCTTACCGATCCGATTTCCAATTGGAAATTCTGTTCCAGCCTGCTCCCGACTTCTACCAGCAGATCCTGAACTTCGCCCTGCTTGAAGCCCTGGCTCCGGACCACCATGCGATAATGCCCTGGCTGAACACTGGGAAAAACATAGATTCCGGCATCGTTGGTGGGGAGACTGGAGACGGTCCCCCGTTCGACGCTGGTGAGGTCAACCGTCGCGCCGACAATCACTGCGCCGCCGCTGTCAGTGACGCGTCCCGAAATCGTGCCGGTTGCGGTCTGGCCAAGAATAGTAAGCGCGGATGCCGCCACAAGCAGGATTCCGTACGCAAACGATTTGCACCAATCTACACGCGCCATTTTGCCCCCCCTCTTATCCGGCCACCGTGCGGTGGCTTAAGGCTGATTGTTTGCGGCGAGTTTCTGGCCTCGCTCAACCTTACAGGAATTCGGTAATGTTGAATAGCATGGCTCAACTCCAGAGGGTTGTCAAGCAGAAAAGTTGAATCGCAACCATCGAGAATTCTAATGCCGGCGCACCCACGGTCCCACGTGGCTCATTGACAGCGGATTCAAATTTCCGCATACTTTCCGACAGTCTCAGCTAAGCCTGTACTTATGAAAACTGCGAACGTCTTAACGGCGGTTCTTTTCGCGCTCTTTGCTACAGCAATGTGGGCCCAACCGGGCGCACAGCTAAGTCAGCGTCCGCCGCGGGTTCCACCGATTACCATCAACTCCAGCGAGGAGCAAATTAAGCAGACCGCCGAAATAGCCCGTGCCGGTCGCAAGCTGACGCCCAAGAGTTGGCCCAATGGCGCTCGCGTCGCCGTTGCATTTTCATTCGATGTCGATAACGAATCGCTTTTCACCGCTCGTCCCCTTCCCGTGCCGATGTCACAGGGCGAATATGGCGCCACCACCGGTCTTCCCCGGATCCTTGCGATGCTCGACCGCCAACGCGTACCCGCGTCCTTCTTTATTCCGGCCATGAGCCTGATGCTGCATCCGGAGATGCTGCACGCGATCCGAAAGAGCGGGGTGCACGAGGTTGGGGTGCATGGATGGGTGCATGAAAGTCTGACCTCGACCAACGGTGCGGCCGACGAGCAACGACTCCTGACCCAATCTATTGATTACCTGACCCGCGCTTTGGGGCAACGCCCAGCCGGCTTTCGCGCTCCCAGCTGGATTTTGACGCCGGATACAATCGGCCTGCTCTTGAACGCCGGTTTTTTGTACGACAGTAGTCTGATGGCAATGGACGAGCCGTACGAAGTCGTTTCGAACGGAACATCTACGGGCCTGATAGAACTCCCGATCAGTTGGATTCGCGATGATTATCCGTACTATGGCGAGAGCGGCGACGGGTCACTGCCTTCCCCGGATGCAGTGTTTCAGATTTACAAAGAAGAGTTTGACGTCGCCTACCACGAAGGAACGCTTTTCGTTTTGACAACCCATCCGCACATTAGCGGTCACGGCTCGCGCGTGGCTCAGCTGGACAGGCTGATCACTTATATGAAGTCCAAACCAGGCGTTTGGTTCGGAACACTCGAACAGGTCGCGAAATATGTAAAGGCCCAGAATCGCACGGCGGAGTAGATCGTTCGTGAGAGTTTGGTCGATTTTTCCGATTACCGCTTACCTCCTGCTGCAGGCACAAGCTCAGCGACCCGCTTCAGCGCCTCCGCAATTTGTTATCGAAGATGCAACCATTGCAAGCATTCACGGTGCGATGTCGGAAGGCCGCCTTACCTGCCAGCAACTGGTTCAAGGCTACCTGGACCGGATCGCGGCATACGACAAGAGCGGCCCAGCACTGAATTCTCTCATTACCATTAATCCGAATGCGTTAACGCGGGCTCGCGAACTGGATTCCGAATTTTCAGCACGAGGCATGACCGGTCCGCTGCATTGTATTCCAGTGATCGCTAAGGACAATTTCAATACATACGATCTGCCAACCAGCGCGGGTTCTCTAGCTCTGGCGAACTGCAGGCCTGCCGAGGACGCGTTTCAAATTCAAAAAATCCGTCAGGCGGGCGGCATCATTCTGGCTAAGGCGAACATGTCAGAATTTGCAATCAGCGGAGTGGAAACGGTCAGCTCCCGGCTAGCGGGCTATACGAAGAACCCCTACGCCTTGGACCGGGTCACGGCGGGATCGAGCGGCGGCACTGCGGCTGCGATCGCCGCAAACTTCGGCGCGGTTGGCCTAGGAACCGACACCGAAAACTCGATCCGGGGACCGGCGTCGCATACCAGCTTGGTGGGTATCCGCTCAACCATGGGGCTCACTAGCCGGGCTGGGATCGTTCCGCTCGACCTGGATCGTGATATTGGCGGCCCGATGGCTCGGACAGTGGCCGATGCGGTCGCGGTCTTCGACGTAATTGCAGGTCCTGATCCGAACGATCCTATTACCGCGCCGAGCAAGGACAAGCTCCCCGTTGGCGGCTACGCCAGGATGCTCTCAATCGACGGCCTGCGCGGCGCCCGTATCGGCGTGCTCCGTTCCGTGCTCGATCCAAACTCAGCCGACCCGCAAATCGTCGAGCTTTTTAACCGTGCCGTGGCCGATCTCGGCAGGAATGGCGCTAAGCTCATCGACCCGCTGGTGATTGCGGAACTCGAGCCGTCGAATGCCACACGATCCGCCTACCGTACGGGCGAGTCTTTGGTTTGGTCAAGATGTTCGCCATTCAAATTTGAGCTCGATGATTATCTAGCGAGTCTAGGACCGCGCGCGCCGTACACGAGTCTTAAGGAGATTCTGGCGTCGCGGAAACTCCACCCATCCGTTAGACAATACATGGAAAGGGCGGCGGAGGTCCCTCGACGCCCTCACGACGATCCAGTTTGCGAGCCGGTCCGCAACGGCATGCGCGAGATCCGGGAAGCGGCTCTAAACTCTTTCGCAGAATACGCTTTGGATGCAATCGTGTATCCGAGTTGGAGCGCCCCTCCGCGCCTCATTGGTGATTTGAACAGTCCTGCGGGTATGAACAGTGGGCGCATTGCATCACCCGCTGGTTTTCCTGCCATCACGGTTCCAATGGGGTACGTCCACGGATCATTGCCCTCGGGGCTTGAATTGCTAGGCAAACCTTGGTCGGAATCGACGCTTTTCAATCTCGCCTTCGCGTACGAGCAAGCTACGCATCATCGAAGGAGCCCGTCCAGCGTGCCAAAGTTAAACATTGCCAGGGCGAAGTAAGTGAATCCTGTTCAGATCTAGCAGTTAGGACGACATGACTACGAGGTAAGATGAAGATTACAGCCGAAAGGGAAAACCGTTGCAGAGTGTGACTCGGGCAGCCAAACGCAGCCGGAATCGAACGAAAAACAATTCATCAGGCCAACCAATTGTTATTCAAGAGGCGCTGAAAATTGGAACAGTTGCGCGTAGATTGGGAATATCAGCTTCGCTGCTTCGCGCCTGGGAAAAACTAGGCCTGGCGCGTCCGGTGCGAACCGGAAGCAACTACCGCATGTACACGGATGACGATCTGCGCGTTCTGCGCCGCGCTGTTTATTTCCGGCGTATGCGGGGGCTCAATGCGCCGGCAATTCTAGATCGTTTGCGTCAGGAAGGTTTACTCAATCACAAAAGCTCCGCTCCCGCCCAGGAACCACCTTCAATTGGTCCGCACCTGAGAAAGTTGCGTCTCCAGCGAGGCGAATCGCTCGCGATAGTGGCAAAAGCCGTGGACGTGTCGGTCGGTTTTCTGAGCAATTTGGAACGTTCGCAGAGCGGCGCTTCGATCGCGATGCTACGGAAGTTGGCGCAGTATTATGGCCTGAATATCCTCGATTTCTTTGGCGATGCGAACGCTTCCTCACCGTTGATACAACCGCACGAGCGGCGTGTGCTACCTGGCGGAGAAGGCGTGCGGATGGAACTTCTCGCTTCAGGCAAGATTACGATGGAGCCACATCTATTTCGCGTGGCTCCTGGCGCGGGAAGTGGTGAACAGTATTCGCACGAAGGCGAGGAGTTTCTTTTTATCGTCACCGGTCAATTCTCTATTTCGCTCGAAAACCGGGAATACAACCTGTGCGCCGGCGACAGCTTCTACTTTAATAGCCAGACTCCGCACCGCTGGCACAACCCCGGCAAGAAGGAAACAACTATTCTCTGGATCAACACCCCGCCGACATTCTGAATCTGGGGTGTGGCGCTCACGCGTTGATCAGTTCGCTGACCGCGCGGTGAGCCTGATTGATGGCGGCGTCGGTGTAAGCTGTCGCTGCGGCATCGGAGTTGGCAATGCTGATTCTTCCAAACCGCTTTCTGCCGATTTCGTGCGGCGCTTCACCGGGAGGCCAGTCGGGATCGAAAAGTGGATTGTATTCGTAACCATAGCCATGCGGCCAGCGATTCACCGTGATTGCCTGGATATCGCGCGCAGGGTCGAACCCGCCGCCGGCCAGGATGCGAACTAACTGATCGCGAATATTGCGTTCGAACGTTTCAAAAGATGTTGCCAGTAGTTCGGAGCGCCCGGCCTTCTGTTGATCGCGCACCGGTAGACCGGGCTGGCATGGTGTCCGGGTCATTCCCAGGATCATCGGCTCATCTGGCGTTCGCGAGGTCTGATAATCGCCCATGTTAGGGCCGCTCGTAAGGTTGACGCCAAAATGATACATGCCAGGCGACGAGACGCCCGACATACCCAGATTCTGAAATGCGGTCCAATTCTGAATGCCCACACGCGTGTACACTAGCGGCACTTTCACCAGATAGCGCATTGCTTCTTTTTGCTTGGCGGGCATTTCGGGGCACAGGAACGGCACCACCATGTTCCAACACGCCATGACGACCGCGCGGGCTTTCACGTCGTATAGCTTCGTTCCACCCTGAACATACGTCACTTCGACTTCTTTCGCGTGCGACACATCGCCGCGATGGCGCGCTCTCACCACCGGGCTGTTCAGGCGCAGCCGCACGCGCGCACCAGGTTGATCGAGACGGCTGTAGTCCACCACCGAGGTCACGATGTCTTCCACCGTGCTCCCCGGCACAGCTTGCGGGATTAGCTTCCGAACCAGCAGCCGGGCAATGGATGCATTTCCGTCGGGGAAATGGAAATAATACGATCCGCCATTCGCATAACCGGCAGCCGTGAAGCTCATCCGCGGCGCACTGCCGCGCTCGAGATTCAGGCCTTGAAATCCCGGCAAGCGCATGGCCCAGCAGTCGAGCGCGGGCTCCGCGTCGATGCCGACGCCCCATTCGCCTTGAGTACGCGTCTGGTAGAACGGGATTACGCCCGGATCGACCTTGGCCACATTCAGCAGAAAATCCTTGTAGCTCATGCGCGAAAGCCGATCTTTTTTTTCGGCGGAAGATAGACCGGGCATGTAATCGACGGACTCTTGTTCCAAGCGCGCGATGTCGCCTTGCACCTGTTCCGACAGCGGCGTCCGCGCCAGGAATTCCTTCCACGAGTTCGCCCCTCCGGCTGCCCTCGCTCGTCCGCCGCCGGGCACTCCAACCACAAGCCGGTCTTCTCCAAAAGTCTGTCTGTCGAAAAAAAAGGCCGGCTTCAGTCCGAGTTCGGCGAACGCATTGCTGCGCGCGTATTGCTTGGCTAGCGCCCGAGGATCCATGCCGAGTTCTTTTAGTAATCCATCCGCCTCGGCGCTGTACGGCGTGGGGCTATCGATTGCGACTGTTCCCCCATTCACCAATTGCATGCGCCCGCCCAGGTGAAACTCGTTCCGTTTCGCATGCCCCCCGAAATCGTCGTGATTCTCAAGAATAAGTATGCGGGCCGCGTCGCCGGCGTGCTGGCGGAAGAAATAGGCCGCAGCCAGCCCGCTGATCCCCCCACCCACGACGACCAAGTCATAAGTTTCGTGTGTATCGGCAGGCTTGCCCGCGGTCTTCCAAAAGGTGCCGTCGCGGAGGGCATGCACGGCTTCAAACGAGCCAGAGTGGCTGCCGCGCATACCTGAGCGGACCGGCGGATACGTACCAGCGGTTTCGCCGCTCTGCTCCTGCGCAAGGGATGGCGGAATACCGCCCAGCGCTCCGATCCCCACCGCCATGCCGTTCAAGAAATCGCGCCGGCTGATTGGCCGGCCCATGCCCAGTTCGCGGTCGCTGAACTTGCTCATGTCAAGCAGTCGCCGCGTTGCTGGATCCGAGGAGTTCGGTTACTGCGCGGTAAGCCTGATCGATTGCCTGGTCCGTGTACGCCGCGGCAGCAGCATCCGAGTTTGCAATCGTAATCCGCCCAAACGGTTTGCGGCCAACTTCGCACGGCGCTTGTCCCTTGGGCCATTCCGGATCCCACAGGTAGTTGTATTCATAAGCGTAACCGTGCGGCCAGCGATTCACAGTGATGGCCGTGATGTCGCGCGCCGGGTCAAATCCGCCGGCGCCCACTGTTCGCGCGAACTGATCGCGGATGTTCCGTTCAAACACGGAAAACGGAGTGGCCAGCAATTCGGCATGGCCGGCCCGCTGCTGATCTCGTGCAGACAGGCCCGGCTTACAAGGCTCTCTTCCCGTCCGGACCAGGATCGGCTCGTCGGGCGAGATCTTTGGCCGATATTCGCCGATGTTTGTGGGACTTTCTAGATTGAGGCCGGAGGTGTACATCCCGGGACACGAAACACCGCGAATCCCCATCTTCTTAAACGCCGTCCAATTCGCGATTTCGATCGCGATATAGCATAGCGGCACTTTCACGCCATAAAGAAGCGCCTCTTTTTGCTTGGCCGGTAACTCGGGAACAATATAGGGAATCGTCATGTTCCAGTTGGCCATGACAACTCCCTTCCCGCGCACTTTGTAGGCCTTCTTGTCGCGGCCGTAGATGACTTCCACCTCCTTGGCCGTAGCAGGGTTGCCAACATGTTTTACCGACACGACGGTGCTGCTTAAGCGGATTCGCAGCGGCGCGTCGGGACGATCCAGCTTGCTGTAGTCCATCTGCGCGGTGACACTATCCTCCGCGGTTTTGCCCGGCATGGCTCCCGGCACGAGCGAGCGCACCAGCATTCGCGCAATAGATGCGTTTCCGTCCGGGAAATGATAGTTATACGGCTTCTTAGGAACGTGTTCGCCGTAAGCTGTAAAGCTCATGCGCTTGGTTGCCCCCGGCTCGATGTTCATGCCCTGAAAACCGGGATATCGCGGCCAGACCTCCAGCGCGCCTACTGCATCGATGCCAACGCCATACAACCCGTGAGTTCGTTTCTGGTAATACGGAATCACCTCCGGAGTTACTTTCACGTAATTGAGCAGAAAATCTTTGTAGCTGATGCGCGAGAGCTTGTCCTTCTTTTGGTCCGAGGTCAAACCCGGCATGTAGTCAACTTTGTCTTCCTGCAGCCGGCGAATATCTTCCCGCGCCTGCGGCGAGAACGGAGTTTTTGCGAGCCATTCGCGCCAGCTCATGGCAGGTGCATCGCCGCCGCGGCCGCGCCCGCCTCCCGCGGGAGTTCCCATCACCAGCCGGTCTTCTCCGAAAGTTTCTTTGTCGAAGAACGTGGCCTGCTGAAGGCCGCGGAACGGAGTGGGATCCGCCAGCTCCCTCGATTCGTTCGACAGTTTCACCGGATCGATTCCCAATTCGGTCAGCACGCCGCGGGCGACGTCGCTGTAATCAAAAGGAGACTCGATGCTCATGGTGCCGCCGTTGGTGATGAGCAGCCTTCCGTTGGGCCGAAACTCGTTCCGTTTGGCATGGCCTCCGAAGTCGTCGTGATTATCCAAAATTAGGATCCGGGCCGACGGGTTGTGCTTGCGGTAGAAGTAGGCGGCCGAAAGCCCGCTGATGCCTCCCCCGACAACAATCAGGTCATAGCTCTCCCGAGTGTCGATGGGCGCGCCAACGCTCTTCCAGAATGTGCCGTCACGCAGCGCATGCGCCACCTCGTACGACCCGTCATGGCTGCCGCGCATCCCCGTGAGCAGTGGAGGATAATAGCCACGCTCGTCCTGCCCGGCCCCGTTGGCAACGCCGGTTCCCATTAATGCGGCGCCGGCGCCGATCGCGACACCGTTGAGAAAATCGCGTCGCGAGATGGGGCGGTTCATCCCCAGATCGCGGTCGTTTGCCGAAAATTCTTGTTCCGGATGCATGTGAATAGCCTTAGAATCCCATTCGTAGCGCAAGCTGGCCAACTCGCGCTGGATTGACCGCCGTAGCCTGGCCTAGCAGGCCATTGCTGAATGACGTGCCGATGGTCGAGAACTCTGTGTGATTAAGAACATTGAAGAACTCGGCCCGAAACGCAAATTGAAGCCGCTCGTTGAAGAAGTTAACCTTCTTTTCCAGCGACAAGTCCAGATTCACTAGCCCCGGTCCCGGCACAGTTCCGCGAATCAGAGAACCATAAGTCACTTGCGCCGGCGTCGGTACGATCGACCTCCAGTTGCTCGGGACATTCAAGCTGCTTGGATTGAAGTAGAAGTTCCCCGTCCCGCCATTGATAGTTTGGAGTTGGTGCGGGTCGTAATACTGCATAGGCGCTACCAGGTTCGGCCGCGCGAGTTGCCCATCGCCATCGCCCGCTGGCCCAGGAGCTGTATTGCTGCTCCGGCTGAGCCCGGCAGTGATGATCAGCGGCCGGCCGGTTTGATCCTGGAAGATAGGATATAAACTCCATCCGCCAGTCACCTTTCGCGAAACACCAGGGAACAGATGCGCGAAAGGCAATTCCCACCCCCCACTCAGCACGAACCGCTGACGAATATCAAAGTCCGAGCTTCCACGCAGCGCCTGGTGGTTGTAATAGGGAACGGTGCTGGTGGAGCGAAGCGGTCCGTCTACGTTGTCGATGGCATGCGACCAGGTGTACGACACGGTAAAAAACGTATTCCCGATAGCATGCCAGTCATTAAGCCTTTTTGTGAGGCTGGTCACCAGACCGTTATAGGTGGAAGTTCCAACATTGGAAAGATCGTACGGTATCGTGCCGAAGCCGTTGCTGGAATTGCTGGTCTTGTAGCCGCCCTCGACATTGAGCAGCCGCTGTTTGGTTCCGACGATCATCGGATTCGCGTTGATGAAGCCTACCAGCCGGTGGCCGTCGCTGCCGACGTAACTCACTTCGCCCACCATACTCTGGCCCAGTTGCTGCTGGAGGCTCAAGTTGTATTGATAAACATACGGCGTCTTCAGGTTCGGATCGATGGGATATTCGCCTGCCCCATTAAACGGCAGCAGCCCTTGATTCGCGAAATAATTGGGATCCTTCGAACCGGTAACGATGGGCGGCGATGGAAATGGATTGGGTATGCCAGCGGCGGCGAACGGGTTTGACATGACGTTCGGAGCCGATGTGATAGGGCCGCTGGCCGGATCGAAATTGAAATCCACACCTGCGTAGAATGGTGGCGTGGCGGCATCGAAATCAAGGTTCCAGCCGTTCAGAACGTCATAGAACATGCCGAATCCGCCGCGGATGCTGGTGCGCCCTCTGCCAAACGGGTCCCACGCGAACCCGAAGCGTGGCGCGAAATCGAGCTTATCGGGAAAGTAGGCCGCCGACGGTGCGCCCGGATCCCCCGCCCAAACTGCACCTAGCGGCGCGCTCGGAAAGCGGGTCGATTGATGGAAAGGCATGATGTTCAAAGTGCGGCCAAAAATATCTCGCTGCGGGCTGTCGTACTCGTAACGCAACCCGAGCGTGAGCAGCAGGCGCGAAGTTACTTTCCACTCATCCTGAAAGAATAATCCCAATTGCTTCTGCCGGAGCGTCCCGGTTCCCGAAGGCTCTTGAGCATATTCGTCTGGCAGTCCAAACAGGAAATCCGCCAGCGAATTGCCGGACCCCGTCGATGTGCCGGAGCCATAGAAGTAGTAAACGCCGTTGATCTGGTAGTTGTACAGCGAATTGTCCTGCGCCGCGGCGAAACTGACGCCCGCTTTGAAAGTGTGCCGGCCTTTGATCCAGGTGAGCGTATCGGAATAGGTATAGGTGGTGTCCGCAATGAATCCTTCGTTGCTCGGGAAGCCCAGTCCTAGCGCGCCCGTAAGGCTGATCTGCACCGGGCCATCCGGGCGGTCCGAATTGATATTCACCCCTAAGGCTTTCGGGAATGGCTTCGTAGCGGCAGGCCCGTCCAGGACCTGATAGTACCGATTTACGGCCGCGCGCGCTTCATTGAGCAGATTCGGACGAATCGTCTTCGTGTAATCGATATTCGCAAGCGAGCCCGAGTTTACGTTTTTTATCGGGAACCCTAACGTCAGCGCGTTCAAATATGGATTTGATTGCCAGCCCACTGTGATCGCGATACGGTCGCTCGTGCTCGGAACGATGTCCACCTTGCCAGTGACCTCATTATCGTTATTGTATTGGTTAGCTTCCGGCACGATAAAACCAGTTGGGGACGTCGTGACCAGCCCACTCTTGATGTAATTCTGCGCCACCGCATCGATTCTGGTGGGGTCCATGATCGCTTGAGCCGCCAAGTTCGGATTGGGTTGATAGTACGGATTGCTCTGTAAGAACGAAACCACGTTCTTATCGGGTTTTCCGTTGGCTGCTTGCGAGAAGTTTCCTTGCAACTCAGCGGGCGTAAACGTCGCGGTTTGGCTGCCCACCGCCGTCTGGGTCTGTTGCTGACCCTGATAGCCAAAAAAGAAGAACAGCTTGTCCTTCCCATTCACGATTTTCGGCAGAACCACTGGCCCCCCAAAGGTCCCCCCGAACTGGCTGCGCTTGAGGACTGGCTTAGCTTGACCAGTCTCGTTGCTGAAGAAATCCGAGGCGTTGAAGTCTTCATTGCGCAGGTATTCAAACAGGCTGCCGTGTACTTGATTCGTGCCGGACTTGGTTACCACGCTGACCACGCCGCCGGCGCTCCGTCCATATTCAGCCGTGTAGTTGTTGGTCAGAATGCGAAACTCGGCCACCGTGTCGGGATTCGGATTAAAGCTGACGCCCGTGCTCTTAACGGAGTTATTGTCCGCGCCATCCAGGAGGTAACTCACGGAGTCCGGGCGCCCTCCGGCAATGCTGAAAGTCCCCGCGACCGTGTTCCCTGTGTTCGGATTGGGAGTGACGCCCGGTTGGGTCAGCGCCAGATCCAGCGTGTTGCGGCCGTTGAGTGGAAGATTAGAAACCGTCGCGCCTGTTACCGTTCCGCCAATCGTCGGATTCTCAGTCTCTACCTGGGTCGCTTGCGCCTCCACAGCAACTGTCTGCGTCACAGCGCCCAAAGCCAAGTGCACGTCCAGGCGCAGCGTTTGGTTAATCATGAGTTCAGCAGCTTGTGTTACGGCAGTTTGGAATCCCTCTTGTTGCACCGATACCGTATAGGTTCCGATCGGCAAATCCAGCACTTGATAGGTTCCATCGGCCCGGGTTGTCGTTTCGGACCGAATCCGCGTGGCTGTGTTAGTTACGGCCACTTTCGCTCCGACAACTACAGCCCCGGCCGGGTCCGTCACCGTGCCCACCACGCGCCCGGACGCGGTTTGCGACTGTCCGGGTACAGCCGAGAACCATATCATCAAGAAACCAGCGCAGCCCAGCAATGCGCGCGTGAAGACAGCAATCTTGCTTCTATTAATCATCTGCCCCCCAAGTTCGTGAGGCGTCCACACAAGTCGGCCGCGATTTCACGAACGTTATATGATTCGCGTAAAGTGTAAAGCTAACCCGCGCTTGTTGTCAATGCCGGGATGCCTGGCCGTGTGCCTGGCCGTAACAGCAAGTGAGACGTTCCTGATTGGCAAAAGTAGAACATTCTTATTAACGGCCGATCGGCTGAAGGATTGGACGGATTGCGACGAGCAAACGGGAACGAAATTGCCTGGAGTTCGTGATGATGCAGGTTGTGAGGCGGCGTGTGCGGGCCCGAGTAGTCCGTTCCAACTACAGCGCGGGACCTAACGCTGATGAGTACTGCCGGCTCGCGCAGAACGTCGGAGCGCGCAACGAATTCGTCCGGTTATTGAGGAGCTTCGCAGCGCAGAGCACCGGCAGCTCAAACTGCATCGAGCGCGCCATCATCATTGAGGATGCGCCTTCCAGGACGCCGGCGAGATCACCGATAAGGGTTCCATCAATCAACGCGCCGTGCTGGAGCGGCGCGCTCATCTGGTGGAGCAGTTATACCGCTGCCGAAGCCCGAATCCGTAATTTCCATTTACGATATTGACTGACGGGGCTCAATATGCAACGAACCGTTCCTCCATTCCGCGCCGACCACGTAGGGAGCCTGCTTCGGCCCATCGAATTGAAACAGGCGCGAGCGCGGTGCGCGGCTGGTGCAATTACGGGCCAGCAACTTCGGGAAGTTGAGGACGCCGCCATCCGGCAGGCCATTACTCGGCAGGCTGAGGCCGGATTGCGCGATGCAACGGATGGCGAGTTCCGGCGCGCCATGTGGCACTTCGATTTTCTGGAGAAACTGAACGGGGTCGAGCCATTCGCCGCCGATCACGGCATAGCCTTTAGGGGCGGCATCGAGACGCAGGCGAAAGGTTTGCGCGTCACGGGCAAGATCGGTTACGCCTCTCATCCGATGGTGGAGCATTTCCGGTTCCTTCGGGACAACACCGCGGCTACGCCGAAAATGACCATTCCATCGCCGAGTGTCTTGCACTTCCGCGGCGGACGCAAGGCGGTGAACGCCTCCGTCTATCCCGATATGGACGAGTTCTATCAGGATCTCGGCCGCGCTTACTGCGCCGCCGTAGCCGACTTCGCGGCGGCCGGGTGCCGCTATCTGCAATTGGACGAAACGAATCTCGCATACCTTTGCGATTCACAGCAGCGCCAAAGCCTACGAGAGCGCGGCGACGACCCCGACAAGCTACCGGGAATCTACGCCGACATGATCAATGCCGCGATCGGCCGCCGGCCGGCGGACATGGTTATCTCGATGCATCTTTGCCGCGGCAATTTTCGTTCTAGTTGGATCGCTGAGGGCGGATATGAGCCCATCGCGGAGATGCTCTTTAACCGCATCGCGGTTAAGGCGTACTTTATGGAATACGACACGGATCGAGCTGGCGGTTTCGAGCCGCTGCGGTTCGTGCCAAAAGGCAAGACTGTCGTGCTTGGGTTGGTTAGCTCCAAAAACGGGGAACTTGAATCGAAAAACGGCATTAAGCGGCGGATCGATCAGGCGGCGAGATATCTGGATTTAGATCAGATTTGTTTAAGCCCCCAATGCGGCTTCGCCAGCACCGAAGAAGGCAATATCCTGACCGAAGCTCAGCAATGGGCAAAGTTACGCCGCATCGTTGAAGTTGCGGATGATGTATGGGGATGATCCGGGCATGAGAACGCAGGTGGGTATCGTCGGTGCCGGGCCGGCGGGGCTCATGCTTTCGCATTTGCTGCATCTGGAGGGAATTGAGTCGGTCGTCATTGAGAGTAAGAGCCGCGCGTTTATCGAACAAAGAGTGCGCGCGGGCGTCCTCGAACAAGGCTCGGCCGATTTGTTGAATTCGACCGGAGTCGGCGAACGGATGCGCCGCGAAGGGCTGGTGCACGAGGGCATTGAGCTCCTGTTCAATGGCCGCCGGCACAGGATTCATTTTAAGGAATTGACCGGGCGCGCCATCACTGTTTACGGACAACAGGAGGTGGTGAAGGATCTCGTTCAGGCACGGCTCGATGCACACGGCGAAATTTTCTTTGCGGTGGAGGATGTCCGGGTCGCTGCCTTCGATTCGGATCGGCCCCGCATCGCCTTTCGCCATCAAGAACGGGAACATGAGCTGGCCTGCGACTTCATCGCGGGCTGCGATGGATTTCACGGCGTGTGCCGGCCGTCGATTCCTCCCGTCGCGCTGCATTTTTATGAGCGTGACTACCCGTTTGCCTGGCTTGGCATCCTGGCCCACGCCAAGCCCGCATCCGAGGAGTTGATTTATTCCAATCATCCGCGCGGATTCGCGCTCTTCAGCATGCGATCGCCTACGGTCACACGTCTGTATCTGCAGTGTGCGCCGGATGAAAACCTCGCCGCGTGGCCGGACGATAGGGTTTGGGAAGAATTGCAGGTTCGCCTCGGCTCCGGACCGGCATTTCGCCTGGCTGAAGGCCCTATCTTCCAAAAGGGTGTGACGCCCATGCGCAGCTTCGTAGCCGAACCGATGCAATATGGGCGTCTGTTCTTGGCCGGCGATTCAGCGCATATCGTGCCTCCCACCGGCGCTAAAGGTATGAACCTGGCGATTGCCGACGTGCGGGTGCTCGCTCGCGCTCTGAAAGCGTTTTACTCGAGCGGCGCCACGGACCAGCTAGCGTGTTACTCGCAAACGTGCTTGCGCCGGGTGTGGCGGGCGCAACATTTTTCCTGGTGGATGACCTCCATGCTGCATCGCTTGGAAGGGCCCAATAGCGACTTCGACTATCACCGGCAGCTCGCCGAGCTGGATAACGTAACCAGCTCGCGCGCCGCCGCCACAAATCTTGCGGAGAATTATGTTGGATTGCCACTGGAATAGAGCCGCGTTGATTGCGGGCGTGCTTCTGGCGGCGCCTGGTCGACGCGCGGCGATAAATTGTGCGTTGCTTAGGTCTTGTTCTTGAGAACCGCCGCGCTCATCGAGTCCATCGTGTGGATGACCTTGGCGAATACTTCAATTTCGGCGTGCAAGCGCTCGGGGCTAAGTTTTTCGATGCAGCCATTGGCTGGGCCGGCCAGCAGGTAGTTCGGCTGCGGGATGTAGCCGATGGTGGGTACGCCGGCGCGGGCAAGACCACCGCCCTCGCCCAACCAGCCGCCGTGGACCGGGTTCACTACCGCAGTCTTGCGATCGCCACTTCCTTGCAGCGCGTCTACCAGAATCCGCCCAGTGGAACCGTACTCGGTGATGGCGACTGCCCACTCGTTCTCGCCCGTGGCTTTGTAATGCATGCTCTCATCGTCGGCCCATTCCTTGCAGCCGAGGTGTTCCACGGTGAGCGCAGCCACGGTTTTCTTGATCAGGTCAGGATACTTCTGGATGATGCCGCGCATGGATGGCACCCATGGACCGGCGAAGTGGCCAGTCGTTAATGGAAACACAAGCGTACGCTTGCGCTCGGTCTTTGGAACCTTGGAGAAATATTTCGCGAGCGCCAGGATGCCGAGCCCACCGTTCTCCTCGGTTGCGTTCGGACCATCGGTATGAGTGTTTACGATGATCACTTCATCCGGGGTGGTCCCGGGAAGCGTGGCGAGAACCGTATCGGTGGGCGTGTCCGGATGCACGTCGGCTTCGAGCACGAGAGTCGCTTTGGCGCCGCTCGCCGCGATTGACTTGAGCTTTGTGCCCGTTTCCCGGCCGACGTAGAGCCCCGGAATCCCTTGTGGCGGCCGGGAGAACGGCGTGTACTGATCCGCCGCGTTGCCGTCCGAAATGTCCGTCCAGGCGAGAATCACGCCTAGTGCGCCCGCTTTTTGAAATTGCGTCAGGTCATTTACTGAGCCGCGTGCGGGGCGAAACTCCGCCGGAAAATGCGCATCGTTGGGATAGACGCCCCAGGGCTGATACATCTCGCCCCACTTGCGCACGTTAGTCGCAAAATCGACCAACGCAATCTTGCCTTGAAGTCCGCTCAAATTGAAGGACGGGTTATTTCCGGCATAAACGACGTCACCGGTCACCCCCGCTGCGGCGGTTTGTCCCGAGTAGGGGAAATAGGATGTGACGGGAGCCTTGAAGCTTGCGCCTGAGGCTGGTTTGATCGTCAGTTCCCACCTGCGCGCATCCCAACGCGGGAACGTATAATGCTCGCGCGCCACATCCAAGCCCGCCTTTTGGAGCTGTGCCGCGAGAAACTCAACGAAGCTAGTGTGGGCCTGATTCCCGGTATACTTCGGGCCGAGTTTCGCCATCCACACCTGCCAATCCCAGACCTCTTTTTGCGATGGCAGCAGGTTGGCGTGGTAGCCTTCCACTCGGGCGCCGGCGGCAACGGGCAAGAGCGCCCGCTGCCCAAGCACGCCCAACGTGGACGCGGAGATACTTTCAACAAATCGCCTACGCGATAACATCATTCACCTCGGCATCTGCGCTGTGCGCAGGTCTTTCAGATCAAGAGCATTGGTATCGGCGATGATTTTGGCGTACGTTCGAGTGACCGCGGCAAGACCGGTTGCCGAAATCGTCTCCGGCGTTTCTTTATCGGAATGCCACACGAAACCGCTGTTGATAATCTCGACGGACGGCGCCAAGTGGTAATAGCGGCCGATCTCTCCGGGAGGCGACGGCGAGGATTGTGGAAAGCTGGGCACGCCGAACGCGTCCATCGCCTTTACGACGATGTCGGCCAGCCGCTGTCCCGTCCCGTACCACCGATACGCCGCGGGCGCGTTGGACAACTGCGGACCTGTGGGCGCGCTGTCAAAGCCGCCAGTATGCTCGGCGTTGAACAGTACGGCGGTCTTGGCAAAGAATTCAGGATGCTGCTCGAACCATACCCCGCTCTCTGCGCCATTGTCGTGATGGCCATTGGTGCCCGCGAAGATGATCGTACGGCGGCGCTGCTCCTTGGGAATCTTCGCAAAGTACTCGGCCAAGCCGATCATAGTCGCGACACCGGCGGCGTTGTCATTGGCGCCCTCAAACCATCCATCGCGATGCGCAACCACGACGTCATTCTCGTCGGTCATGCCGGGAAGAGTGCCCCATACCGTCCCGCTCTTGAGGCCCGGCACTCGCTTGACGTCGAGCACGAGCTTCACGTGCGTTTCGCCCGCGCCCGCTTGCGCGATCAAGTCGCGCATCGCCAAACCGTCTTTCTGGCCAAGCGAGAATGTGGGAACGGGGCTGTTCACCGGGTAGAACTGCGTTTTTTCATTGCCGGGCAATCCTTGGATGATGAAAATAGCCGCGGCGCCGCGATCGCCGATGCGCTTGATCGCGTTGTCCATGATAGGCGCGTGCCGCGATGCCAGGTCGGTGCTATAAAAGAAGACCGCCTTGCCCTTGACGTCGCGCGACAGCGCCAGATCCGCGTCACTCGCGAGCCCAACGTAAACAGCCTCGAGGTTCAGTCCCTCGGGAGGCGTGCCGGCCGCCAGATAGGTCGGCTGCGCCGTATCGAGCTGCAGGGTTTTTCCGTTCGCCGATGCAACTACGTTCCAGGATTGCGGCATCCACTGTGGCGGAAGATCGAGTTCCTGCTCGTGGACGTCGGTAAGACCGATCTGGCGGAATTTTGCGAGCATCCACTGGGCATTTTCCCCGTCGGCTTCGGTTCCGGTGATGCGCCCCCAGAACTGATGGCCGGCATCGCGATACCGCCGGGAAATAGCACACAGCTCTTCGACGTATTGCTTGAGGTGCTCGCCGTCAATCGCAGCATATTGTTGTTCGGCCGGCGCTAGCCGCCAACCGACTTCGGAGTGACGTATACGCGTGGGTTCGGCGGGGCGCGGCGCGCGCGCTGCGGAGTTTTGAGCCCGGCCTGAGGCCAACGAGAGCAGCAGCACGGCACAGCCTCCGGCCAACAAGTTTTTGTTTTGCATCGCGAATCTCCTTTTCGACTGACTCCTGGTCTATTGCGACGTTTCGAGTACTATTGTCCCGCCGTACTTGCGCCCCGGCGTGCACGCTGAGACCCGGGCGGCCCCGCAAGCCAAGCGGCACCTTGCGTAAATCGTCAACAATTTTCGCATACGAACGGGTGACGTTCTCAAGGCCCCAGACCGAAACCGTGTCTGGCGTGTCGTGGTCGGAATGATAGAACGGGGTTGCCTGGATGAGATCGATGGATGGCGCCAGGTGATCGAGCGCGCCGAGATCGCCGCTTCCGCTGGGTGTAGCTTCCAAATAGCGCGAAATACCGAACAGGTCCCAATCTCTGGTGACAATGGACTGGAGCTTAGGTCCCCCGCCGGCGTACGCCAGCCCCGTAACTGGTTCCGCTGGTCTTCCAGGCGCCCGGCAGTGCCTCGGCGTAGATGAACGCAGCCCTTCCCTTTACGTCTCGACCGGCGAAATCCGCTTCGGTCCCAAGGCCGACATAAACGGCTTCGAGGTCCAGAGTCGCACCCTTCGTTCCCGCTCCACGCGCAGCGTCGCGTTTTGCAACGTGTTCGTGGTGACAACCACGACCGCCGTTCAGCCAACCGGGCGAGTACGTGTTGCGCGCGCATGGTCAACGATTGGTCGGGCGATGGCGGCCGGGGTTTCAGTGCTGCTGGACCAATGCCGTGGTAAAAGTATCAGTGAAGCCGGCCGCCTTAGCCAGCCGGTAATTTTCGTATCAGGAGACAGCCGTTATGATGAATCGCTTGGGAGTTCTGTTTGTGATCTCGGCCGCGGGCGCCTTGCTGTATGCCGCCGATGAAAATTCTTCGTTGCCGGCAGTCTACAAGAACGCGCAGGAACTTATGGCGACCTTGGCGAAGAGCGCGGAAACCCATGCGGATCAGGCCTCGGCGCCAGTCTCGAACGAAAGCCATTACCGCGTCAATATCGTGCGCCGCGGCAGCCCTGGCGTCGCGATGGCGCACGCCACCGGCCCGGCGAAGGGAAGCGAAGTGCACTATATCATCGATGGAGCCGCGACCGTCGTCACCGGAGGGACGATCGTACGGCCGGCCGGAGCGCCCGCTCGCGGGGCAGGCAGCGCCAAGATCGAAGGCGGGCAGAGCCGCCGCGTAACCAAGGGCGATGTGATCGTAATCCCGGCCGGCACGCCGCACTGGTACAAAGACGTCGAAGGCTCGGTCACCTACCTTGAAGTCCGCTTCGACGTCGATCTGAACAAGTAGTGCGCCCAACGCGCCGTGGCGTCATGCGCGCCCGCCCACTTCGCGCAAGCGCAAGCGAGCGTCCCAAGCGCAAGCAAGGTTGGGCCGAATCACGCGCGGCGGTAGAATGCGTATTACCGATGAATACGCAGCCCGATGCGCTGGTCCGGCTCCTGCACCAAGGCGACTTCACCCCTTGGATGCTCGCTGCGGCCATCGGAATCGCTTTCATGCTCGGGGCAGCGCACGCGCTCACGCCCGGACATGGCAAAACGATCGTCGCCGCCTATCTGGTGGGCTCCCGCGGTACGCTGCGGCACGCGGCGTTCTTAGGCGCGATGGTCACATTTACTCATACGGTGACCGTGTTCCTGTTGGGCATGGCGACGCTGTTTCTATTCCAATATGTAGTTCCCGACAAAGTGACCCGCGTACTGGGTGCGATTTCCGGATTGTCCATCGTGGCTATCGGCGGTTGGATGCTGTACAAGCGATGGCAGGCTCCTCGTTCGCACTCGCATGACCATCATCCGCACGATCATGACCACGGACATGACCACCATCACGAGCACGATCATCATCACCACGTTCATGATCACCACCACGTGCACAGCCATATACCCGACGACGTCTCCTGGTCCGGGCTAATGGCGCTGGGCGCCAGCGGCGGGCTGGTCCCCTGCGAGTCGGCCCTCGTGCTGCTGCTCACTGCGATTGCGATGCGTCGCGTAGGTTTGGGTCTGGTGCTGCTGGTGTTTTTTAGCTTGGGCCTCGCGATCGTGCTGATGGGAATTGGTGTGTTGGTGATTTATGCCAAGAACCTTCTGCCGGAGAGCGCGCGGGAGCGCCGAGGATTTTTCCGTTGGATGCCGGTCGCCTCGGCCGCCATCGTCCTCGTGCTCGGCTTAGTGATGACCGGGGTCTCTCTGGGCTGGATCCACTCGTCATGGACGGGATAGCATCTACCCGGTCGTCGAAGAGCGCTCCTTGAGTACCTCGCGCACCGCCTGTTTGATTTGGTCCTGAAAGTCCGCGGGTGGATTTACGCACACGGATTGCGCGGAGCCGGTGAGATCGATATGGGCATCACCAAAGCGTTTTTTGATGCGCCGGTTCATCTCCCGGCCGACCATCCACTGCTGGCTCGGCAGCGTCTTGATTCGTGCCTTGATCACCACCGCGGAATTCGAAAGCTGATCCACTCCCCAGATCTCCAGCGGCGCCAGGATCGCACCGCGATAAGGATCTTCCTTCGCGAGTTCGCCGGCAATCTCTCTCAACAGCGCCGCTGCTTGATCGGGATCGTTTTGATACGAAATGCCCAGGCTGAAAACGTAGAAAGAAAACTCGCGCGTCAGATTCGACAGAGTTTGGATGTTCCCGTTGGGGAAGATGTGGACGGCGCCGTCTTCGCCGCGCAGCACCGTGGTCCGGAGATTGATCTCCTCCACGAGTCCGCTTTTCCCGTTGATGATGGCTACATCATTTACCCGGATCTGATTTTCCATCATCAGAAAAAGCCCGCCCAAGATGTCTTTCACGATATTTTGCGCGCCGAACCCGACGGCCACGCCGACTACACCGGCCCCGGCCAGCAGCGGCCGGACGTCGAAATTCATTTCTTTCAAGATCATGAGCCAAGCGATCGTCCAAATGAGCACGAAAAGCACTTTTCGCGAGAGGCCGGCGATAGTCTTGGCGCGTTTCTCGAGCTCGATTTCATTGCCTCCGCCCGCGCGGAGCATCATCTTGACGCTGTATTTCCGCACGCCTCGCAGCAGCCGGCCAACGATGAGCGTCCCGATGTAAGCGAATACTAAAATAACGACGATGCGGATGCCGTTGACGAGAAACACATCGAGGTGAAGAAAATCAGTCCGGATGCGCATTTCCTTCCATCATAGAGGCACCGAGCGGGCTTTCGACTGAAATCCCACCGGCGGTTGATATGCGGCTCGTTCAGATTGCGAGGAATATTGAAGAATCCTTGACGACCTGTCGGGCATCTATCTTGATGTCAAGATAAACCCAAGAAGATCGGAGACAAGCATGAAAGCGACCTATCAAATCGACCCGGCTCACAGTGCGGCGCACTTTGTGGTCCGGCACATGATGATCACCAATGTCCGAGGAGCATTTAACAAGATCCAAGGCACGGTTGTGTACGATCCTACCGATTTGGCTTCGTCCAGCATTGATGTATCCATCGATGTGGCGTCTATCAATACGCGAGAGGATCAGCGCGACACCCACTTGAAGAGCGCGGATTTCTTCGACGCGGAGAAGTTCCCGAAACTCACTTTCAAAAGCAATCGGATTGAGCGCCGGGGCGACGGGCTGAAGCTCACAGGCGAACTTACGATTCACGGCATCGCCAGAGAAGTGGTCCTGGACGTGGATGGTCCGACAGCCGAGCAGAAGGACCCCTGGGGAAATCTGCGCATGGGAGCCTCCGCAACTGGGAAAATCAGGCGTAGCGACTTCGGACTAACTTGGAACGCTGCGCTTGAAACCGGCGGTGTCCTGGTCGGTGATGAAGTCAAAATCGAACTCGAAGTTTCTTTGATCAAGTCTCAGTCCGCCGCGGCGTGAATCACGGCGCGGCAAGCTGCGCGGCAGAGTGCTGGGCCGGCGGCGGCGTGCGAAGATGGAATGGTTGTGCCCTCACCACTGCCGCGTCTGCGGTTGAGCCTCGATTTCATGCCTTCCCCGGACCCGGACCGTCCCGGCCTGCTGATCCGCGATCCCTTCCGCTTCTCGGATTCGATGCTGCTGATCCCACCGCAGCTGGTGCCTTGTTTGGCCTGTTTCGATGGCGAGCAGACTTCCCTCGATTTGCGAGCCAGCCTGGTGCAGATCACAGGCGATATTCAGGTCGGAGAACTCGAAAAGCATCTCTACGAGGCGCTGAGCGAGGCGGGCTTTTTGGAGGACGAGAAGTTCGAGCGCCTGCGCGTCGCACGGATTGGTGAATTTGCCGCGGCGCCAAAGCGCGAAGCCTCGCACGCAGGTTCGGCTTATCCGAATAACGCGAACGAAGCCGGAAAAATGCTCGACGAGTACATGCATGGCGCCGTGCCCGCGTCCGAGGACTCGCTCGTCGGCATTGCGTCTCCCCACGTAAGTCCTTTCGGCGGCTGGGAGTCTTATCGCGATGCGTATGCAACGCTCGGCCCCGCTTATCGCGACCGCACCTTCGTGGTGCTCGGCACGTCGCACTATGGCGAACCAGACCGCTTTGGCTTGACCCGGAAGCCGTTCGTCACGCCGTTTGGAGAGGCAGTGACGGATCTGGCATTGGTGGACAAGCTGGAACGGGACGCGCCCGGTGCAGTACGCATGGAAGACTATTGCCACGCGGTGGAGCACTCAATCGAGTTTCAGGTGCTTTTTTTGCAGCATCTGTTTGGGCCCAATTTACGCATTCTTCCAATCCTGTGCGGCTCGTTTGCGCGGAGTATTCATGAAGGCGGCAAGCCGGAAGAGAACGAAAACGTGGCGCGATTTCTCGATGCGCTGGGAGACATCGCGGCGCGTGAGAATAGCCGCCTATTCTGGGTTCTGGGAGTCGATATGGCGCACATGGGACGCCGCTATGGCGACCCCGCGCCGGCGCGTGCGGACGAAGGCCTGATGGCGGCGGTGGCGGTTCGCGACCGGGATCGAATCAACGCAATGAACCAAGCCGATCCGGCCGCGTTCTGGAGCCAAATCCAGGAGAATCGCGACGATTTGAAGTGGTGCGGATCTGCGCCGATCTACACATTTCTAAAAGCCGTTCCCAACGCGCGCGGAACGCTCCGCCGCTATCAGCAATGGAACATCGACGAACAAAGCGTGGTCAGCTTCGCCGCGATCAGCTTCCACGAAAAAGCGGCACAATAAAATAAATGCGGTACCGTAGTTTCCCTGCCGTTTTCTTTGCCCTGTTGCTTGCCCCCGTGTGGGCGGCGAACACGGACGCGCCCGGCGTCCCCAATTTCCACAAAGTCGATGACCACGTGTTTCGGGGCGGCCAGCCCGTGGATGTCGGCTGGAACAGCTTGGCCCATCTCGGCATTAAGTTGGTGATCGATCTCCGGCTGACGAGCGAGCATCCGGTCCGGGCCGAAGAACAGGCCGTCAAGGCCGCTGGCATGCAGTACGTAAACGTGCCCATGCGCGGCCTTAGCGCACCCGCTGCTGACCAGATATCGAAGGTGTTGGCCTTACTGCTTGGCAATTCCAGCGGTCCTGTATTTGTTCACTGCAGGCGCGGAGCGGACCGGACCGGCACAGTGATCGCCGTTTATCGCATCGTGCACGATCACTGGGCGAATCAAAAGGCGCTGCAGGAAGCGCGCTCATACGGAATGGCGCGTGTGGAATGGGGCATGATGCACTACATACAAACTTTCAAGCCACCTGCCGCGCCCCTGGCCGCTGGTGCGTTGCTGACAGCTCCCAGCAATTAACCCTGAGCGGGCGTCGAGTCACTTCACGTCGTTTCGAACTACCTGGCCACCCCTCATCACGAACTTGATACGCGACATTTCTGTGATGTCGGTCAATGGGTCGCCCGGAACCGCTACTAGATCGGCAAATTTGCCTTTCTCGACGGTTCCCACGCGATCCTGCCAGCCGATCAGGTCTGCTGCAATGCTCGTCGCCGAACGCAGCGCCTGGACCGGCGCCATGCCCCATTTCACGAAATAGGCAAACTGATCCACTTGGGTGCCATGCGGGAAGGGGCCCGCCCCGCTTCCGAACGGCAGTGTCACGCCCGCGGCCAGGGCCTTCTTCCAACTTTTCTCCATCATGCGCCAGCGGCTGTTACCCCAGCGCTTCATCTCCTGCGCGTCCTCGATGCTGAGATCGAAAAACGTGGAAGTCAAAGGCAGGTGTTTGTCGGCTAGCATTTTGAGCGATTCGTCATCCAGGTCGACGCCATGGGTGGGAACGTCGACGCCCGCGGAAATGCAGTTGTGCAGACCCTCGCCGCCATAGGCGTGGCAGGCGACCTTCAATCCCTTACGATGCGCTTCGTCAACGATGGCTTGAGTCTCTTCAAGCGTAAACGACGGAGTGTTGACCATAGTGCCATCGGGTTTGAAATAGAATTCTTCCGTGCTGTAGATCTTAATCCAATCGACGCCGTAGTGCGCCTGCTCGCGCACGGCTTCGCGAACCGCCCAGGGCCCGTTCGCCACTTGCGCGCCTACGTTCGCGATTGGTGCGGCGGGGAGCAGCTGAAACGGGACGTTGCCTTTGTTGGTGTTGACGATTCCCGGTCCGGCCACTTGCATTCGCGGACCTTGAACCAGGCCGTTGTTGATTGCGTTGCGCAGGTCCACAGTTCCGTACCAGCCACCGTGCGACATGAGATCGACCACGGTGGTGAAGCCCGCGGTCAGATCGCGCTGTGCGTTGGTGAGGGCAATTAATTCGCGATACTGCAACGTGGGTGCCGCGTTCGGTGTGCCGGGCAAGATGCCCGGCCCGCCCGGCGCCGTCAATGGGTTGCCGTCCATTACGTGCAGGTGCGTGTCGATCAGCCCAGGCAATACCGTTGCGCCGCTCAGATCGATGATGCGTGCGTTGGATGGGATCTGCACCGCCGCGCCGACGTCCACGATTCGATCGCCACGAATCAGGATGATCTGGTTCGCCAACAGAGCGCCCGATTTCGGATCGAACAGACGGCCCGCCCGCACTGCGAGCGTTTGCGGTTGCGCCGGCTGGGCGATGGGCGGCAGCACCCAGGCTGAAGCGAGTGAAGCAGTCGGGTTTTGTGCGCTGAGCAAGCCCGCACTAGCCAGCAGCGCAAACGCGGAAAAATTATTTCGCAACATATCCTGCCGGCAGCACCTTATGGGAATCCACCCGGACTACGGTGTACACCACCTGATCCGACGTGATCTCGCTGAAACCGTGCGGCGTGTTGGGCGGAATCACGATCATGTCGCCTGGACCGACCTTGCGGCTGACACCGCCTTGGACGGAGGTGCCGCTGATGCTTGGACCGGCAAGGACTCGAACGATTTCGCTATCGGCCGGCGATTCTTTCGGATTCACGAGCGATCCGCCTGTCACGAATGTGCCGTTGCCCGACACGATCTGATATACCTCGGTGACTCTTTCGTGAATCAGCGCACCGCTCGGCTTGCCCTCCGTCTTTGCGCGATGCAGCACGCCGAGCGCCACGTTGTATTCCCCATCGATGTCCACAACGCGTAATTGCTGATCGCTGACCTTCGCTGAAGCGGTCTTTTTCAGTGCCGCCTGGATTTCCGAGTTGGTTACATCCGTGGCGGTTCCGCTCATGCGTTGCTTCTGTGCCGTCATACGGACACCGAAGCCAAGAGCCAACACAACCAGGCCGGCGGCTACGACAGATCTTTTCATTGAGCCTCTCCTCGTTCGGGTAGAGCCAGTATATACCGGAGGCTTGCCGTCTAGAAGTGAGAGCGGCCGGTCTTCCCGAAGCCCCCGGCGCGGCCACAGGCCACCGGCCACATTGAGACCACCGCGGGCTGGATTCGCCCCCCCGGCCTGCGGTGGAGACACACCGAATTCGGTCCGCAACCATTCTGCGTCTAAGGGACTCAATACCCCGACGCCCGGGCCGTCTCCTGCCCGAATAGTCGGCCGCCGCTGATAGAAACGACAAGACACCGTTCGCCGACGATCGCCTAGGTCGCGGGCGAGCGGCTCTAGCGTTCAGCCTTCAGACGTCAGATTGACATCGCCTACGGTAACCGGAGCGACAATTCTGACGCCCCTAATCTGAATAGCGTGTATTTGCAGCCATCGGAGCGTTCGCAAGGGCCGGGCGGTGGACGGTCAGTTGAAGCAGGGAGCCTTCATCTTTGATATATTCATCTATCCGGGCTTTCGCCCGGTTTCTTAACAGCGAGGACAAATGAACTTCAAGACTTCAGCACTTGCAATTATCGGGTTGGCGGCCTTGGGAGCTGTATTTTCGACACTGCACGCACAGTCCGCGCAAACGGTATGGGACGGAGTTTACACGCAAGATCAGGCCAAAGAGGGCCAAAGCCTTTATAACGAGAACTGCTCATCCTGCCATGGCGACACGTTGATGGGCGGCGAGTCCGCCCCGGCTCTTGCGGGTGGCGAGTTTCTCTCCAACTGGAATGGCTTGACGCTTGGAGATTTGTTTGAAAGAATCCGTACCACGATGCCTCAGAACAAGCCCGGCAGCCTAAGCCGCGAAAAGAACGCTGCCATTCTGTCGTACATGCTGAGCGTCAGCCAGTTTCCGGCAGGTAAAACGGCGCTCCCACAGCAAAAGGAAGTGCTGGACCAGATCAAGATCGTGGCATCGAAGCCAGATACGAAGTAGTAAAGCCGGCGGCGCGACCCAAGCTAACCAGCCGGTAAGAGAAAACCGAAGGAGTGAATCATGCGTAGGAAAACGAGCAACGTTCTGCCGTTAACCATCCTGTTCGGCGCGTTGGGGCTGACTTGGATCGCGATAAATGCTTCCGGCCAAGGTGCGGGATATGTACCGTCAACCGCCAAAGGCGATTGGCCTTACTACACCGCCGACTTGAAGGGCAGCAAGTATGTGCCCCTCGATCAGATCAATGCCTCGAACTTCAACAAGCTGGAAGTAGCGTGGCGCTTTAAGACTGATAACCTCGGGCCGCGTCCGGAATACAAGCTGGAAGGCACACCGCTGGCGATCAATGGAACCTTGTACACTACCGGCGGCACGCGCCGTTCCGTGGTCTCCTTGGATGGCAGAACCGGCGAGGTCAACTGGACCTTCAGTCTCCGCGAAGGGAATCGCGCCGCCATTGCTCCCCGCCAATTGTCGGGTCGAGGCGTGTCCTATTGGACCGATGGCCGCGGCGATGATCGGGTCGTCTTCGTAAGCACTGGATATCGGCTGGTCGAACTGAATGCCCATACCGGCGCGGTAATCACTTCGTTTGGCCAGAACGGCATGGTCGATTTGAAGGTCGGGATGGTTAAGGGAACCGGTGAGCAGATCGATCTGGAAACCGGCGAAGCGGGCCTGCATTCAACGCCCCTCGTCGTTAAAGATGTCGTCATCGTCGGCTCCTCCTTCAAAGAAGGGATGACGCCGGTCACCCACAACAACACCAAGGGTATGGTCCGTGCTTATGACGTCCACACCGGGAAGCAATTGTGGGCGTTCAATACCATCCCGCGCCCCGGCGAATATGGCAACGACACTTGGGAAAACGGCTCCTGGGCTGTGAACGGCAACACCGGCGTGTGGACGCAGATGACAGTGGACGAAGATCTCGGCTTGGTTTATCTGCCGGTTGAAGATCCCACATCGGATTACTATGGCGGCCATCGTCCCGGCAATGACCTCTTCGGCGACAGCCTGGTCTGCGTTGACCTGAGGACCGGGCAGCGCAAGTGGCATTACCAGATCGTGCATCATCCGATTTGGGATTTCGATCTTTCCTCTGCTCCGTTGTTGGTCGACATCAACGTGAACGGCCGGGCGATCAAAGCCGTCGCGCTCCCGACCAAGCAAGCTTGGCTGTACACGTTCGATCGAGTGACCGGTCAGCCGGTTTGGCCGATTGAAGAGAAGCCGGTACAGCAGTCCGACGTGCCGGGCGAAAAGACTTCACCCACGCAGCCGTTCCCGACCAAGCCTCCTGCTTACGCGCGCAATTTCCTCAAGGTTCCTGACGATCTGATCGATTTCACGCCCGAAATGCGAGCCCAGGCCAAAGACCTGCTGTCGCGTTACCGCGTGACCGATCGCCCGTTCAATCCTCCGCTGGTTGGCGACGAAAAAGGTCTGCTCGGCGCGATCAACGTCGGCAATGCCGGTGGCGGCACCAACTGGCCCGGCGCGGGCTTCGATCCGGAAACCCACATTGTTTATGCCCAGGCCGCCAACTCTTCGGCAGCCGGATTGTCGGTTCGCAAACCGCCGGCGGGATTCTCCGACCTGAATTATTTCTCCGGCCGCAACGATCAACCGTTCCGCGAAGCGCTTGGGCCTGGATTCGGCACCGCAGCCGATTCCCCACTGGCCAAGACGGTTGGCCGGCCGGCAACGCCTCCGCCCGCGGGGGCTCCGCCTCCAGCCTTCGGCCTCAACGTCGAGGGGCTGCCTATTATGAAACCGCCCTACGGCGTAATTTCGGCCATCGATCTCGATAAGGGCGAACTCAAGTGGCAAGTGCCTTATGGCGAGACACCCGATAACGTGCGCAGAATTCTGACGGAAAAGGGAATTAAGTTCGGCAACCTGGGCCAGAACGGCAGCGTCGGCCTGCTGGTCACCAAGACGCTGGTGATCCTGGGCGACACTCAGGTTACGAATCCAGGAACGCATCCGCGGGGCGCCATGCTTCGCGCCTATGATAAGCAGACCGGAAAAGAGGTCGGCGCTGTCTGGATGCCGGCTCCGCAAAGCGGCTCCCCCATGTCGTACCTGGCGGGTGGCAAGCAATTCATTGTCGTCGCGGTGAGCGGCGGCGCATATTCGGGCGAGTACCTGGCTTTCAGTCTCCCCGAATCCGACTAGTTGAGTGAGTGTGGCGCACGCACTTGTGCGTGCCGTGTTCCCAACTCGTGGGGACACAATGATCGTGTTAGCGGGCCGTTCGGGTTAGGTTCGAGCGGCCCGTCTCGAACAAATCGTTAGGGAGAAAAACAAAGGACATGCATCGAAGTAAGACGAAGGGAAGCAAAGCCCTGTGGCTGACGGCTGTGCCGGCCGCCGCTGGGCTGCTGTGGATCGCCGCCAGCGCGCTCGGTCAGGGTAGCGGATATGTTCCGTCAACGGCCAAAGGCGACTGGCCTTATTACACAGCCGACGAGAAGGGCACCAAGTATTCGCCTCTGGATCAAATCAACGCCTCCAACTTCAACAAGCTCGAGCCGGCGTGGCGCTTCAAGACCGACAATCTCGGCACGCGGCCCGAATACAAATTGGAAGGCACCCCGCTGGCCATCAATGGTGTTCTCTACACCACTGCTGGCACGCGCCGTTCGGTCATCTCGCTGGATGGAAAAACCGGCGAGCTGATTTGGGCGCACAGCATGCGCGAAGGTAAGCGCGCCGCTATCGCTCCCCGCCAGTTGTCGGGACGCGGTGTGGCGTTCTGGACTGATGGCCATGGCGACGACCGCGTGGTCTATGTCACTACCGGTTATCGTCTGGTGGAATTGAATGCCAAGACCGGACAGGTGATTTCATCCTTCGGTAAAGATGGCATCGTCGATCTGAAGGTTGGCATGGTTACTGGCACCGGCCAGCAGATCGACCTCGAAAACGGCGAAGCCGGCCTGCATTCCACTCCGCTCGTGGTGAAAGATGTCGTGATCGTCGGCTCCTCTTTTAAAGAGGGCATGACCGTCGTGACCCACAACAACACCAAGGGTCTGGTGCGCGCCTATGACGTGCACACTGGAAAACTGCTCTGGACCTTCAATACCATTCCACGTCGCGGCGAGTTCGGCTACGACACCTGGGAGAACGGCTCGGCGGACACTAACGGTAACACTGGCGTCTGGACCCAGATGACCGTCGACGAAGATGCCGGCTTGGTATACCTTCCCGTCGAATCGCCTACCTCCGACTACTATGGCGGCGAGCGCCCCGGCGACAACCTGTATGGCGAGAGCCTGGTCTGCGTCGATCTGAAGACCGGCCAGCGCAAGTGGTACTTCCAGTTCGTACACCACCCGATCTGGGACTATGACATGTCTTCAGCGCCGCTTCTGGTTGACATCAATGTCGACGGGCGCGCCATCAAAGCGGTGGCGGTGCCCAGCAAGGAAGCTTTCCTGTACGTCTTCGATCGCATCACCGGCAAGCCCGTATGGCCGATCGAAGAGCGTGCCGTTGCCCAGTCGGATGTTCCTGGCGAGAAGACCGCGAAAACACAGCCCTTCCCGACCAAGCCGCCGCGTTACGCCCGCAACTTCATCGATGTTCCGAATGATCTGATCGACTTTACGCCGGAAATGAGGGCTCAGGCCAAAGACCTGATCTCCCGGTATCGCGTAGAAGGGATGTTCACGCCTCCGGTTGTAGGCGATCCGAACGGCAAATGGCTCGCCGGGTTGAATCTCGGCAACGCGAGCGGCGGTACGAACTGGCCCGGCGCGGGTGTCGATCCTGTAACCCACATCGTTTACGCTCAGGCCAATCAGTCGGCCGTTACGCCCATCTCACTACGCGTGCCCCCGCAGGGTTTTAGTGATATTCACTACGTATCGGGCCGTAACGATCAGCCGTTCCGAGTCGCGGAAGGCCCTGGCTTTGGGAGTGCTGCCGATGCCCCTCAACCCAAACGCGCCCCCACGCCTCCTCCGGCAGCAGCCGCTGCAGGCCGTGGCGGACGTGGCGCTCAGGGCGGCGGTGGCGGCGGATTCGGATTGCAGGTGGAAGGCCTGTCGATTGTGAAACCGCCTTACGGCGTTATCTCGGCCATTAATCTCGATAAGGGCGACATTCAGTGGCAGGTGCCCTACGGTGAGACCGCCGACAACGTGCGCGATATTCTGGATCGCAAGGGTATCAAGTACGGCAATCTCGGTCAGGGTGGAAGCGTGGGTCTCCTCATCACTAAGACCCTCGTGGTTCTCGGCGATACCCTGGTCACCTCGAAGACCCATCCGCGCGGCGCGATGCTCCGCGCTTATGATAAGCAAACCGGTAAAGAGGTCGGTGCCGTTTGGATGCCTGCGCCTCAGAGCGGTTCGCCGATGACCTATATGGCGGGCGGCAAACAATACATTGTCGTCGCCGTCAGCGGCGGCAATTACTCGGGTGAATACATCGCTTACGCTTTGCCTGAGTCCGACTAAATCGCACAACCACGTGCGAAGTTCATTCCTAAGTTGTCCCCGAGGGCCCGCTATATGGCGGGCCCTTGCCTTTTGTAATTCGAGTAGATTTGTAGTTTGGAGTAGATTATGACGCAGAACGAAGTTTCGCGGCGCGAGTGGATTCTGGGCTCGTCCATGGGAATACTCGCGGTATGGCCCCAAATAGTCGCAGCGCAAGAGCATGCCCACCGTGCGGCGGCCACTCCTGGAACTGCGTTCAAATATTTCGATCGCCAAACCGCTGCCGAGGTGGAGGCCATTGCGGCGCAGATCATTCCCACCGATGAGACGCCCGGAGCGCGCGAGGCCGGCGTCATCTATTTCATCGATCACGCGCTCAGTACGTTCGACAAAGAGAGTCAGGAACACTATAAGAGCGGCCTGGCGGATTTACAAGAAAAGCGCGAGAAGATGTTTCCCGGGTCAAGGAGCATCTCCGGCTTACGGCCGGAGCAGCAGTTGGAACTGGTTAAAGCGATCGATGGGACCCCGTTCTTCGAAACGGTGCGGACCCATACCATTATTGGTTTTTTGAACAGCCCCGACGAAGGCGGAAATCGCGATTATATTGGTTGGAAGCTCCTGGGCATGGACCCCCGCATGGTGTACGAACCGCCGTTCGGCTATTACGACGCGGAAGCGCAGAAGGAGGGAACACGATGAGCCGCGCGCCTTATCCGCCGAATCATCAGGTCGATTTTGTCGTCGTCGGCTCCGGTGCCGCTGGCGGCGCGGTTGCTAAAGAACTTGCGGTGGCCGGGTTTGAAGTAGTGGTCCTTGAGCAAGGGCCCTATCTACGTCCGAAAGACTTCCGGCATGACGAGATACTTGTCCGCAATCTGCACCAGCTCACAAACGACCCTAACCGGCAGCCGCAAACGTACCGAAAGACCGAATCCGAGGTTGCCAAAGTTCAGCAGTCAGCTGGATACGGCCGCGCCGTAGGCGGAGGCACGTTGCATTTCACCGCGAACTGGTGGCGCTTGCACGAGATCGACTTTAACGAACGCTCTCGTTTTGGTCCCGTTCCAAATGCCGCACTGGAAGACTGGCCCATCACTTACCAGGAACTTGAGCCTTATTACACGAAATCCGAACAGGACATCGGCGTCTCCGGCTTGGGCGGCTCGAATCCGTTTGACGCCCCGCGCTCGAAACCTTATCCTTTGCCCCCGATGCCCGTGAAATCGTCGGGCGTGCTCTTCGATCGCGGAGCCAAAAAGCTCGGGCTGCATCCTTTCCCGGCGCCGGTGGCAATCCTATCGCAGCAATACAAAGGACGGCCCGGTTGCGTGCATTGCGGTTTCTGCATGGCGTTCGGATGCGAGGTCGGCGCCAAGTCGTCTACCATGGCATCCCTGATTCCGATGGCCGAGCGCACCGGAAATTGCGAGATTCGGCCGGAATCCTATGTCCGCAAGATCGAAACCGACGGGCGCGGCCGTGTCACCGGCGCGATCTATTTCGACAAGAACAAAAAGGAAGTGTTTCAGAAAGCCAAGGCTGTCGTTGTTTGCGCCAATGGCGTTGAGTCGCCGCGCTTACTGCTCATGTCTAAATCCAACCGCTTCCCGAACGGTCTGGCGAACTCCAGCGGGCTGGTCGGCAAATATTTGATGTACGACAACGGCACTTCCGTCACAGCCATGTTTGACGAGCCGCTGAACGAGTTTAAGAGCGTGCTAGTAACTCGCGTCCTTCACGACTTCTACGATTCCGATCCGAAGCGCGGCTTCTATGGGGGCGGCGGCATTGATGCCCGTTCCAATTCGAGCCCGGTCCAGTTCGGCCTGCGCGGGAATGATCCCAGTAGCCCGCGTTGGGGCTCCGCATGGAAGAAGTCCATCGCGTACGAATACCCGCGCACCATGGCTTTGTTTTCGCATATTACCTGCCTACCCATGGAATCGAACAATGTCACGCTCGATCCCGAACTCAAAGATGAATGGGGTATGCCCGCGCTTCGCCTTACGTTTAAGAACCATCCCGATGACTTGAAGACAATGGAGTTCATCCTGGAGCGGCAAAAGGAGATCATGGAAGCCGCCGGCGCAAAAAAGATCTGGCCTCGGCCGGTCCGCGAGGTCAACAATTCAGTCCATCTGATGGGGACCTGCCGCATGGGGAACGATCCTAAGCGCTCCGTGGTGAACAAGTTCAACCGCGCTCACGATGTTCCAAATCTGTTCGTGGTGGACGGAAGCAGTATGGTCTCATCCGGCCGCCAGCAGCCCACTTGTACCATCCAGGCGCTCGGTTACTGGGCTGCAGACCATATGATTCAAGCCGCCAAGCGTGGAGAGATCTAGCGTTGGCGGCCCGATACCTGCGAATTTTACAACTGCACGGTTGACATTCGCGCCAGACCGCAATACACTTAACCGCAGGTTGGTCTAATCAGCCGTCGTCTTGAACCGCGATTCGCGTGAGTGACGGCTTCTTTTGCTTTAGCTGTCGGCCACACTAACCTCGCGCCAGCGGCGGCTGTGATTGCGAGGGGTCCGGACTACTCGGACATGAGTGGAGGTGTGTGCTTTGTCAAGACGCCAACCCCGATAGATGAGGGGGGCTTGCAGACGGCTCCGTTATTGACAAAATGCTTACTTTCGCATATGTTTAGAGACACCCTCTCGCTGTAAGGGCGCATACGCTCGTGCTTGGGTCGCTTAAAAATTCGGTGAAAGAGCCTGCTCCGTTGTTCACCGTCTCAGGAGTATTCTGTCTGGGCCATCAAGGAGGCTTGTCGTGAAAATCCATCGCTCTCTGCTTCTCGTCACCGCGCTGCTTTTAGCAGCCGTCATGGTATTTGCTCAATCCTACGTCGGCGAAGTCCGCGGCATCATTACGGACCCCGGCGGCGCCGTCATCGCGAATGCCAACGTGACGCTGCGAAATGATGCGACCGGAACCGTGCGGACCACCGTGAGCAATTCGGCGGGCGAATACGTGTTCCCGCAGGTGGATCCGGCCACCTATACCATCGTGGTCGAAACCCCGGGGTTTAAGAAGATCGAGCAAAAGGGTGTTATCGTCGGTACCCAGCAGAAGGTCAGGCAGGATCTCAAGATGGAGTTAGGCGAGATCAGCCAAAGCGTTTCGGTAACGACCGAAGCTCCGTTGATTGAGAACGAGACCGCGTCCAACGGACAAGTAATCAACACGCAGCAGCTGCAGGACCTGCCGAACCTCGGCCGCAATACATTCTTGATGTCGAAGCTGACCAACAACGTGGTTCCCTCCGGCCCGCCGCAGTGGAACCGGTTCCAGGACCAGATTGGTTCGTCGAACCTTTCGATCGCCGGCGGCCCGATCCGCGGAAACAACTACCTGATCGACGGTATTCCGATCACGAGTTCGCAGAACCTCGCGATCGTCATTCCCAGTCAGAGCGCCGTTCAGGAAATGAAGCTTCAGGAGAACACCTACGACGCAACCATGGGACGAACGGGTGGCGGCGTGTTCAATACCGTGATCGCCAGCGGAAGCAACGGTCTGCACGGCGACGCGCTTGGCTATTACCGCACCACCGATTTCACTGCGAATAATTACTTCAACAACGCGGCCGGTAAGCCGCGCCCGTCCGAACTGTGGGAGAACTGGGAATTTTCGCTTGGCGGTCCGGTTGTGATCCCCAAAGTCTATAACGGCAGGAATAAAACCTTCTTCTTTGTTTCAACCGAGGGATACCTCGAAGCGCAGCCGGACTTTGGCAGCTTCGCGGTTCCAACGGCCGCCGTCCTAGGCGGTAATTTCCAGGGTTCAGGCCGCATCATTTACGACCCAGCGAGCGGCCGCCCGTGCCAGCCGACTGACAATTGCCCGGCCGGCGCGACCGTGATTCGCACGCCGTTCCTGAACAACATGATTCCGGGGAATCAGATCAGCAAGATCGGCCAGGCGATGCTGGGTTACTTGCCCGCGCCCAATACCAATCTCGGTGGTTCGCTCGGCCAGAGCAATTATTCAGGTAGTGATACTCTGGGCAATCACGCCGAGGAGTTCGTGTACAAGTTGGACGAAGACCCCACGCCCTGGCTGCGCCTCGGCGGATCGTTCATTTATTACAAGAGCTTCGAGCCGGGTAGCAACTTCCTGAACAACCTACCTGGAAAAGGCTCTTATAAGCTGTACCGGCATGTCGACGCTACGGCAGTGAACTCGACCATCACCGTCAATCCGACCACGGTAATCTCGGCGCGCTACGGCTTCAATCGATTCCCGAATATCTACAACTATCCGAGCTTCGGCTTTGATCAGACGTCTCTGGGTTTTCCTGCCAGTTACGCCAATCAAATTCAGATCCCGGAGTTCCCCCTGGTCAGTCTCTTGCAAACGGGCGAATCGTATGGCGGCGGCACGCACCAACAAATTACGTATTGGTCCAAGAATGCCTCCGTCGGCGTTTCGAAATTCGTCGGCAAGCACAACATTACGGCCGGATTTGACTACCGCCTTATCCATACGGATGGAGCCCAGTTTACGAACGGGCCAGGCACCTTTACCTTCAATGGCATCTTCACGCAGCAGTTCAACGCAGGGAACAGCGCGAATACCGGGAGTGACTTCGCGGACGCTCTGCTTGGCTTCCCATCCAGTGGATTGATCGGTACTGCAACGAACACCTATTTTTATGTGAATTATTATGCCGGGTACATCCAGGATGATATTCACGTTAACAGCCGCCTGACACTGAACGTAGGGCTGCGATACGAATACGAGACCGGTGAAACGGAAAAATACAACAACATGCTGGTTGGCTTCAACCGGACGGCCATCAATCCGATTGCGGCGCAGCTTCCGGCCGGTTCGGGCGTGGTGCCCTACGGCCTCCCATTGATCGCGGGACAGAACGGAAATCCGAACTCCTGTTGTGAGGCTTCCAAAACCCACTTTGGGCCGCGCCTTGGCTTCGCGTACCAGATCAACGACAAGACCACTTTCCGGGGCGGCTGGGGTATCTTCTACGCGCCGGTTTACTTCTCGCTCGACAATACTTATTCTCCGGGTCTGGCCCAGACCACCACCTACCTGGCCAGCGGCAACGGATTCGCAACGCCAGCCAACTCGCTGAGCAATCCGTACCCCAACGGCGTCCTTCAACCCGCCAGCATCACTACTGGTGTTACCCAACTGTACGGCAGTACCGTCACTTTCCCCGATCAGAACCGCACTCAGGGGCGCATCCAGCAATTCTCCGCCGATTTGCAACGGCAGTTGCCTTGGGGCATCGCAGCTGAGGTTGGTTATATCGGCTCCCGAAGCAGCAACCTGCAATACGCTCCAACTGCCAACGGCCTATTGCCGATCAATCAAGTTCCGACCCAATACCTCTCGCAAGGCTCGGCACTTTCGAAGCCCGTTCCTAATCCATTCAAAGGATTGCCGGGTGCAGGCGGAGTAATCGGCGGTGCAACCGTGTCGCAAGCTCAATTGCTCATGCCCTTCCCGGAATTTTCGAGCGTGTATGACTCGGCGAGCGGCGCGAAAGCTCAGTATGATTCTCTAATCCTTAAAGCGCAGAAGCGGCTCTCCCACGGCCTTCAGTTGCTATCCACCTTCACCTGGGCACGCAATTACGACAACGAGTTCGGCTCCGGCAACGCGAACTATTACAACAACACGGATAACACCGTGCCTGTGTATCCGCAAAACGTGTATGACCTGAAGTCCGAATGGGCCCTCGGCGCCGGCACCGTGCCGTGGCGCTTCACCTCCGCGTTTACTTATGATCTCCCCTTCGGCAATGGCCGGACGTGGCTGAACAATAACAAAGTTCTCGATTACGCTGTGGGCGGCTGGTCAGTCAACGGTACCACGATCATCCAATCCGGCTTCCCGCTGATGATTTGGCAGAACAATACCAACTCAGTGATCGGGACGGGCGAGCAGCGGCCGAACGCGACCGGAGTTTCTCCGACCGGCTCCGGCAGCCCTGAATCGCGCTTGTACAACTACATCAACCCGCAGGCGTTCTCCCTCGCGCCGCAATACACCTTCGGGAATGTCTCGCGCACCATTCCGAACTATGGGCCAGGCCTGGCCAATTGGGACCTCTCACTGTTCAAGACGTTCACCGTCAAAGAGCGATTCCATGGCCAGTTCCGCGCTGAGGCCCTGAACGCTTTCAATACGCCGAACTTCAACCAGCCGATTATGCAGTTCCAGGGCGTGAAGAGCGACGGTACCGCCGTCGGAAACTTCGGCAGAATCCAGTCGCAGGCTAACCTGCCGCGCGAATTGCAGCTCGGCATCCGGTTGTACTTCTGAGGCCGCGACTCATCGCGACACAATAGCTTCACGCGGGGCGGATCGTTGATCCGCCCCTAATTCTTTCTTGCGGCAAACGTCAGCGCCGCCACCCGCCCCGCCCCCAACAGCGCCGTCTTATCGTTCGTAATCACTCGCACCGGGATATCGCGCAGCAACGGACTGATCCGCCCTTTGGCCTGAAACGCATCCAGGAAAGTGCGGCTGTTCAGCCTGGAAATAATTTTCGGCGCGATTCCCCCGCCGATAAACGTTCCTCCCGTGGCCACAACCTTCAGAGCAAGATTACCCGCCTCGGCGCCGTAAATTGAGATGAACAGATCCAGCGCTTGCTCCGCAATCGCCGAAGTGGCCTCCAGGCCCGATTTGGCAATCGCCGCCGAAGGATCGCCCTGCTTCATGGCGTCAGCAAGCCAGGTTGGCTCCTCCGCGCGGCCGGTATCGCGCAGAAACTCGTAAATGTTGTGCAGTCCCGGCCCTGACAGGACCCGTTCGTAACTGACGTGCTCGTAGCGGCCCATGAGATACCGGAGCAGATCCATTTCCAGTTCGTTCCGCGGCGCAAAATCGACGTGGCCGCCTTCGGACGGAAACGGCCGGTACGTCCCGTTGGCCTCGGCCAGCAGCCCCGCTTCCCCAAGCCCCGTGCCGGCCGCGATGAGAGCACGATTGCCGAGCGAAACCGCGACGCCTTCGTTCAACGCCACAAAGTCGGAAACTTCCAGCAGCGCGATGCCGTGCGCGTTCGCTTCCAGATCGTTGATCAAAGCGACGTTGTCAATACCCAACTCGCTGCCGATCTTTTTCGCGCTCACTACCCAGGGCAGGTTCGTCGTCTCCACCAGCCCGTCCCGAACCGCCCCCGCGATCCCGAAGCAGGCCGCGCCCGGAGCCAGATTGTAGCGCGCGATGAACTTCTTTGCGATCTCTTCCAGTCCTGTGTACTCACGGCTGGGGAAGATCTCGATGGCGGCGGCGCTGAGCCGGTCCGGCGTGCCGTCGAAAAAGGCCAGCCGCGTGTTCGTTCCGCCTATATCACCGGCCAAGACCATTGACATTGCTCCAGTGGCGATTGTCCTTGGCCAGCAGTTCGTCGGCTTCCGGAGGTCCCCACGAGCCGGCAGGATAGTTCGGGAAGCGGCGGGGCGGCAGAGCTTCCCATACATCCAGAATGGGCGCCACCACGTGCCAGGCCGTTTCCACCATATCCGACCGCTGGAACAGTGTCGCATCGCCGAGCATGCAGTCATACAAGAGCCGCTCGTAGCCGGTTTGCGGCGTCGCATTGAAATAATCGGTGTAGTTGAAGTTCATATTTACGCCACCGATCTGCACCACCGGGCCCGGAATCTTCGCCCCAAAACTCAGCGATATTCCCTCGTCGGGTTGAAGATGAAGGATCAGGCGATTCGGTTCCAGCCGGTTCACAGCCGTCTTGCGGAACAGCACGAACGGTGCCCGCTTGAACTGGATCACGATCTCGGTGACCCGCTTCGGCATAGCTTTGCCGGTTCGCAGGTAGAACGGCACGTCCGCCCAGCGCCAGTTGTCGATGTACAGCTTCATCGCGACGAAGGTCTCCGTGCGCGAGTCCGGCGCGACCATCGCCTCCTGACGATACGCCGGCACGTGGGTTCCGTTCACTAAACCTTCGCCATACTGGCCGCGTACCGTGCGCACCAGCACTTCCTCGTCCGTCATCGGTTGCAGCGCGCGCAGGATCTTGGTCTGTTCGTCGCGAACCACGTCCGCATCGAACGAAACCGGCGGCTCCATGGCCGTCAGCGAAATGAGCTGAAAAATATGATTCGGCACCATGTCGCGTAGCGTGCCGGCTTTATCGTAATACGAGCCGCGCTGTTCCACGCCCACCGTCTCCGCCACGGTGATCTGCACATGATCGATATAACGCCGGTTCCAGATCGGCTCGAAAATTCCGTTCGCGAACCGGAATACCAAGATGTTCTGTACGGTTTCCTTGCCCAGGTAATGATCGATCCGGTAGATTTGTTTCTCCTCCAGCACCTGCCGGATTTCTTTGTTCAAGCTTTTTGCCGATTCGTAGTCGTGTCCAAACGGCTTCTCGATAATCACCCGCCGCCAGCCATGTTCCTCCGACACCAGGCCGGCCTGGCCCAGCTGTTTCACCACGGTGGCGAAGAAGCTCGGAGCAGTCGCCAGGTAATAGAAATAATTTCCGCGGGTGCCATGCTCTTTGTCGACTTCCCCCAGCACGCGGCTTAGCTCTTCGTACACCTTGGGGTCGTCAAAATCGCCAGAGACGTAGTAGATGCGTCGCGCAAACCAGTGCCACAGATCCGGGTCAACCTTGGTGGTGGCGTAATCGCCGATCTCCTTGCCGATCATGTCGCGGAATTGCTCGCTGTTCATTTCGTTGCGCGCGACGCCGACCAGCGCGAATTCCTTCGATAGCAGATTATCCTTGGCCAGGTTGTAAAGAGCAGGGATGAGCTTCCGCTTGGTGAGGTCGCCTGATGCGCCGAATATGACCATCACGCAAGGGTCGGCCGCACGCCCCGCACCTGTCGCTCCCCGAGCAGCTATTTCTTCAGCAATCTGCATTTGACCTCTCTCTCCACAACGCGCGCAACGAAGCGCCGCGGTACCGCATTTTCTTTAGACGATGACGCCGCGGCGTTCCTGTGCGCTCGACTTCGACAAATCTTGTGTTCTTACAATAACGCCGCCGGGCGATGCCTCGCAGCAGCCGCTAGCCGCCCGCGGCGCGCTCGACGTGCCCGCCGAACTTATTGCGCATGCCCGACAGCATCTTCTCGGCGAACGTGTGATCCTGGCGGGAACGGAAGCGCGTGTATAGCGATGCCGAAAGCACGTCGCACGGCACCGCTTCCTCGATCGCGGCCATAATCGTCCAGCGCCCTTCGCCCGAATCCTGCACCGTCCCGGTGAAGCGCTTCAACTCCGGGTCCTCGGCCAGCGCCATGGCGGTGAGATCGAGCAGCCACGAACCTACGACGCTGCCTCTGCGCCACAGCTCGGCGATATCCGGCAGATCGAACGTGTAGCGGTGATCCTCGGGCACTTCTTTGGAATGGGCATTCCGCATGATGTCGAAGCCTTCCGCGTAGGCCTGCATCAAGCCGTACTCGATCCCGTTGTGCACCATCTTGACGAAGTGGCCCGCGCCTGACGGCCCGCAATACAAATAGCCGTCCGAGGCAGTGCTCTTCTTGCCTTCGCGTCCCGGCGACGGAGCCACATCGCCCATTCCCGGCGCCAGCGTTTTGAAAATCGGGTCCAGCCGATCGGCCGATTCTTTCGATCCGCCGATCATCATGCAGTAGCCGCGTTCAAGTCCCCATACCCCGCCGCTGGTGCCGACATCCAAGTAATGGATGCCTTTTTCCTTAAGGATCTTCGAGCGGCGCACGTCGTCCTTGAAATAAGAGTTGCCGCCGTCGATGATCGTGTCGCCCGCCTCCATGAGCTCAGCCAGCTTGAGCACCGTGTTCTCGGTTGCAGAACCGGCCGGAACCATGACCCAGGCCGCCCGAGGCTTGGTCAGCTTCTTGACGAAATCTTCCATCGAGCTGGACCCGCCGGCGCCCTCGCCCGCCAACGCCTTGACGTTGTCTGCGCTCAGATCGAACACGACGCATTGATGCCCGCCGCGCATCAGCCGCCGCACCATGTTGGCGCCCATTCTTCCCAGCCCGATCATTCCTAATTGCATAATGGATTTTTCTCCCGTGGTCGTTTAAGACAAAGCCTGTCGCACCGCAGAATCCAAAGCGGCCAGACCTTTTTCCACATCCTTCAAATGCACGCGCAGCGCCCGCCGGTGCCTTTCGGCCAATACCTGGAAATCCCCGCGCGCCTGCGCTGCCTTCACCACGCCAAACGTGTATTTCTGGCCCGGCACCGGAAGATCGGCCTTATCGTCGCAAGTGATCTGTAGGAAGACGCCGGTGTTCGGTCCGCCCTTGTACGCTTGCCCGGTGGAGTGCAGAAACCGCGGGCCAAATCCGAGGCAAGTAGCAACGCGCTTTTTATCCCGCACACTTAGCCGGATCTGCTGCAGCGCGCGATCGTGCGCCCCGTTCATTTCGATATATCCAAGCAGCGCGAAATAGTCGCCCGCCTTCAAACGGTTCAGATGCGCCCGCAGATATCCCGCCAGCGTCTTGTTGCTGCCTGCCAGTGACGCCAGCTCAGTCGCATTCTTCTCGTCCGTGTAAAGTTCGACGCCGCCTTCCGACAGAATCGGCGATTCCGGCGGCAGCGATCCCGTCTTCTCGTACTCCGACGTCAGCTTCCGCGTCGCGATTTTACTCGCCTCGACATCGGGCTGGTTAAACGCGTTGATGCCGATCACCGAACCCGCCACCGCCGTGGCGATCTCCCAACGGAACATTTCCTGGCCCAAATTATAAATATCCGCAACGGCGATTCGGATCGCGGGATGACCGGCCTTAGCAATCGCCTCCAGCGCCTGATCCTGTTTCGGATCGGCTTGGCCCTCCAGCCGGATATAGGCGAACACGCGATCGTTGCCATAGACCTCGGGAGGTCCAAGCGGCTCCCGATCCACCGGAATAAGCCCTTTTCCGTCCTTGCCGGTGGATTCGGCCAGCAACTGCTCGAGCCAAGCGCCCAAATCCCCAATCTTCGGCGACGTGACCAGCGTCACTTTATCGCGGCCGGTCTTCGCTGCCACACCCAGGATCAACCCCAGCACCACGCCGGCATTCTTCTCCACTGGCAGGCAGGAGGAACAGGCAATTGCCATCACGTCGGCACGGTCCAGAAATCGCGCCGCGTCGATTCCCATCACCGCCGCCGGCACCATGCCAAAATCCGATAGCGCCGAATATCGGCCGCCGATGCTGGGAACGCCGTGGAAAATGTGCCGGAATCGGTCGCCCTGCGCCACCTGTTCGAACTTCGATCCGGGATCCGTGATCGCGATAAACCGGCTGCCCGCTTGGTCGGCTCCCACCACCTGCTTCACGCGCTCGAAGAAATACTGCTTAAAGATATTGGGTTCGAGCGTCGAACCCGATTTGCTCGAAACGATGAAGATCGTATTCGCAATGTCGATCTTGTTCTCGAACGCCTTCACCTGTGCCGGATCTGTAGAATCCAGCACGAACAGCTCCGGATACCCGTTATTCTTGCCGAACGTCATGCGCAGCACTTCCGGGCACAAGCTCGAGCCACCCATGCCCAGCAGCAGGGCATGTTTAAAGCCGGTCGTTTTCACGTCCGTCGCGACCGCCTCTAAATGCTGCTTGTTGCCGAGCTGATCCTCCATCACGCCGAGCCAGCCCAGCCAATTTCCTTCGTCCGAGCCTGTCCATAACGAAGCGTCGCGCGCCCAAAGCCGGCGCACTTTGCCCGCCATCTTCCAGTCCTCGATGGCCTCTTCAAGCGACCGCTCCAACTCCTTCGGCACACTGTAGGTCTGAGCGTCCACCTCGGCCTGTGAAGCAAACTTGCACTTGGCGTCTACCGCGTTCAGCAGCTTGTCGAACGGGTCGGCGAACAGCTTCACCGCCTGTGTAATCAGATCGTCGGTGACCTGTTTCATCGAGATCCCGACCTTCTCGAGCGTATCCATCGTGTCCTGAGCCGCATCGATATCCGACTCCAGGCTTGCCCGCGGATGCCCATGATCGCGAAAGGCATCCAGCGTTGCAGGCGGAATGGTATTCACCGTGTCGGGCCCGATCAGCTCATCCACATAAAGAACGTCGGGATAGCTCGGATCCTTGGTGCTGGTGCTGGCCCACAGCACCCGCTGGGTTTGCGCACCCTTCTTCGCCAGCGCGTCCCATTCCGCACCCGCGAAAATTTCCTTGTAGCGTTGGTAGGTCAGCTTAGCGTTCGCAATCGCGACCTTACCCAGGAGGCTCTTTAACAGCGCCTGCTCTTTCGGGTCGGTGCTGGTCTTCAAGCGCGCTTTCACGGTCGTGTCCACCAGCGTATCGATGCGGCTGATGAAGAAGCTGGCCACGCTGGCGACATGGCTGGGATCGCCACCCCCCGCCACGTATTTCTGCAGACCGGCGATGTAGGCGTGTGCGACCTTCTCGTAGCGCTCTTGCGCGAATAGTAGCGTCACATTGATGTTGATGCCTTCGCTGATCAGTTGCTGGATGGCTGGCACGCCTTCCACCGTGGCCGGCACCTTCACCATCAGGTTCGGACGGTTCACTGCTTTCCACAGCCGGCGCGCGTCCTTAATCGTTCCTTCCGTGTCCCGGGCCAGAAACGGCGAAACTTCCAGGCTCACATAGCCATCTCGCATGCGGGTCCGCTCGTACACTGGCCGCAGCGCATCGGCGGCATCCTGAATGTCCTTGATGGCCAGGATCTCGTAGATCCCCATCGCGTCCACGTCTTTGCGCCTCTGAAGTTCAACCAGAGCGTCCGTATAATCCGTGCTCCCGGTGATGGCTTTCTCGAATATGGCCGGATTCGACGTGACACCCGCCAGCCCGTCCTGCTCGATCAGCCGCTTAAGCTCGCCGCTGGTGATCAGGTTCCGCCGGATGTAATCCAGCCACACGGATTGGCCGTATTTGGCCAGTTCGATGAGATGATTGGTAGTCTTTAGTGCAGTTACAGTTGGGACACTCACGCTGATGCTCCTCCCTGTCGGTTTCAGCTTCCCATTCGCGCTTCAAGCGCCTTGATTTTGCCGAGCCTGCGGACGTGCCGCTCTTCCTTCGTAAACTTCGCCTTTATATACGCCTCAACCAGCTCATGCGCCAGCGCCGGACCAATTACACGCGCGCCCAGCACCAGGACGTTCATATCGTCGTGCTCCACTCCCTGATGCGCCGAGTAGGTATCGTGGCACAACCCCGCTCGAATGCCTACAAGTTTGTTAGCCGCCACCGACGCACCGACGCCGCTTCCGCAGATCAACACGCCTCGATCCGCCCGGCTGTCCAGGATCGCCTTGCCAACTGCTGCCGCGAAATCCGGGTAGTCCACTGGCTCGGTGCTATTGGTCCCGACATCCAGTACTTCCTCCCCCAGGTCTCGCAGGTGTTTCGCGAGCATCACCTTCAGCTCGAACCCAGCATGGTCCGATCCAATGACTGTTCGCATATGGCTATCGGGCTTTCGCTATCTCCTCTTTAGCAGCAGCAACCACGGCATCGGGCGTAAATCCGAACTTCTTCTGCAACTCTTTCAGCGGGGCCGAGGCTCCGAAGGTATGCATGCCGACCCTCCTGCTGGCATATCGGTCCCATCCAAAAGTCGAAGCCTGCTCCACCGAAACTCGCGCCTTGACCCCGGGCGGAAGTACATTTTCGCGATATTGCGGCGGCTGATGCTCAAACAGCTCCCAGGAAGGCATGCTCACAACGCGCGCCTTTATTCCCTCCGCCGTGAGCTTCTCGAATGCATCCACGCACAGCGCCACTTCGCTGCCGGTCCCGATCAGGATCACGTCCGGTGTGCCTTTGGCATCCGCCAGAATGTAAGCACCCTTCGCGAGCCCGGTAGCAGGCGCGTACTTGCTCCGGTCCAAGGTCGGGATGTTTTGGCGCGAAAGAATCAGGCAGACTGGCTCGTGCCGGAAACGCATGATCAACCGCCAAGCCTCAGCCACTTCATTGGCGTCCCCCGGCCGTATCGTAATCAGCCCCGGAATAGCGCGCAGCGAGATCAACTGCTCCACCGGCTGGTGTGTCGGTCCGTCCTCGCCGACCCCGATAGAGTCGTGCGTAAAAATGTATATGACCGGAATCTCCATCAGCGCGCTCAACCGGATCGGTTCGCGCATGTAGTCGCTGAAAATCAGGAATCCGGACCCGAAGGGCCGGATCTTGGACAGTGACATCCCGTTCAGGATGGAGCCCATCGCATGCTCGCGGATTCCGAAGTGGAAATTGCGTCCCGCGTAGCTGCCAGCTTCGAAATCGCCTGCGCCGTCGAATGTCAGCCGCGTTTTCGTGGACGGCGCCAGATCGGCAGCTCCGCCAATCAACCAGGGAACGCGCTTCGCCACGGTATTTTCCACTTTGCCGGAAGCATCTCGGCCGGCCACGCCCTTGGGGTCCGCCGGAAATACAGGAATATCCGCGTCCCATCCGTCTGGGAGCTCGCGCTTCTGCATTTTGTACAGATGATCGGCGAGTTCCGGGTACTTCTCCCGGTATTCGGCGAACTTGGCCATCCAAGCTTCGCGGGCCTCCCGGCCCCGTTTGCCGGCCAGTTCCCGAAAATGGTCGTACACGCCTTCCGGCACCAGGAACTTCGCGTCCTCCGGCCAGCCATAATTCTTCTTCGTGAGCCGGATTTCGGCGTCACCGAGCGGCTCGCCATGCGCTGCGCTAGTGTCCTGCTTGTTAGGCGCGCCATACGCGATGTGGCTGTCGACAATAATCAGCGTAGGCCGGTCCGTCGTGGCTTGGAAGGTTCGAAAGGCCCGCGCCAGCATGGCTTGGTCGTTGGCGTCGCCCACCCGCGTCACGTTCCAGCCATATCCCATGAACCGCGTCGCGACATCCTCGTCGAACGCCAGCGCGGTGTTGCCTTCGATCGTGATGTGGTTGTTGTCGTATATCCAGCACAGGTTGGAAAGTTTCAAATGCCCGGCCAGCGACGCCGCCTCGCCGCTCACGCCTTCCATCATGCAGCCGTCGCCCGCCAGCGCGTAGACGTTAAAGTCCATCATTTCGAAACCGGGCCGGTTGAAATAGCGCGCCATCCATTGCGACGCGATCGCCATCCCAACGCTGGTTGCGACGCCCTGGCCTAACGGCCCGGTGGTTGTCTCCACGCCCGATGTCCAGCGATACTCCGGATGTCCCGGGCACTTGCTATCCAATTGGCGGAACCGTTTGATGTCGTCCAGTGCCACGCTCAGTTTCCCGAGCGTTTCATACTCCGGATTCACCGCCTTGACCTGCGCCAAGTGCAGCAGGGCGTACAGCAACATGGACGCATGTCCGGCTGATAGGACGAACCGGTCGCGATTGGGCCAGATCGGGTTTTCCGGATCGAACCGCAGAAAGTGCTGCCACAGGCAGTAGGCCACCGGCGCCATCGCCATCGGCGTGCCCGGATGGCCGGAATTGGCCTGCTGGACCGCATCCATCGCCAGCGTTCGAATCGTGTTGATGCAGATCTGATCGATGTCGCCCGGAATTGGCTGGTTGGACTGAGCCTGCGCTGACGTGGACATGATGATCCTTTCGGGACACTGCCGGGGGGTCAGTGACGGCCGCGACGCGAGCGCTTACTCAATGAATCGCGCGCTCCCGCATCGAGCATTGTAGCCCATACTGCTGAGCGCGCGCTTTGTAGTTCTTACTTCTTCAGGCTATTGACGTAGGCCACCACGTTGTCCAGGTCGGCTCCGGTTACACTCGCTACCGGCTTCATCTTGCCCGTACCCTCTGTGATCACCTTTTTAACGTCGGCCGTTGTTTGGCTTAAGGGCTTCATCTCGACCTTCATAGCCTTAGCCATATTTGGATTTCCCTCGCCAGTCGCTCCGTGGCAGGCCTTGCACTTTGCGTCATAGACCGCCTTGCCGGCCGCAGCATCGGCCGCCCACGCGCCGGTGGGCCACAGCGCCGCGACTCCGCAAAGCGCTGCCACTCCGATCATTTGTTTTGTTGGTTTCAAGTGCTTCTCCTTCCCTCTTGCAGTTTAGTTGGGCCTTCTCACTCCCTCTATGCACTTGGATCTCCACTGCCTTCGGCCTTATACTTCCCATGTAACTTCCAATACGAATGAGCGGGCCGAAGAAGCAGATCGTGATCCTGGGCGGGGGCTTCGGCGGTGTCTACACGGCGCGATGCCTGGAGCGGCTGCTTCGGCCGGATGAAGCCGACATCTGGCTGGTGAATCGCGAAAACTATTGGGTCTACCAGCCCATGCTCCCGGAAGTGATTTCCGGCTCGATTGGGTTGCTGGATGTTGTCTCTCCGATTCGCCGGCTCTGTCCGCGAACGCATCTGGTGATGCGCGAGGTGGAAGAAATCGACCTGAACAATCGTGTAGTCACGGTCAGTCCGGGCTTCCGCCCGCGGCTGATGAAGATCCCCTATGACTACTTAGTCATCGCTCTGGGCGAGGTCACGAATTTTTACGGAATGCCGGGAATGATGGAAAACGCCCGGCCCTTTCGAACACTGGCCGATGCCATTGCGCTTCGCAATCACCTGATTCACGTGCTGGAGGAGGCCGACGTCGAGGAAGACCCCGACCTGCGGCGCCGTCTTCTGACTTTCGTGGTGGGCGGCGGTGGATTTTCGGGGGTTGAAGTTCTGGCCGAATTGAACAACTTTGTCCGCAGCGTCAAACAGAACTATCTGCGCCTGCGGAACGAGCCGGTGCGCTGCGTTCTGGTGCATTCCCGCGACCGTATCTTGCAGGAAATGGCTGAGCCGCTGGCTTTGTTTGCTCAGAAGGTTCTGAAAAAACGCGGCGTCGAGCTGATCCTCAAAGATCGCCTCGTTGCGGCCACCTCCGAAAAGGCCATTCTGAAATCGGGCGGCGAGATCCCTTGTAAGACGATCATTTCCACCGTACCTTCGGCGCCCGTGCCCGTGCTCGCGAAGCTCGATTGCGCCAAAGACAAAGGCAGTTTGCAGGTGAATACCAGCCTCGAACTGGTAGGGCATGAAGGCCACGTCTGGGCGCTGGGCGATTGCGCCTCCATCACCACCGTTTCCGGCAAGTCCGTCCCGCCCACGGCGCAACACGCCACGCGCGAAGCAACTACCTGCGCCAGCAACATCGTGGCCGCGATCCGCGGCGGACGGCCCGCTCAGTTCGCCTTCGAGGGACTCGGCACATTGGGTTCGCTCGGACATGGCTCGGCGGTCGCCCAGATCCTCGGCATGAAAATCTCCGGTGTTATCGCCTGGATTCTCTGGCGCGCTATTTACCTGATGAAGATCCCGGGCATCAAAACCAAGGTCCGGATCTCGATCGACTGGTTCATCCACCTGCTCTTCCCGCCGGATCTGGCTCAAACCCGGGTCCAGCAGGAATCGGGAATCAAGCGCCAGCACTTCGAGCCTGGCGACATCGTGTTCCACCAGGGAGATCTGGGCGACAGTGTCTATGTCATCGAGCAGGGCGATTGCGACGTCATCAAGGAAGCCGCTGGCGGTCCCCAGACGGTGGCGACGCTGCACGCCGGGGATTATTTCGGTGAAATGGCTGTGTTGTCCGACCAATCCCGAAACGCAACCATTCAGGCTGGCACGCCCATGGAAGTGCTACTGATTCCCAAGCGCGATTTCGACACGCTGCGCCGTAGCGTCCCCGCATTCGGCGAGGTCTTCAAGGAACTGGCGCGCCAACGCGCCGTGGCTAATACGACTCTTCCAGCTGAGCCGCCGCCGGCCGGGAGCGCCCGTTAGCCTTACTGGCCGCAAGTGCGCGGCGGGGAAAATCGTACTCCGAAGATTCGCTCGCGTTTCCCCATGATATCTTCGAACGAAGGGCAACACTCCGGGAGGCTCGGATGTCTGGATTGCTTCAGGATTTCTGGTACGCTTTGCGCACCCTTTCGAAAAGCCCAGGATTCGCGACTGCTGCCATCCTGACGCTCGCGCTTGGAATCGGCGCGAACAGCGCGATATTTCATGTGCTCGATGCCGCGCTGCTCCGCGACCTTCCTGTGCCGCATCCCGAGAGTCTCGTGCTCCTAACCGACCCTGACTCTCACGGCCACAGCTACGGAAGTGCGGGCGGCAATCGGTCGCTATTAGCATTTTGGGAATATCAGTTTCTGCGCGATCACAACGACGTATTCTCCGGTATTTTCGCCGTCGATAGCGATCTTGCCCAGCGCGATATCACGCTTCCTTATGCAGGCAAGCAGTTGCAGGAGGGCGCCTCCATTCGCCTCGTAACCGGAGAATATTTCTCCACTCTCGGTATCACCGCCATTGCGGGCCATACATTCGGGCCGGAAAGCGACCGCGCGCGCGGCGCCTCTCCTGTTGCGGTCATTAGTTTCAACTACTGGACACGGCGATTCTCGAACGATCCTTCCGCTGTTGGAACCAAATTCACGGTGAATGGAGTCCCGTTCCAGATTGTCGGTATCGCACCCGCCGGCTTTGCTGGCGAAACCATCGGTCAGCGCCCCGACATATGGGTTCCGATGACTATGCAAGACGCCATTTATCCCGGCGAGGATTTACTGGCTACTGCGCCCCGCGTTCTGGATCAGCACATCTGGCTGCAGGTCATGGCGCGCCGTAGGTCGGGCATTACATCCCGGCAGGCCCAGGCCAATATCGACGTTGTGAATCGGCGGTTAATGGAGGCTGCGGCTCAGAGTCTCCCAAACCAGGACCGGGGCAACTACCCTGGACAACGCATCGTCGTACACCCCGGTTCGGTAGGGTCTTCTGTTCTGCGCAGAATGTTCGCAGAGCCGCTCTGGATTCTCATGGCCCTGGTCGGTCTGGTGCTGCTGATCGCCTGCGCCAATGTCGCTAATTTGCTGCTAGCGCGCCATGCAGCGCGGCAGAAGGAGTTCGCGTTGCGGCTCGCTCTCGGTGCCAGCCGCTGGCGCTCCATTCGGCAACTTTTGGCAGAGTGCCTAATCCTGGCTGGACTCGGTGCCGTACTCGGGTTTCTGCTGGCCCAATGGGCAGATATGGCTCTCGTTCGCTTGGTTCCGGGCGCCAATGGCCGGCCAGGCGATCTCCAGCTCAATTTGACGTCCGATCTTCGCATTCTCCTGTTCACTGCCGTGGTCGCACTTTTGACCATTGTGTTATCGGGGTTGCTGCCTGCATTTTCTGCCACTCGCGTGGACTTGTCCGAAGCTTTGAAGTCCAATTCCGGTTCAAGCATGGGCGGACCGATTCACCGGTTTTCCTTGGTAAGACTCTTGATCGTCGGACAGGTCGCCATTTCTTTGGTGATGTTGGTGGTCACCGGCCTGTTCGTGCGTAGCCTTGTAAAACTCACTCAGGTGAGCGTCGGTTTTGAACGCGAACACCTCCTCGCTTTTCGTCTCAATCCGGTCACCGCGCGGTTGAAGGGTGCGGCCATTCTGAGCCTTCACGAACGGCTTCTCGATACGGTCTCTAATATCCCCGGCGTGCGCGCGGTGACACTGTCGGGCAATGGACTATTTGAACAGACCGAGTCCGGAGATCCGATCTCGGTCGAAGACTATACCCCAGATCCCGCCGATCATCCGCACAGCCTGATGGATCATGTGGGACCCGGCTATTTCTCGACGGTCGGCATTCGGGTTCTAACCGGCCGCGAAATCGCACGGCAGGACTCCGGCGCGGGCGAGCGCGTCGCGCTGGTAAACGAGAGTTTCGTGCGCCGCTTTTTCCCTAATACAAACCCAATTGGAAGGCACGTGAGCGACACGTATTACAGCACACCTCAGGTGATGACGATCATTGGCGTGGTCGCCGACGCCAAGCAGAACAGTGTCAAGGAACAAGCGCGCCCGCGGCTGTACGTGCCGTTCTTTAAACCGCTCTGGGAGCAGCCGAGCGCCTTCTACGAAGTACGCACCGTGGGCGAGTCGGCGCAGGTGGGCATCGCATTGCGCCAGGCCGTGAACGCGGCCGCCCCCGCCCTCCCCGCCATAGAAATACAGTCCGTCGGCGAGTTGGTGGATAACTCACTCGGCACTGCCCGCTTGGTCGCGCGTTTATCGGGCGCATTCAGCCTGCTCGCTATGCTGCTGGCAAGTGTCGGTCTGTTCGGTGTCATGAGCTGGGCCATCGCCCGCCGCACGCGTGAGATCGGAATTCGCATGGCAGTAGGCGGGCTTCCGGCAACTATTTTCCGGCTGGTCTTGCGCGATGCGGTCCTCACCGTGTCCGTGGGCATAGCGCTCGGCATTCCGCTTGCATTAATCGGTACCCGCGTCGTTCGAGGACTGCTTTTCGGCATTGGACCTGCCGACCCTTTGGTCATCGCGGCCGCCACCATACTACTGCTCACAATCGCGGTCCTGGCCGCCTATCTTCCCGCCAATCGAGCTGCAAAGGTGGATCCGATGCACGCTCTCCGGCACGAATAGGGCGCCGCTAGCTCATTGGCCGTTTGGGCGTGTACTAGAGTTCGGCGGTCCGCTGCAAGTCCCACAATGCTAAGATGTTGTTCGATACCCAATGGGCACGCACAGCGTGAAGATCGTTGTAATCTATCCGCGTCCGCACGACGAAGCGGCGTTCGAAAAAGCATACAAAGACGAACACATTCCCATGGTCGAGCAAAAGCTCAAAGGAATGACACGGCTGGTTCTCAGCAAAGTCAACAGCTCGCCGCAGGGTAAAGTGGCCGCCTATCGCATCGCGGAAGTGCATTTCTCGTCGCTAGGCGATCTCCAAAAATGCGTTGAATCGGAAGCCGGCCAGGAGGTGGTCGCACACGCGACCAAGATCTCCACCGGCGGCCCCCCCATCATGCTGGTCTGCGATGAAGAATCTTTTGTCTACTGGTAATCTCGCCCGATGTACGCTGCGCCCGCTGGCGATCGTTGCCTTCGCGGTGCTCCTGGCCTGCTCGGCGCTCGCGCAGAATGAGAGTCCCCTCGCCGACCGGATCGGCGCTACCGGATTCCTGCAGCTCAAAGCCGACAGCTTTCGTAGCGTCTCAACCCGCGAGCAGGCCATCGGCTATTGGCTCTCGGAAGCTGCCATCGCCATTCACCCCATCATCTTCGACCAGCTATCCCGCTTCGGTCTCCGCCAGAAGCGCCTGCTGGAGATGATCGTTTCCCGTCCGGCGGACGTCGATCGATCGGTTTATTCGAAAATTCTGGCGTTCACCAAGCTGTTCTGGGCCAATCGCGGCAATCACAACGAAACCACCGCGCAGAAATTCCTGCCGGATTTCACGTTCGAGGAGTTGCGCGACGCCGGCCTGGCTGCAATCAGGCACGGCGCTAAGGGCTACAACGAAGCAGCATTTCGCAAGGAGATCGACGAGCTTAAGCCATCCCTCTTCGATCCCAATTTCGAGCCGATGATGACCGCCAAAGCTCCCCGTGGCGGCCTCGATATCCTGCAAGCCAGCGCGAACAATCTGTACCTGAACGTCTCCCAGGCCGACCTGGCGCATTTCACCGAGCATTACCCGCTGAATTCCCGCCTCGCGAAAATTAACGGCAAGCTAGAAGAGCAGGTGTACCGCGCGGGCACGCCGGACGGCCGCGTCCCGCCCGGAATGTATGCCGAATACCTCGCCAAGGCCAATTCGTATCTCGAAAAAGCCGCAGCATTCGCGGAACCGGCGCAGGCTAAGGCCATTCGCGATCTGATCCGCTTTTATCAGACCGGCAATCCGCAGGACTGGCTGCAATTTGGGATCGATTGGGTTCAGAACAATCCGGCGGTCGATTTCGACAACGGTTTCATCGAGGTCTATCGCGATTCGCGCGGCGCCAAGGGCAGCTCGCAGTCTTTCGTCACCGTTACGGATAACCGCGTCAATTCGCTAATGCTGAAGATCGCGGCCAACGCCCAGTATTTCGAAGACCACGCCGCTTGGGCGCCGCAATACAAAAAGCAAGGTGTCAAGCCGCCCGCGGCTAAAGCCGTCGAAACGCTCGTTGAGACCGGCGATTTCCACGTCACCACCGTAGGCGATAATCTGCCCAACGAAGAAGAGATCCATCAAAAATACGGCAGCAAGAGTTTTCTGTTCACCGGCAGCAGCCGCGCGTTTTCCGAAGCCGAAGGCAACCGCTCGCTGGAAGAGTTCGCCGCATCGAAGGAAGAGATCGACATCTGCAAAAAGTACGGCGACGAGGCCGAGGACCTCATGACTGCCATGCACGAAATCATCGGGCATGGCTCCGGCCAACTCAATCCCAAGCTCACGCACGAACCTGCGTTTTATCTGAAGCAGTATTATTCAACCCTCGAAGAGGGCCGCGCCGATCTGATGGCGCTGTGGAGCGTTTGGGATCCCAAGGTGCAGCAGCTCGGCCTGGTGTCCAACCCGGATGTCGCCAAGGCGATGTACTACGCGGCCGCGCGCGTCGCGCTCACGCAGCTGCGCCGCATTCCCAAGGGCGACACCATCGAAGAAGACCACGAGCGCGACCGCCAGCTCATCGTCAACTATATCCGCGACAAAACCGGCGCGATTGCCGAAGAAACACGCAATGGAAAAACCTACATCGTCATCCGTGACTTCCAGAAGATGCGCCAGGGCGTGGGTCAACTCCTGGCCGAGTTGATGCGCATCAAAGCGGAGGGCGATTACGACGCGATCAAGGCTCTCATCGACAAGTACGGCGTGCACTTCGATCCGGCACTGCGCGATCAAGTGGTAGCTCGTTACAAAAAGTTGGACTTGCCCACCTACTGGGCCGGCATTAATCCGGACCTCACCGCCACGTTCGATGCAGCCGGCAAGATTTCTAACGTGCAGATTTCGTACCCCCGCGATTTCGCCAAACAGCAGCTCCGCTACGCTGCCATGTATGGGCCGGGGGCAACGGCCGCTCGCTAAGCACCGAGCAATGCCTCAACTTTTTGCAACAGCGCGCTAAGCGTGAACGGCTTCTGTAGGAAGTCGCTGCCTGGCGGCAGCTCAGCGGCATAAACGGTTGCGTCATCGGTATACCCGGATATATACAAAATCTTCAGCGTGTGCCCGAACTGCTGCAACCGGTCCACCAGTTCGCGCCCGCCCAGCTGCGGCATCATCATATCGGTGATGAGCAGATCGATCGGGCCGCGGCGCTCTCGAACCGCAGCCAGCGCCTGTTCTCCGTTCGAGGCCTGCAAAACCTCGTACCCATGCTTCCGTAGAAATTTCTCTACCAGCGCGCGAATGCCTTCTTCATCCTCGACCAGCAGGATGGTTGCCGTTTGCCGCGCGGTCGCGCGGCCGCCCGGGTCGCTGCCGGTAGGCTGAGCATTGGATGCGCCATCGGCGCGGCGCAGAAAAACCCGGAACACCGGCGGTTCGCCCGCATGTGCCACCACGGACATATCGCCGCCCCATTGCCGAACCATCGAGTACGCCTGCGCCAGCCTGGCTCCGCTGTCGTCAGTTGCGTCTTTTTCGGGGAGAATCCGTTCAAATGCGGCGGCGCCTATTTCTGGCTGCGGCTTGCCGTCCGACGTCGTGATCGTAATCGCGGTATATGACCCCGCCTGCAATGGCGCATTGTCCCGCTGCAGCTCTTCCCGGATCTCGACCGGTTCCGTTTCGAGCGTCACGACGCTGGCGGCTTGTGCTCCCTTCCGCACCGCGCCGGCAACAGCATCGAGTACCTGGTCCAGTGCACCGGCATTCGCACTCACACGCCCGCGGACCGGCCCGCCCCGGCGCTTTAAATTGAGCCGCTCGGCGGCGGCGCTGAGCACCGGCTCCAGATCCATCGCCTCGGCGGGAAGCGGAGGGCGGCGGCTAAACGCGAGCAGGTGGCCGGTCAGCCCGGTAATGCGGCGCGCAGCGGCGAGCACTGCTTCCATTTCCGCCCGCAATTCATTACCGGGAGGAAGCGCTTCCAGCACTTCTTCGGCGTTGCCCTGCAGAATCATGAGCATGTTGTTCAAGTCATGCGCCATACGGCTCGCCAATTTTTGGACCGCCTCCATGCGTTCGCCTTGAACCAGCTGCGCTTCCAGCAGACGACGTTGGCTCACGTCTACCGTGATTCCCGCCAGATAGACCGGCCTGCGTCCGTCCTTCACGCTGCGGACCGTCTCGCGCAACCAGATGACCTGCCCATCCGACCGCACAGATCGAAACTCGCACGCGCTCTCGCTTCCGCTCTGGATCGCACTTTGATAGAACTGCGTGACGCGCTCCCGATCCACCGGATGCACACGGTCGAGCCAGAATGAAGGATTGCTGGTCAAGAAATTGGGGCTGAACCCCATCAGCTGCTCCGTTTGCGGGCTGACGAATAGCGGCCGCATGGTTCGCGGCTCTACCGCCCAAAAAACCGCGGGCACCTGTTCGGAAAGGCCGGAGGCACTCAAATTCGCCGAGCCAACGCCTTGTACCGGTACTGGCGCAGTATCGTTCTGTACCATTCCGGATGCACCTGTTGTTCCGGTCAGGTCTTCGATAATAAGCAAAGCTTCCTTGGTACTTTCCGACTCCCAGGCTGCGATTGCGATAATTCCGACCCGCAGCCGTCCCGGTCCGGCATCGACCAGGATGTTGGACTCGGCGGCTCCGGTCTTCAGAGCCTGCTCGACGCGCACCAGTAACCAGCCAGGTAGTACCTCATCGATCCGGACATTCAACGCGCCTTGTTCGGGGAATCGGAAGAGCCGGCGAACTGCATCGTTAGCCAGCACAATTTCTCGCGCCGCCGAGAGTACGAGCACGCCTACCGGAAGAGCCGCTACGATGTCCTGGAAATAGCGCCGCTGTCCCTCCACGAGCGCAAGGAGCCGCGCAACATCCTTAGGCCTCCAATGCTCGAGGTCGGCTCTGTCCATGTGTTTCCGCTGTTAACAAGTCTCACCCCAGCCGACAGCTCCGACAACGGTACTTTGAGATTGAACGGTACTGTGAATACTGAGCGGGAGATCCGGTTATTGATGCTGCGGCTGTGGAGTTGACGCCCTCTCAGCTTCAGGAGTTGCAGCCTTCTCTACTTGGGGACCCGCCGCCTTCTCTATCTCGGCCAGTTGCTTCCGGATCTCACCCGCGTCCGCCGCATTCGGCGCATATTTCAGATAGGCGCGGATGTTCTCGGCCGAGGCGGCGAAGTCCTGCTTTTGGGAGAGCAATACCCCGAGTAGGTAGTTCATACGCGGATAGCGATGCGCCGGATCGTGCGAGATGCCTTCGCGTGCGCTCTTTTCCGCCTCGTCCTTTTTGCCGAGGTAGTAGTTCGCCAGCGCGTTGAACATCCAAGCTTGCGGGAAGTTGATCGGATTGAGATGCAGCAGGTGGTCTGTATCGTCCACCACTTCCTGCCACTTCTGTTCGGTGGCCGCCATGGACGCGAGTTGCAAGTACGGTGGCACAAACTTCGAGTCCGCCGCCAGAGCCTGCGCGTAGGAGCTGCGCGCACCGTCCACGTTCTTCTGCCGCTGCTGCACGTTGCCCAGTTCGAGCCATGCCGCCGCATACTTGGGATAAATAGCGACCGCTTTTTGCAGTTCCTTCTCGGCGTCAGGCCACTTCTGCTTGGCCTCAGCGGCCCGGCCTTTCTCCAGCGCCTTCTGGGCATCCTTGGGAGCCAGACCGCTGGTGGCGCTGATAGTCAATCCTTCGACATTGCCCAACCGGTGCAGAATGAGCGTGCCGACATTAGGGTCGTCCAGCGATCGCCGCGTCCCGAGCGTGATGACATCCGATCGGAATCCCGCCAAGTCTGCTTGCACCGAGGTTCCCATGAGTCCCGGCTCTCCCGGACAAATCGTGCGTTGGCCGGACGTATTGCGGGTCGTCGGTACTCCGAAATCGGCGGATGGATCGGAAGCGTCCGCGATAAATGCGGTGTTTCGATCTGTCAGATCTACGCTGAAATTCCCTTTGCGGTCCGTGTAGGCGATGGTTCGTGGCGTGGCGCGGCAGACGATCTGAATCCCCACCGAATCCGGCGGTGGCGTTCCGTCTTCCATCATCACCTTGCCGGTTAAGAACATCGGCCGGTCCGGGGCGATGCTTCCTATCGAGTCGGGCTGCGAGCCGGGAAACGTCGGTACGTTTCCACGCGAAGGACCCGTGGGACTGCCGGGATTTGTTGGAATGCCCCCGCCTCCTCCCGGTGCTGGACCTCTTTGCTGGGCATACACCGCCATCGCTAAGCTCATGCCCAAGGTGAAACGCAACAGGGAGGGGAGATTCATACAGTACCTACTGCCGTAATTATAGCCCTCGCCCGGCGCAATGACTGTGAGCCGATTAGCTCGCCCGCGATTCGAGCCGCGCGACAATGAAATAGATGACCCGTTTGAACCGGCTTGGCCCGGCATTGTTCGCTTGCCTGCTGCTCGGCGCATGCTCGGAGCCCAACAAGACAGAAAAAGCCAAGGAAGCCAAACCGCCCGAGGCTTTGACCGGCCGTCAGGCCTTTCAAAGAATGTATCCGCAAGCGCGCGTGTGGGCGGCCGATGCCCAACCGATGTTGCTCCGAAGCATTAGCCTGGCTCAAGTTCCAGCCCCGCCCGGGAAATCCGGCGCATGGGAACTCACCTTTGTTTCCGCTTCAAAAGGGCGCTCGCGCGTGTACACCTATTCGGCCGTCGAAGCGGAGGGAAATTTGCACGAGGGCGTATTTGCCGGACCGGACGACGCCTGGTCGGGACCAAGCATGGACCACCAGCAGTTTCTGATCGCCGCGATCAAAATCGATTCCGACGAAGCCTACAATATTGCGGCGGAGAAAAGCAAAGACTACATGAAAAAACATCCGGACATGCCCATTTCGTTCGTGCTCGAGCAAACCAATCGTTTTCCCGATTTGACGTGGCGCGTGATTTGGGGCGAGTCAGCGTCAACCAGCGATTATTCGGTTTTCGTCGACGCCACTATGGGCAAGTTTCTTCAGACGGCGCACTAAAGCGAGTCAGGCCCGGCGATCTTTAACGCGCTTGCCCGGATCCTTGCCGCGCGGCGCGGCCTCAGGGTCGCGTGGGGCTACGGAATTTATCTGAATCACCGGGATGAGCGAGTGCTTGGGTTCGCCCCCGGGTGTCCTGGCGCGGGTGGCGAATTCGTGGTTCAGCGTCGCGACGAACTCCTCAATCTGCCTCTGCATCGCCGCCATCTTCTCTCGCATATTGAGAATGATTTCCACGCCGGCCAGATTGACGCCCAATTCCCGAGTCAGCTTGAGGATTACTTCCAGGCGTTCCAGATCGTCGTCGGTGTATAGCCGGGTGTTGCCCTCGCTTCGCGATGGCGCCAGCAGACCTTCCCGTTCGTACAACCGCAATGTCTGCGGATGAATCTGGTATTGCTCCGCAACGGCCGAAATCATGTAGGCTGCTTTGGATCTTGTCTTCGCCATGGCGCGCGCCTCAAATCTTGCTCCACATCTCCTTGCGTGGATCTTCCGTGTTCACTTGCGACAACTCGCGCAACAATTGTTTGGTGCGTTCGTCATGCACGCTGGGCGCCTGGATTACCACTTGCACGATTTCGTCGCCGCGCGTGTTTTTGCGGGTATTGAAAACCCCCTTTTCGCGCAGCCGGAACTTCTGCAGGTTCTGCGTTCCTTGCGGGACCTTCAGCAAAGCCCGGCCATCGATAGTCGGAACTTCGATCTTGGCTCCCAACCCGGCTTCCGAAACCGTCACCGGCACCTCGATGTGAATATCGTCGCCCTCGCGCTGGAAGAAGGGATGCGGTTCGACCCGGATGGTAATGTACAGGTCGCCGGCTGACGCTCCATGCCGCCCCGCATTGCCCTTTCCGGCCACACGAAGCCGCGAGCCTGCTTGCGCCCCGGGTGGAATCCTGACTTCCACCACTTCCGGCTTCGAAAGCTGTCCGTCGCCGTGGCAAGTGGGACAGGTGTTTCTCAGTCTTCCCTTGCCGTCGCAACGCGGGCAGGTGAGGCTGAACTTCATCGCGCCCGCCATCTGAGTCACGTTTCCCGTGCCATCGCACTCTGGACATACCGTGGACGCGTTTCCGGTGCTGCCGCTGCCGCCGCAGGTATCGCAGGTCTGCTGATGCACGATGTTCAGGCGCACCTGAGTGCCCCGAATGGACTCCCAAAAATCGATGTTCAACCCGTATTCGAGATCCGACCCCTTTTCGGGAACGTTGGACCGCTCCCCCCGCCGCCCTCCGAAAAACTGGCTAAAGATGTCCCGGAATCCGCCCGCGCCCTCGGCATGCCCGGCCCCCTGCTGGTTCACGAAATCCGAAAAATCGAACCCGCCGAACCCCATCCCAGGACTATAGGCCCCGCCGCCCCCACCCGGGCCGCCCGGTCCGCCCGGCGGGATGTTGTCCGAATAAAATCCGTGCTGATCGTAAATCTGGCGCTTCTTTGAGTCGCTCAGGACGTCGTAGGCTTCCTGAACTTTTTTGAAGCGCTCCTCGGCCGCTTTATCGCCGGGGTTCAGATCGGGGTGATACTTCCGAGCCAGCTTACGGTACGACTTACGAATGTCGTCAGCCTTCGCGTCGCGTGCAACGCCTAAGACCTCGTAATAATCCTGTTTGCTGGTAGCTGGCATATTGTTTCTCCGCTGCGTGCCCCGGTTCCAGCCCGAGGCAAGCAGCGGTATTCTATTGCTTTACTTCTTGTCTTCCACGTCGACGAACTCAGCGTCCACCACGTTGTCTTTGGGTTTGGATTCGCCCGCACCCTGCGAGCCGTCGCCGGATGGCTGCCCCGGCTGGCCTCCACCGGACTGGCTGGCCGATTTGTACATCGCCTCCGCCAATTTGTGGCTGGCCGTCTCCAGCTTGGACGTGGCCTGATTGATGCGGTCGATGCCGCCCTCCTGCATGGCTTTCTTGGTCTCTTCGAGCGCATCCTCCACCGCTTTGGCGTCGGCGGCGCTAACTTTGTCGCGATGCTCCTTCAGCATCTTCTCGATGTTGTAAACCATCGCATCGGCGCGGTTGCGCGATTCGATCTCTTCTTTCTTTTTGCGGTCGTCGCCGGAATGGGATTCGGCGTCCTTGGCCATTTTCTCCACTTCCTCTTTGCTGAGGCCCGAAGAAGACGTAATCGTGATCTTTTGCTCGTTGTTGGTGGCCTTGTCCTTCGCGGTCACGTTCAGGATGCCGTTGGCATCGATGTCGAACGTCACCTCCACCTGCGGAATCCCGCGTGGGGCCGGAGGTATGCCGACCAGCTGGAACACGCCCAGCAGCTTGTTATCGGCGGCCATGGCGCGCTCGCCCTGGTAAACCTTGATCTCCACCGAGGTCTGGCTGTCCGAGGCGGTCGAGAAAATCTCGCTCTTGCGGGTCGGAATCGTGGTGTTGCGCTCAATCAAACGGGTGAACACGCCACCCAGCGTTTCGATTCCGAGCGACAGCGGCGTGACGTCGAGCAGCAGCACGTCTTTCACTTCGCCACCCAACACGCCACCTTGTACAGCGGCGCCCACCGCCACCACCTCGTCCGGGTTCACGCTCTTGTTCGGTTCCTTGCCGAACAGATCGCGCACCTGCTGTTGCACCTTCGGCATACGCGTAGAGCCGCCCACCAGCACGATCTCGTCGATCTGCGCCGGTGTGACTCCCGCGTCCGCCAAGGCTTGCTTGCAGGGTCCGATGGCCCGGTCCAGGATATCCGCCACCATCTGCTCCAGCCGGGCCCGCGTCAGCTTCACGTTCATGTGCTTCGGCCCGCTGGCGTCGGCCGTCAGGAACGGCAGGTTGATTTCGGTTTCCAGCACGGTCGAAAGCTCGATCTTGGCCTTTTCTGCGGCTTCCTTCAGCCGTTGCAGCGCCATCTGATCTCTGGAGACGTCGACACCGGTCTCTTTCTTAAATTCCTGAATTAGCCAGTCGATGATCCGCTGGTCGATGTTGTCGCCGCCCAGGTGCGTGTCGCCGTTGGTCGACTTTACCTCTACTACGCCATCGCCCACTTCCAGGATCGAGATGTCGAAGGTGCCGCCGCCGAAATCGTATACGGCGATCGTTTCGTTCTTCTTCTTATCGAGTCCGTATGCCAGCGCCGCCGCGGTCGGTTCGTTGATGATGCGCATGACTTCCAGGCCCGCGATTTGACCAGCGTCTTTCGTGGCTTGGCGCTGGGAGTCGTTGAAGTACGCCGGAACCGTGATCACGGCCTTGGTAACTTTTTCGCCCAGATAAGCTTCCGCGGCTTCTTTCAGCTTTCCGAGGATCATCGCCGAGATTTCCGGCGGCGAATAGCGCTTCCCGCTAATCTCCACGCGGGCATCGCCGTTTTCGCCGGCGACCACTCTGTACGGCACCAGCTTCATCTCTTCCGTCACTTCGTTGAAGCGCCGGCCCATGAAGCGCTTAATCGAATAGATGGTGTTCTCCGGGTTCGTTACGGACTGGCGTTTCGCCACTTGGCCGACCAGGCGCTCGCCGCTCTTGGTGAAGCCGACCACCGACGGGGTCGTCCGGCCACCCTCCTGATTGGGAATGACAACCGCTTGGCCACCCTCCATAACAGACACGACCGAGTTCGTTGTCCCCAAGTCTATTCCTATGATTTTGCTCATCTTACTTAAATCCTTTCGGCTTGCTGCGTCAATATTTAGCCTGCCACCATTATCAAACTTTAGTCAGTCATTGTCAAGTATGGTTGCGCCAGTTGTTGCCGCTTGGTGCCCGATCCCTTTTGGCCCTTCCTCTTGAAGGATGCTTTAGGTTGCGCAGGAGACGCTCAGATATTCGGCGCGATGGATGCTTGCGTCTTGCCGCTTTCTGCGCTCGAACCGAATTGCAGAAGCACTCGTTGGATCAGCCGTTCCAACACCTGCTCCTGAAGGGCGGAGCGCGCGCCAGGCTTCGACCAATCCCTGAGGATGCGGTCGACAACGCCATCGATCACGCGCCGCCGCATCTCTTCTACCGCGCCTCCGGATGTCGCGGGTTGGGCCGTTTCATGCGCGAAGTAGGCAGCCAATTGCCGCTCGAGATCTGCTTCACTTTCAACGCTATCCGCGACTCGCTCGACACGCCCCGCAGCAAGCGATTGGGCGCCTGCGGCCGGTCTCGCCCCCTGCTCGGCCGCCTCGCTTAGCTTACTCTGAAGGTCTTCAATCACCGACCGGGCCCGTTGAGCGGCCGATGCGATGCTGGCCGAAGGGCGAGTGGGAGCGTTCCTAGGTGAGGGCACGTGAAAGACCTCCGTACTTAACGCGAATTATAGCTGAACTACACGCGTAGCTCAAGATCTAGCGCCACTCTTGACATTTATACGTGATATTGTGTATAAGTTGTCAAAGATCGTGGCCTCCCCCGCTACCTCGTCCCGAGATCGAGAGGTAACGAGCCATGAACTTCGGCGAGGTCATCCATGGCGCAGTCACAGACCGGATTAATAAGCTCCGCCCGGGCCCGCGGGGTTGTTCCTCCAGGTTCGGGCGATATCGAATGTGCAACTGCTTTCCGCTTTAAGATTTCCTGGACTTGGCTTACTGCCGCGCCCGATCCGGCGAAGGTATTGACGCAGCCCATCTCCCTGGTTTCCTTGGGTGACCGGCAGCGCCCCGCGATGGGATCACCACGCGTGGTGCCATCGCAACCATCTGCTTCGCCGTTGAGCGAGCCGCAAACCGCGGCCTTGGGCGCCGAATTGGTTCCCGTAACTCCCCGGCCTACGGGAGCAAAACCAACGGTCCAGTGGGAGATGGTGGTTCCGAAGATGGTTCGCTCGGCGGCTAAGAAGCCCGCGCCAGCCGATCGGCACCCGGCGGCGTCTGCGCCACCTGCGGCCACAACCCCGGTCGAACAAGCTCCGCCGAACCTCTACACTGCCTCGTCCACCTTCCGAAAATCGTTCAGCTTTAAACTGTGCGCCGGATTCGTTGTTCTGGCCGCCGCCAGCATACCGTTGTGGAGGAGGCATTCAGCGCGCCCGGTATCCACGGAGATTCAAACCTCGATCGATGGTGGGGACTGGCACCGCGAGTCAGCCGTCGGCGGCGATCCGGGTCTCAAGCAGTACCGGCAGCTCGTGATTTATCGGCCTTCGCTCAAATCCACCGATGCCCGGCTGGAGTTCGACTGGACGGTCGCCTCCGGCCCTGTCGGAATCGTTTTCCGCGCCAAAGATCTGGGCAACTACTACGCCGTAAGGCTGAAGGTTTTGAAGTCCGGTGCCATGCCAACTCTCGCCGCCGAATATTTCAGCGTGTATCGGTTTGTCGAAAGCCCACACAACGAAAAGGTGCTCGTCTTCTCCCGAAACGACCCCGCCTTGCACATCCGAGTGGATATTTTCGGGCCAATGTTCACCTTGTACCTCCAAGGCAGCGCCACCGAATATTGGAACGATGCCAAGCTCAGCAGCGGCGCGCTCGGTTTCTTCGAGGAATGGAACCAAACGGCAGAGATTCACGGCGTGCGCATGTCATTTCCACAGGGCTCGCAGTCTTCCCGCGCCATGCCGAGCCCGGACCTGCGGGAATTATTGGCGCTCGCTCGACCGCGCTTGACAGCCCACGCGCGCTTTAACACTGTTGGAGGCCTTTGATATGTCCGCTGCGGCTGCCCCCGCAATAAGAAGCCAGTTGCAAACGGCGCTCGCCATGCGCGCCGCCGGCCGTCTCCAGGACGCCCTCGATGCGCTCAGCACGCCGGGTGAATACTCGCCTGATTTCTACACCATTCGCGGTGAACTCCAGCTGGCGCTCGGACGCTATCAAGAGGCCGCGGGCAGTTATTTCACCGTGGTCGCTTCCGAGCCGGACAACACCTACGCGCAATTCAATCTGGCGCTCTGCCTGCAGCAATTGCAGCGGTGGGACGAAGCGTCCCAGGCGTTTCAGAAGGTGCTGCAAGCCGACCCGCATCGCGACGACGCGCGTCTGGGGCTGGGCGCTTGTCTGCTCCACCTGAACCGGCCGGAAGAGGCGCTGTCCAATTTCGATGCCTGTTGGTCCGACGGCGCCCGCACAAGAGTGCTTTTCGGTAAAGCGGTCGCGTTGCAGTACCTGCGTCACTACCAGGAATCCGAAGCCGCCTATCAGCGGTTGCTGGACGCCGATCCCAGGTCTCAGGAACTGCTCGGCAACATGCTGGCGCTCAGCGTGGAGATGCGCAAGTGGGACGCGGTCCAGCATTATGCGCAACGGCTGCTGGAGATCGCCCCGCAATCCGTGACGGCGCTGCAGGGATTGGCTGCGGCCGCGCTGGAAAGGCGTGAGTATGAGACCGCGGTACACTATTGCGGCCGCATTGTCGAACTGGATCCGGAGTGCGTGCAGGCTTGGCACAATCTGAGATTCGCGACCGGGCGGGTCATGTCGGCTCTGCAGGGGCCCCTAGACCCTGTTCCGCCGCTGGCAGGGAGGAAGTGATCCCATGGCGCGATTGCGTGTTCGCGTCGAACTGAATCGAGGCGGGGTCGGCGTCCCGCTGCACAAGCTGGCCAGCGTGGTGCATGAGGCGCAGCGTTTCTTCGAAATGCTCGCCGAAGACGTGCATATCGCACAAGACCGCGGCGAATGGTTGGGCTTCGATTTCGACAACGAATCGCTCAATTTCACCGCCGAGTTCGTGGGTCCGGTAAGCGGCCAACAAGCTCAGGCCTTTTACGCGGCGTTTGACGGCGTCACGTCGCTGCGGCGTGCGACCATCGCACAATTTACCCAGATCACCGAGGCGATCGGAGAAGACGAACTGATTGGCTTCGGCTTGTACCAATCCGATCAGGAGACCGAGCCCGGGGAATGGCGCTGCCTCTCGCGGCGCGACGCGCTGCGTATCGCGGACGAAATTCAGCACCTGCTCGGCGTCGCTGGAGAGATGCAGAAGGCTACGACGCACCTTCCCGCGATCGTCGACGACGCAGGAGCGCGGCTGTTTAAAGACCGCGCCCATCGCAGTGTGGCGCTCACGGATGCCTCCAAACTCCCCGAGCTGGTCCGGGAAGTCGAGTCCAATCTGAGCAAGCGCATCAGCCGCCTGGAGGAGGACGTCGAGAGCCATACCCACTCCATCCGCGACCTGCGCGAAAGCTCGGCCGCCACGGAAGAGAGTTTCAAGGGTCTGCTGAACGCGGTGGAAAACTTTTGCGGACAAGCCACGCGGCAGTTAGAGCGATTGGCGCCGCCTTCGGAGTTGCCGGCGCCGATCCGTGCCGCATCGATGCCCGCTGTGACGGCCGCTGCTGTGCCCATCGCGGCTGTGCCCATCGCTGCTGTGCCCACGGACGCGCCCGCTGCCGCGGCCCCCGCGCCACTTGTGCGCGCGGAAATTCCCGCGCCTGCGCCGCCACAAACGCCACAACCGCCAGAACCGCCAGAACCGCTGCCTGCGGCGAGTGCGGGTCGGAACTGGCGAGCTCTCGCGGTGGCTGGAGCCGTTCTTCTGGTGCTGATTACGGCGGGCCTATTATGGTGGCCTTCACACCCTTCCGATCAAGCCACATCGCAGAGCGCGAGCAGCGCGGCCCCATCTTCTGTCATCGTATCCAGTCAGACGCCGGAATCAAGCCAGTCGGTTCCCAACACATCGCAACCGGGGGCCGGTGCGCCCACCGTTCGTGAAAACAAGCCAAACCCGGTGCCGCGGAAAGACTCCGAAAAGGAGCATCCGAGCCCCATGCCGTCGCGCACCCAGCCTGTCCAGCCGCCGGAGGTCACGCCGGCAAAGGAGACCGCTGCCGCCGACATCGTGGCACCGGCGGAATCAGCCGGAGAGGTGATGCGTGTAGAGATGGAAGCCCAGGAGCCGGTATGGGTCATGGTGACGGACAACGAAGGTAAGATCCTGATCGCGCGCACGCTTCAGGCCAACGAAACCCGCACTCTCGATCTCACCGCGGGCGCGACGCTCCGCACCGGCAATGCCGGCGGACTCCGTCTGCGGCTAAACGGCAAAGATCTGGGAACGCTGGGTCCCACGGGAAAAATCCGCGATGTGCAATTCAAAGCGGGCGCCTACAAAGTCACCGCGCCGGACGCCGGCTGAATTTCTCGTACTGCCCACGACGAGTTCCTTGCAAATCTGCGCTGGCAGCCCTTATTGAAATTAGCGCTGCTTAGGAACGGCCTGCAGGCCTTTCAGTAAGTCCGGCAGAGCGTAGTTCCCCTCGTGGCAAGCGTATTCGTAAATTGGACCGGATGTCCGCGTCATGGTCAGTTCGCCTTTCCAGGGCCGGGTGAACGCGGTAGGGTCGTCGATTTCGAACCGGTACAGGATCGTATTGGGGTCCATCAGGCTAAAGCGCTCGATTACGTGGAGACTCCGGTCCCATCCGAACATTCCGCCGGCCACGCCATAGAATCCGCCACCATCGTTGAAATTGGTGGAATCCACCACTAGCGTGTTTCCCTCCCAATGTCCCACCGAATCGCCCATCCAAAGGCGCATGCTCGCGGGGAGGTGGCGCCGGCCATCCAGCGGAATGACTCGCGTGTCGTGAATCATCTCCACATGGATCATGAGCGTTCCGTTCGTCTGCACGATCTGGTAATTGCTGTTATACGAATACGGAATCATCGGCGGCCCGGCGGTGGTGAAGATAACGCAGCGGTCCTGGAGGCCGAGATCGGTCGCGCTGCGCGGATGGCGGAGCAAATCTTCGCGACGCCCCTTCTCGGCCAGCGCGGCTGAGGTGAGCGGAGGAATTCGGCCGTCGCGCGGGTCGGTAACAATGGACGTCCGCAATGTCTTCACTACTTTTGAGCCGAATTCGCGGAATGCCACGTTATAGGTACCCACGCTGCCCGAGGCTTGTTCGGACGCCGCATTCTCAGCGGCGCTTTGCCGCTCCCACGCCGCCGCTTCTTGTGGACTGAAGAACTCCTTGCCTTGAAGCCGGGCGGGCCGTTCTAGCGGCGTGGCCGTAGCCGAAGTCCAGATCCCCTCGAAATCCGGATGTGTAGCGGTCGGCCCGGCGGGATTCTGAGCGCCCGCCGGCAGCAGACAAAAGATGTGAATGGATGCGACCACCAGCCCGCGGCGGTTCATTCGTTCCGAAAGGCTCCGCATTTGCTCGTTCCATTGTTGCATTGAGCTGGTTTGGGTCTGCAATGCTGCCGCGGTGTCAATTGTGAAATCCATCTCGACACGCTACGACACGCGGCAGGCGCGCACGTGTCGGTCCACGAGTGCATACGCCACGGCGCGTGATATGCTACCGGGTTGCTCCTTAACCGCCCGGAGGCCCGATGACCGCTAAAGAAGTATTGGAATCATTTCACAAGAAAGGAGCGCAGCAGGTGGACCTGCGCTTCACCGATCTGCCGGGGTTGCAGCAGCACGTTTCTTATCCCATCAGCCAACTCACGGAGGAATCCTTCGAGGACGGCTTCGGCATCGACGGCTCCAGCATCCGCGGCTGGGCGGCGATCAACGAGAGCGACAGCTGCTAATTCCGGATTCCTCCAGCGCTTACATGGACCCGTTCGGTGAAACCCGAACATTGGTCATGACGAGCGATGTCATCGATCCGATTACGCGCCAGCATTACGAGCGTGACCCGCGCTGGATCGCCCGCAAGGCCGAAAATTATCTGAAAAGCACCGGTATTGGCGATACGGCTTTCTTTGGCGCCGAGGCTGAATTCCTCATCTTCGATAGCGTGCGCTTCGACCAGGATCAGCACTCGGGATATTATTTCATCGACGCCGAAGAAGGCCGCTGGAATTCCGGGCGCGCTGAGCACAATTTAGGCTACCGGCCACGATACAAAGAGGGCTATTTTCCCGTTCCACCGACCGATCATTATCAGGATTTGCGCGCCGAAATGGTGGAGACGATGATCCGCTGCGGCTTAGCGATCGAATGCCATCATCACGAGGTGGCCACTGGAGGGCAATGCGAGATCGATCAGCGCTTCAACACGCTGGTGAAATCGGCCGACAACATGATGCTGTATAAATACGTGATCCGCAACGTCGCGTATCAGTACGGCAAGACCGTGACGTTCATGCCCAAGCCCTTATATGGAGACAACGGCAGCGGGATGCATACGCATCAAAGTATATGGAAAAACGGCCAACCGCTATTTGCCGGTGACGGCTACGCGGGTTTAAGCCAGACCGGGCTGTGGTATATCGGCGGACTGTTGAAGCATGCGCGCGGGTTATCGGCCATCATCGCGCCGACGACGAATAGTTATAAGCGCCTGGTGCCGGGTTACGAAGCCCCGGTGAATCTGGCATATTCGCGGCGCAACCGGTCGGCCGCAGTCCGAATTCCCATGTATTCTGCGAGCCCGAAGGCCAAGCGCGCTGAATTCCGGCCGCCCGATCCTTCGGCAAATCCTTATCTTGCGTTCGCTGCGATGCTCATGGCTGGGCTGGATGGAATTATCAACAAGATCCATCCGGGCGAGCCGCTTGACAAGGACATCTATGATCTTTCGCCGGAAGAGTTGCGCGACATTCCATCCATGCCGGCCTCGCTCGAAGAAGCGCTGCGGTGTCTCGAAGAGGACCATGCGTTCTTGCTCAAGGGTGACGTGTTCACCGGCGAATTGATCGAGACGTTTATCAATTACAAACGGCGCAACGAAGCGGATGCGATCCGGTTGCGGCCGCACCCCTATGAGTTCGCCTTGTATTACGACATTTAATCCGTCAGTCCCCGGCGGATGAATGCTGATAAAGACCCATGGAGAATCAATTTCGATTAGCGAAGATCGGTTTGGTGATGCTCGGCGTTAGCGATGTGGCGGCATCAGTGGCTTTTTATCGAGACAAGCTCGGCATGAAACTAACGGGCCAGTTTGAGGGGTTTGCTTTTTTCGACGCTGGCGCCGTGGCGCTGGCGCTGAGCCGCGGACTGGCGCAGGCTACGGGCAAAGGGCCCGGAGCCACGGAGGTTGTGTTTTCCGTCGAGCACGTGCGTTCGGCTTACGACGCGCTGCGCGCCCAAGGCGTCGAGTTTGTCAATGAGCCGCGTGTAATCTCGCCGGGCAACTGGGGCGCCAATTTCCGCGATCCCGATGGCCATCTACTCTCGGTCTTTGGGCCGGAGTAAGATGCCGCTGAGTTCCCGTGCTGCGGCTCGAGCCGCATTCCAATACCCGAACTTCCGCTTTTACATGACGGCGCGCTTTCTGACCGTCCTCTCCACCGAAATGCAGGCGGTCGCCGTGGCCTGGCAGATTTATGGTTTAACGCACCAACCGCTCGATTTAGGATTGGTCGGATTGGCGCAGTTCGCACCCGGTGTTTTGCTGTTTCTGGTGGCCGGGCACACGGCTGACCGCGTGCCCCGCTTGCGAATCATCCGCACCTGCTACGTCGCTTTTTCGCTTTGTTCGGCGTTGCTACTGGCCTTGTCTCTGCATGGGCTGGTCTCCGTATGGCCGATCTACGCCGTACTGCTGGGCAACGGCGTCGCGCGTGCCTTTAATGGTCCCGCCGGGCAGGCATTCCTGCCATTGCTGGTGAGCGAAGAGCATTTTCCGAATGCTGTCACGTGGAGTTCTTCCATCTTCCAGGCCGCGACAGTGCTAGGGCCGACCGCCGGCGGCGTCATTTACGGACTGGCACAGACTCCGGTTCCGGTGTATTGCTGTGCCGCCGCGGGATATCTCACGGCCGTGCTGCTGGTATTGAGGGTTCGTTTGGAATCCGCGGTGCGGCCACGCGCCGCTTCAACGTCCGTGCAAGTATTGGAAGGCCTCCGGTATATCTGGCAGAACAAGCTGATTCTCGGCAGCATTTCGTTGGACCTGTTCGCAGTCTTATTGGGAGGCGCAGTGGCGCTGCTTCCGGTTTACGCGCGGGACATTCTCAATGCGGGCACTTATGGCTTGGGGCTGCTGCGCAGCGCTCCCGGGGCTGGCGCCGTGCTGATGGCGCTGCTGCTCGCCTATCGTCCGCTGCGCCGGCGCGCCGGTCTTACGTTGTTTGCATGCGTCTTCGGCTTTGGGGTTTTCACGGTTATCTTTGGCGTTTCGCACAGCATCGCGATTTCGCTGGTTGCACTGGCGCTGCTGGGCGCTTGCGATATGGTCAGCGTCATCGTGCGACACACGTTGGTGCAACTTACAACGCCGGATGCGATGCGTGGGCGAGTGAGCGCGGTGAATATGCTGTTTATCGGAGCGTCCAACGAAGTGGGCCAGTTCGAATCGGGCATGACGGCCCAATGGTTCGGCACCGTGCCGGCCGTGGTGCTCGGCGGCCTGGGCACCATCGCGGTGGTGCTGCTTTGGAGTTGGATGTTTCCTTCACTCCGGCGCGTTGATAGCATGGCGCCCGAGCCACTCCTGAGTTCGCGGACACCGGAACGCCGCCGCACCGCTCTGTGATCCACGCGGCAGCGTCCCGTTCGCTAAAGCCACTGCCCGTACTTACGCCAACGCCCCTTTGTACAGCGCTACCAGCTTGGCCCAGGCGCGCTCGGCGTCGGGCTTGTTGTAGATCGGCTTGCCGTCCTGCATCGGCATATCGGGGACGCACCAGCCGTGCAGAGAGGCCGGATACAGCTCGATCTCGGCTTTCGAGCCAAATGCTTCTTTCAATTTGTCTTTCGCATCCGGCTGGCGCTGGTCGTCATTAGCGGCAATCCCGAAATACATCCGGGCGTTGATCTTCGGCGCCAGAAGATGCGGGCTGTCAGGTTTGTCGGTTACCAGGCCGCCGCCATGAAACGAGCCGCCCGCTCCTAAACGATCCGGCACTGCGGCGCAGGTCCTCACCACTAGCGGGCCGCCCATGCAGTACCCTTGCGTCCCGATCTTTTTTGATTTGTTCACTTCTTTTTGCGAGTCCAGCCACTGAATGAAAGCCACTGCGTCTTTTTCGCATGCGCCGGGTGCGGTGATGGAGCCCATCAGCGGCGTAAGTTTTGCCCGGTCCGCTTGATTCGAAAAACTGAACTTCGATGCGTCTTCGAATTGGGGCGATTTCGAAACCCGGTAAAAAGGATTCGGCACCAGCACAGAATAGCCGTCCGCAGCGATGCGTTTGCCGATCGCGCGCATGGACGGCCGCAGGCCAAATGCGTCCGTCCAGATCAATACTCCGGGATGAGATCCGCTAGTCGGATGAATAAAGGCTGCGTCGCAAGTGCCATCCGGAGTCTTAATCTCAACGTCAGTCATCGTTACCGGCATGCCGGCTCCCTGCGCGGAACCTGCGGCCGCGAGCCCGGCTGCCACGGACATCACAAAGCCGCGCCGTGGAAGCCCGCTCGATGATTCTTGCTCATTCTCATTCTTAATGTCGTCCGCCATAGTTTCCTCCCGTATGTCAGTGTATAACTCAGCGATGTTTTCGTGGCTGTCGTCAATAGCAACTGACCATTTTCCGCACAACGTACCTAGGTGGTGCGAGGAATGATTTCTGCGCTCGCCATCTCGGGCTACCGCTCGTTGCGTAATCTGGTAATTCCGCTTAAGGCACTGAACCTGATCACAGGATCCAACGGCACCGGCAAATCGAGCCTGTATCGAGCGACGCGGCTGCTCGCCGAGACGGCGCAGGGAAATGTGATTCAATCGCTGGCGCGCGAGGGAGGCTTGCCTTCAACCCTATGGGCCGGTCCCGAGGCGATATCATGCTCGATGAAACGAGGCGAACATGCGATTCAGGGCACCGTGCGGAAGTCGCCCATCAGCCTTAGGCTCGGGTTCTCTAGCGACCAGTTTGGGTACGCGATCGACTTGGGGCTGCCGATCCCGAGTAAAACCATGTTTGGCCGTGACCCCGAGATCAAGCGCGAGTGTGTCTGGCACGGTTCGCGCTTGCGCCCCTCGGCCTTGCTCGTGGACCGGCACGGCCCATTACTCCGCCGGCGGCAGGCAGACGGCGACTGGCAAATGCTACTCCAAAATCTTTCGAGCTTCGACAGCATGATGACGTATGCCGCAGATCCGCAGAACGCGCCCGAGCTCCTGATCCTTCGGGAGAGGATACGGAGCTGGCGCTTCTACGATCAGTTCAGAACGGATGCCCGCGCGCCGGCACGGTTGCCGCAGATAGGGACACGAACGCCGGTTTTGAGTAACGACGGAAACGATTTGGCGGCAGCCATTCAGACGATCTACGAAATCGGCGATGGCGCAGCTTTATCCGCCGCCGTAAGCGACGCGTTTCCTGGCAGCAGAGTGTGGGTGGAGGATGTGAGCGGCCGCTTTACCCTTAAGATGGAGCAGCACGGGCTTCTACGGCCACTCGAGGCTGCCGAGCTTTCGGATGGGACGCTCAGATATCTGCTGTGGATTGCAGTTCTGCTGACACCCCGGCCCCCGACCCTCATGGTAATGAACGAACCGGAAACGAGCCTTCACCCGGATCTTCTTCCGGCGCTGGCGCGGCTGATCGCGGCCGCCTCGGTGCAGACGCAGGCCATTGTCGTCTCGCATGCACCACGGCTCGCCGCCGAATTGGCCAATCAACCGGCATGCCATGCAATTCGGATCCAGAAGCAATTTGGCGAAACGATCGTTTCCGGACTGTCGGATAGAGACTGCCTGAACTGGCAATGGCCCGCACGCTAGCTTCGGCCGTTGTGACCGAAGGCCGTTCAAAGACAAGCCGGAACGCTGCCCGGCGACCCACGCTATACTAGTTCTAGGCAGCCTGCAGGCCGATCTATGACTAGCCGTTTCAAGTTCTTTGTAGCTTCCACGTCCACTTGCCTCGTTTTCGTGCTCCTGTTCGGAGCTATGCGCGGCAAAAGCGCCTCCCCCGAGGACACTTACCGGCATCTCGCCGTTTACACCGAGGTGCTCTCGCGTATCAAGAGCGATTACGTCGAAGACCCCGACATGAAAAGCGTCACGTTGGGCGCGGTGAATGGACTACTCGAATCGATCGATCCCTACGCGAGCTATCTGAACGCCGACCAGTACAAACAGTGGCTCAAGAGCAAGGACGAGCATAAGGCGGACGTCGGGCTCATCCTTTCGAAGAAGTTCGGTTACGTCGGGATTGTGGATTCCATCCCGGGATCCCCGGCCGAGAAGGCAGGCCTGACTACAACCGATGTCCTGGAAACGATTAACGGAGTCGCGACTCGCGACATGCCGCTGGCCTTTGCTCAACTGCTGCTCGCAGGCGACCCCGGCACCACGGTTGAAGTTGGAGTTCTGCGTTTCCGGCAGCCGGAGCCGCAGAAAATGACCCTGACGCGAGCTGTGATCACGTATCCGGCCGTAACGGCGAAGTTGATGGATGAGCAGGTTGGCCTGGTGCAGGTGGAGAGCCTGGAAGGGCAGAACGTTCAGCAGGTGGCCGAGAAGCTCGCTGAACTGCAGAAGCAGGGCGCCAAGAAGCTCGTGCTCGACCTGAGGCATTGCGCCACCGGCGGGCCGGAGCAGGGCGAGAAACTGGCCGATCTCTTCCTCGACAAGGGGCAGGAGGTTACCTACACGCAGGGCCAGAAATCCCCGCGCGCCGATGTCGTCGCTGATGGCGCTTCTGTGAACCACCTCCCGTTGGTAGTTGTCGTGAATCGCGGGACTGCGGACGGCGCCGAGATTGCGGCGGCTGCGCTGCTTGATGACAAGCGCGCCGAAGTGGTCGGCGAAAAGACCTACGGGGATGCCTCGATCCGCAAGACCATCACCATGGACGACGGATCAGCCGTGATTCTATCGACGGCGAAATTCTATTCGCCGACCGGCAAAGTCATTCAGGATACGGGTGTCACGCCGTCGGTTCCGGTGGTAGAGGCGGACACGACAGCGGTTGATGACGACGGCAACCCGATCGCAGGACAGCCGCAGCAGCCCAAAGAGGACCTGTTGCTGAAGAAGGCGATTGAAGTGATCACCAAGGGCCGTACCGATTTAGCGTCTGCGCCGGGCGGAACCACCGCCAATTCGGATCAGCGCCCGGTGCTGACGCCGCTCAACGTGCCTCAGCCACAGCAGCAACAGCATTAAGAGGGTTTAGGACAAATCATGCCGCTTTACGAATATAAGTGCGATAAGTGCGGCGCGGTTTTCGAAGTGATGCAGAAGTTCAGCGATGAGCCGCTGCAGGTGCACGAACAGTGCGGCGGCGCAGTGCAACGTCTGATCTCAGCGCCCGCGTTTCAGTTCAAAGGGTCGGGCTGGTATGTGACCGACTATGCGGGCAAGGGCGGGAACGGATCGGCGAAAAACGAATCCGGGAGCAAAGGCACGGCCGATTCGGGCACAAAGACGGAAACCAAGTCTGAGTCCAAACCGGCCGAATCGAAACCGGCCTCCAGCGACACCAATAAGAGCTCCTAGCCGGGACGTTATTCTCCCGCATCCAGCGCCTCCAACAATGGGTCGGCCATGCGCACTCGGAAGCGTTCACCCGCGATCCAGCGCGACCATCGGGCGGCGAACAGGAGCTCATTGCAGTGATTCGCCAGCGTAACGAGCGGAACCAACAGCATCAGCGGCGCAAGCGCCACAGCCCAATTGTGCTCTCGTACCAGGCCTGAACCGATTTCCAGGATCGCGCGGGTGAGCTTATAGTACGTTCCCGAAGCGCCCCGCACTCGTCCTTGCCCGCGGCGTAGGCCGGCGAGAAAATCCTGAACATTTTGCGCCGCTGGCACAGCCGTATATGTCGAGCCGAGCGACTCGAGCGTGTGCGCGTCGCTGCCCCCGACCGGCGCTTTGCTCCAGTGTTGCGCCAGGCGTGCCGCGGTGCGGTTGTTGGATCCGGGTATCTGCCCGTTCAAAGTTTCCAGCCATGGAAAATGGTCTTCGAACACCTGAAAGTCGGAAGCCGTGCGGCGCCCCGTGAGACTGGAGAACACATGGTTAACGCTCGAGAACAGCCGCTGCTCGCGAAGGTAGGCGGCGAGCGCGGGCATGTCCTTGCGGCGGCGCTGCAACTCGATGTGATGGCGTTCTTCGATCCCATAAACGCCGATGTGCACTTCCGTACCGCTCGGGGTCACGCAGGTGACTTCTTCACTGAGAAAGAAGTCCGGGAAGCGCCGCAGGGATTCGCACGCCCCGATCGAGTCGTGGTCCGTGACGGTCACCAGATCCATGCCGCGTGCTTTGAGGGTTTCATAGACGGCCCGAGGGTCGTTATACCTCTCCCGGCAGACCCGGCTGAGCAAGGGTACGTTGCACATGCCGGAGTGGCGGGTATGTACGTGCAAATCGCACCTCATGCCCCTTTGTACTGCCCAAAACATTACGATTTGCTGACTTATTGAAAAAACATTTGTGAATCCCGATGTTTTTTTCGACTGACCCCTGCACGGTTGCGGCGGTCGCCGCCATTCCCCTCATGATCCTGACGGATTCCGGCCAGCCCTGAGCTGAAGGGCCGGGCATATGCAGCTCGAACGTATGCCTGCTGTCCAGTGCCTGAAGCGGCAGCATAGTGAACAGCGGCCCGCCGAAAGCGTGCGCTACATGGCACATGAACAGCTTCCAGAACACAAGAGTTGTGAAAACGACTATCGGGGATTCGGCGCAGCCGGCGGCGCTGCTTTCTGGGTTGCCTCGCGGATTGCGCTCATGTTGGCCGCGTCCTTCTCGCCTTCCGCGCAGACGTACTCCACCATGTCGCTGTTCGGCAGCAGCATTTCGGTGACCTTCACCGTCACCGGCTTGGTGAGCATCACCGGATCGATGACCGTGATGTCGATATCCATGTGGCCGAAGTCGCGGCGGTGGAACCGTTCCTGGATGTGCATCGCTTCACTGTGCGGGTAGCCCCCCGGCAGGCGCGTCCTGGTGTTATACCCGGTTGACTCGACTACGAGCGTGTCGCCTTCCCAATGCCCGCTGGAATAGCCGGTCCAGGAAGGGAACGGGTCGACAGGCAGTTTGCGGCCGTCGGTGTGGATCTCGCGAAAATAACCGTCCGCCTCATAGTAGATTCCCAGTTGCTTCGCGGTTTGGAAAACCGTGAGCGGCCGGTCGAAGAACCAGCGGTTTGGCATTCCAGTGGGAAGACAGTAGGAGAGCGGCGACCGTTCGCCGGCGGGCTGTCTGCGCGCCTCGGCCATGGCCGCGCGGGCTGCCGGGGTGAGTGGTTCTTCACCGCGTTTGTAATCGATGAACATGTTCATGAAATAAATGCTGTGCAGGTTGACGTCGTCGCCGGCCGTAGCCAGAGGACCCGTGGCGACGTCTTTGCCGTATAGCCGCTCGATCTCGCCGGGCGGCGGCGGTTCCACTTGCCAGACGCCTGAGAGGTCGGGCTTACCGTCGATCGTGCGCGGCGCTTTGGCCGCGAGGTCCGGCTTGCCGTCCCGCGTCAAAGGTGTGGCGGGGTCCAGATAATCCAGCCACTGGGCGCTGGCGGGGATCAGGAAAGAGGTTAGAACAGCGGTTTGTAGGATCACCAGCCGAAGCTTCGCAGCGGGCATATTGACTCCTGGTCCGAGGCGGTCGGACGAGCGAACGGAAGTTTACCACAGGGCCGATGGCTGGCGCTGAGACCGACCCGACGCCGTGACCACGCCCGCCCAGCAAGAGTCTTTGGGAACAAGTCTCGGGTGGTTGCGTCCACTCGAGATTCGGTTAGATAATCAGCACGATGCCACTCGATCCGCAAGCCAAAGCCTTATTCGACGCCATCGGGATCACGAACCTTCTCCCGGTGGAGACCATGACGCCGCAGGCCGCGCGGGAGCGGTCCAAGCTGCTGCTCGAAGCGCGCAGGCAAATGGGTATTGAGCCAGTTCATCAGGTCCAAGATCTGAGAATCGGGCCGGCTCAGGACATTCCGGCACGAATTTATACGCCGGACGTGCGGAAGCCAGCGCCCGCGCTGATCTATTTCCACGGCGGCGGCTGGGTGCTCGGAGACCTGGAGAGCCATGATCACGTCTGCCGGTCGCTGGCGAACAAGGTTTCCTGCGTGGTTGCTTCCATCGATTACCGTCTTGCTCCCGAGGCGAAGTTCCCAGCCGCTGTCGACGATAGCTACGCCGCCACGGAATGGGTGGCCGCGCACGCCGCTGAGTTAGGAATCGATCCGGAAAGAATCGCTGTAGGTGGGGACAGCGCCGGCGGCAACTTGGCTACCGTAGTTGCGCAACTCGCGCGCGACAGGAAAGGTCCGAAGCTCGTTTTTCAGTTGTTGATCTATCCGGGCACAGACATGCGCATGAAAGCGCCGTCCATTGAAGAGAACGCCGCCGGTCCGCTGCTGACCAAAGCATCCATGGTCTGGTTCATCGGGCATTACCTCAGGAATGAAGACGACAAATTGAATCCGCTCGCGTCGCCGCTGCTCGCTACCGATCTTAGCAACCTGCCGCCGGCGTTCATTCTCACGGCCGAATGCGATCCTATCCGTGACGAAGGCGAAGAGTACGGACGAAAACTGGAACAAGCGGGCGTGGCGGTCGAAATCAAGCGCTACGCGGGAATGCCGCATGGCTTCTTTAGCTTCGGCGCGGCGCTCACAACCGGCCGGGAAGCCTTCGCCGATACAACTGCGCGCCTCCAGCGGGCATTCGGCTTGGAGGGAAGCGTCGCGCAATCGGCTCGGTAGTTGGGTCGCAATTCTTGAGTGCCCGCGCCGGGCGAATGCATTGACCATTCCACCGCTTCGCAGCTAGAAACGAAAATCCAGACTTGTTACCCTGAACTTTACAATGAGTCAGAGCCTTACCGTCACGCTGCCCGACGGCAGTCAAAAGGAAGTACCCGCCGGCGCGCGGCCGATGGATGTTGCACAATCCATCAGCCCGCGGTTGGCCGATGACGCCGTGGTCGCGCGCGTCAATGGCCAACTGTACGATCTCACCCGGCCGCTCGAAGGTGACGCTAAGCTCGAAATTCTGACCTCGCGCAACCCCGAAGCGCTGGAAGTCTACCGCCATTCCACCGCGCACTTGCTCGCGGCCGCCGTGCTCGAGTTGTTCCCCGAAACCAAGCTCGGCATCGGTCCTCCCACCGACGCCGGCTTCTATTACGATTTTCAGCGCGAGACGCCTTTCACGCCCGAAGACCTCGAAAAAATTGAGGCGCGCATGTGGGAGCTGCAAGGCAAAAATCTTCCCTACGAACGCAAGCTCACGGCCAAGTCCGAAGGATTGAAGAAATACTCAGACGACTGGATGAAGGTCGAGCTGATTAAGGAAAAAGCCGATGAAGTTTTTTCCGAGTACACGCTCGGGCCCAATTTCATCGATTTCTGCCGCGGCCCGCACGTGCCCGCCACGTCCCGTATCAAAGCCTTTAAGCTGCTCTCGGTCGCGGGCGCCTACTGGAAAGGCGACGAGCACAATCCACGGCTGCAACGCATCTACGGCACCGCGTTCTTCAGCAAGAAAGACTTGGAAGCCTACCTGACGCGCCTGGAAGAAGCTAAGAAGCGCGACCACCGCAAACTCGGTCAGGAACTCGACCTCTTCAGCATCCAGGAGGCCGCTGGACCGGGTCTGATTTTCTTCCATCCCAAAGGCGGCGCAGTCCGGAAAATTATCGAAGACTGGATGCGCGACCAGTACCTGGCGCGTGGCTATTCTCTCGTGTTTACCCCACACGTCATGCGTCACGATCTGTGGAAGACCTCGGGCCACGCCAATTTTTTCAGCCAGAACATGTTCAAGCCCATGGAGCTGGATGACGCCGAATACCAGCTCAAGCCGATGAACTGTCCCGGCCACATCCTGATTTACGCCAACAGCCAGCGCAGCTATCGCGATCTTCCCGTGCGCCTGGGCGAACTCGGCACCGTCTATCGCTACGAGCGCGCCGGCGTTCTGCACGGCCTGCTGCGCGTCCGCGGCTTTACCCAAGACGACGCGCACATCTTCTGCACGCCTGCCCAGATCGAGGACGAAATCGTCAATTGCCTGCAGTTCGCCATCGACGTGCTGACCACGTTCGGCTTCGATTCCTACGAGGCCGAGGTCTCCACCTGGGATGGAGGCGCGAGCGGCAAATACGACGGCTCGCCCGATCAATGGGCGCTGGCCGAGCGGGCCCTGAAACAGGCGGTGGAACGGCTAAACGTCAAGGCTCGAGTGGTGCCCGACGAAGCTGCTTTCTACGGCCCAAAGATCGACGTCAAGCTGTTCGACGCCATCGGGCGGCCCTGGCAGCTTTCAACCGTGCAGTTCGACTTTACGCTGCCGCGGCGATTTAACCTGGAGTACATCGCCGAGGACGGCAAGAAACACCAGCCGCTCATGGTGCATCGCGCGCTGTTCGGTTCGGTGGAGCGGTTCTTCGGGATTCTGGTGGAGCACTATGCCGGTGCATTTCCGGTGTGGCTCGCGCCCGTGCAGGCCACCGTCCTGCCCATTACAGACCGGCATAACGAATACGCGCAGACTGTCGCGAATCAGCTAAAAGCGGCTGGGATCCGCGTCGAGCTAGATGACCGCAGCGAAAAAGTAAACTTGAAAATTCGCGAGGCCCAGCTTCAGAAAATCCCTTACATGCTGGTGGTCGGCGATCGCGAAGCCCAGAACGGCACCGTTTCGGTTCGCAATCGCAAGCACGCCGACCAGGGCGCCCAAACGGTCGCCGATTTCCTGTCGTCCATTCAGAAGCTGATCGCAACCAAAGCCCCGGCCGAGTAGCCAGGCGCGCCCACTCGTGCGTCCCGCATTGATACGTTTACCGAGCGCAAAAGACCGCCGTCGCACGAACCTTTGTTAGACTAACGAAAGGGCAATTGGGAGTTACTAACCCCCATTTCCTGCCGCTCGTTGCCGCCTAACACTCAAGGAGTCGAGGTTTGCTTTTCGCGTACGTTGTCTTAGGTATAGCTATAGCCGGAACCATCGCGTCCACGATTGTCCTGGTCCTATCGACTCTTGGCGCCATCCAATTCCGGCGCAGCGCGCAGCGCGACCGAAAAATCTATGAAAAATTTTCCGTGCATTTGCCTCCGGTCTCCATCCTAAAACCCGTTCATGGCAAGGAAGCGCGCATGGAAGAGAACATCGAAAGCTTCTTCCGCCAGGACTATCCTAAGTACGAAATCCTGTTCGCTGCCGACGAGGCGGACGACTCGGCCCTTCCGGTGATCCGCGAAGTCTGCGCGCGTTATCCCCACATCCCCAGCCGGATCATGGTCACCGGAGCGCCGCCCTGGCCGAACGCGCAAAACTTCTGTTTCCATCACCTCGCGCAGGCGGCGGCCTACGACATTCTGGTCACGAGCGACAGCGACGTAGAGGTTGCGCCGGATTATTTGCGAAGCGTGGTGCCCCCGCTTCTCGATCCGCGAATCGGTGCCGTGACGTGCGCCTTCCGCGGCAAGAGCGCCGGAGGGCCCTGGGCAGAGCTCGACGCCATCGGCCAGTCGGTCGAATTCACCGCCGGTGTCTTGATGTCGAACCTACTGGAAGAAACAAAATTCGCATTGGGCCCCACCATTGCAGTTCGAAAAGACTCCCTGGCCCGCATGGGGGGCTTCGCCGCCGTGCGCGAATATCTTTCCAACGATTTCGTTGTCGGCAATTTTATTTACAAGGCCGGTTACAAAGTCCTGCTCTCCAGCCACGTGGTCGATCACATGTCCCCGCCCATGACATTTCATCGCATGTGGGAGCGGCAACTCCGTTGGGCAATGGGAACCCGGTACTCGCGACCCAAAGGCCACTTCGGTTCGGGCCTCACGTTCGCGGTGCCCTACGGAATCCTGGGCCTTATCGCCGCGCCGTTGTTGGGATACCCGCTTCTGGGATTCGCGATGTTCGCGGCATCTCTTGTGAACCGCATGCTGGAGTGCTGGATCGTCGGCTGGTGGGCCGCCCGCGACCGGGTCGCCCGGCGCTGGGTCTTGCTCTATCCGCTGCGAGACCTGCACGGGTTCATCATCTGGTGCGCCAGCTACATCTGCAAACGCAGCCTCTGGCGCGACAACAAGTACGAACTGCTGAAGGGGGGCAGATTGGTCGCGCGCCGTGCCGATGGCGCCGTCCTAACCCCGGATTTCGCGGAACCGGCGGCCTCGCGGAGGGCAAGCGCCGACTGAGCGCTCGTCCAACGGCCCGCGTTCAAGCAAGATTCGCGCGTGCGCCTATGCGCCATGGCCTCACAGCGGCATCGACTTCGAAATGGGCTTAGCAGGCGTCGCGTAGAAAGCGAAACGGCCCGTTCAGTAGAATGAAAATTCCCTCCATGGACGCAAGCAGTATGGCCAGTGTCAAAGGCGCAACCATCCAGCCCGAAATCGGACCGGCAAGAAACCGCCTCCCTTCGAACGGGCGATTCTCAGTCCTGGTACTGATTGCGTTCTGGGCCGCTATCTACTTGGCCGGCATCTCCAGCCCCGCTTTGCTGGACGACGTGGATGCTCTGCACGCCGAAGCCGGGCGCGAGATCGTGCAGCGCCACGATTGGGTAACCATCTACACCGACGGCATTCGCTATATGGAAAAGGCGCCGTTGATGTACTGGGCCGAAGCTGTCAGCTATAAGTTGTTTGGAGTGGCGGATTGGAGTGCCCGTTTGCCGCTCATGCTGGGCGTCCTGGCACTTGTTGTGGCTACGTATCTTTTGGGACGGCATGTCTATGGCGAGACCGGTGGGCTTTTTTCCGGGCTGGCGCTAGCTACCTCGCTAGGCGTGTACATTTACACCCGCTTCCTGATCCCCGAGGTCTTGATCGCGCTCTGGCTCACGCTCGGTTACTACTTTTTCTTGCGCTCGCTCGAACAGGAGCAACCATCGCGATTCGTTTGTTGGGGGTTCGCCGCGACGTGCGCGATGAACGTCCTGACTAAAGGGCTGATCGGCCTGCTTTTCCCGGCCGGAGCCATCGGCATCTTTCTTCTGGTCACGCGAAACTTCCGCCACATATTAAAACTGCGTCTCGTTTCCAGCACGCTGGTCTTCCTGGCTATTGCGGCGCCCTGGCATATCCTGGCTGCCATCCGGAATCCCGCGCAAGGCCAGGCGCCTAGCTTCCTTTGGCTGTATTTCGTCAACGAGCACATCATGCGGTTCCTGAACAAACGCGTCCCTGCGGGCTACGACACCGTCCCGCTGGCGATTTTTTGGGGCCTTACGCTGGCGTGGCTTCTGCCTTGGGTCGCCTTCCTCCCTCAATCTTCGCGAGAGTTCCCCGCCTGGTGGCGAACCATTCGGAACCCGGGTGCCACGCTGAATCGGAGGCAGCGCGCGAATCTGCTCTTCTTCCTGTGGGCGTTCGTCATCCTTGGGTTCTTCAGTTTCTCGACGCGGCAGGAGTACTACACGATCCCAGGCGTCCCCGGCATGGCTCTGCTCGTGGGTGGTTGGTTGGCCCGCGAATCTTCAAAAGAGGCCACCGAATCGGACCGTCGCGCTGGGCGCATTTCGTCGCTGGCGCTCGTTATCTTCGGTGTTCTCGGATTCGCCGCCGGCATCACGCTTTTTTCGCTCTCTCATCCTCCTGCGCCTGGCGCCGATTTGGCCGACTTGCTCAAGAAGAATCCCGATGAATACAACTTATCGCTCGGCCACGTACTGGACCTCACACCGCAGGCGCTCGGCGCCTTTTCCGGACCGCTCCTGGGCGTGTCCTTCGGCCTGCTCCTCGGCACCGCGCTGAACTGGGCCCTCCGGCGGCGTGGGCGCCCCTTTGCCGGCAACATGATGCTGGCAGCCATGATGGTCGTCTTGCTGGCCTGCGTGCATTCGGCCTTCGTCAGGTTTTCTCCCATCCTCTCGTCTTATGAACTCGCCAAGGCCATCCAAAAGCAGTTTCGGCCGGGAGATGTGATCGTGGTCGATGGCGAGTATTACCTGGCGTCCTCGGTAAATTTCTATACCCGCGTCCAATTGCACGTTCTGCACGAACCCAGCGGCAATCTCTGGTATGGCGCCAAATTTCCCGATGCTCCGCATATTTTCGAAACTCGGCAATCTTTGGCCGCCTTGTGGAACGGCCCCGAACGGGTCTTTTTATGGACCGACCAGGAGCGGCCCAACGAACTCCAAGGCATGCCGTCATTCCAACTGGCGCGCAGCGGCGGCAAGTACATCTTCACCAATCGGGACCTGAGAAACTAACCGGGACCTGAGAAATTAAGCCGGGTCGCGCGCTATTGTTACCTGTGCTCCAAATGAACGCGTCGCCCTACGCTAAACTGGAATATAAGCCGCTCGAAAAGCGTGCTAACATCAAGCTCCGGCTTGGGATAAAGGTTTGTAAAGTGTAACCTCTGGGCGTTCCTTGACGCCTAGATCAACGTTAGGGATGGAGTTGGGCTTTTCATGCGTGTGTCGAAACGGCTGATTTATCTTCTCGCGCCAGTCTCGCTTGGACTGGTCACGTTCGCTTTCTTAGCCACAGAAGGCTGCGGCAGCAAAACCGAAGCGGATGCGACCACCAGCGGCGCGCCCGGCCGGGGCGGCCGGGGTCGCGGCGGCCGGGGCAGGGGAGACTTTGGCGGTCCTGTGCCCGTGCTCGTGGCTACTGTTTCTCAAAAAGACGTGCCCGTCAACATCGATGTAATCGGAAACGTCGAAGCCTACTCCACTATCTCGGTAAAGGCTCAGGTCGGCGGCCAACTCACCAAGGTCTACTTTCAGGAAGGCGATTACGTAAAGAAGGACGACCCATTGTTCACGGTCGATCCGCGTCCCTTCCAGGCCCAGCTCAGCCAGGCGGAAGCCCAGCTCAGCCAGGCGCAAGCGAATCTGGCGCGCGACACTGCCTCTCTCGGGCAGGCGCAAGCCAACCTGGCCCGCGACACAGCGAATCAAAAATATGCCGAAACCGAAGCTGGCCGTTATGCCAAGCTATTCGAGCAAGGCATCGTCTCGCGCGAGCAGTCCGACCAAATCCATGCCAATTCGGACGCATTATCACAAACCATCCTGGCCGACAAGGCTGCCATTGAAAGCGCGCGCGCCCAGATTGTCGCCTCTAGAGCCGCTGTTGAAAATGCCAACGCGATGGTCGAAAACGCGAAAGTGCAGTTGGGATATACCTCCATCCGCTCGCCCATCGACGGCCGCACCGGCAATCTCGCCGTCAAGCAAGGCAACATCGTCGCGCCGAACACTATGGAGCTGATGACCATCGCCGAGGTCCATCCCATCTACGTCACGTTTTCTGTTCCGGAAGCGCAGCTTGGAGATATTAAGAAGTACATGGCGCTGGGCAAGCTGCCGGTAACGGCGCGCCCCCAGGACGATGCCACTAACCTTGAGACCGGTGTCCTCACCTTCATCGACAATACGGTGGACCCCACCACCGGCACCATCAAGCTGAAGGGCACTTTCCAGAACCAGGACAATAAACTCTGGCCGGGCGAGTTCGTACGTGTCACGCTGCGGCTGACGATGCGGCCGAATGCGGTCGTGGTTCCCAACCAGGCGGTGCAGACCGGCCAGGATGGCCAGTTTGTGTACGTCGTGAAGCAGGACCGCACTGTCGAAATGCGGCCGGTTACCACCAGCACGCGCGTCGACCAGGACCTGGTGGTCGATAACGGCCTGGAACCCGGCGAAACAATCGTAACCGAGGGCCAACTCCGGTTGGCGCCCGGCGCCCATGTCCAGTTCGGCGGCGGCCGGGGCGGCCGTGGCGAAGGCGGCGGTGGTGGCCGCAGAGGCTCTGGCCGAACCACGTAGGTCGGGATTCGAAACGGCTCCCGTTGCCATGTCTGATTTTTCCATCGACAGCGCGGTCTAAATGAACTTTTCCGAAGGCTTCATCCGACGGCCCATTGCCACCAGCTTGCTGATGGCCGCCATAGCCCTTTTCGGCCTGGTTGCCTACCGCTCGCTGCCCGTTAGCGACCTGCCCAACGTCGATTTCCCCACGCTGCTCGTGACCGCCTCCCTTCCAGGTGCAAGCCCGGAAACCATGGGCTCTGCCGTCGCGACCCCGCTCGAAAATCAGTTCTCTAATATCGCCGGGCTGGACTCGATGACCTCCATCAACTCGCTCGGCTCGACGCAGGTCACTCTGGAATTCGCGCTCAGCAAGAGCCTCGACGGCGCCGCCGTGGATGTGCAGGCTGCCATCACCCAAGCCGCACGCCTGTTGCCGCAAGGCATGCCGACGCCCCCCACCTTCACCAAGGTGAACCCGGCCGATCAGCCGATCTTGTACATCGCGGTCACTTCGAAAACTCTCCCGCTGTGGACCCTGGACGAATACGCCGAAACCCGCATCGCCCAGCGTATTTCCATGATCAGCGGCGTGGCGCAGGTGCAGGTGCTCGGCGCGCAGAAATACGCCGTGCACGTCCAGGTGGACCCGCACTTGTTGGCCTCTCATCAGGTCGGCATCAACGAAGTCGAAACCGCGCTGCAAAGCTGGAACGTGAATCTGCCCACCGGAACCATCATTGGCCCTCAGCGCGCGTTCACTTTACAAGCCAGCGGCCAGTTGATGAGCGCGGCGCAGTATCGCCCGCTTATCGTCGCCTATCGCAATGGATCGCCCGTCCGGCTGGACGACCTCGGCCAGGTGATCGACAGCGTCGAAGACGATAAGACCGCCTCCTGGTTTTACACGCCGGAAGGGACGCAGCGCGCCATCATTCTCGGCATCCAGCGCCAGCCCGGCACCAATACCATTCAAGTGACCGACGCGGTCAAGACTCTGCTGCCCCAGTTCCGCTCCGAGATCCCCGCATCGGTCAACTTGGACGTCTTGTACGATCGCTCCGACACCATCCGCGAATCCTACAAGGACGTTCAGTTCACCATGCTGCTCACTCTCGGCCTGGTGGTGATGGTGATTTTCCTCTTCCTCCGCAACGTATCCGCGACCGTGATTCCGAGTCTGGCGTTGCCGTTTTCCATTATCGGTACGTTCGCCATCATGTACCTGCTGCATTACAGCCTGGACAATCTGTCCATGATGGCGCTGATTCTTTCGGTCGGATTCGTCGTCGATGACGCCATCGTCATGCTGGAGAATATTTTCCGGCACATGGAAATGGGCGAAAAGCCTCTGCATGCCGCGCTCGATGGCTCGGGTGAAATCGGATTCACCATCGTGTCCATGACGCTGTCTCTGGCGGCCGTGTTTATTCCGGTGCTCTTCATGGGCGGTATTTTGGGCCGGCTGTTCCGCGAATTTTCCGTCACCATCTGCGTCGCAATTCTGATTTCCGGCATCGTGTCCGTAACATTGACGCCCATGCTCTGCAGCCGCTTCCTGCGCTCGCCCGAGCACCAAAAGCATTCCTGGTTCTACCGCGTGACGGAACGCTTTTTTGAAGGCATGCTGCGCGTTTATGACCGCACGCTGCAAATCGTCCTTCGGCACCGCGGCCTCACCATGGCGGCCTCGGGGCTGGTGCTGGCCGGCACGCTGCTGATGTTCGTCACTATCCCCAAAGGCTTCATACCCGATCAGGACACCGACCAGATCTACGCCGTTACCGAAGCCGCGCAGGGCACCTCGTATTATCAAATGGTCGAATACCAAAAGGCCGTCGCGGAGGTGTTTCGCACCAACAAAAACGTCCTGGCCTTGATGTCCACGGTGGGTGGCACGTCGGCGTCCACGCTCGGTGGACCCAACTACGGCGAGCTTGTGGTGCATCTCAAGCCGCGTGCCGAGCGCGACGAACTGGTGAACCAAATCATCGAGGATCTGCGGCCTAAACTCTCCATCTTTCCCGGCATGCGCGTGTACCTGCAGAACCCGCCCACCATCCGCATCGGCGGCCAGGTCACCAAGAGCCTGTACCAGTTCTCAATGCAGTCGCCCGACAAGAAAGAGCTGTATGCGGGCGCTACCCGGCTCGAGAGAGAGATCGAAAAGCTCCCCGAGGTTCAGGACGTCACCACGGATCTGGCGGTCATCAGCCCTCAGGTCAACGTCACCATCGACCGCGATAAAGCGGCGGCGCTGCAGGTGAATGCCAGCTCCATCGAGAACGCGTTCTACGACGCTTACGGCCCGCGCTGGGTATCCACGATTTACGCCGCGATCAACGAATATAAAGTTCTACTTGAACTCAATCCCAAATACATCCTGGATCCCCACGCGCTCTCGATGCTGTACTTTAAGGCATCCTCCGGTGCTCTGATTCCCCTGGATACTTTGGCGAAGTTGCACCAGGACATCGGACCGCAAGCGGTCAGCCACTACGGCCAACTCCCTGCCGTTACCGTCTCTTTCAACCTCAAACCGGGCGCCTCGCTCGGAAATGTGGTCGCCAAGATTCAAACGCTCGCCAAACAAACTCTGCCGGAAACCATCAGCACCAACTTTCAAGGTGCCGCCAAGGCTTTCCAAAATTCCTTGGGCAATCTGTGGGTCCTGCTGATCGTCGCCATCCTGGTGGTGTACATTGTGCTCGGAATTCTATATGAGAGCTACATCCACCCGCTCACGATTCTCTCCGGTCTGCCTTCGGCCGGCTTCGGGGCTCTGATCACGCTCTATCTGTTCCACATGGATCTGAACATCTACGCATTCGTCGGCTTGATCATGTTGATCGGCATCGTGGAAAAGAACGCGATCATGCAGATCGACTTCGCGCTGGAAGCCGAGCGCAAGCAGGGCCTCGCCCCATTGCAAGCGATCTATGAAGGCTGCCTGATCCGCTTCCGCCCCATCATGATGACCACCATGGCGGCGCTATTAGGCGCGGTGCCTATCGCAATCGGTTATGGCGCCGGCGGCGAAGCCCGGCAGCCGCTCGGTTTGGTCGTCGTCGGCGGCCTGCTGTTCTCCCAGCTCGTGACCTTGTACCTGACCCCGGTCTTCTACACCTACATGGCCGCCATCCTCGAAAAAACGCGCGCCCGCCGCAAGAAGCACGTCAAACACCCGGTCCCCGAACCTACCGTCGCGTAATCTATCGAGCGCGCGCCGGATTAGCGCGACTAGCAGTTTACAAGACTCCGCAAACACCTTCGAACGGTCAGCTTGAAGTCATTGTGTTACTATCCCTGCAATGCGCCCGAGGCTTTGTCTTGTGTTACTTCTCTTCTGCGTGACTGTGGCGGCCCAGAAACCCGGTTCCATCAGCGGCCGCGTCACCGGAGCAGGCAGCTCCGGGATCGTTGGCGCTCCCATCCAAGCCATGAACGTAGACACCAACACGCCTTATCGCACTTTGAGCGGCAGCGGCGGCGAGTATTCGATCACCGGCCTGCCCGCCGGAACGTACACGGTGACACTTAAGTACCCCGGATTTCGCTACCTTCCGTTCACGCAAATGGGTGTGAGCGTAAGCGAGGCGTCCGCGGTTAAGGTCGACATCAAGCTCGGCGACGGCAACTTCGGAACTTTGGGCGACGACCCATTCACCTACAACCACGACATTCGTGAACGCGCGGCCAAACTTACCGGTCCAGTCCCGCGCACCGCCGACGGACATCCCGACCTATCCGGCGTCTGGAACGGGAACGACGATCTGTATCCGGAAGACCCCGCCCTGAAGCCCTGGGTCGCGGCTAAAGCCAAAGAACTCATTGCAAATAATTTCAAGGATCTTCCCGGCGTCTCCTGTTTGCCCTCGACACTTTTGCCAAACGGTCCGTTCCTCCGCAAGTTCGTCCAAACACCGGCGCTGTTAGTGATTCTGACCGAGGATGACGTGATCGGTTTCCGCCAGATATATCTCGATGGCCGCAAACATCCAACCCAGGATGATGCCTTTTGGCTGGGTCATTCTATCGGGCATTGGGAAGGCGACACGTTGGTCGTCGATCGCGCGAACTTCAATGACAAGGGCGTGGTCGACATGTACGCGCACACCGAACAACTGCACTTAATCGAACGCTATCGCCGTACCGACTACGGGCACATGCAGGTTGACGTGACTGTCGAGGATCCCGGAGCCTTCGACAAGCCGTGGCACGTTCACATGGTGTGGGATCTTGCGCCCGACGAAGACGTCATGGAATACGTCTGCGCCGAGAACAATATCGACGCCAAGCACCTGGTGGGAAAGTAACCTGGTCTTGCCCGCGTTTACTGGTCAGATCCCCCGGGCGTGTTCTGGGAACCGGCAAACACCGTACGGCCATCTGGAAGCGTGACGCTGCGCGCGTTAGCCGTGCTGCTGCCGTCCTTAGCCGCAAAACCTTCTATGGCGACCTGATCTCCAGGCTTTAATGATGTCCGCCTCCAACCGCGGCGAACGAGAGAGTTCGGGCTGCCCAGCTCGAAACTCCAGTTTGTGATGTTGCCGTTTTGATCCTTCGAATCGACGTAGAGCCATGCGTGCGGATTGGTCCACTCAAGCTTCGTAACAGTTCCCGAGACTTTGACCTGCTTGTTTGCATCGAACTCTGCCGCGAACGCGTGGTGGGCTAATGCCGGCGCGACAAACAGCAACGACCCAAGGCCCGCAAATACTGCGACTACGGTCCCTTTCATGATTCCTCCAAAGTGCCCGAACGCAGGATCGTCGGCAACCTTTAATCCACACCAACACTCGCGCGCTTTATTCAATGGTCCACACAGTGTGGCACGATGTCAAATGTTTCTCCAACGAGGCGCCGCAACTGGCAGACGGTCTACCGGCGTTGGCTCACCTCGCGACCACCGTGAGCGTCTCCTTCGCCTCCACTTTCCGAAACTCCATCGGAAAACTCCGCCCTACATAATACGCGTCCCACTGATCCTTATAGTGCCGCGACAGGATTTGCCCGGACTCCCCGATCGTGAGATTGTTGAGCGACCCGTCCCAATTAGCCAGGTCCGCTATAAACCGCATCGATGGTCCCAGCACCATTGTGGTTTGTTTAATGGTGGTCGATGACCCGCTCATCAGAACAGGTCCGATATTGAAATACGACCCGATCAACGGCAGCTTGTCCCCTACTGGGTGCCGGATCGTTAGCTCGTTGTACACCCCGTAATTCCACCGCTTCACGTCGGAGCCCTGCGATCGCCGCCCATCCTGGATTCCCTCAGCCAGGGATCGCATTAGCAGCGCGTCCACATCCTGGAACCAGCCCTGTCCACTCGTATCTAGAATCTTCTCCACCACGGCGGGCGCCATCTGAATGTTGTATAGCTCGGCCTTCCCCGGCGCGGCCGAGTTCGCCACGCGTCTTCGCAGCGCCTGATACACCACCGACATCAACATCGGCGCGGCCGTGCCTTTCTCCATCTGCCCATTCCACGGCCGCAGCAGGCCGATGGCATTGCTCAAGCTGGCATCCGCCGGCTTTGACCGATCGTAGGCCGCCACGACTATTTTGGCCAGGTGATGCAAAAACGGCGAGTAAACATCTTTCTCCACCGTCAACATATCCGACGCCTTCCATCCGTTACGCGCAGTGAGCAATCTGCGGATCTCTTGCGAGCGATACGGCGGCGCGAAATTGCCGTGCACGCGATACGGAAAATTCTCAGGGAACGGATTCTGATTGGCCGTGACGATCCAGCCTTGCGGCGGATTATAGAACGTGGGCAATTGATCGAACGGAATGTATCCGTCCCATTCGTAATCACCGGAGCTGCCGTCCACCGGAACGTCGCCATCGTAGTTCCGGCGGATCGGAAGTTTCCCGGTCACGCGATAGCCGATATTTCCATCCACGTCGGCGTACACAAAGTTTTGGCCCGGGCCCGGAAAACGCGCTAGCGCCGCATTGAATTCGCTCCAGTTTGATGCGCGATTCAGGTCCAGAAATGGGAATTGGAACGAGCCCGGCTCCGCGGCCGCCCAGCGTAGCGCAAGAAAACGCCCGCCCTCGGAAATCATAACCGGGCCATGCCGCGTCACCCACTGCCGGAACTCGAGCGGCCTTTGGCCCTTTACCGCGATCCACTCGGTCTCCGCGCGTGCCTGCTCCAGTTGCCCCCGGAACAGGTAGCGCCCCGTGCGGGGGTCGATTTTCTCGATGTAAAGATCTTCGACGTCGTAGCCAAGATTGGTGACACCCCACGCGATGCGCTGATTGTGGCCGATGATCACGCACGGAACTCCGGGGAGCGAAACGCCGGCCACGTCCAGGCCGGGCGCTCGTAAATGCACTTGATACCACGTTGACGGAATGCCCCATTCCAAATGCGGATCGTTCGCTAAAACGGGTTTGCCGCTGGCGGTATGCTGGCCTGAAACGGCCCATGCGTTGGAGCCGGGTTGGAACTCGGTCCCGATGCGCGCCGGAAACAAAAAATTCACCTTGCTGGCATCGCCGCTAGCGAGCATGGCAGCCTTCTGCAGCTCCTCCCGCCAGGTGGTGGTCAGATTCCGGTACATCTGCAGCCCGCACAGCAACGTGTCTTCGATCGTCCAGGGCCGTGGATCGTAACGCAACAACGTAAACTCCAGCGGAAGACGGCCGCGATGAGTCTCGATGAAATAGTTCACACCGCGCGCGTAAGCCGCCAACACCGCCCGGTCGCCCGGCGGCAATCGGGTGTAGTGATCCCGCGCCATGCGCCGCATGCGAAGGCGGCGCGCTTCTCGATCCAGCTCCAGCGCCGGCGGGCCGACAATCTCCGATAACTCCCCCGCCGCCAGACGCCGCAAGGCATCCATCTGCCACAGCCGATCCTGCGCTGTCACGAACCCTTGCAGGAAAATCGCGTCTTCCCAGCTCGCCGCGCTGATGTGCGGTACCCCCAGCGAATCCCGCGCGATGGTGGCCTGCGCCGAAATCGGAGCTGCGATTTGTCCTGAAGTTTGCGGAAGCGGCCGGTAAGCAAACCAGTAGGCCGCGATGAGAAGCAGCAACAACAAAACCGCTATGCTCAAGTTGATGAGCTTGACCACTCGTCCAAGGTGCATCGGGGAAACTCCACTGTATCGCGCTGGCACGGGCCCCGTCACGAAAAAATGCCATCTGGCGCTTCCGGCGGGCTGACTCTTCCACTCGTATGCCGTACCGGTTCATCATTCTTGCGGCGGTCCTGGCGCTGAACGGCTTTTTCGCCGCCGCCGAGGTTGCGCTCGTCTCCGTGCGCAAGAGCAAGCTGCGCGCTCTGGCGGCCGAAGGCCAAGTCGCCGCGCAGGCCGCCATCAATCTGCTGGCCAATCCCGCCCGGCTGCTGTCGGTGACTCAAGTCGGCGTTACCCTCGCTAGCCTGGGACTGGGGTGGGCCGGCGAAGGCACCGTCTATCATCTCCTGCTGTCGGTATTCAGTCCCTGGCTCATTGCGCCGTTCACGCCCTGGCTCCAGGCATTGAGCTTCACCGTCGCTTTTCTGCTCATCAGCTACGCGCACGTCGTGGTGGGGGAAGTGGTCCCCAAAAACCTGGCCATCGAAAAAGCCGACCGGCTCGCTCTCTTGGTCGCCCCCGCGTTGCTGGTCTTTGACCGCATCTCGGCGCCTTTCATCTTCTTCGCCGAGAAATCCGCCGCGGCGCTCTCGCATTGGATCGGGCTGCGAGGCAGCCACACCGGAGGCGGCCATTCGGCCGAGGAGCTGAAGTTCATCGTCAGCTCTAGCCGGCGCGAAGGCCATCTACACCGCTTCGAAGAAGACGCTATCCAGGCCCTGCTCGAATTGCAGAACTACTATGCGCGCGAGATCATGGTGCCGCGCAACGCAATCGTGTCCGTGTCCGTGGACGCCAGCCTGGACGAGGTGTTGCGCCGCATGCGCGAAAACCAATATTCCCGTTTGCCGGTATATCAAGGCGACCCCGAACACATCATCGGCTACGTGCATTACAAGGACATGATGCGGATCTGGGAAGAGCGCCGGACCGCCGCCGAGAAGCGGCGTCCCATGCGAGCCTTCTATCTTTCCCGCGTAATGCGAAAACCGCTGGTGGTGCCCGAAACCAAGCCGCTAAACGATCTGATCGATGAGTTCCGCAGCACTCACATGCATATGGCCGTTGTCGTGGACGAGTTCGGCACCATCGTCGGACTGGTTACGCTCGAAGACGCCCTGGAACAGATCCTGGGAGAAATTGGTGACGAACACGATGTGAAGCGGCCGCGGCCCGCCGCGGAAGCCACTGAAATTGAGGTCGACGGTGCTACCACCATCCGGGATTTGGATACGCAGTACGGTCTCGAACTGCCCGGCGATGCTGGCTTCGAAACCCTCGCCGGTTTTTTGTTATTTCAATTGGGCAAAATCCCCAGCGAAGGAGACAGTGTCGAGTATGGCGGGCGAAGGTTCACTATCCTTCAGATGGACCACAACCGCATTGCCCGAGTGACGATCGCACGCGTTCCGCTGGCTCAGCAGAGTGGGGATTCCAGCCGCTCCGCGCAAACGACCGCCTCGGATTAGTCGAAAGAGCGCCCGGTTCATCGCGCCGCCTTCACCAACCAGGCGCGGCCGACAGCCCAGGTCGCATGAATAGCCGCCATCGATGGTGGTCAACAGGCTCCGGCGAACTCGCAACGGACATTCCAGCAGCCAGACTGAGCAAGCGATACAATTAGTGGCGCAAAGAGGAGGCCTATGACAGGGACCGCCGTCCGATTCGCGCTTGCAGCGAGCGCCATCACGCTGGCTTTTGGAGCATCGAACGAACCCAATTCCCAGCCCAATCCTTACAGGACCATTGAAAACTGGGCCAAGCTGCCCGAAGGTCGAACCTGGGGATCCGCGGCTGGCGTGGCCGTCGATTCGCACGATCATATCTGGGTCGCAGAGCGGTGCGGCGCCAACTCCTGCGCCGGCTCGGACCTGGCGCCGATTTTGGAATTCGATTCCTCCGGCAAGCTGCTCAAAAGTTTCGGCGCGGGCATGTTCGTCTTCCCGCACGGGATCTATGTCGACAAAGATAACGACATTTGGGTGACGGATGGCCAGGGCAAGAACGGCAAAGGCCAGCAGGTGTTCAAATTCAGCCCGGACGGTAAGGTGCTGATGACACTCGGCAAGGCCGGAGTCGCCGGCGACGGAGAGGATACCTTCAATCAACCTTCGGCAGTGATCGTCGCGCCTAATGGCGACATCTTCGTCGCCGACGGCCACGGCCAAAATTCCAATGCCCGCATTGTGAAGTTCACCAAGGACGGCAAATTCATCAAGGCTTTTGGCAAAAAGGGATCGGGTCCGGGCGAGTTCAACGTGCCGCATTGCTTGGCATTCGATTCCGGCGGACGCTTGTTTGCTTGCGATCGCGGAAATAACCGCATCCAGATTTTCGATCAGGACGGCAACTTCATTGACCAGTGGTCCCAGTTCAGCCGCCCGAGCGGCATCTTCATCGATAAGCACGACATGATCTACGTGGCGGATTCGGAGTCGCAGCCGAGCAACCATCCAGGCGGTTGGAAGCGCGGCATGCGCATCGGGAGCGTCAAAGACGGCTCCGTCATGGCCTTCATCCCCGACCCGCAAGAGAATCCGCAGGGCACTAGTGCCGCGGAAGGTGTGGCCGTGGATTCAAAGGGTGTAATTTATGGCGCCGAGGTCGGTCCCAAGGATCTGAAGAAGTACGTGAAGAAGTAACTACGGTCCGCCCAATCTGTTCTGGGAGCTGGTGGGAAGTTGCATCCCACAGCAAGCAAGGGCGACCGGACGTACGAGGCGATTACCAGAGCCACGTCGCCCAAAAGTGGGGCGCCGCTACCTCCGACGTTTTTCCGGACCGTGCATAACTAGCGCGGCCTGAGCCAACGCTCTGGTAGGATTGCCGACCGCCGGCCACGGCAGCGCGATGTGACGGGACTTGCCACAAGTCGGTGCCCTGGCACCGAGCGCTAGCAGCGCTCCGGCACCCATTTCGGGCTAGTATCATGTTCAGCAACAATATCGATATAGCCGGATGACTGGCGTCAAATAGTCGATTTCCACTACGAATGTAGCGAGGAGTGGCCACTGTTCCACTTGTACTCGACAGCAGCCGTCGTCCGATGATTACTGGAAGGTTGCTCTTGCAACCGCGTGACGCCCGAGATGCACGCCTGTTGTTGGATACTGCCATTGCGGATTACGCCCTGTCTCTCACCAAGGCATTTGCTGACAGGGAGAAAATTCTTAACAGAGTAATTACCCTCATTCACCCTCCGTTTCGAGGTGAGGGTACGGAGGAAGGATCGATCTCTAGCGACTACAATTCGCCGTCTTTCGGTTGGCTCCGTGGCCATGGAGCCAGTCGTTATGCTATTTCAGACTCGATCTGGTGCTCCCGTCGGGAGCCAGCCAGATGGCTTGATCGGATCGGGTTTTCTGCACCGATTTCTGGTGGCGATTGATGTTCCAAATCGTCGCTTGTATCCGACTCCAAACAGGACGTACAAGGATCCCGAACCACTATGGCCTTGGGCCTCAGACCTGCAGTCGGCGCGACGAGCAATTAAATGATGGAACGCCTTCGGTTTCACGCGATTCTTGCGCATCGAATCGCCCCGCATCTCGATTCGGTGTGCGTTGTGGACCAGGCGGTCGAGAATGCCATCCGCTACGCACCGGATCGGCGTCCGCATCGCTTCACCTGCGCCATCCACACTGGCCCTGCTCCGAGCTTCGACCTTGCACCGCTGGCACGGTGTTCCAGCACCAGGATCGCTCGTTCGTTTCACGTTCGGCGCAGAATCAAGGGATCATGCGAACAAGTTCATCGCAACAAGCGTAGTTACTTCGGCTTTTCTCCTGATCCTAGGTCTTTAAGGTCCGTGGCGTCCCTTACTAGCTTCGTCGCACATGGTTGTGGCCAGTACGAATTCGGCGGGTAGTCTCTGTCAGGTGGCCAATGTGCCGCGAACACCAGCAATTCATTTCCGATTTTAAGAAGGCCGGGATGCCACCCTGCACAATCACCGACTAAACCCGGCGTTTCAAATTTTGCGGTCACACGGCCCTTCCATACACGGCTGACATGAAAAACTACGACGGGATGACCATTCGGCAGATCATGAAACGAATCCACTACACCTTGAAAAACGATTTCAGCACCACTTTTGGACTGAGCGGCTCCAATATCGACGCAGTCACACTGCCATGCGAGAATAGGAACCGATGCACAGAATAGAAA
>Ga0209062_1000357_pt1 | contig 155461 bp, 130 predicted proteins | sample Coa_R2_2_FD_187158 | JGI IMG/M metagenome (GOLD analysis project Ga0209062, IMG submission 187158) | Surface soil microbial communities from Centralia Pennsylvania, which are recovering from an underground coalmine fire - Coalmine... | ecosystem: Environmental > Terrestrial > Soil >...
CGCTTCGGCAAGAGCGTGCGGGGTCCCAAAAAGCCGCCAGCGAAAAAAAGTCGATATAAGAATGGCGGCCATGTCTCGACACACAAACTACTTGAGGAGCGAGAACACTGACACCTTGGAAGCCCTGCCCCTCCGGGGTAAAAACCGAATTCAACACCTCCCACCCAGGAAAAATTGATGAGAGTACGCCACTGGGGTCTGTTTCGGGTTCAATAGTAGTGTGCTCGCAGTGGATGCTCTCCGAATCCGTTTTCTCGGAGTTCTTACATGATTCGGCTCCTGACGGGATTCGCACTCGCGGCCGGGACAGCATTGCTGATGCAGTTTGCCAGCGGGCAAGTCCCCGACCTCGCCAAGGCGTTCAAAGCCGGCGACACCAACAAGGACGGAAAGCTCTCCGCCGATGAGTTCGCCGCCCTCATGTCCAAGAATGCCAAACTCAAGGACAATCCCGACGCGGTGAAGGCGCTCTTCCAGCGACTCGACACCAACGGCGACAAGATGCTCACGCTCGCCGAGTTCCAACAGCTTCGACAGATCATCGAGCAGGGGAAGAACAAGAAACAGCCCGACCCGCCTCCCGCTCAGGAAGAAACGGGGAAAGGTGGTGGGTTTACCGACAAACCCACGCAGGACCAGCTTGCGTTCTTCGAGAAGAAAATCCGGCCGGTGCTGGTGGATCACTGCTACAAGTGCCACTCGGCCGAAGCGGAGAAAATCAAAGGCGGACTGACGCTCGACACACGTGAGGGAACCCGGCGAGGGGGCGAAACGGGACCGATCATCGTGCCCGGCAGCCCAGCACGGAGCAAACTCGTCCTGGCGATGCGGCACACGAACCCGGACACCGCCATGCCGCCCAAGGGCAAACTCGCCGACAACATTCTGGCCGACTTTGAAGCCTGGGTGAAGATGGGCGCGCCCGATCCCCGCGACGGCCACACCGCATCCACTCCCAAGAAATACGTCATCGACCTGGAGAAAGGCCGGAAGTTCTGGTCGTTCCAGCCCATTGCGCGGCCGGCGATTCCCAAAACCAAAGCTTCCGCCGCGACGCCCATTGACGCATTCATCCTGACGAAACTGGAAGAGAAAGGGTTGAAGCAATCGCCGCTGGCGGACAAGCGGACACTCCTTCGCCGCGTTTACCTCGACCTCACAGGTCTACCGCCGTCGCCGGAAGAAGTGGAAGCATTTGTCGCGGACACGGCTCCGAACGCGTTCGAAAAGGTGGTGGATAAGTTGCTGGCTTCGCCGCATTTCGGAGAGCGCTGGGGACGCCACTGGCTCGATGTCGCTCGCTATGCCGAGAGTTCCGGCAAGACCGTGAACATGAACTATCCGCATGCGTGGCGTTACCGCGACTACGTCATTGCTGCCTTCAACGCCGACAAGCCTTACAACCAGTTCATCAAGGAACAACTCGCCGGTGACCTGATGCCGAGCGACGATCCGAAACTGAAGGCCGAACGCATGATTGCGACCGGCTTCCTCGCAATCGGCCCGAAAGCACTCAACGAACGCAACGGCGTGCAATTTGAACTGGATGTGGCCGATGAACAGATCGACGTGACCACGCAAGCGTTCCTCGGCATCACCGCCGCGTGTGCCCGCTGCCACGACCACAAGTTCGATCCCATTCCACAGAAAGATTATTACGCCCTCGCGGGCATCTTCCGCAGTACAGAGACATGCTACGGCACCATCCGCTTCATCCAAAGTTTCCGCTCCTCGCCTACATTGGCGTTGCCGAAGGATTGCGGCCTGCCCGCCGGGACTCCGGACAAACTGACGGCCGAAGAGAAAGCCCGCATTGAAAAACAGATCGAAGACCTGAACAAGCAAATCGCCGAAGCTACCGATCCGATTCGCACGCTCTTCCCACGCGGACAGGTTTCGCTCTTGCGGAGCCGGCTGGACTCGTACGATTCCGACGGCAATCCCAAGTTGCAGGCAATGGGCGTCCGCGACAAGCCGGCAGGCCGCGGCGGTCCCGGCGGATTTGGCCCCGGCGGAATGCGGCCTGGCATGGGCGGGATGGGTGGCTTTGGCGGCTTCGGCGGCACGCTTACCATCGCCGATAGTCCCGTCTACGACCGCGGTGAACCAAACAAGCCGGGCAACGAGCGCATCCCTCGCGGAACGCTGCAAGTGCTCACCACCACGCCGCTCAAGATCAAGAACGGTACGAGCGGCCGGCTCGAACTCGCAGAGTGGATCGCGTCGAAAGACAATCCGCTTACTGCACGCGTGATGGCCAATCGTGTGTGGCTGCACCTGTTTGGCCGTGGCTTGGTGCCGACCGCCGACAACTTCGGTGCCGCCGGCCAACCGCCCACGCACCCGGAATTGCTCGATTACCTCGCCGGCAAGTTTCAGGCGAACCCCGACCGCGAGGTCGGGGGTATGGGCTGGAGTACCAAGAAGCTCATCAAGACCATCGTGATGAGCCACGCGTACCAGCTTGACTCGAAGAACGACAAGCAGAATTACGAAGTGGATCCGGACAACGCGATGGTGTGGCGGATGGCGCCGCGCCGGCTTGATGCCGAGGCGATGCGCGATTCGATGCTGGCCGTGAGCGGACAACTGACTGACAAAGCACCTTCCGGCTCAGTCGTGGCGCGGGCTGGTGAAGGACCATTCGGCGCGTTCCCACGATTCGCGAGCGCCAATGTGACACAAGCGATCAACGATCCACGAAATACCTATCGCTCGGTATACCTGCCCATCATTCGCGACAATTTGCCCGAAGCGCTTGCACTTTTCGATGCCCCAGACCCAAGCCTGCTCGCCGCTGATCGCCCCACCACAACCGTCCCGGCACAGGGGTTATTCCTGCTGAATAACCCGTTCGTGATTCGCTCCGCGGAAGCCGCGGCGGACAAGCTCCTCAAGGACACGACGACAGATACCGAGCGCATCCGCGCTGCATACCTGGCGTTCTACGGCCGGCCCCCGAGCGAAAAGGAACTCGGCAATGCCGAGAAGTTCCTCAAGGCATACCAGGACCAACTGGCGAAGGATCGCGTGCCACCAGTGAGGCGGGAACGAGATACATGGTCGGCCTTTTGTCAGGCTCTTTTTGCAAGCGCCGAGTTCCAGTATCGTAAATAGCCGCTGTCCGCGATACCATCGTGGAAGGCCCTGCGCTTCTGTCCAGTGCCGTGGCTATTTTCGCCTCAACACTCGGTATTGCCCATGCTCAATGTGTTCAAGTGTCCATACTGCCAAAAACGGATCGAGACCAACCTGGAGATCGGGCAGAAAATCGCCTGCCCGTACTGCGACGAAGAGTTCAAACTTCATCGCTCGCACGAAGCGTCCAGAAATGATGTCGGGAATAGCATTGCGAAAATCCTGATTCCGCTGGGTTACGTTCTGTTCGTGGGTGTACCACTGACGCTGACCATCGGCTTCTTCGTTCTTCGTGCTCAGCAGCAGGAGGAACCGCCCGCGAAGCCAGCGCCCGTGGCCGACGCCACGCCGGTTGCGAAAAAGCCGGACTTGCAGCCCGCGAGGAAACCTCGCAAGCCGAGGAAATCGGGAGGCGACACCGAGGAGGAAGATCCCGCAACCACACCGAAGACGCAGGAGCCCCTGAAACTGAAACCCTCGAAACCAGAGATACCAGGCTCGACTTCTGGCTCAGAAGTGGCGATCGCACCGGAACCGCGCGAAGTGCCGCAAATTCCTGTAGCCCCGGCTCCGCATGAGGTGGCGTGGGAAATACCGCTCCGAGACTTCCATTCGAAGTGGCAGACAGTGGGGGCCGTGGATGTGCGGATTGCGGGTCTGGCAGTCGCGAAAGTGCCGCTGCTCAATGGCAAGGGAGAGGTGCAGGACTCAGCGGCAGCGATGTTGGTCGTGGCCGTCGAAGTGCGGTTGAACACTGCGAACAAGACCCGGACGCTCCAAACATGGATACGGGATAAAGTCTATCACGCGAGGATTTATTTGGCAAACGGGAAAGAACTCGGATCCGGCAGTCTGCCGGTTGGTGCAAAGTTTCATCTGGGTTTGGCTCTCCAGCAACCCATCCCACCGGACCAGACGCCGGTTCGAGACATCCTTGTGTTCGCCGCGCCAGCGGATGACGCCGGTGAACTAAGCCTGCGGTTGGATGCGGAACGCTGCGGCGAGTCCGGAGATATCTGGATCAAGATTCCCGACTCGGCCTGGAAGAAGTAAGTGGCGGAACCGAGAGTGAGATTCCCCGGTAACCGCCAACGTAAAGCGAAGCAGTCTCACCACAAAGGCACAAAGTTCACAAAGAAGATATCTTCGCGCGTCACGAAGAAATGGGCTGGGCGGGAGTGCGAGATCGTAAAGGCTACAAAGCGAGCACCAAAGGAAACTGACTCTCTTACCTTCTTGTGTCTTTGTGGTGAAACTCTTTGGTTGCGGCGTCGGGAAGAATCATCACCCTATCGGAGCCGATCATGCTTTCTCGCCGTGCGATTCTGAAAGGTACGTCCGCCGGGTTCGGTTATCTCGCGTTCGCGGCGCTGGCAAACGAACAAGCGGCCCGCGCTGCCGGCAACACCACCACGGCCGCCAATCCGCTGTCGCCCAAGAAGTCCCACTTCCCCGCGAAGGCCAAGCGGGTGATCTTCCTGTGCATGGACGGCGGACCGAGCCACGTCGATACCTTCGATTACAAACCCAAGCTCAACGCCGACGACGGCAAGGCTCCGCCGCGCGGCGCCGGCCGATTTGGCGGCAAGCTCCTCGGCTCGCCGTTCAAGTTCCAGCAACACGGCAAGAGTGGCCAATACATCTCCGATCTCTTTCCGGAACTGAGCAAGCACGCCGACGACCTGTGCGTGCTTAACGGGATGCACTGCGACCTGCCGAACCACCCGCAGGCGTTCGTGCAGATGCACTGCGGGATCTTTCAGTTCCCGCGGCCGAGCATGGGTGCGTGGGTCGTGTATGGACTGGGCACCGAGAACGCCAACCTGCCCGGCTTCATCACGCTTGCACCCTCCGGCGGCAACGGCGGGCCTGTCAATTACGGCAGTTCATTCCTCCCGGCCGTGTATCAGGGCACGCGAATCGGCCGCGGCGGCTTTGGCGGCGGAATGGTTGGCGGCGCGCAGCAGGTTGCCAATCTGAAGAACCCGAAGCAGACCGCTGACCAGCAACGCGTCGAACTCGATTTCCTGCAATCGCTCAATCAGAACGCGCTGGAGGAGGGTGGCGAGAACCCCGGCATCGAGGGATTGATCGGTTCCTACGAACTCGCGTTCCGGATGCAGGCCGAGATGCCGAAGCTCATGGACCTGAGCAAGGAATCTGCCGCGACGCAAAAGCTTTACGGTATCGAGGGCGACGGCGGGCCTGGCCGTGGACCGGCTGGCGGCGGGTTCGGACCGGGGCGCGCTGGCCCGGCGGCCTTCGGTCGGCAGTGTCTGCTGGCTCGGCGATTCCTTGAAGCGGGCGTGCGGTTCGTGGAAGTCACGATGGGCGGCTGGGACCACCACCGCACACTGAAGGACTCGATCACCAATAGCTGCAACGCGATCGATAAGCCGATTGCCGGTCTACTGGCCGACCTCAAGGCCCGCGACATGCTCAAGGACACGCTCGTATTGTGGGGCGGCGAGTTTGGCCGCACGCCAACCGGCCAGGGTGACGGCCGCGACCACAACGCACGCGGTTACAGCATGTGGATGGCGGGCGGCGGCGTGAAGGCTGGCTTCCGTTACGGCAAGACGGACGATTACGGCTTTGAAGCGGTGGACGGCAAGATGCACGTCCACGACTGGCACGCCACCATCCTCCACCTGCTCGGCTTCGACCACACGAAACTCACCTTCCGCCACGCCGGCCGCGAAATGCGTCTGACCGATGTGAAGGGTAACGTGGTGAAGGAAGTCGTGGCGTGAGGTGAAGGCGAAGCGAGCGAGAACCGAATGCCGAAGCTCAAGGGCACTGCCTCTGGGCTTCGGCGTTAGTCTTTGCGATCCTCAAGTGGTAACTCACCGAGAAGGTCTCTCGCTTTGAAGATGTCCTTACCGACAACGAACACACGATGGCGGACGTCTTGAGGGCCCCCATAAGGAATGGTGTCTTGATAGAAGGGTATTCCATGCTCTCGCAATTTTTCGCATAGGGCATCCGTCTTGGCTTGGGAGCGAAAGAAGCCGACGCAATGATCGTGGCGAAATCGCATGATGAAGCTGTAAAAGAATTCGCACGCTTCCTCTTCGTTGGTGCTTTCAAAGATCGGGGGGTGGTCGCACCCCCTCTCTGTATAGAAGACCCGCCAGTTGCCTCGATACCGAACGAGGCAGTACGCATCAGACGCCAGACCGCGAACGCCGATGGCGTAGTTGGAAAGGTTACAGCCCTCCTGTTGGAAACATTGGTCCAATTCGTGAATTCGCATGACAAGGCTCAACCTGGTGATCGACTATTCATTCCTCGGAATACCGGTTGCTCGGTCAGCCGGTTGCATCTCTCTGTTTGACGCGGTTCTCATGCGGTGTTCCTTGGGACACGCGAATCTGGCGTTTGTCATCGGCGAATAGAACAACTTCCGCAGCGATGGTGCTGCCAATCGCACACCAATCATCAGCGCGGTAGCTCTCAGGAGTGAGTCCCGCAATGTCGGGAATCAACAAGAGTGCTGGGAAGCCAACATCGATATCGAGCCACGCCCCAAAAGCTGCTTTCGCCACCACAACACCGCGAACAGTTTGACCAACAACAAGTTGCTGTTTCACTTGTTCCCACTCCCACCGCTTCTCTTCCGGATCGCCGGGTGGGAATCGTGCGGTGAGTAAACCGTCCCAACCTTCAGATGGCATACATCTCCTTACGCCGAGATCGGCTCTTCCATGAATGCGAGGATCTGTTGCAGTGCCTGTCCCTGATTGGAATCTTCGGCCGCCTCCGCGTGTCCGCGAATCTGGTCTGCCCCGAGACAGAGGAACCCGCTGAGCGTGGCGATCACATCGATGGGAGTGGCGGGCGGGAAATCTGTTCCGTAGCGGGTGTTGTAATCGGTACCCACTTCGGGGTGAGGTGCGGGGCGGAAGAACAGATCGGCGAGATAGCCTTCGTGGAAGTCGATGGCCTGAATGATCGACCGCGAGAATCGCGTGCGGATACTGAGCCGCGGGAGGACATCGGGAGTCTGAGCAATGTACCCGCGGTGTTCAAACGGCGTGAAGTACCCGCGGATCACCCGCTCCGGATACGGGTCGGTGAGCTGACTCGTGCCCCAGAGCAATGAGTCGCAAAATGCACTCCTGGCGAGCCACCTCTCGATGCCCTCAAAGTCGTCCCCAAACATGCTCAAGCTGGTCAAAAAGAGACGCTTCTGAAAGGGCAGCGTCTCCTGAGCTGGCAGCCCAGGGAAAAAGTACGTGTCAAGCACGGCGTTCGCTGTTTCCCGCGTTCGGCCGGCTGGCACCCACAGCGAGGGAGGGTGATTGCGCGCCAGAGCGAAGAGAAGTTGCTCCGGGTTCTCGCGATCGAGGTAGAGACGCGCCTTTCGGACGCGGAGAAGCCGGTCCGTACGCGGAGGACCCTCAGCGACCGGCACCATCCGTGCCAGGAGGGTCTGGTCGCGTGAACTGGGATTCTCCTCCCTCGGCATCAAGAAGTCGGCGGGGGAGAGGGGAATGTCCGCTGCTTGTCGAATCTGCTCAAGCGTGTACCAGTGGATGCCATTCCAATCGCCCTCCTTGGTCAGGGCGAGAAACCAATCGGGAAGAGAAAACATTGTTGTGCCCGCCTTGGTTGTGCCGCTTAGTTCGATGTGTGGTCGGCCGGCCGCGTCGGATCCGGGGTAGCTGGTTTGGCGGCCATTGCCATTTTCGTTTTTTCACCACTTTCCGCCTCCGCGCACAGCCGACGGGCTTCGCGAGCCCAACGCCGATTGTGCCAGCGAGCGATCATTGGCGTGAAGCGATGCTCCTCCAGTGCGTCGCGGAGGATCTTCGCCGCCTCAGAAGGTCTGTCATTGCCAAGCAGTTGTTCGGCCAGCAGACATTTGTTTTTCAGTGTGGGCTGATACCTGGTGAGTTCTCGGCAGGTCGCTAGCGCCTCGGCGGGCTGGCCGCGTGCGACGTGGACTTCGACCAGAGTGTGCCAGGCGAGGTAGTTCGACCAGCGATTGTCGCGTGTCATCAATCGCTGCAGAGGAGCAAGGGCCTGGTCCGGGTTGTTCATGGCGAGTCGGCATTTTGCCAGGGCGTGCAAGACGGAGCAGTAGTTCGGCTCAACCGCCAGAACCGCCTCCAGCAACGGAATCGCCTCGGCATACGCACCGGTCTCCATCAGCCGCTCAGCCAATGCGAATCGATTGGCGACAGTCGGCGCTTGCTCGACGGAAAAGCGTAACTCAACGAGCGAAAGCTTGCGGTCTCCGGAGTAATGGGCCGCCCGCAGGTTCGGCGTGCGAAACTTGACGGCGAAGAAGTAGACCCACGGACCGATCGGTTGGAAACAGAAAATCACCCAATACCAGAACGTTTCAACGCGGCGGTGGTAAGCATCGACCATCATCCAGCCGGCGAACGTCAACTGGAGTAGACCGATGATCTGCGCCGCAAGGGGAGCACCATCAAAGAGTTGCATGAGTAGATGCATATCAGTCCACCGGGAGCCTACCGGGCACCTCGCCTCTCCCACTCTGAAAGGCTTGCGCTGACTTCGGACACCATTTTGGCCATCAACCGGAGGCGGTACAAGAGTGTCGCGTGCATTCGCGACCGAGAGTGCTGCGAGTAGACCTGCCCAACCCTCAATCCCCACCCACTGGCTGAATTTTTGGTGAGTTCCTTGTGAATTCTCCTTCGGCAGACTGGCGGATCGGTTTTGACACGGATGAGAGCAATATTAAGACGAAACTGTGCGAAACTTGGAGTTAGGAGGTGGGGTAATTTCACTTGCCGGATTTCGCGCGTCTTCTGCCTTAAAAAGGATTGCACCCATGCGATTGACCGCGTTCGCGTTTGTCTTTGTTCTCGCCTGTTCCCCATTCGTGTCCGCCGCCGAGGTCGCACCAGCTCCACGAGCCAAAGCCAAGGCTGACGCCAACCCGAAAGAATCGCCGAAACTGCGGCTCTCTGGTGAGGCGGGCGTGGGGCGGCTCATCCCGGATGTCGTCTTTACCGACCTGACAGGCAAAGCGGGCAAGCTCTCGGACTTCAAGAGCAGCAAGCTCACCGTGGTGGCGTTCACCAATACCACTTGCCCGGTCAGCAAGAAGTACGCCCCCACTCTCCGCCGACTCGAAAAGGACTATGCGGGGAAGGGTGTGAGCTTCCTGTTCGTGAACCCAACGAAGACCGACAAGCCCGCCGACCACGGCTTTGCTAGCCGGTACGTTCACGATCGGGACGGCACTCTGACTGCCGCGTTCGGCGCGATGAGTACCGCGGAAGTCTTCGTGCTGGATTCCGCCCGCACAGTGCAGTATCGCGGCGCAATTGATGACCAGTACGGGCTCGGCTACGCAATCGATGCGCCGCGATTCCATTACCTCACTGTTGCGCTGAACGATCTACTCGCGGGGAAGAATCCCGTTATCCAGGCGACCACCGCACCCGGCTGCGAACTCACCCCCGACGCAACCAAAGCTCCCGCCGTGGCTCTCACGTATCACGCCCGCATCGAGCGCATTATTCAGAACAACTGCGTGGAGTGTCACCGCAAGGGTGGCGTGGCGCCGTTCGTGCTCGATACCTACGACGATGTCGTGGCGAACAAAGCCATGATTCGCAAAACGGTGGATAAGGGGACGATGCCGCCGTGGTTCGCGGCCGCTCCGAAGAAGGGTGAACACTCGGCCTTTGCCAACGATCGCACCCTGACCGAAAGCGACAAGAAGGATCTGTTCGCGTGGCTGGCGGGCGACATGAAGAAGGGCGACCCGGCCGATGCCCCGCTCCCGCGCACCTTCGAAAGCGGCTGGCTCATTGGCAAACCGGACGCCGTTTTTCAGATTCCCAAGCCGATTGCCATCAAAGCCGAAGGCACGATGCCCTATCAGAACGTGAACGTGGAGACCAATTACGACGACGACCGCTGGGTGCAGGCACTCGAAGTCCAGCCGACCGATCGCGCGGTCGTTCACCACGTTCTCGTCTTCGCGCTGCGGAAGGGTCAGCGGGCGGGCGGCGAAGCGCAAGGCTTCTTCGCGGCCTACGTTCCGGGCAACAACTCACTGATTTACCCCGAAGGCTACGCCAAGAAGTTGCCCAAGGGCGCCATGCTGCGGTTCCAAATTCACTACACGCCCAACGGGAAGGCCACCACCGACCAGACGAAACTGGCTCTCATTTTCGCGAAGGAAAAGCCGCGCTACGAAGTGCGTGTGAGCAGTGTATCGAACCCGACATTCTCCATTCCGCCCGGCGCGGACAATCACAAGGTTGTCGGCAACATTCCGTACATTCCCTTCGATGCGAAGATTCTTGCCCTCTTCCCACACGCTCACCTGCGTGGCAAGGCGGCCAAGTACGAACTCAAGACGTCAGACGGCAAGACCACAACGCTCCTCGAAGTGCCACACTACGATTTCAACTGGCAACTGCAGTATCGGTTCGCCGAACCCGTGTCGGTCCCACGCGGCAGCGGACTGATCTACACGGCGTGGTACGATAACAGCGACAAGAACCCGGCCAACCCCGACCCAACCCAACGCGTTCACTGGGGTCAGCAAACTACTGACGAAATGCACCTGGGCTACGTCGAATTCGTGGTCGAGCCGAATTCGTCGATGGGTGGGTTGCTGGGGCGCGGACCCAACGGCGAGTTCAAGTTCCCCAAGGACGGCCTACCGATCCCGGAGCAGTTCAAGGAAGCGTTCAAGAGGTTCGACACCAATGGGAACGGCATCCTCGACGAAAAGGAGTTCGACGCTCTCCCACCTGCGGTCAAACGAGCCGTGCAGCAGTACATCCAGCGCGGAGCACCGTAAGTGGGGCTGTTACAGAATTGGATGAGCGAGGGGTTCTGTTGAGCGTACCATCACCAATCCGGCTCCATAATCGTGTTTGCACCCGCGGGCCGATCGGTTAGGTTTTGGTGTCGCAACACCCCTCGGAGCAAACCAGTGATTCGCCTTTTCCTCCTCGCGGTCGCTTCGCTTGTGTCCGCGCCATCGAGTCCTGTCCATGGCGACGAACCTGATCCCTACAAGGAGCCCGCGTTCAAGGGGCTCTTCGTCAGCGGTCGCCGTGACGACCAGGCCCCTGGGAAACCATTCGTCCACTTGTCCGTCGGTGGCGAGACGGCCACCGATGACCTGTTCAAGCTGTTCGTGCGGTACCCCGAACTACGGTCGCTCAGCGTGAGTGGCCCGAAGGTCACAGGGTCTGAGATCAAGCAACTCGTGGAGCTGAAGAACCTCGACCGACTCTCGCTCGGGTTTACCGGCGTGACAGACGAGAACCTCAAGGAACTCACCAAGCTCAAGGGGCTGAAGCACCTCAGCCTTCTCAACACCAAGATCACCGACAAAGGGATGAAGGTGCTGCTCGACCTCCCGGACCTCGAGACACTCGAAGTCGCACAACTCCAGCACGTCTCGGCCGGTGCTTTCAAAGACCTCGCCGCACTCAAAAAGCTGCGCCATATCTACGTCGGGAACTCCAGCGCCGACGACGAGACGATGAAGGCATTCGCCACCCTTCCCGAACTGCGCTCGCTGACCATTAACGGGACGAGTGTGACCGAGGCTGGATACGCTCACATCGCCAAGATGCCCAAACTCGAACGGCTCCAAATTAACTATGGGGTCACTGAGAAGGAATTGAAACTGATCGGCGGGATCGACACGCTCCGTCAGCTCGACCTGTTCGGCGCCCGCGTCACGCCCGAGCAGATCCTGGCGATGAAGAACGCGGACAAACTCACTTACCTCCACGTCTCGACATTTCCGAGCGAGATCAAGGACGAGAAGGCGGCCATAAAGAAAATCCAGGACGGGTTGCCGAAGTGCAAGGTCAATTCATTCTTTCGCATCGGGTTCTCCGACTGACGACCGCACGGCTTTACGCATCGAAAAAGAGGGTCAAAGTCGATTCGAGTTTGGCGAACATCGAAGCAATCGCGGGGTGTGATGGAACTGGTGTGGGGTGGATTCCGTAACCCGACCCACCCCACACCAGAGAATGCTCAAGCGGGGCAGTTGCGGAAGTGTAACAGAACTGGTGACGGTCTGCAAAACGTTATACCAATCTCAGCCGGTGCAGGTGCAGCGGTGTACCAGGCATCTGCTTCGAGTGTTGCTGTCGAGTTTGACTCTCGCCGACTCATTTTGCCACCAGTGCTTGTCCCGTTCCCAACACCACGATGCCCATTCTTTCTTAGGGCTACGCCAAACCCTGAGGCGCAGCAGGCAACGACTCATGAGTCGCGTATCTATGAGAGCAAAATGGTCCTCTCATTATTGTATTTCCCGATGCGCTCGGTTAGAAGAGAGAAGCTTCTTGTTTTCTTCACCTGTCTGTTCGTTTTCCTTCCTCATTCCAGGAGCCCTTGTGAAACGTTCCTCTCTCTCCCATCCCGGTTTCACGTTGATCGAACTCCTTGTGGTCATTGCAATTATCGCGATCCTGATCGGGTTATTGCTCCCAGCCGTCCAGAAGGTCCGCGAGGCCGCGGCCCGCATGAGTTGCTCCAACAATCTCAAGCAACTCGCCATTGGCACGCACGCTTTCCACGACGCGAACAGCAAGTTTCCATCCAACGGGCCGGGGGCGACCTACAACATGAGCGGCCCCAACTGGAGTTGGCTCGCTCACATCCTCCCCTACATCGAACAGGGGAACCTCTATCAACAGTTGGGAATACCGACAGCGAATCTGGGGGGACAAGCGGGCTTAGCGGCCGTGATCAAAACGTTCCTGTGCCCCAGCGACGGGCAGTCCAGCCAGCCTCGCACCAATACAGCCGACATCGGCGGTACGGTCGGGCAAACCAATTACAAAGGGGTGTGCGGCAGTAACTGGCAGTGGGGGTCCTACAACATTGGTGGTTCCCCCACTGGCAATGGGTTGGATCAGGGCAATGGCATCTTCTACCGTACCGACGGCAGCCCGACCACCAGTGGTCACGGACCGCTCACAATCGTCGCAATCACCGACGGCACGAGCAACACCTTCCTGGCGGGAGAGGACATCCCAAGTTTGAACCGGTGGTGCGCCTGGCCGTACAACAACGCCGCGGTCGGCACCTGTGCCATCCCGCTTAACAACGCCCTGCTGCCCGGCCAGCCGGGCTACAATAACACCGGCGACTGGCCGGATATCTACTCGTTCCGCAGCCGTCACACGAACGGGGCCAACTTCTGCCTTGCGGACGGCTCGGTTCGGTTCGTCTCACAGTCGATCTCGATAACCACCTATCGGAACGCCGCAACCTATAACGGAGGCGAGACTCTCGGCAGCGATTGGTAAGGCCGTGGGTCATCCTGAGTTCAACAACTCAAACGAGAGCGCGGCAGCCGCACTCTCATTTATCGGATTCTCCGCACCAGGAGCCGTGAGCGGTTCCTGATGCGGTTTTGTCTCTACCCTCCAGGTAGTATCTCTTACAGTCATACGACCCGCACTGCGGGGTGGATTTCCCATTGGCCGAATGCGGCCGGGGCGTCCACATTACGACCAACCCTCCCCATTCTGTCGGAGCGATACGATGATTCCGGGTTACTTCTCCCGTCGTGTTAGTCTCGCCTCACTTTTCGTCGTCCTGATTCTGGGCTGCGGCGGGAGTTCCCAAGGGGTGAGAATTGAGGGCAAGCTGATGCAAGGTCCGGTGGCTTACACGGTGCCGGAAGGACAGGTTCTGCACCTCGCATTTGTCGGGAAGAACGCGAAGGGGGAGGAAGTCCACTACCCCGCGGACATTAATCCCGCTGACGGGACGTTCGTGGTCGGCAAGACAGGCGACAAGGTTCCCCCCGGCAAGTACCGCATTAAGATCAGCGTGAGTGTGTCGGGAACGGATCCGGCCAGCCTGGCCAAGCAGAGCGAGCTGAACAAACCGTTTTCGATATTCGATGGGAAAGAATTCGAGGTTACCGCGGACTCGGGACAAAAGTTCGACATCGAAACGACCACGGGGGCGATCACGAAGGCCAAGTAACCGCGCCTCGAACCAGCGCAATCGCCCTGTATTTTCCGTCAACGCTCTCGTCGCTTCCGCCGCCAACATTTAAGAACAAAAACTTGTCCGCTGGGCGTGCCGAGCGGACATTACACCTCTGAGTGACCCACGACCGACAGAGGCCACGGATGGCTGCTCTCCTACCACTTTTCCGACACGCCAGCCGCATTGCCACCGCGGCGACCGACCGTGAGTTACTCACCCGGTTCGCCAGCCAGCGGGACGAAGATGCGTTTGCAGAACTCGTCCACCGACATGGGCGCGTGGTGTATCGCATCTGTTGCCGACTGGTGGGAGCGCACGCGGCCGAGGATGCGGTCCAGGCTGTCTTTCTCGTTCTGGCCACACGCCTCGCGGCTGCTTGCGCGGCCAACTCGGTCGCCGGCTGGCTAGTGGGAGTCGCCGGGCGAGTTGCCCGGCAAATGCAGCGAGCCTCTCGTCGCCGGATACGCCACGAATCCGCTGCCGCGGAATCACGCCCGGCGGAATGGATGGATCAAACCACGGAGTTCACCGACCAGTTTCGCGTATTGGATGAGGAACTCGCGCAACTGCCGGACTATCTCCGCGATCCCGTCGTGCTCTGCATGCTCCAGGGATGCACTCAAGAGCAAGCCGCGATCGAACTCGGCCGTGACGCCCGTACGCTCCGCCGTCGGCTGGAACGCGCCAAGCAAGTCCTCCGTGCACGACTGGAACGCCGGGGAGTTATTCCCGCGGTCGCCACTGCGCTGGTCATTGGTGCCGGCGAGGTGTCCGCAACCGTTCCGCACCATCTGACAACTCGGACAGTAGCTACCGTGTTCAATTTCCTGACCGGCGGAGCAGCGGTCTGCTCTCCTCCGGTCGTTCTCGCGAAAGGAGTTGCGAAGACCATGCTCGCACGGAAACTCATGCACCTGATGGTTGGGGCCACCCTCGGTCTGGTTGGTCTTGGTGTGGTGTTCGCTGGCGATGGTCCACCCGAGGCGGTCTCCGCACCGTCGCCTCCAACGCCGGTACAACCCATTGCGGTTCCCCCTCCGCCACCCGCTCCAGCACCGGCGCCGCCACAACCCGTTGCAACGACGAACGCTCCGGGCATCCACTGGGCGAATGACGAAGCCCGAAAACAAAAAATGATCGCCGAGTTGCGCCGAAACCTGGAAGCCGGTGAACGAGTCGTGCTGATCGATGCGCTGTGCGCGCGAGTGTCGGCTGGATTCTGCACGCAGTCTGGGCTCATCGACGAGAAACCGGTGAAAGGTGTGTGGATACTCACTCCGCGCGAGCGTCGGATGCTCTCCGGACTGTTCCGCGCCGAGAAAAGCCAGGGTACCCTGGAGATCATCTCTTACCCCCGGATCACCACACCAGAAGGTCAAAAAGCCGTTGTTGATGTGAAGCAGCCGGTGGAGGTCGTGACGGGGTTGGAAGCCGAAACGACGAACGGAAAGACGGTTTACACAGCCAAGACGTCGAAAGTCGATGTCGGTGTCGCGCTCAACGTCACCCCGGAGATCGCACCAAACGGGCACATGAAGTTAAAGATCGAGGTTCAAGGTACGGAACTGGCGGGCACACCCGTGCAAGTGCCGGTCACCTTGGTCAGCAATTTCCCATACCCGGTTGAAATTCGCCGTGGGATCATGGTGGGTCAAGGTGGGCTCAACGAGTATTCACAGCAAACAACGGCGGTCCTGCCCGATGCTGGCACCGTCGTGATCCGCAGCGAGGTGCCGGCCGCGCGCGGAACGAAACCGAACCACGAATTGATCTGGGTATTGACCGCTCACCTCGTCCAAGCCAACAAAACTGCCATTCCTCCACTTCCAGCGCCGCCGAAGCCGATCCCACCCGTCCGACCTTGATTACAGACGAAGAGTTCCCCTGCGGCCTAAAAACGGCCGCAGGCGTTAATCCCCTGCAGACCTTTCGCCGGGGGAAGACTCACCTCCTCCGCTTTCCTCCGCTTCAAATGGCTTGACGTTGAGTCGCGTCTGGTGTGAGGGGAAGTCCTTGCCGTCTGGCGTTTTGCCCTGGAAGTAGTCCTTCTGCCAGCCTTTCGCGACCGCTTCCGGGTCGCGTGTGTTCAGCCCGACCAGGAAATCGCTGCGACTTTCTTCCCACTTCTTGTACTGCGCGTGCTCCTCGCGGTTGGTCATGATTGGTACGACACGCGGGACGAACGTTTCAATCAATCCGCGCGGGACCGGCACCAGCATGCAGAACGGTTCGTCTTTCTCGAACCGCACCCATTCGCAGACCCGCGTGATCTTCCAGTTCATGGTGAATGTGGACGCGAGCCAGTCCGTTTCCACAACGCCTTCGAGTGCCTGAACACCATCCTTCACCCAGTTTGCCGGCCCCTTCACCCACAGATTGATGCCCGGCGGCGTGCGAAACAAGAAGGGAATGGTAAAGGTGATGACGCCACTGCCGAAGTGTGAAACGATGCGGTTGTCCGGTGTGTCGAAACGGAGTTCCACATCTTCTTTGCCTGGCCCACCGTACCAGTACGCGCTGAATCCGGTCGGGCTGCGAAGTACCCAACCGCACTGGTTCGCGATCACCAACGGCAAACAGCGGTACGGATGGCGTTGGTGAGCGTTGTCCATCCATGCACGGGGAATCGGAGCCGGTTCGGGGAAGATCTCTTTTGATTGGTTCGGGTGCAGTGAGTAGGCAATCAGGTCGGTGTCGGTGTCATCCGGCATATCGTATTCGTCCATGAGAGTGAGAATGAAGATTCGTTTCGACGGAGAATATTGTAGCGCGCGGTAATAATGCGGTGAACGCTGCACAGGAAAACTGCGAGGCGGGTGCCTGCCTCGCAGACCGCAGGTCTGCCTCACTCCTCCGGCAGTTGACGTTGACCCATTGAACGTTGTGGTTATGTTCCCCAATCTCTACCCGGAAGAAGTTCCGCCCGATGCTGTCCTGTCCGTTAACCAAGCGGGACGAGAGTACTCGTTGCACGGCCGCGCAAACGGCATATCCGAGGACCGAAGCGATGCGGGTTCTGATCGCCGATCCCCCCGCTATGAGAAACCGAAAGAAGTCGGGTGTGGGCTATTACGCGCAGGAACTCACCCGTGGGTTGCGCCGCGTGGCCGGGGAGGATGCTGTCCTTCCGTGGTTCCCGAGCAACTGGCTATCCTGGCGGCAGCGCTGGCTCAGTACGCAGTGCATGCGATACGAGGCCGCTACGCGCCGGGGAGGGAAGCTGGCTCGGATTGAGGTGCAGATTCGCGGGAGATTGATCGCCACGATCCGCTCGCTCTTCCCCATCATGGAGCACCCCTACCGGGTCGCTGTCGGCCGGCTCGGCTGTGACGTGTATCATGAGCCGAACTTCATTCCCATCGACATTGATCTGCCGACCATCGTTTCGGTCCACGACCTCTCGGTATTGCGATACCCCGAATGGCACCCGCCCAAGCGCGTTACGCAGTTCGAGACGCTGTTTCACCGCGGATTGGGACGCGCCAGTCGCTTGATTGCGATTTCGGAATTCGGCAAAAGCGAGATTGTCCGACACCTCGGCTGGCCACCAGAGAAAGTCAGCGTCACGCTCATGGGTGTTCGTCCGGAACTCCACCCAGCGGCAGGCGATGAGTTGAAGGGTGGCATGCGCGCGCTGGGACTTTCGCCGGGTTACTTGCTGCATGTGGGCACACTCGAACCGCGCAAAAATCTCTTGATGTTGCTGAAAGCCTACTGTGCACTCCCCGCGGCGGTTCGCGAGCGGCACCCACTTGTGCTGGTCGGCGGGCCAGGCTGGAACTCCGAGGAGTTGCATTCCTACATCCGGGGGGAAGCGAAGCACCGCAACGTTCGCTGGCTCGGCTATGTGCCGAATGAACACTTCAGCGCGCTCTATTCCGGCGCGCGGGCGCTGGTCTTCCCGACCTTCTACGAAGGCTTCGGAATGCCCACGATTGAGATGATGGCGTGTGGAGGAGCGGTGCTGGCTTCGACGGCCGGCGCTGTCGCGGAGACGGTCGGCGACAAAGTGCATCTGATCGACCCGCACGACGAAGCGGGCTGGCGCGACGCAATGAATCGCGTTTGCACCGATGACGACTGGTGGCGGATGCTCCGCACAGGTGCAGTGGAGGCCGCCCGGCCGTTCACATGGGACCGGTGTGCCGTGGATACGCTCCACGCGTATCAACTGACCCTGACTGACGGGATGCCTGCGAAACAAGTAGCGTGAGGTGTTTTGTTCGTAGTGTCCCGCTTCAGCGGGGCTCGTCGCGCAGCGACGAAGGGAACGCTTCGCGTTCCGACCGGCTGAAGCCGATCACTACGAACGCGCCACGCCTCACGTCTGGCCGTTGTCGTTGACCGAACACATCAGCGGTTCGGTGGGCTGCTCGTAGGTGCGGCCATCGGTGTCGCCGTCGGCGTGTTTACGCAGTGCGAGTTGATACAACTGCTCACCGGCTGGGGTGGGGTAATCGCCGGTGATGCACGCCCGGCACAATTGCTCGGTCGGCAGGTCAATACATCGGGCCACCGCATCCACCGGCAGATAGAAGAGCGAATCCGCGCCGAGTGACTTCGCCATTGCATCCTGCTCGGAGACGGACGGCACCTTCTCGGCCATGAATTTCGGAGCAAACAGCTCCTTCACTGTGCTCATATCAATGCCGTAGAAGCACGGCGAGAGAATCGGCGGGCACGCGACGCGAACATGAATCTCCGCTGCGCCGCCCTGTTCGCGTAGGTGCTTGAGGAGACTTTGCAGCGTTGTACTGCGGACAATGGAGTCCTCGACGAGCAGCACCTTCTTGCCTTGCAGCACTTCGCGAAGCGGCGTGAACTTCAGCCGCACTTTATCCGCCCGGTTTCCGCCTTCGATGAATGTCCGCCCGATGTAGCGGTTGCGGATCAATCCTTCCACGCTCGGAATGCCCAGCGCAAAGGCCATCGCGTCGGCGGAGGCCTTGCCGGTGTCCGGCACCGGCACCACCACGGTTTCATTCGGATCGAGAGGAACGCGGCCGAGCGCTCGCTCTTGCTTGGCTAACTCCTGCCCCAACCGCGCCCGGCTGAGATACACGCTGCGGTTGTCCAGCGTACTCGCGACATTGGCGAAGTAAATCCACTCGAAGAAGCAATGGGCGGTGCGCCTGTTTTCCGCGAAGCGGTGAATGCTGAGTTCGCCGTTCTGAATGAGGATCATCTGCCCCGGTTCAAGCGACTTGATGTGCGTGGTGCGGAAGCCGAGATTCTGGAGCGCCACACTCTCGCTGGCGGCGCCGAACATCGGTCCGTCCAGGGCGTAGAGCAGTGGGCGGATGCCGAGCGGGTCGCGGAGGACGACCATATCGCCCATCGCGTTGAGGTAAACGAGGTTATACGCTCCGTCGAATTTCATCGCCAGCCGACGGAACACGTCCACCAGGTTCGGCCGGTCATCGCTCCGCACTTCGTGAGCGATGTAGTGCATGATCACTTCGGTGTCGTTATCGCGAGTGAGGTGGTAGTCGTGATTCTGAAGGAGCTGTTCGCGGAGATGGGTGAAGTTGGTGAGTTGGCCGTTGAAAGCGAAGGCGAACCATTTCCATTTACACCCGTGCCGTCTCTCGAAGGGCTGAGCATAACTGCGACTGGTGGCGCCGCAGGTGGCGTAGCGGGTATGACCAATGGCCGCATGACCGGCAAAGTCTTCCATGATGGAAGCGTATTTGGCCGGCTCGTTGATACGGAACGCCTCAATGACCGTACCGATATCCTTATACGTATCGACGAGTTTATCGCGTTCGGGGTTGTAGGTTGCCATGCCCGCGGCGAGTTGCCCGCGGTTCTGGAGGTCCAGGAGCATCCGCGGCATCAACCGGGAGACTTGTTCGGGAGCACCGGTCCACACGGGTGACTTGTCCGCGTAGCCGGGGAGATAGTAAAGCGCCGCCACGCCACATTCGTGGTGCAACTCGTCCATGTCACCGCCGGGTAAAGACAGGGGGAGAAGGCACGCCGCTCCCTATTCAGAATATAAATCGGTGAGGGTTTCGTGAACCATTGCATTTCCGGGTCACTTTGTCGGATTATCGGATTCTCGCAGCGCATTAACCGCACACGCGAGTTACACATGCCTGAAGCCCGCAAAACTTAGAGGGATGTGCCGACTCGCGCGATTCTGCCGAAAATCGAGAAAATGCACGATGAAGAAATACAGAAGAGCTTTCACCGCAGAGGGCGCAGTGATGAAATCTAAAACTCTTTGTCTTTATCTCTGCGCCCTCTCGTGCCCTCTGCGATGAGTCACTGTTTTTCCTTAGTCCAGGCCCGTCCGGAGTCGCCGGCGCATGTGTTCGGGGGCGAGCGGCAGGAAAAGCATGCCGCCGAGCCAACCGCCGAGAATGCCCAGAGCCAGAATCCAACTTGCGGCGGCGACAATCGCCGCCGGGTCGTTCGGCGCCACTTCACCAAGCGACAGCTTTCTGAGCCAATAGGCGACCGGACTGAGTGGTTGACCATTAAATGCGGTCAATCCCAGCACGCCAATTCCTCCCAGCGCGCCGGCAATCAATCCGTGGCGAATACCTGCGCCCGTTCCCGCTCCGGCGAGTGCGCCGCCACCAAGCACGCCCAGAACGGCGAGTTGCCACGTCAAGAATTGCCCCTGCCCGATGCTATTCACGCGCAGCAGGCCGCCGGAATACTTTTGCGCTCCGCTTCGCACATGGTCCGCCGCGGCGACTGCCAGGAGCATCACCATCGCGCCCGCCAGAATGCGAAACCAAGCGGTTGGTCGCTCAACCTCAGAGGATTCGCCCAGCGCAAAGCGCGAGGAACTGAGTTTGCTTCGCTCCGACAGCGGCATATCCAGAATCGGCACCGCTCCCCACACCCGCGAGGCGAGCACCCCCGCAACCCCACCCGCACAGGTCAAGATTAACGGCTGAATGTAAAGGACGAGATCTCGCGCCGGCGCGCCGGCGATCAGTTCGGCACCGAGGAAGAGTCCACCACAGAGTCCACCAACAGCGGCCCCGAACAGGACCCCGCCGGTTCTGCCCGCTGCGGCGACCACCGCTCCAAAACCCACGGCCAACACCTGAACACCGCAAACGGCCATCAGTCCTTCAAACGACGACCACCATGATTCCGGCTCCTGCTGGCTCGCCAACACGGCGCCAAGCACGAGTTTTCGCAGGCCCAAATAGAGCCCCAGGCCGAACACCGCGCCGACGAGCACGCGACCCGGTGGGGCCGTTGGATTTGGCCGCGGCGGGGGAGATTTCGAGCGCGGAGCTGCGACCTCGGCCGCTTCATGTGGAAGCAGCAGCAATCCACCGCACCGCGGGCACCGCTGCGACCCGGCGAATGCGGCCTGGCAAGCGGGGCAAAACAGTTGCATGTTGCGGGGAATCCCGGTAGAGCGGCTGGTAAACCCGACTTACGGGCCACAGACCGCGATCTATTGAAACTCGCGGCCTGTCGCAGTGAAACGCTGCTTCACGGCCGCTTCGGTCCAAACTCGCGGGCGACAGGCTGCAAAGCCGGGCTTCACGGTCACTCCATGTGAACCAAACGAGTCCAATTTCAGCTTAGAATGCAATCTGCCTTCGTGCCGGGAACCTTGTACGATCTGTTGCGGTACGGTACGCTGCGTGAGCTGCCACTTTAACCCGAGGGTGAGTATGTGCCTGCTTGCCGTTGCTTTGCTCGTCGCATTCGTTCCGGAACTGGGAATTGCCGCGGATAAGAACGAAGAAAAGGCCAAGGAGACTGCTGTTGCGTTCCTCAAAGCCGTGAAGGCCAAGGACGCCGACGCGGTGGTGAAGCTCTCCGCCGCGCCGTTCGCGCACCGCGAAGGCGGCGACATCTCTGTGCTCAAGGACGAAGATTCCCTCAAGAAATGGGTGAAAGAGCGGCTCGAAGACCTCAAGGATGCCGACAAAGTGCCCACCGAAATTGAAAAAATGGTGCCTTTCGCCGACTTCAAGGACAAGATTCCGGATGAGAACGATCGGAAAAAGGTGGAGGAGATCGTTGGCAAGGATGGATTCGTTGCGATGATCTCGTTCAACGGGACGGACGTGGTGATGCTCATTCGCATCAAAGACGACAAGGCGAAGGTGGTTGGCATTGGCTATTGAGCTGTTCAGTAAATGAGAACGCGGCCTGCCGCGTTCTCATTTGAGAGATGTTTAAACGAATGAAAAAGCGAAGACCTCCGTTGCGAGGTCCAAGTCACATATGCCCCACGTCGTTGTTGTTGGCGGAGGGTTGACCGGGCTGTCGGTTGCCTTCCGCCTCAAGCAGTTCGCGCCGGATGTGTCGGTGGCGGTGCTGGAACCGCGCGACCGACCGGGCGGGAACATTGGTACGGAAGACTACCGTGGCTTCCGTGTGGAACGCGGACCGAACGGCTTCCTCGACCGCACACCCGCCGTTCCCGATCTGGTGCGCGATCTGGGGCTTTCGGACAAACTCCTCGCCGCAAGCGACGGCAGCCGCAAGAATCGCTACGTGTTCGTCGGCGGCAAGCTCTGCAAGCTCCCGCGCGGGCCGCTCGGGCTTCTCACCACACCGCTCCTCTCGCTTCGGGGCAAATGGCAACTTATCACTGAACCCTGGCGGAAGACGCCCATTCCAGACGGTGATGAATCGATTCAGGACTTCGCTACGCGGCGAGCGGGGAAGGAAGCGGCGGACATCTTTGCCGATGCACTCGTGACCGGCATTCACGGCGGCGACCCGGCCATGCTGAGTGTGGCTGCGGCGTTTCCACGTTTGCCCGTTATGGAGCGGGAAGCCGGGAGTATCGTTCGCGGATTCATGCGTGCCACGAAGCAACGCAAACAGGAAGCGAAAGCTCGCGGCCAACCGCGACCCGGTCCGATGCGGATGTGGTCATTCCGCGAAGGACTTCAGGTGCTGGTGAATGCTCTGGACACGCAACTCGGTGATGCCGTGAAGTGCGGAACGGCGGCCCGATCACTCTTGGAATCGGCGGGTGTATCACAGTGGACGGTTTACGGCGGTGCTGGAAAAGCGTGGTCGGCGGATGCGGTGGTGCTGGCGTGCCCAGCTTACGAACAGGCCGCCATTCTCCAGGATATCAATCCCACACTTGCGGATGAACTGGCCGCGATCCCGTACAACCGCATCGCGGTGGTGGCGCTTGGCTATCGGCGCGACCATTGCCCCGAATCCATCGACGGCTTCGGTTACATCGCACCGCAGAACACGCGGCGCGACGTCCTTGGCGTGCAGTGGTGTTCGTCGATCTTCCCAGACCGCGCCCCGCAGGGCTTCGTGTTGTGGCGAGCATTGTGCGGCGGAGTCCATCGCACCGAACAACTCGATTGGGACGACGATCGCCTGGCGAAAGCGGTTCACGAAGAAATCAAGCTGGCGATGGGTGTCACTGGCGAACCCGTGTTCAGACGAATCGTGCGCTGGCCGGCGGCGATTCCGCAATACGTGATCGGCCACCTCGAGCGCGTCGCTCGTATCGATGCGCTGGCCGCACAGCACCCCGGCCTGTTCCTCACCGGCAACGCCTACCGAGGCGTCGCAATGGCCGACTGCGTGGAACAGGCGGGACTGATCGCCGCGAAAGTGGCGAACTTCGTGCAAAGCAGCGCGGGGATGTAAGTCGTAGCAGGTCTCGGTGTGCCGTTGGCTCTCACGGCACACGGGATCTGCTATGACTTTGAACGCTATCGCCTGCTTGTGGCTGGATTGCACAGTTGGTATTGTGACGGTTAAGGACTTCGAGACCACATGAGGGCCGGACATGGCCGATCAAAAGGTGATTCTGTTGGTGGACGATGACCGTGAACTGGTGGACGCGATGCGTGCGGTCCTCGAACGCCAGGGCTTCAGGGTGATTCAGGCTCACGATGGGCACCAGGGCAAGCAAGCGATCTACAACCAGCGGCCCGATCTGGTCATCCTCGACATGATGATGCCCCGCATGGGCGGCTACCCGGTTCTTGAGCACTTCAAGGACAAGGGCGATGCCCCTCCTATCATCATGATTACCGCGAATGAAGGCAGCCGACACAAGGTGTACGCGGAATACCTCGGCGTGATCGACTACATCCGCAAACCGTTTGCCATGGAACGTCTTCTTGACACGGTGAACAAAGCACTCGGTGACAAACCTGCCGACGAGAAAAACGCGGAGTGAGGTGTTCATCGGGTGGCCGTCGGTAGTTCTTTCGGGTGGGCGACACTCTCCGAGAGTCGGTAGTTCTTTCGGGTGGGCGACTCTCTCCGAGAGTCGCGGTCAGTTTCTACGAAACTGACCATCGCCACACTGCGTGTGGCGACCAACCAAATGCGGAACTGAGTAAAGGCATTGCTTGCTGTGCTTGGGCCGCCATTTTGCGAATGGCGATGGTCGCTCTTCGAGCGACCGCGACTTTCGGAGAAAGTCGCCCACCCGAAAGGCAGTGAACAAGGCACACGGCGGCAAACCCGCCGACGAGAACGCGGAGTAAGACTTCATACCGACCCGCTGCCACAAGAAAGCGAGTCTGCTTTACCGCTCTCTTGCTGTGGTGGCTCGTTGTGGCTCACTTCCACTCGTTCGCGATACTTCCGGCCGTTGAGAATTGCGCCGATGAATGTGTACCGCACACACCATTCGTAGCTCAGCAACAGCGCCACCATTGTCGCGATGGTCACGAATACCCACTTCACCAGGCCCGGCAGCGGCCAGTCTTTCACCAGCCATTGAAACAATACAATCGGCGTGATGCTCGCCAGATAGCACCAGTATGACGCATCGGCCAAGTAGCGTGTCCACGTAGACGCATGTGCGAAGTAATGCAGGAAAGCGCCCCAGAGCCCAACGATCATCAACCACGTATAGAGAGACTGCGTTGCGAATGCGGTCAGCCGCCAGGCGAATACGCCAGACTCACGATTCTGCTCCGCTTCGACCAACGCAAGTGTCAATCCCGCCGCTGCGGGGAAGACCGCGAGGTTCGCGACAAGCAAGCCTCGCTTCCACCCACGCCCGAACGCGACCACAAGGTCGCGATGGCGAAACAGCATCCAGCCGAAGCAGAAGAATAGGGAGTAATAGCCGAGGATTTGCGGTTCGGGCGTCCAGCCGAGCGGCGTATCCGCAACGGGCGACTTCATGCACAGCATCACCGGCAGCGTGACAATCGCCGGCAGCAATACGCGCCAGCGACTCTCGACAAGCCGGCGGAACGCGGAGTCGATTCGCGCAAGCAAATGCGTGCTGGAGAGCCGGCCGAGGATCGGCGCGGCGAGGACGACGGCGGCGTAGAGATAGAGCAGGTAGTAGAGGAACCAGAGGTGAGCCAGTGGGATGAAGCGGAGGAACGCGCCGCTTATGATTTGCTCCGCGATAATCGCGACGTTGCTCGCTTGTGGATTGGTCGCGATCAGGTCAGCGGTGTATGCGCGAAATCCAGTCGATCCCTCCGGTACGCCTTCCGTACGGACGTTTTCCAACTCGACGAACAGGAACACCGCCATCACAGTCGGAATGATGAACACCATTCCGAGGACAAACGGCACGGCCACGCGCTTCACGCGATGCCACGCCATCCTGCCAATGCCGTAACGCTGATAGAGCAGACAGCCGAAGAACCCCGCGAGCAGAAAAAACAACTGCATACGGAAGTCGTGAACGGCAAACAGAAAAAGATCAGTGAACGGGGAAGGGTCGCGGTCGCGCACCGACCAGAACAGCGGCGGTTGCGACATGAACGAAATCGCCGCGTGCAACACCACGCCCAGGAGCATGGCGAACCCGCGGAGGCTGTCCAGCGCGTGATAGCGGGTGGGCGTCATGGTGCGTGTGGTGATTCGTGTTTGGTGTTTTGTCTTTTCTGGTCAGTCGTCTCCGGTTGCCGACGCTCCCGACTCGCGTTGCACAAAAGTAGTAGCGGTCTCCGTGTGCCGTGGTTTTCGGAAGAATAAAGACAACGGCACACGGAGACCTGCTACTACTTTTGTGCAACACCGAAACACCAAAATCAGAAAATCCCAAAGAAGAGCCGACGGACATCAAGGAAGAGGACGAACACCATCAGCGCCAGTATGAGGAACAATCCGGCGTACATGGCGATCGCGAACATTCGTTCCGGCACCGGCCGGCCGAGAATTTTCTCCAAGACGAGGAAGACCATGTGCCCGCCATCAAGGACCGGGATGGGCAGGAAGTTCACCACCGCGAGGTTCACGGAAATCAGGCCGAGGAAGAGGAGGAACTGCCAGAAGTCCTCACCGGCGAGCTTGTACGACACGTTGGCGATAGTCAACGGTCCGCTGAGTGTCTTCACACTGATCCGGCCCTTGATGTAGCCGTAGAGGCTCATGTACACACTCTTGATGAATCGCACTGTGCGGAGTGCGCCCAGGCGGACCGCGTCGCCCACGTCAGTCGCCTGTTGAATGCGTACTTCCGGTTGGAACCGCAGACCGCGATCATCCAGAGGCCAATCCGTGGCTGGTTTGGCCGTCAGGTGAATGTCGTCGATCTGCTCATTCCGCTTCACCTTGAGGTCGAGTTCCGGGGAATAGAGCTGGTAGAGGAAATCGACACTGGCCCATTGATAATATTTGAGATCATCATCCCATTCGCCGTCTTTCAGGTTGCCGGCGTCATCGATTCCCTTGAACCGCACGGCAGTGATGACGTCGTTGAGTTGCAAGCCGGCTGCGGCCGCGGGACCATTCGGTTCAACGTGGTCCACCACCGCTTCCACCCAGTAAGCCAGTCCCAATCCACTGATGGGCTGCGGGCTGTTGGGTAACATCACCGTCTCGCGGTCAAACCGGAATGACTGGTCAAATTGTGCGGTCAGGCGCACGGCAACATCGGTGGGGTGCGCGGCCCGCGACAGAACCAGTTCAACTTTCCAATCCGATGGGTTGCTGTCGGCCCAGCGGTTGAGTTGATGCGGCAAAAGAATTGGATCGAGCGCAACGGTCTTCACCTTATCGGGATTGTCGGTCTTGAATTCCGGTTTGGTGAAGTCCACCCCCCCCTTGGGGAATTTGGCGAAATCCAGGCCCGCGACGTACCACACACGTTCGCCCTTTTCGTTGGGCGGAAGCATGACGGCTTTGATGCGGTCGCCACGCGTCTGCGGCGGTCCATCCGAACGAGCCACTACTCCGGCTTTCTCGGCTGGTCCATCGTGCCGCAACGCCACAATATCGCCCATCCGCATCCGCATTCCCGTGTCGTGTCGATACGCGGGTTTCACGATAATCTGGGCCGTCCTGTCGGAGTCCTTCCGCTGTACTTCGAAGGTGATGTCCTCCTTCGCGAGCCTCACCATGCGCTTGTAGTAGTCGGTGTAATTCTCGACTTTGGTCAGTCCTCGCTTCGGGTCATCCGGATCGGTCATCTTGACAACGCGATCGCCCTGCTCGAACTTTTCCGTGCCATCGGCGGAAGTGGCCACAGCGGCTGGTGTGCCGGGTACGAAGGGCTTGATTTTCCGCTTATTGCCAGACAACAACGTGAGGGAATACGGTGACGACACGCCCAGTTGCGGGAATCGCTGGCCTTCGTCGCGTATGGGCGAGACAGTAGTCGGGTCCATCGGTTTGCCGTCGCGTTCCCACTGGATTGGCACCTGTTCGCCCTTGTCGGTGCTCATCACAATGGGACGGAGATCGTCGAACCACGGGTCCTTACGGCCGTCGATTTCCGTGATGTGGTCGCCGGTACGCATCCCGCTTTTCCATGCCGCGCTGCCGCTTTCGATGGTGCCGATGGTAGCCGGTTTTTCCTGAACGCCATGTAGATACGCCGCGACGAAGCATCCCATGCCGAGAAGAACGTTCATAACGACGCCGGCCGAGATGATGATCATCCGCTGGCCAACAGACTTCTTGCGGAAACTCCGTGGATCATCTTCGCCTTCCTCATCGCCTTCCGCGCCTTCGCCTTCACCCACCATCGCCACGTATCCACCCAGCGGAATGATGCCGATCATGTAAGTCGTTTCGCCCCACTTGTACGAGCAGAACGGAACGGCGGGGCCGAAACCGATGGAGAACGTGCGGACGTGCACGTCGCACCACTTCGCGGCGAGGAAGTGGCCGAGTTCGTGAATGAAGATGACGAGACCCAGGCCGATAACCACCTTGAGTGTATCGATGGGGTCCAGCCAGATACACACGGCCGCGATCACACCGGCGCTGATAACCAGTGAAATGGCGTTTTCGCGAAACCACGCCTTCATTGCGGACATCTCCGCGCCGTGGTTGGGTTGACCCGTGGCGGGGTCAATGGATCCCGCTTCGGCAATGTCGTGCGGCTTCGGCGGTGGGTTCGAGTCCGGGTTCACCGGACTGTTCGCGTTCGCGTCCAACGGGTTACCTCCTGCCGCGCCCAGGCATCCAGAGCGATGAGTCGCTCCAGCGTCGGGCGGGGTTCGTAATCATGTGAATCCAGAACGGCCCGACAACAACGAGCAATGTCGAGAAAGGCGAGGTCATTCGCGAGAAAACGCCCGACGGCTGCTTCATTGGCGGCGTTGAGGACGGCTCCACAGGTGCCTCCTCTCCGAGCGACTTCGAAACCAAGTTCAAGAGCGGCAAAAGTTTCGCGATCGGCCGGCTCGAAATGCAGTACGGAGAGTTTCGACCAGTCCAGTCTTTTGGCCGGTCCACTCACTCGCTCCGGGTAAAGCAACGCAAGCTGAATGGGCAGACGCATGTCCGGAGGCGAAAGTTGTGCCAGCACGGAACCATCGGTGAACTCAACGAACGAGTGAACCATCGACTCGGGGTGAACGATCACGTCGATCTGCTCGACACTCAGATCGAAGAGCCACTTTGCCTCGATCACTTCCAGCGCCTTGTTCATCAGCGTGGCGGAATCAATGGTGATCTTCTTCCCCATTTGCCACGTCGGATGATTCAATGCCTGTTCTGGTGTCACTGCCTCCAGGTCGGCCGCTCGCTTCCCTCGAAACGGCCCGCCGCTGGCCGTGAGGACGACACGTGTGACATCCACCGCGGTGTGACCGGTGAGAGCCTGGGAGATGGCGGAGTGTTCGCTATCGACAGGCAGCAGTTTCGCGCCGCGTTTGGCGGCGAGTTCGGTCACGAGCGATCCAGCGACGACGAGTGTTTCCTTGTTCGCCAGCGCCACGGTCTTGCCCGCATCGAGGGCGGCCCATGTCCCAGCCAGGCCGGCCGCTCCAACCACGGCGGACACCACGATATCCACCCCGGCAGCGGTGACGAGATGCCGAACTCCCTCTTCGCCGCAGAGCAGTTCGGTTTCCTTGGGGAAAAAGGCCCGATCTGCCTGTTTGAACACGGCCGGATCGCAAATCACGGCCCATTGCGGTTTAAAGAACCGGCACTGATCCGCGAGTTGTTCCCATTTGGAGTTCGCCGCGAGCCCGACAATCTTAACGCGATCGGGCAGGTGTCGGGCGACGTCGAGGGTGTTGGTGCCGATGGAACCCGTCGAGCCGAGGAGTGCGACCCGGCGGGGTCGTTCGACGGTCGGTGGGGAAAGCGGCATTTCGCAGTTCCGATGAACGAACGGGCAGACGACTTCAGCGCTATCGGGCATTGTACGACTGAGCGGAGAAAAGCAGCAAGGTGGGCTTGGCGAACGGCGACTCACGGCACCCCCGTAGGCATTGTGTCACTCGCTACGGCCGATGGCGGGGGAGAATGAGGACCAGGAAGCGACTCAAGCGATCATACGCCGAACGAGGATCGATTCGAGCAAATGGATCGTCGCACCTGCCGTGAGCAACCCAATTTCGATATCTCCGGACTTGATTTACCTCCTCGACTAATCACGAGCCGCGGCTCTTGAAAGGTTCCAGAACACGGAAGAAACTCCCGTCTTCAATTGGCTCAATCGCTTCTTGTGCCGCGTGGACGAGAGTGCAGGATGTTGCAATTCTCCGGCTTCTCCGGCAACCTGATCCTTCACGATGCCACGGGCAAGTTCGGCGCGGATCTGATCCACTTCCTTCCGCACGTATTCGGCCAACACACCCATACGACACCTCCAGAGTTGCTTCGTGTGATTCTACTTCCCCTCACGGGCGTTGAATTCCAGCTTCCAGCGTTGCTTGCCGTCGCGGGATTGCAGCCACAGCTCCAGTTGGCCCACGGTCGTCACCTTGCTGTGCAGGTGGACCGGCACCACCGCCCCGCCGACTGCGGCATCCTTCGCTTCCAGCGTCGTTTTCACCGGGCTCAGTTCGTCGATCTGCCCCTGCCAGTCCTCCACCACCGTGCCGGAGGTGTCATCGCGACGCACCGTGGAACCGAGGAAGCGAAATTCCGCCTCGGTGCCCACACGGACGCCGACTTCGTAGCTCGGAACATCGGCTTCGGTGCCTTCTTCCATGCCGAACGGAGCCACACAGATCGCCTTGATTGGAGGCGCGAAGCCCGGAACCGCAGGCATATTCGTCTCCACGCCGATGTAGTACGCTCGCGCCGTTCCCCCTCGAATCCGGACGCCCTTTCCGCGCTTCACCAAGCCGTAGTACGCGGCTCCGCGGGCCACCGCGAGATCGAGGTCGGCTCCGGGGAGTTCGCGCGTTGCATCCGTCTTCGCGGACTTCGCCCACGCCCCCATCACACTGAGTAGACGGTTGCGAAGCACATCGCCCTTGAACACCCCGCCGTTGAACAACACAGCGGAGGGGATGCCGGCGGCCTCGGCTTTCTTTTTCTTGCCGCCAGCCGGCGGTTCGCGATTGGCCAGTGCTTCGGCCTGACGCGACAGGAACGACGCGAGGTGCCGCGTGACCCCGGCATCGGAAACATAAGGCAGACCGAGTTCCGTCAGACCGCCCAGACGGCCAACGGCGGGCATGGCGTCGCGTGGACAGTCGGGGAAGAAGCCATCGACGAGTACCTTCTCCACGTCCGCACGGCTCAATTCGTGCTTGATGGTGCCGCCGACGATGGAGCGTCCCTTGCCCAGCACGGTCACCGGAGCATTCTGGAGTTTTGGCCGGGTGAAGAGTTCCTCTTTCGCGTTGCGGCAGGCGTAGGTGAGTTGCACCATCTGTGCGGCGTCGAGCTTCGTTCCCTTGGCGGCCAGTGTTTGCGCCGCGTGGTGCGCGAGCGTCAGGTCCATATTGTCGCCGCCGAGCAACAAGTGATCGCCGACCGCGAGTCGCGTGAGGGCGAGGTTGCCACCTTCTTCGCCGACTTCAATGAGTGTGAAGTCCGTCGTTCCGCCGCCAACGTCGGCGACCAGCACCAGTTCGCCGACGCCAACCTGCTTGCGCCAGTCGTCGCCGGCGCGGTCGAGCCAGGCATAGAACGCCGCTTGCGGTTCTTCCAGAAGCGTGAGATTCTCGAAACCCGCGGCGCGGGCGGCTTCCACCGTCAGTTCGCGGGCGGCCGCGTCGAACGACGCCGGCACCGTGAGGACAATCTCCTGCACCTCAAGCCGGTTCGCAGCGACGTCTTTTGCGATGACGTGGTTCCATGCCTCCGCCAGGTGTTTCAAGTAGCGCGTACTGGCATCGACGGGCGACACCTTTCGGACGCCGGTATCCGGAGCACGGTGCGGCAGAATGGGTGCCTTGCGATCGACGCCGGGGTGACACAACCACGACTTGGCGGAGGCGACGAGCCGCGTGGGGACTTGCGAGCCGAATGCGCGAGCAAACTCGCCGACGCAATAATCGCGTTTCGCGTCCCAGGGCAGTTTCAGTGCGCCGGCGGGCTGTTCGCCTTCGCCGGGTAGATACAGAAACGACGGCAACAGCTGGCGGTCTTCGACCGAACCCTGAGCAACGACCTGTGGAATGGGAAAGGGCGTCACCTTGGCGTCCTTGCCCGCGCCGGTGTCCACGTAGGCCAGCGCGCTGTTGGTGGTGCCCAAGTCGATGCCGACAACGAATCGGGAACTCATGGTGTCTTCGTGTTTCGTGTTTTGGTGTTTGGTCTTGGGCGTTTCGCGTTTAACGTTTAACGTTTAACGTTGACAGCACAACTGCGGCCATCGAGTCGCTTCAAGATCGCCCCCGTGAAACGTTAAACGATAAACGCGAAACACTGTCTATTATTCTACCGCCCAGCGGAACCGGATAGCCGCAAGCCGGTTTCTAACGTAGCCTGCGTTCAACGCCCTCGTTACCAACTCTGATGAACACTCCATGAGTACCGTCACTGCTTCGGACGCCATCGCCCCGGTCGCCAGTTCTCCCGTGATCCCGCTACCGCTGGGCCGGCTCGCGAGCGTTGGAGCGGTCATTTTCTGCGCCAACGCCGCGATGCTGGTGTTGCAACTGGTCGCGGGAAAACTCCTCGATCCGTTCATCGGTTCCAGCCTGGAGACATGGACGTCGATCATCGGCGTGTTTCTGGCGGGCATCGCATTGGGGAACGGCTTTGGCGGGAAACTGGCCGACCGCTACCCGACCCCGCGAACACTCGCCCTTCTTCTCGCCATCGGCGCGGGGACGGCGTTCTGGATGCTCGTCTTCCCCATGCTGCTAAGTTCCAGCGGGATGTACAAGCTGCTCCCACTCAGCCCGCGAATCCCAATTCTTGCTGCGGTACTCTGCCTGCCAGCCGGGTTCGTACTCAGCTTACTTACACCGCTGGCAATCAAACTCGGCTTGCCGGATGTTGGGCACACCGGCCGGGTGGCGGGATTGATCTTCTCCCTCTCAACGCTGGGCTGCCTCATCGGCAACTACCTGACGGGCTTCTACCTGATCCCAACATTCACCATCAACACGCTCGTGTTGGTGTCGGCGTGCGTGTTGTTGGCACTCGCGGGCGTTTCGCTGCTAATGGTTCGCACGCCAGAGCCCCAGACTCAAGCCTCTCCTGTCTCCATTTCCCCTGGGGATCGGGCAGCGAATTCTGACAGCCTCCTGCCTATTGGAGGGAAGGTTGAGGGGGCGGAAGCCTCCATGAATCCCCACGCCTTCCCCGACATCCGGCAGGCGTATCTAATCGTCTTTCTCGCAAGCTTCTGCGGCATGACGCTGGAACTGACTGCGGCCCGTGTGCTGGCGCAAGCGGTGGGGGTGTCACTCTTCACCTGGACCGGTGTGATTGGCGTGATGCTGGCCGGGACGGCGATTGGGAACTTCATGGGCGGCCAGCTTGCCGACCGGGCCAAGCACGCCTCCGCGTGGCTGGCAGGTGCAATGGTGCTGCTCAGTACGATGGCATTGGCGTTCACGTTTACGCTGGCGAGTGAGTACAACCGGGAACTGCCCGTTGTGGAGCATGCGCTGGGCATCCAACCTCGCTCCTGGGCCAAGTACCGGCAACTGTCGGACCGCGAATTTGAAGAGCGATTGCCGGAATTGAGAATCTTTCGTGAGCAGGGATTGCCGACACTCCTCTCCCAGTTGCGGCGTTCGCTGGTGCTGGGCACATTGGTCGGCGCGCTGGTGGGTGCGATTCTCGCGTACGGTACGATCCGCCTCCTGATCCGCAAGCAGGACGACACGCCGCACAATCCGCGCTATCCACTAGCCGCCACGCTCTGTGGCGGAGGGGCGACGATCATTGTGTTTTTCGTGGCGCTCAGCTTCCTCACACGCTACGAACTCTTCACGACCTGGGAGCCGATTGCCCAGGTTGTGGTGTGGACCTTCACGCTCTTCTTTCTGCCAATGTTCATGCTCGGGCTGGTGTCGCCGCAGGTCATCCGGCTTGCCGTGCCGGACGTCTCGCATGTCGGCCGCGTGGCGGGTCGCGTGTATGCCTGGAGTACGGTCGGTGCCATTGTCGGCACCTTCGTGACGGGCTATTTCCTCCTCTCGGCGATTGGGATGAACGGCACCATCCTGGTCGTGGGTTTGTTGTTGATTGGAACCAGTTTACTAGTCGCGAAAGTGTGGGAACACAATCTGCTTCTGTACCTGTTCAGCATTGCGCTGGGCGGTATTGTCGGTGGGTTCATCCTGCTGGGTTTCGAACGCCGCGACGGCAGCCTGGCAACGGTGGAATCGAACTACTACACGATCAAGGTCGGTGATGGCCCCCGAGGCACGCCGGACGGAGCATTGAGCCTGCACCTCGACCACCTGTTGCATTCTGTTGTGGATCCGAATAACCCGTCCTATCTCTACTACACCCACGAACACATCCAGATGGAGTTCCTGTGGCTGGCGAGAGCCGACGCTGCGGAGCCAAGGGCGCTGGTAATTGGCGGAGGAGGATACACGTTCCCACGCTGCGCGCTGGCTATGATGCCGGAAGCAACCGTGGATGTGGTGGAGATCGATCCGAAGGTGACGCGGGTGGCATACGACCACCTTGGCCTGAAGCAACACCCTCACCTTCACGTCACGCATATGGACGGCCGGCAGTTCGTTTCCGAAAGGGCCGCACCCGGCTCGTACGATCTTGTCATTCAGGATGCGGTCAATGACCTGTCCGTACCCGGTCACCTGATGACGAAAGAGTACAACGACGCGGTGAAAACCGCGCTCAAGCCCGGCGGCGTGTACCTGCTGACCATTATCGACTCCGTCGGTGAGGGAAAATTGTGGAAGGCCGCGATGGCCACTTTGGCGAAGAGTTTTCCCCACGTCGATTTGCTGACTTCGCATTATGTACCGGAGAGCGGCACACCCGACGGCGATGACTGGGACAAACAGCGGCAGGTGCTGGTGATTTATGCGTCGGACAAACCGTTTTCGCCGGAGACACTGTGGAACGCGGTTCCCGATCTGGTGCAGGTGGAGGGCACAGCGCGCGTTGCGGTGTTGCCGATCACTTCGGTCGATCTCCCCGGCAGCGGAGCGGCTTTCGTGCTTCCTCTGGCTCTGGCCAAGCATGTGGAAGCGCCGCGCCGGTCGATTGTTCACACCATCCTGGTACCGCCGGAACGGCTCAAGCACTTCACCGACCGCGAACCGGGCGTCGTCCTCACCGACCAATTCTGTCCGATCGATAACCTCATGGCGGATGTGTTTCGCAACCGCTACAAGTAGAGTGATTGACGAGCCGGAAAGAACCAAGTCCCTGCTTCCGGCTCGTCAAAGCGACTCTCACTCCAGCGCCGCACGGAGATCCTTCACGAGCTGGCACACATCCGCGAGGCCCTTTGCGCGGTCGGTTGCGGCGGCTTCCAGCTTCTTCACGACCGCGCTACCCACAATCACGCCATCCGCGATCTGCTTCAGTTCGCGCACATGTTCTGGCTTGCTGACGCCAAAACCGACACAGAGCGGCAGGTCCGTCATAGTCCGTAAGCGTGCAAGCTGATCGCGGAGTGCCGTGGGGAGCGCCTCGCGTGCCCCGGTAATGCCGACCACACTCACGACGTATACAAACCCGCTACACGCCTTCACGACCTTCTCGGCGCGTGTTGGTGATGTCGTGGGGGTGACGAGCAGGATCAATTTGAAATCGCGATCACGAGTCAGTTTCGATAGCTCTTCAGCTTCTTCGACTGGTAAATCGGGCACAACGGCTCCGCTCACGCCCGCCGCTTTCGCGATGTCGATGAACGCGGCAGGCTCTTTACGATACACCAGCGAATACGACGCCATCGCGACCAGCGGCGTCTGCCATTTTGGCCGCGCGCTGACTTCGCGCAGCATCGTGAACACATCCGCGAGCTTCAGCCCCTTCTCCAGCGCGCGTGTGTATGACGCCTGAATAACCGGGCCATCCGCAATCGGGTCGGAGAACGGAAAGCCGACTTCAAACAAATCCGCGCCTGCGTCGGAGGCCGCCGGGAGCAATTCGCGCGTGAACGCGATATCCGGGTCGCCGGCGGTGACGAATGGCATGAATGCGGCACGTTTCGCGGCACGCAGGCGTTGGAAGAGAGAGTCGATGGAGTTCATGAAGCGAATGATACACACCCAGAGCCGTCCGACACGGGTGAGTTAGCGAGGAGTATTGCCGCAATCGTGATCGGGAGGAATCGCTTCACCGCGATGCCGATCTGCCAGGAAGAAGAAATACTCAGCCTCTCGCGAGTGAATCTCGAAGTTGTCATGGGTATCGAGCATGCCCAGCAACGGGAGCGGGTCGTTAGACCCTCGTTGAATCAAAAACTGAAGTTTGAACTGCCACCCGCAGAGGCCAGGAAAGCGTACCCATCTTGAAATCAGCCAGGCATCGACGGGTACACCCGTCACGCCACGAAGCTGGGTATCCGGATCGTGATCGAGATCAATTCCCAGATCACGGGCCACTCGTTCACTGATTACGGAGAGTTGCGACCCCGTATCCCACTGGCATGGGACCGGCGGAGCGAACAGACTCTCACCCATACTCAATCGGATTTGTAGTTCAATGCGCGGAGCTGCAATCAAACCTTGCCGGGTGTTAATCCAGTGTGGCCAGACAACCTCCGCACGGAAGAAACGACGGCACATGGCGACTGACCAGGGGAAGTGCCTGGGGGAAGGCCGAATAGGAAAGTTCAATCGCTCTTTGTACGCACGTCAGTATCGGACAGCAATTGGTTGTCGTAACCGCCACGAAACACGTCCGTTTCTGTGGGAGTGTCGCAATAGGTGACACGTACGAGGGTCAATTCGGCTTCAGATAAGTGTGCCAGGGCAGCATGAACGATCTTCAGACTTCGGTCATGCGCAATGATCTCACGACGGAGAATAGGTGCTTCCCACTCATCTTTGTAAGCCACGTATTCGCCGGGGTACTTCTTGCGAATCGCTGCGTCCTCATTCCGCCGTGCTATCTGGAGAGTTGGAGGTGCTGCCGCGCTCTGCATGTCTGCATTCACTTCTCCCCACAGTAGACATGTTTCGTCTTCTGTCTTGCCGCTTTTGGCGAGCCAATCGGGTAGCGCCGTCGGCTTGATCGCGTGTTCGTCGTGGAAGCGGAAAAGGAAGTCACAGATTTTGATTCGATCGTCCGGTTTGAGTTCCTGGCGGGTGAGTGGCGGAACCTCTTTGCCGTTAACGAAAGTCTTGTTGCGGCTCCTCAGATCTTCAATGAAGTATTGATTCCCGGCACGCACGATTTGCGCGTGTTTGCGGTTGACCGCATGATGCGGAATAACAATCTGGCAATCGTTCTCATCACGACCGATCACCATCTGATCCGCGCTCAGCGGGATTTGCGTGCTCGGCCCAGCCCCATTCGAGGGGGATTTCAGCAAAACGAGCGAGGGCATACCGGTGTCCAAAGGAAACGGAATCCACGCAAACCTGCTGGAAAAAAGGCGGTCCTCCAACACAGATGGTACAGATCAACGCTGTTTTCCGCAAGGAATCAAAAGCCCGGCAAACTCCCTGGTCTCGGTCGATTTTTCCTGCACGCGCTCCGCAAATTCCGGACAGTATGAAAGCATGAACCGGGTTCTTCGTATTCTGTGCGAACAAGGCGCGGATGCCGCCACTCTCACCGATCGGCACCTGCTCGACCGCTTCCTGACTGCACGCGACGAGTCCGCGTTTGCGGAACTCGTCCGCCGGTATGGGCCGCTGGTGTGGGGCGCATGCCGCCGACAGCTTATTTGCCTGCAAGACGCGGAAGATGCTTTCCAGGCCACGTTCTTCGTTCTTCTTCGCCGGGCAAGCCGGCTGAACGGCGATGCGCCGATTGGGCCGTGGCTCTACAAGGTCGCGACGATGACAGCCCGCAACATCCTCCGCGGGAACCGCCGCCGGACTGCGATTTCCGGTCCTCTGGAACACGACGTACCTGCGTCGGAGCCGAACGCGACCGCAGCGCGGCTGGATCTCGACGCCGCGTTGCTCGCACTCCCCGAGCGTGATCGCGTAGCCGTGGTGCTGTGTCACTTGCAGGGACTTTCGCGGCGCGAGGCAGCGGCGAAGCTCGGCTGCCCAGAGGGAACGCTCTCGGCGCGACTCAGCCGTGCTCTTTCGCGTCTCCAGGCACGGCTGGGCAACGGAGCCGCTGGGGCGCTGATTGGCGGAGCGATTGCGCTGCCAGCCGGATTGGCCTCTGCAACTGTTCGTTCCGCAACCATTTATTCAACGTCAACCCTGACCGCCGCTGGCGTATCTCCGACTGTGGTCGGGTTAACCGATGGAGTGCTTCGTATGTTCCTAATGAAGAAAATCATGACTGCCGCGGTAGCCTTGCTCGTTTTGGGTGCCGGCGTTCTGGCTCTGGGTACAGTGAGCCGATCCGAGAACGTTGCGCTGGCCACAGAGCCGCCCAAACCGAATCCACCCGCCGCGCCCGAAGAACCAGACGTTCTGAAGCGACTTGACAAGCAGTTGAACGATCTGGAGCGACAGAAACGCGAACTGGAGGCGACGGTTGATGACCTGAAAAAAACGAGAAAGAAGCTTCTCGAGGCGCGAAAGGACAAGCTTGCCGCGGCTGAACTGGGGACAGACCTTGCCATCCACGTCACGGAGGGTGGTCGTGGAATGGGATGGAACAAACCACCGTACACAGTCCGCGAGGTGGTCAACGGGAAGATCTGCGAGATGCAGTGTTACGACCTGAGCAGCCTCGAAACCTACCTGATACGTGCGATGAGCGATCCGAAAGGGCCGAAGAAGCTGCGTATTTACGCGGATGGGGACTGGTCGCACGACCAGATCCACAAGCTTCTCGCGATTTGCGCGAAGGCAGGGTTCAAGAAGGCGTTGTTCATCTTGCCGGAAGCGCCGCTCATTGCGAGCGATTTCGATCCGGAAACACGTCAGCCAAAGAAAGTCGAGCGCGGGGCGAAAGAGACGGAGATCGATCTGACGAAATATGCCGAACCAGTAACCCCCTGAACGCGGTCACAGATACTTGATGCACACCACACCGGTCACCACCAGCGCCGCGCCTAACAGGCGGCCGGGGGTGACCGATTGTTCTTGTAGCCCCATGAGTGCGAAGTGATCGAGTAACAGCGAGCAGATCAACTGCCCACCCACCACGAGCGCAATGAAAAGAGCCGCGCCGAGGCGTGCTGTGAGCATCGCACCGGCCAGCACAATGAGCGCGCCGAGCGGCCCGCCGATCCAGTTCCACCACGGAGTCGCACGCATCGATTCCACACTCGGCACGGCCGGCCGGACAATCAGCATCGCTGTCGTTGCGATGAGGATGGTTCCACAGATTGAAAAGTACGCTGCGAAGAGCGGATTATCGCCGAGGCTCTTGCGAAAATGACCGTTGGCGGAGGCCTGAAGCGCGATGCACGCCCCGGCACCCATTGCCAGAAGCGCGAAAACGATGGTGTGCATGGAGAGAGTTGTAGGAACGGTGTGATTGTGTAGCGAGTCTGGTCAGTTTATGATGTGCGGGCTAATTCCCGAAGGGGCTCGCCTATGGCCGTGCTTGGTCCGCATTTGCGGTGCGCGTTTCTTTGCGCCCGCATTCAACCCGACGCCGATGGGTTGCCATTCGCGCTCGAACGGCCCATTCACACGCTGCGTTTTCCACCCGGAAAATCGAAAGACTACCGCCCCAACGAGCTCAGCCTCTACACGCAACTGGAGAACGCGACCGGCTCATTTCATTTTTGGATCGAGCTGCGGAACGAAAAGAACGAGCTTGTGAATCCCAACGCACCGTTGGAATGGGTGACATTCCCGGCAACCGATAACCCCGCGATACCGTTTGAACGCGAGTTCAAGGTGGATATCACCTTCCCCGCGCCTGGTGTATACTTCATTCATCTGATGTGTGGCGGTCGATCATTACACAATCCCAGTTCACCCGACGATCAACCGTTCCCGCCGCTCCGCATCACACTGCTTGCTCCGATGTCCGAAGCGAATGAGGATTCCCGGTGACAGCCGCAGGTAACGAACATGAGCTGATCCGCGTGCAAGGCCCGGCGCTGCCGGTGGTCACGCTGCGGTCTGAAGCGAACCCCACCGCACCCGCAAGCGAGCTGATCCGCGTGCAAGGTCCAGCGTTGCCGTCGGTCACATTGCGAAGCGACCCGCCGCCGGTGGTCACGGTGCTTGAATTGCCACTGACGAGCGGTGAGAAGGGTGAGCAGACATTCGCGGTATTGAACTCCATCATTCAGAAAGTGAACGAGATCGAGGCTCTCTTCGGTCGGGCAGGCGTGTGGGTCGATGGCACACGTTCCGGCGTGTGCGAGGAGAAAATCGAAATCGCTCTCGCGCCGAACGACCCCACAGACGCCATCGAGACATGCAAGCGGCTGGCCGATTACCTCTTCGCGGCGGTGCGGAATACCTCCGGAGTGACCGTAAAAGTATTCACGAAAGACCAGCCTGATACGCCCGTCTACAAACTCGCAATCTGAATCGCCCATCACCCCTCGCCGTTTCCTTCGGCACCGTCCAGATGCAAGTGCGGGCTGACGCCCTTCCCGCCGCGTAGTTCGATCACGCGATCCGCCCGGCCTTGCGTGAGAAGCGCGGTGAGGTCGACACCCATTTCCTTGAGCGCCGCGAGATGATGTCGCTGCCGCTCATCCGCCTGTCGGCGGATTTCCTGCTCGCTCTCGGCGTCGCGTCGGCGTTGTTCGCGTGCGGCTGATCGGTCGGCTTCCTTCTGCTGGCGTTCGGCTTCCTGCCGCTTGCGTGCCAAGCCGATTTCGGTGTCGACTTCAATCGCCTGCTCGGTGCGCCGACGAGCCGCACGGTTCATCTGCGAGTTCAACTTGAAGTCTTCCAGACTCTGCGACTGCTCTTCTGTCGCGCGCTCAAGCTGCAACTTGGTGCGAGCTTCAATGGCCTGATCGTGCATCGCCTGCAGCCGATCCGGGGCACCATAGCCGCGATACACCACCTTGTTCACCCGATAGCCGTTCTGGGTGGCACGCGCGGTGAGCTGGCGGTACGTTTCCAGCTCGTTGAGCTTGCCGGTTTCCTTCTTGAACTCCTCGAAGGTGCGGTGGCCGATGAAGTCCACCACATCGGACGTCGCGGCGTTCACAAAGTCGCCGATGGGGTCGTGCGTGGCTTCCAGCATCCGGTCGATGTCGAGCAGTTCGAAGAACATCATGAGCTTGATGGTGAGCACGGCGTCGTCGGCGGTGCGGACGTCGGTCACGTCGTGATACATCTGGTCCGGCATGAGCCAGAGCTTCTGGAACACAAGTCCCTTCGCGACTTTTTTCACTCCCTGTGAACCGCCTTCAGAGCCGTGCCACGAGAAGGTATGCAGCCATTCGCCCGGCGCGGGGACAAACAACGTGGGGCCATACACCAGCCGCCGCGTAATCGGCTGATTCTCCGCCGCGCGGGAATACACAACGACAGCTTCCTTCGCCGCGAGTTGCAATGCTTCCTGCCGGTTGATGCCTTCGTGGATCCGCGGATCGAACCACACGTCCGTCGGTCCGGCGATGTGCTCTTGCCGGCCATCGCGGAACCGCACGACGAGGAAGTCGCCAGGATGCGCCACAAAGTGTCGCATTCGCTCGAATCGCTTGCCCCACTTCCAGACGCGAGCTGGCCCGACAATCACTTCCATTCGGCCGCTTTTGCGGATCATCAATACGCGCTGACCTTCTTCAACCGTATAGCGGAACATGCCGTTTCTCCCGAAGTTCGGTGACCGTTCCTCGCCCGGAAGTGGTGGGCCGAGTGCATCCGACGGCGCCTCCGACACACTCAGTTCAAATTCAGTGTCCTCGTCTTCATCCTTCGGCGCACTCCTGTATCTGTGATCGCCCACCCGTTCGCCAGCAGCTTTGGGCGATCCCCCCAGAAGTCTGCGGGCTCGTTTCAGTTTCGTCGGCGGTGGTGACGCCGCGGGGCGGGTGGCGTACGCACTGCTTTCCGTCTGCGTATACTCGATTGTGGTATCGGTGAACTCCACCAGCATCGAATCGACAGATTCGGTTTCGATTTGCCCATAATGCTGGTTGATAGCCTCCTGGATTTTCGCGCGCGGTAATTCGACGAATCGAATGTCTTTGTTCAGAATGAACGAGAGCTTGTCTCGGAGGAGGATGTTCGACTTGTCGGTGGTCGCGACGAACAACAGGCGGCCCACGAGCTGAAGCGGCAGGACATTATTCTCGCGAGCCACCGATGCCGGGATGAGTTCCAGCACATCGCGTGGCGGATTCAACGCCGGGTCAATGGCTGGCGGAGATTCCGCCGGCGGTGGCGGCTTTTGGACCGCCTCTTCCTCAGCGAGATGCTGTGCCCCGCGCCGCTGAATGAGTTTGGGAATCATGGGAGTCCTCGGCGAACCCCGCCCGCAAGAGCGGTGGGTGCCGTCGCTGCGTCGTGACCCACCGCCTTGCATAAATGAGAATGCGGCCTGCCGTATTCTCATTTACTCAACAGCCGGGGTTCGCCTCACTTCGCCGTCAGGCGAGCTACTTCCGCGCAGTCCTTGTCGCCGCGGCCGGAGAAGCACACCACCACCACCTCATCCTTCGACCGCTTGACCGCGATCTTCATCGCTTCCACCACGGCATGCGCTGTTTCCAGCGCGGGCAAGATTCCTTCGAGCCGGCCGCAGAGATGGAACGCGTCGAGGGCTTCCTTATCCGTGACACTGCAATAGCGAACGCGGTTCGCGTCGTGCCAGTAGCTGTGTTCCGGTCCAACGCCTGGGTAATCGAGGCCAGCCGAAACGCTATGCACCGGAGCTGTCTGGCCGTCGTCGTCCTGAAGGACGTAACTGAAACTGCCGTGCAGAACGCCCGGCTTGCCGTTATTCAGAGTTGCCGCGTGGTCGCCATACATCTTACCACGCCCGCCGGCCTCTACGCCAACGAGTTCCACCTTCGCGTCGTCCACAAACGGGTAGAAAATCCCGGCGGCGTTGCTTCCACCCCCAACACATGCCACCACCACTTCCGGAAGCTTGCCAAGCTGATTCAGGCATTGCTCTTTTGTTTCAATGCCGATGCAACTTTGAAAATCGCGAACCATCATCGGGAACGGATGTGGGCCGACAACGCTGCCGATGATGTAGTGTGTGTGCTCTACGCTACTCATCCACTCGCGCATCGCTTCATTGGTGGCGTCTTTGAGGGTGCGGCTGCCGCTCTCGACCGGAAACACCTCGGTCCCCATTGCCCGCATGCGGAAGACATTCAATTCCTGACGTCGAACGTCCTCGCTGCCCATATACACGCGACACGTTAGGCCGAAGAGTGCCGCGGCCGTCGCCGTCGCGACGCCGTGCATCCCCGCGCCGGTTTCGGCGATCACGCGAGTCTTGCCCATGCGTTTGGTGATGAGGGCCTGACCGAGGGCATTGTTGATCTTGTGCGCACCGGTATGGTTCAGGTCTTCACGCTTGAGGAAAATGCGTGCGCCGCCAGCTTGCTTCGTGAGCCGCTCCGCGAAGTACAATCGCGAGGGCCGACCCACATAGTCGGTCAGTAACCGGCGAAACTCGGCGTTGAAGGCGGGATCGGCCTTGGCTTCGCGATACGCCGAGTCGAGTTGTTCGAGCGCGAACATCAGCGTTTCCGGCACAAATCGGCCGCCATACGCCCCGAACCGGCCACGAGTATCGGGAACAGCGGAAACGGGAGATGTGGCACAAGTCACGGATCGTGTGGCGGTTGTCATTGCAAACCTCATTGTCGGGCGTGGAGACTATTCCTTTATCTGAAGGAACCACGCTGCCTTTTCAAGAACCAGCGCAAACACCACAGAAAAGTCATGGCACTCGACCACGCCCTGCATCTGGCTGTCGAACGTATCCCCTGGGGTACACTCGAACATGCCTATGGCCCAGCCAATGACACACCCGAAGCCCTGGCCGTCCTCGCATCGGAGAGTGAAGAGGAGCCCGGGCGTAGCGACGTGAGGTTCTGGAGCGCCGCCACTTCCTTTAAGTCGGCGTCGGTACCGGGCGTTTTGCTCGTGTCAAGCGTGGTCAGTTTCGGCAGCCCGGCCAGTTCCGACAATCCGGCGCCGGTCACGCTTATGCCGTAGAGGTTGAGTTCGGTCAGGTTCTGGAACACCAGTTCCTTCAGCCCGCTGTCGGTCACCTTCGTGATGCCGAGGTCGAGCACGGTGAGGTTCTGGAGCGAAGCCAATGTGCGCAGGCCGGCGTTTCAAGTCGGCGTCGGTGGTCAGCATGAACCGCAGTTCCACGCGGACGACGGCCTTGCCGGGCCGCTCGTTATCGCGGAAGACCCGCGCCCCCAGCTTGCGTGCGGCATCAACCGCCGCGGTCCTCGGCGGCGTCGGCCCGCCCCGGCGCTGGCAACGCCGCTACCGCGCTCGGGACGTTTCCAGAATGGTTCGAAACAGCGCCCCGGCATTGAGGTCATCTATCTAACCGACGACCCGCAGGTCACACTTTACGAAACGCGCGCGATCATCGGTTCGCCGCTACCGAGCAAAGCCCACGTCACTCACTTGCACTGATACCAGCGGAACACAGCATCAGCTTCCCCCTGTAACACGTAAGAGGCGGAAGCGATAATATACTTCAGCGGAATCCGCACGTGGAACCCTTCGATTTCCCGCTCTAATCCTGAAACCCTACTCGACTTCCGCAACTGCCCAGCGGGCCAGCTTATCGGGGTTCAAGGTCATATAAACGGCGTGGACTCCCTCGCTGATACACAACGCCACGACCTGTATCACTCGGCCACCGTATGTGAATACCACCCCCGGTTCGCCATTCACCGTGGTGAAGTGCATTGCGCAGTCCCGTCGGCGCTTGTGGAATACGCCTGCCAGGAATCGCGCTGCTCGCTCCCGCCCGCGAATAACCACACGAGCGGCCGCTACCTTTCCTCCCCCGTCCGAGTGAACCTCCACATCTGCCGCAAACAGGGTCTCGATCTGTTTAACATCGCCCGCCCGGCACGCGGTCACGAACCGCTCCGCCAATGCGGCGGCCTCGCCCGGTGCTGTGGCGAATCGGGATTCGTCTCGCCCCAGTCGCTGCTTCGCCCGGCTGACGATCTGCCGGACATGCACTTCAGACTTGCCGACGATTTCGGCAATCTCCGCGTACTCGTAATCGAAAACCGTGCGAAGCAGAAAGGCCGCCCGTTCGTCTGGGGAGAGCCGTTCCAGCATGAGGAGGAACGCCTGCGTCAGCGATTCCGCCAGAGTGGTGTCATGTTGGCGACTCTTTGTATCCACGGGTTCGGGCACCCACGGCCCGACATATCCGCGCCGTCGATCCGCGCGCAGGCGATCAATGCACAGTCGCGTGGTGACGCGAATCAGGAAACCTTCCGGGGAAGTCACTTCTCCGGAAGTCTGAAAGCGCACGAACGCATCCTGGACGATGTCTTCCGCATCCGTCACGCTGCCGAGCATCCGGTACGCCATGGACATCATTCGCGGTCGCAAGCCGAGGAGAGTGGCCGGATCGACAGTCATCTGGGCCTTACCCTTGGAACCATTCGAGGGGACGGGGAGCGAAACCGAACGTCTTCTTCGCTTTGGCGTTGGATGCGCCGCGGAGCTTCGTGCCGTAGTAGACGGCGTCTTCGCCCGCCGCTTCGCGGGCTTGTTGTTCGGTGATCCGCGGAGGTTCCGGAGCACCCACACTTCGCGCGAACGCCGGCAGCCAGCGACTGACCGGGGAGGGGTCGTCATCGACGATATGATACACGCCCGGTGGGATCGTCAGAGCCGCAGCCGTCGCAAGTGCTGCGTCTTCAATGTGAATCCACGACCAGACTCCCTCCCCAGCGCCAATAATGGAAACCTCACGCCGCCGGACCTGATCCGCTGCCGCACCCTCGGGAGAATACCAGGTGCCGGGCCCGTAGAAGAATCCGTACCGCAGGGCGACTCCTTCGATGTCTGGGGCATTCAGGGTGCGCGATTCGAGTTCGGTGTAGGTCCGCGCGCTCGCAGCAACGCCGGGGCTGGCGTCGATGGCCATCCCCTCCAATTCGTCGGCCAGCCCGCTGCCTTGCCGGATGAAGAATCCGCTGGCCTGCTGGATGTATCGCCGTACTCCGCAGGCGCGGGCCGCGCGGTGAAGATTGCCACCACCTTCTAGCCGAAGTTTACGGTCGCCGGGAAGGGCAGCGGCAAGCTCCGACGGATGCTGCGGAAGGGACGTTAGCTCATCAATGACGACCTCGGCCCGGGATTCGCGTAAAGCCCGTTCCACAGCGGGAGCGTCGAACGCACTGATCCGGGCGACGGCCGCCCCGAGCGCGGTGAGGGCCTTCGCACCCGCGTCGGACCGCGTCATGCCTGTCACGGTGTGCCCCCGGCGAACCAGCTCGGCGATGAGCGGCCGGCCAATTGCTCCACTGGCCCCCGCAACGAAAACGTTCATCTCGAACTCCTCTGGTTGTGTCTGGGCCAAGCAGGGCGATCACTTCTTCGGCTCCGGAACGACCAATTGCTTGACGTCGCGGGGATGCAGCACCACGGCGAGCACGCGCGTTTTGCCCTTCGCGGCCGGGTTTTTCGACACTCGGTGCAGACATCCGGTCGGTTCGTAGAACGTCTCGCCGGTCTTGAGCACTTTCGCTGGCCGGTCGTCGATGCCGAGTTCGTACTCGCCCTCCAGAACGTACCCGAATACCGGACCGGGGTGACGGTGCGGCGTTCCGGCTTGGCCGGGGTCCAGCGTCACTTCAACGAACGTGACCTTGGCTTCTTTGCCGTCCAACTTCTCGACAATCTCCCGCACGGCGAGAGGTTTTACGTTATCCTTCGCGTCGTGGCGGGCTGCAGTCATCCCACCAGCGCCCAACCCAACCCCGGCTGCGAGCGTCAAAAGAGTGCGGATCATGATTTTTCTCCTCGGGGAAAAGGGTGACCGGCGACCGTTCGGCAACAAGGACGACGGAGCGAGCAGATTTGTGACAGGCCGAAAGAGAAATGGCGAACGGCGTGGCGTAAGCCGCCGAGGTGTGCAGTCTCGGCGGGCTTATGCCACGCCGTTCATGAACTGGATCACGGGAGCGTGAACACTTGCCCGTCGTTTCGGCGTGCAAGGCACTCAAGGATAAGCGGGTTGGTCGAAACCGGGAGGTCCAGCCCGCCTGGAGCCGTCCACCCACCACCACTCCTCCACGAGCCACGGACGGAGTGCTCCCATTCCAGCCATCAAGGATTCCACCGTAACCGACTCGGTCGCCGCCACAGCCGGCGTAATCACCCACCGCGCCAGGCTTGTTGGAATCCAGCGAACCAACCGCAGTCAGACTCGGCGGGCTGCGACGCGATGGACAGTACTCAATTCACGGGGTGCTGCCGATGGCGGACTCAAGCAACGTGTTCAGTTTCGATAGGTTCGGTATGAGTAATGTGGAGATTGTCTAGCAACATCACCCTCTCACCGTCACGCGATTCACCGGGAATGCCGAGTGCTGTTGTCCGGAGAGTGACAAGCATCCATTCCGGACCGGCAACGTCATAGGTCTGTCCACCAGACATGAAGATGCGGAAAGGCTGAAAGGGTTGCCGTCGAAGTAGTTCGCGGAGTTGTTCGGGCGCCATGCCATACCTCTGCTTGTTTCAATTCGGGCACGGGTGAAAACCCATGGAAATTATAAGGCCAAGAGATCCCTCAATCTCTCGACTTTCGCTTCAATTCGGCCACGCGCTTTGCATAATCGACCGGAGGAAGACCAAACGGGGCAATTGCGAAGGTGTAACATAATCGCGTCTCATCGCTGGAACGCCAACGGAATCACGAAGCTCTGGCTCGCCAAGAGCCGCGGATTCTGCGAACTTCCCAAGCCAGATTTCCGTTGACATCGATTCAAATATCACCGATCTTTTAATGAACGGCAGGTTATCTGCCGTCCCGCCTGTACTCTGCTCGCTCCTCATCCCACACTCACACCCACGAAGGGTGCCCGCCAATGCTCGATCTTCATACCGGCATCGCGTCCGATTGTTCTGGCGTTTCGCGGCGCACGTTCATCCGCCTCGGCGGTCTCGCCGCGTTTGGCCTCGGGCTTCCGCAATTCCTCCAGGCACGCAGTCAGGCTCCGCTCGCCAAAGCGAAGGCCAAGCGCTGCATTCTGATGTGGATGCAAGGCGGACCGAGCCACATTGATACGTTCGACCCCAAGCCCGATGCGCCGGCCGAGATTCGCGGCGAGTTCGGCACGGTCCCCACGGCTCTGCCTGGCGTCCGATTCGCGGACGTCGCGCCAATGCTGGCCAAGCAAGCCAACCAGCTCGCGATCATTCGTGGCCACGATCCGAAGAACGGCTCGCACGGCGTCGCCGATCACCTGATGATGACTGGGCACAAGTTCAACGCCTCGCTACCGTTCCCCTGCTTCGGTTCGGTTATCGCGAAGGAACGCGGCTATGTGAACGGCATGTTGCCGTTCGTTCAGCTCGGCCGCGCCATCGATCGCCGATTCAATGGCGGCATTGCGGGCTTCATCGGCGATCAGTTCAACCCGTTTGAAGTGCCGGACGATCCCTCCTCGCCCGCGTTCAAGGTCCGCGACCTCGCGGTCCCAACCAATGCCGAGCGGCAACGGCTCGAACGCCGTTACACCATGCTCGCCGACCTGGAAAACTACCAGAAGACGGTGGAGACTCCGGGCGTGGTGAAGGCCCGCGACGAGTTCTACGAAAAGGCCCACGACATCATCACCGGCCCAACCGCCAAGACAGCATTCGACCTGTCGCGGGAAACCGACAAGACCCGCGAACGATACGGTAAGAACTCGCTCGGGCAGGGCTGCTTGCTGGCTCGGCGGTTGATCGAGGCGGATGTGCAGTTCGTCACCGTCACCGATGGCGGATGGGACACGCACACCAACAACTTCAAGAGCCTCAAGGACCGGCTCATGCCGCGCGTGGATCGCGGGCTGTCAGCTTTGATTGAAGATCTGGGGGCGCGAGGACTTCTGGATGAAACGCTGGTCGTGTGGTTCGGCGACTTCGGCCGTACGCCAAAAGTGAACCCGACCGCGGGGCGCGACCACTGGAGCACGGCCGGCGTGGCGCTCATGGCTGGCGGTGGGTTGAAGGTCGGACAGGTGATCGGCAAGACCAACGCGCTGGCGGAAGTCGTGACCGATAACCCCGTCACACCGCAAGACCTCGCCGCGACTATCTACACCACACTCGGCGTGAATCTGCATACGTGGTACAAGGCACAGGATGGCCGGCCCATCGAACTGTGCCCCGAAGGCAAGCCGGTGAAGGAACTTATTTGATTGCAGAATGCGGAATTCGGAATGCGGAATGAAGACAGAAAACAGAAGCCCGCCGGTTGAGCCGACGGGCTTCTGTCGTTGTTGGCCGCAGAGGTTTACTTCTCGACCTGTGGGTGTGGAAGGCTCACGGCAACGCCAGTTGTCGGCACCGATGCCGACATCCGGAACCGTGATGTGGAAGGTTGCCCCAGACCGGATGTCGGCATCGGTGCCGACAACTGAAAGCGGTGCTGGAACAGCCTTCCTCACGCGGGTTCCTCAGGCAAACGCTCGGACGACGCAACATCGCCCTTGTGCAGAGCACTTTGAGCTAAACATTTCCCGCAGCCAACGCACCTGTTGTACCCAGTGATGTCCAATCCGTGAACGAAAAAGGCCCGCGAGCATTGCTCGCGGGCCGGGGATTTCATTCCGCATTCCGAAATCCGCATTCCCGATCACGGCCCCTGTCCCGGCAACCGACCCTCGGTCTGGAAGATTTCTTCCTCCGAGTTGATGATGATGCGCGGAGTCACCATGATCATGATGTGCTGCGATTGGCGACCGACACCAACGTTCTTGAAGAGACGGTTCAGGTACGGGATCTTGCTCAGGAATGGCGGGCCAAACTCATTTCGACTTTCCGCCAGTGTCTTGAACCCACCCAGCAGTACCGTACCACCGTCCGGACACACGACCGTCGTCTGAACGCTCAGCGACGTGAACGCCGGCTGTTGCAGGAACTGCGTGAACGGAATCGGCTGACCCTGGCTACCACCCTCGAAGACCGGCGTGATGAATGTGGTGACCGGGAACAGCGGCACCGACGCACCCGATTGCACCGACATGTTAACCGGCAGGTTCATACGGACGAAGCGACGGTCGGCCGACACCACGGCCTGCACGGTGATCGACAAGGCACCACCCTGGGCGAAGTTCCCTGGCCCCGGCAGCGGCGTGTTCTGCGGGATGAACACGATCTGGCCGTTCACCGAGAACACCTGCACGCTGGTCACAAAGAACTGAATGTCAGAGACAGTCAGCGTCGCGGTCTGGCCGTTGAACAGGGTGATCTTCGGCGCGTTCATGATGTTCGACCGCTGATCGCCCTGCGCCAGTTCCATGAACGTGTAGACCTGGATATCGTTCAAGAACGCGAGACCGAGCGAGATACCACCGTTGTTGCCCGGCGAGTTCGGATAATTCCCGAACCCTGGAATCGCACGCTGGAAGCTGGTCGCCTTGATCGGCACGTTCAAGTCTGGCGTGAACGTACCGGCTGGCGTCAGCCCAACCGTGATACCCTTGTAACCGTTCATGTCGTTGAGATACGGCTGCGGTCGGAAGGATTGCGTGGTCAACGCTGGTTCGAAACTCGTGTTCTTGGTTTCGATGTTGACCGAGAAGTCCACACCCATACGTTCGAAGAACGATTCGGCCAGCGACACGATGCGAACCTCAACCGCCACCGCCAGGTCTTGCAGTCGGCGGAGAGCTTCCAGCAGGTCTTGCACTTCTGTAATCACGTCGGCGGTCTGGTTCACCACAAGTGCACTGCCGATATCGAAGAATTCGATCTTACCGGCTCCACCATGACCGTCCCACGAGTACGGACGCACCATGCTGGTGATCAGCTTGATGAGTTGCTCGTGCTTGCTGTTGTTGGCGTCGGTGACGTTCGACGAGCTGGCCAACGGGCTGGTCTGGGTCTGGAGTGTGCCGCCCTGTCCAGAGAACGATGGCGTCTGGATGCCCGGCGAGGTCGCCATGACGCCTGGCAGTGGAGTGCTTGCGGGCTGCCCGCCGCTCAAGCCGTTTCTCGGCGCAAAGGGCGTCGCGCCGTTGCCGCCCATGACGAAGCTGCCGCTGTTGGACGCGTTCCGGTTGATCATCTTGTCGAAGTTCACATAATCTGGCAGTGCGAAGTTCGGCACCGGGGTCACGAGATCGGCCACCGAGAAGACTTTGGTGACCATCCGCCCCTTGGCCTTCTTCGTCGTCGTGATCTTCACCATGTCGTGCTCGATGACATAGCTCAGCCCGGCCTGCTCCAGCACGAAGGAGAGAATGTTCTTCGCCGCCACCGACGTTCCTGGTCGGACGGTGATGAGTTGCACCTGGCTGATGCCTTCCGTCCGCAAAGCGGTTTCGTCGATGACCAGCGGCAGATTGGTCAGCGTCCGCAGGTTCTCGATCACCTGATCCAGCGGGGTCTGGTTGAAGTCCACCGGGATCGGCTTGTCCAGCTTCAGTTCGATCTCGTACTCGGACGGCGTCCGCGTCTTCAAATAAGAACCATCGAGCGACCCACGCAACCGCGCACGTTCCAGCGCTTTGATCTTGATCGCCACGGGATCGTCGGTGGTGACCAGCGGCCCCATCTCTTCCGCGTTGTTCAATCCATCGAGCAAGAACTGTTCGCGGTCTTTCTTCTGTTGCTCCGCATACTTCACGCGCTTCTGTAGTTTCGCCATTTCCACAAGCGCGAACACCGCCGGATCGTCGGGGTTGAGTTGCTTCGCCTGAAGCGCAACACGCTCGGCCCGATCGAAGTCGCCCTTCTTGACCAGATCGTGATACTGGCGAACGAGCTGAGCCACTTCGCGCTTCCGCTCCTCCTCCACCATTCCACGCTGGGTAATGATGTCCTTGGCTTCGCGCCGGTCCTTGTTCTGTTGGGCGATGGCGTCGGTTTGTCCCTTCATCATGCGGAAGGTGTCGAGCTTTCCCTCAACCGGGCGAAGCAAGCGACCGATGCTCCCCTGATCGAGACCCGACGCACGAACGACGTTCATGTAATCGATCAGCATCTGCATGGCGACATCGGTCTCGCCACGGCCGAAGGCAGCCTGAGCGTCCGCCTGAACCTTCAGCCCCTGACTGCGGAGCTTCTGGAAATTGAGCGATCGAAGCGCATCCGCCTGCGCAGTCGGGTTCTCCGGGTTAACGCGTGCAGTGCCTGGCGGGTTGATCGCGCTGGGAAGCGGACCGCCCATCGGCTGCGGAGCCATATCGGACTTCTGAACGCCGCCAGCGGCGACGACATTGTTCTCCGTGCCCGCCTTGGCGATCTCGGCCTTGCAGGCGACGAGCATCTGATCGCGGGTGTGCTTGGCCGCATCCGTGAGGAGGTTGGCATCAATCAGAACGAGCACGCCGAGTGCCCGCTGATAGTCTTTTTGCTCGAACGCGGTTTTGGCGTTCGCCACCGAGGCTTCCGCGACACGTTTCTGCTGCGCTAATTTCTCAGCATCAATGCTATTGAGCAGTTGGGCCGCTTCCTTCTGCATGCCCTGGTTGTGTGCCTGGATTGCCAGACGTTCGGCGGTTTTGAATTCACCCTTCTTGAACTCGTAGTAAGCCTGGTCGAGCAATTGCCGCCCGGTGATCGTCCCCCCCGGTGTGCCCGGCGTACTGGGTTTGTTGTTGTAAACCGTTTGCGTACCCGGAGGAACAACCGGCGGAGTGCTGCCGGGTGGCCCGGCGGGAATGAGATACTCCGGCCCGCCCGCCGCGACGATGCCGCTGGGTGACGCCTTGCCGAACTGACCGCTGGACGCCACATACAGCGCTTGCTTCGCTTCCTCCACCGGCTTGGGGAATAACCCGAGTGCGGTGGCAATGACGCTGGCTTGCGCAAGAGCGGCATCGGCGTGTACGTAGTCCTTCCGGGCGCTGAATGTTCGCGAGTCGCGGATGAGCCGATCCATCGCCCCCGCCCCCCGAGCATTCAAATCCTGGAGGGCGATGCTGGGATTGAACTCATTCGGCGCGAAGTTGGCGCGGAGCTTGTCGGCTTCCAGGTATTTGACCTTCGCCGCGGCGAAGTTGCCCTGCTCGGCCAGGAGCCGGCCTTCGGAGAGCAGCTTGACCGCGCTTGCCTTCTTGGGATCGGCAGCGACGTTCTGCGCCCCGACGTTCTGCACGCCGCTTGGCGGCATGGTCGCCGGTCGGTTGGGCGGCAGTGTGGACGTGGCTGTGCGGTTCCCGGCGGTCATCGTCCCCGGGGTGCGATTTGCGGCGGCTGTCTGCGCCGGGTTCATTTTGGGCGGGGCGACGTTCAGTTTCGCACGTGCGGCTTGCAATTCCTTGAGCAACTTGTCGGCGCGGTCGTTCCAGTCCCAAGCGGAGTACGGGCCGTGTAGTTGGTCCGCCTTGCGGGCCATCGCGATCGCGTTGTCGAGGTTGTAGGCGCGTTCCGCATCGTTGGCGGTGTGCTGCGCGGCCAGCGTCTTGGCCTGCTTCACCAGCTGCACAGCTTGCGCCTTGTTGGCCTTGAGCATCGCAACCTGGATGTCGCGACGTAGTGCGGCGGGTGTATCGTCGAATAACCCCCACTTATTGCTGGGGTTGTTCGACTCGGCCGCCTGGGCCAAGTCTTGTGCGTCGGCGAATCGGCCCTCGGCCAGCGCCTTGCGGCCGTCCTTGAGGAGCTGCTTGGGGTCACCTGTGGCGGGTGCCGAGCGAGCAGATTTTTGCGCTGTCGCGTTCTGCATGGCCGGCATGGTCGTCAACGCGGACCCCGTGCCGCCGCCTCGCCCGAGCTGTGCGTGGACGACGGCAACCGACCCCCCCGCCAGCACCGGGACCAGCAGCAGGTTGGCCGCCACCCGCTTCCAGCTCCACTTCTTTGCCTGGAACACCAATGGCCTCCTTCCCCCGCGCTGGACGGACGAGCCGCGCCGGTATCCCCCGTCGCCTCACGGATCATGCCGTGAGGCGGTTGACCGGTGCGGACGCCGGAATGCCGCCCCAGCGGCTCCGGCTCCCGTCTGCCTGGGGCTTCTGCCCCGCGTAGAGAGTTTGTGAGAAAGCGGGGCGGCTATACCCCTGCGTTGGGGTGGCGTCAAGCGTTTTGGTTCAAGTTTCGCGGTTGAATCGTCGGAGAAGATGGCAGATGGGCGAAGCTTAGATACTCTCTATCCCCCAAGACCCGGAAATGTTCTATAGTCGGTTACGTGTGGTTCCGCTCCCAAGCCGGTTCACGCGCCTGCACGACCGATTCAGAACCGGCCATAATTGCCTTCCGCAGTTTCGGTAGACCGAACCGCCTGCTCCCTATGTCTTCCCCACTCGCGGCCAATATCGTGGATGCCGCGGCCCTCGCCGACGAGTTGGCCCGGTACCGCGTTGTGGATTCCGCTTGGCTTACCGAACTCCTCGCGGAATTCACCGGTAGTGGGCCAGCAGCCCTGGCGGAGTATCTGGTTCGTCGGGGAGCGTTGACGGTTTTCCAGGCTGAGCAGGCGCTCGCCGGTGAATCGCGTCGGTTAGCACTTGGCCCCTACCGCCTGACCGGGATTGCTGGCCGGGGCACATTCGGTCCGCTGTTTCGCGCGCTCCACGTATCGAAACCGGGTGAGTTTGCTCTGCGCGTTCTTCCGCTTCGCAGCTTGTGGAAAGCCCGGCAAGCCAAGCAACTGGTACGCACACTCTCAGCGGGTGTGAATCATCCCGCCATCGTTCCACTGATTGAAGTGGACTCCGCCAACGGCTTTCATTACCTCGTTTGGCCACATGTCGAAGGGACGCGGCTGGCTGATCGAGTCGCCGACGCGGGGCCACTGCCGCCCGGCGAGGTGGCGGCGATACTGGGGCATCTGGCGAACGCGCTTGTGGCGTGTCACGCCCGCAAGACGATGCACGGGGCGATCACGCCTCACTCCGTCGTGCTCATGGGGAACGGCTTCCCCCGTCTACTGGAATTGGGCGCGGGGGCACTTCTCGCACAAAACGTGGCCGACGACGAATCGTTGTTCGACTCCATGTCGTCGGCGCTGGCCTCGGGGAATGTCCTGACATTCGCCGGACCGGAACTGGCCTCGGATCCACACCATTTGACAAGCGAAGCCGATCAGTACGCCCTCGGCGCGATCGGCTACTTCGCGGTCACGGGTTTGTCACCCTACCCGCACCAGACTCTTGCCGAACTTCTCCGCGCCAAACGTGCCGAACCTCCGCCATCGGCCGCGGTCGTGAACCCTGCGGTTCCTGTCGAACTGGCAGCCGTGCTGGAACGAATGATGTCGCCGGCAGCCGCCGATCGGTTCGCCGTACTCGAAGCGGTCGAGCAGGAGTTGGCCGCGCTAGCCGCGGCGGAACCGGCACCAGCGAGCGAGCCGATTCCGATCCTGTCGTTGTCCCAGATTCAGGACGCCCGTCGGCCGAACGGTGCGATCTCCTGGAAGCAGACGGGTTCCGGTATCGTCCGCCCGACGCAGCGAGATGATTCGGATGCCTCGGTGCAGTTCGATCTGCCCGATGCACCCGAAACAATTCCCAACGCGCTCGACGAACAGCCTGCGGGGATGCCCGCAGCCCTGTATCAGTCCGGAGAACCCCCGACGCGAGGTACGACCGAAACGCCGCCAGGTTTCCCAATCCCCACTCGCCCCGACTCCCCTCCGCCAATCCTCGCTTCGCCCGTCTCGGGACATCATGCGTCTGGGGCGGAGCGAGCGTCGGAAGGGATGCACGAAGCGGAGAACCACGCCGCACCCGATCCGCGACTGACCGCGCCGGTTCCCGTCCAGTGGCATACCTCTCGGCGAGAGGAGGATCTTCCCGAACGAGCCAGCGAAGACGCTCCGCCGACCGATTCGGTCTTGTGGAAAAAGGTGAAGCGGAACCTGATGTTCTGGCAAGTTGCGACCGACGTCATTCAAGTGAGTGTGTTTGGGCCTGTAGCAATACCGGCTCAGACGGTTAAACTCCTGGTTTTCCTGCACACGCCGGATGCCACCGCCAACGTGCGAACGCTTGCGCGTGCGTTCCTGCACGACGCCGAGTTGATCGGTACGGGGTACCTGGCGCGGGAAGTGGCTCGGGGGTCAGACCTCGCCGTCCACATGTCGGTGGCCAACGCGGGAGTTGCGAAGGCACTGCACAGGTTTGCGTGGCGCGGACAGCCGCATCGTCTTGGCTTCGATCTCCACGTTCCCTGGGAAAGCCCCGAAGGCACCTCACCGGGTCTCGTCTCTGTCGGATTGGATAACGTTCGCGTCGGCAAGATCGAATTCCGACTCAACGTCCTGCCCCGTAAGGCTTAGAAGGAAGATTCCGCGAGGCCGCCAGAGGCGCGAAACTCCGCACAATCGCAATGATTGCACGCACCCACTCACTCCCCAGCACTCCCCACTTCCATTCACTAAAATCGTGTATCTTTCTTCACACGACCCGCTTCCGCTGACTGCGGCACGCTGGTAGCATCCTTTCATTCGGCCGGCCTCTCTGTTCGCCCGGCCCCAAGTCGTTTTTGTCCGCTCCGAGGCTCTACACATGCGTTCCATCCTGGCTCTCATTCTGGGAGGTGGTCGCGGCACGCGTCTGTTTCCGCTCACCAAGTCGCGGTCCAAACCCGCCGTGCCCGTGGCCGGCAAGTACCGACTCATCGATATTCCGATTTCCAATTGCATTAACAGCGAATTACATAAGATTTATGTCCTCACGCAATTCCTCAGCGTGAGTTTGCATCGGCACATCGCCAACACATACAAGTTTGACATGTTCAGCAAAGGATTTGTTGAAGTGTTGGCGGCGCAGCAAACCAACGAAAGCGCAGATTGGTATCAGGGAACTGCCGACGCGGTACGGCAAAATCTGTCGTACATCGAGCGGGAAAATCCCGACGAGGTACTGATCCTCTCCGGCGATCAGCTCTATCGAATGGACTTTCGTCATCTCATCGAAACGCACCGCGGCCATCGCGCGGATATCACCATTGCCGCAATCCCCGTGCCGGAGAAGGATACTATCGGGTTCGGCTTGCTGAGCATGGATTCGCACAGTCGCGTGACCGGATTTGTGGAGAAACCGAAGACACCGGAGGAGCGAGAACCGTTTTACACCTCGGCGGAATGGATCGAACGGCGAGGAATTCCCTGCAACGGCCGTCACTACCTTGCGAACATGGGCATCTACCTGTTCAAGACAGAAGTGCTCTACGAACTTCTCACGACCAAGCCGCTGGCCACCGACTTCGGCAAGGAAGTGTTTCCGCGAAACTACAAGACCAAGCACGTCTGTGCCCATCTCTTCGATGGCTACTGGGAAGACCTTGGCACAATTCGTAGCTACCACGAAGCGAGCCTGGCGCTTGCGAGTGCGAATCCGCCATTCGATTTCTTCGTGCCGGAGGGGATCATCTACACGCGTATGCGGAACCTGCCCCCGAGTCGGTTCAACGGAGCCATTTTGGAACAGAGCGTCGTTTCCGATGGGTGTGTCCTCGGCGCGGGGACTCGCATCGAACGCAGTCTGATTGGTGTACGAAGCCGAATTGGAGCGAACTGTACGATCCGCGATACTGTGCTGATCGGGTCGGACGATTTCGAGACCGATGCGGATCGCGCGGAAAATCGCAAGCGAAGCCGTCCCGATCTGAACATCGGCGAGGGGACAATCGTGGAGCGGGCAATTCTGGACAAGGACTGCCGCATTGGCCGCGGCGTGAAGCTCATCAACCGCGACGAGAGACAGGAAGCCGACGGCCCCAACGGTATGTTCCACATCCGCGACGGAATCATCGTCGTTCCTCGCGGCGCCATCATCCCCGATGGGACTGTGGTGTGAGGCATTAGTCGTTGGTCATTGGTCATTGGTCCTTCGATCTGGTTTCACCAATGACCAATGCAATGCCCACCTTGTCTGCCCTCTCTTGCATGGCGATAATCTCCCCGCCGCTACGTCTCACTTAACGGAGATCGCCATGTTCCGCCGGCCGTGGATCTTCCCGTCTTTGGTGCTTGTGTTCGCCAGTCTCGCCGTTCTCCCCGCTTGCAAGAAAAAACGACCCGTGGGTGACGAACCGCCACCTTCGGATTCGGGCGGCCCTTCTTCGGTACCAGGCGACCCTCCCACCCCCGTCAGTTCTGAATACTTGCTCTACGCGCATCTGAACGCGAAAGACATCCGCGACAGCGTTCTCGTCACGGAACTGAAACAGGCGATTACCAAGGTCAACGGCGTGGATCTCTGGAACAAAGTCGATAGCGAGGCTGGTCAAGAGATCGGCGTGAAACTGACCGACATCGAGTCAGTGACGGTGTGCGCCACCGAAGTGCCCCCGCGCGGTGAACCGAAAGTGGTTCTGATTCTGACGACCAACAAAGCGATCAATAAGGCCGCGGTCTTTCGGCTCGGTCCGCAGGCAAAGCCCGATAGTCGTGGGTTTTACCCGAATCGCGATGGCCTGATCCACTTTCCGGATGACAAGACGCTCGTGCTCGTTCACCCGGACCTGGCGCAAAAGTATCTCGACGGTTATGCCAAGAATCGCTCGGGATGGCCGAAGACTGCCGAACTGACGAAGGCCGCCACGGGACACGCGCTCTTTGCGATTGTCAATATGCAGAAAATACCTCGCGAAGCACTCAATGATCCAGGGATGAAAGAACTCCAACCGCTTCTGGCAGCCCAAAGCGTCGCACTGACGGCCGACCTGAAGGGGAAGACAATCACTGCCGCAGCACGAGCCAAGTTCCCCGATGCCGCTGCGGCTGGTAAGGCCAAAGATCTGGTTCAGCAGTTCATCAAAATGGCGACCGACCAGGTTGGGGAATTCATGAACGGCAAAGAGATGGCGTCGCTCAGCGCGCTGAAACCGGTGGTTCAGGAATCGCAGCGGACGCTCAAGGACGTGAAGTTGGAAGTCTCCGGATCGGACGTGACCCTTGTGGGCAGTTACAAGGCTGATTTCGATTTCAACGCCCTGGCCACACAAGGTGTGCAACAGGTTCAAGCAGCGTCCTCGCGGATGACTGCGGAGAACAATTTGAAGCAGATCGGTCTCGCGTTGCATAACTACCACGACGCCTATAGCGGAGTTCCCATCCTCGGTATTGGCCCCAACGGTGCGATGCTCCGGAACGCGACCGATAAACCGCTGTTGAGTTGGCGTGTGGCCATGCTCCCCTACATCGAGCAGACCAATCTGTACAAGCAATTCCACCTTGATGAACCGTGGGACAGCGAGCACAACAAGAAACTCATCGACAAGATGCCGAAGATTTACGCGCCGGTTGCCAAACCGGGCAAACCGGGCTACACGCACATCCAGATGGTGGTTGGCCCGAACGCCATGCAGCCGCCATCCGTGCGGTTCCCCGGCTCTTTCCCCGATGGTTTGTCAAACACGATCGCGGTGGTCGAAGCGGCTGAACCCGTCATCTGGACCAAGCCGGACGATGTGATGCTGCCGGGTAAGGAAGTACCGAAGGATTTCAGAAAGAAGTTCGGCGGTCAGTTCTCCGGCGGCTTTAACGACCTGATGTGGGACGGCTCGGTCCACTTCGTCCGCGATTCGGTCAGTGACCACACCCTCCAGTCAGCGCTCAATCCGAACGACGGTCAGGCGCTCGGAAGCGACTGGTGAAATGATGCGCGATCGACGCCGACTGGATGGTTGATCTCAACACAAGGACGTCCATGCCTTACACCGTCGCACTCGACACGTTTCACGGCCCGCTCGACCTGCTTCTCTATCTGGTGAAGCGGAACGAAGTGGACATCCTCGACATCCCCATCGCTCAACTCGCCGATCAGTTTCTCGCGTATATGCAGGCGATGCGCGAACTCGATCTCGAATTTGCCGGCGAGTTTCTCGTCATGACCGCGACGCTAATGGAGATCAAGAGCCGGTCGTTGTTACCGGGCGAAGCCCAAGAGGCCGAAGGCGACAAGCCCGATCCGCGACGCGAACTCGTCCGCCAATTGCTCGAATATCGCAAGTTCAAGGACGCGGCCGTCGCACTCGAAGCGAAGGCAGAAGAGGCTGGCACACGTCTCCCAAGACAGGAACCGCCCGAACCCACGCCCGATCAGGGGCCGAAAGTCCGCGCGGTGGAGTTGTGGGACCTGGTCAGTGCCTTTGCGCGACTCATGCGCGAAACGCAGTCGCTTCAACCGGCCACAATCGCAGTCGATGACACCCCGCAGCACGTTTACGAAGCGCAGATCAAGGAACGCATCATCGCCAATGGCGGCCGACTTTCCTTCCGCGACGCGTTCACGCCGCCCTATTTCAAGGCCCGGCTCATCGGCATCTTTCTCGCAATTCTGGAACTGATCCGCCACCGCGCGATCGGAATGGAACAGTCCGAACCGGACAGCGACATTGAACTCGTCGAATTGCCGCCTGCAGTGGAGTAAGGTGTGTCGAACCCCGCAGAGCGAGTCGACGACGCACCACACCTCACGCAGAGACGAAGGCGTACCCAATCCGTAATTGGTGATGGTGCGTCGTCGACTCGCTCCGCGGGGCTCGCCGCATCTTACGTCCACGTGTCGCGATGCACCCCACAACGGTGTGTCTCGACACACTCCATAGGAATGTCATGTCTACTTCCCCGTCCAGCAAACCAATTGCGCTTGTCACCGGGGCGAGTGCAGGTATCGGCATGGAACTAGCCCGTTTGCTTGCGGTCGATCACGATCTCATCCTGACCGCTCGGCGCGGGGACCAACTGCACGCGCTGGCGGCCGAAGTGAAGCAGGCACACAACGCGACGTGTCATGTTTTCCCGGTCGATCTTGGCGACCCGCGTTCGCCCCGTCAGCTCTTCGACGCCATCACTGCGGCTGGCTTTACGGTTGATGTGTTGGTGAACAATGCGGGCTTTGGCGACCTGGGCTCATTCGCACAAGCCGATCTTGCCAAGGCACTCCGGATGATTCAGGTGAACATCACGGCTCTCACGGAACTGACGGGTTTGTTCCTGCCACTCATGGTGGCACGAAAACGCGGCCGCATTCTGAACGTCGGTTCCGTCGCGGGGTTCCAAGCCGGTCCACTCATGGCCGTTTACTACGCGACAAAGGCGTATGTGAACTCATTTTCGGAAGCGCTTCACAGTGAACTGCGCCGAACGGGTGTGACCGTGACTGTACTCTGTCCCGGTCCGGTGGCGACGGAGTTTGCCCAAGTCGCGGGGATGCAGACTACGCGAGCGTTCAGCGCGGGTCAGCCGATGTCGGCACGCGCCGTGGCGGAGGCGGGCCTGCGTGCATTGCACGCGGGCCGGCGCATGGTGGTGCCCGGTTGGCGGAATCGTCTTATGCTGTTTTTGGAGCGAATCACGCCACGGGGGGTGGTGATCCGAGTTGTGAAGTGGATGATGCAGCGCCGGGTACAGTGAGGAGTGGGAGAAGAGTGAAATCTCGACTCTTCTCCTCACTCCTCCGGTTTCTGGTCACGCGACCGCAATGGCAAACGGAATGGTGTGTTCGCTCGTGCGATAGCGTTCGTCGTCGGCTTCGGCGGCGCGGATGGCTTCCGCGATGTTGGCGTCATCCGGGGCCACATGCTTGAGGATCGTCGCGCAGCGGACGCGGAGTTCGGGGTCGCCTTGCCGCAATCCGGCGAGAAGGGCGGGAATTGCGCCGCGGCCCACGCGCTTGAGCGCGGTGGCGGCAACAACGCGACTTCGCGTTTCCGATTCCGTGAGAAGCGCGACCAGCCCCGGTGTGCCGGGCGTGGCCGCAGGGCCGAGGCGACCGAGCGTGCCGGCACAATCACGGCGTACGCTCATGTCAGAATCTTTCAGTCCGTTCACAAGTTCCTGCACGGCAGGAATCGCCTGAACGCCGAAATCGCCGAGCGCGCGAGCGGCCCGGCGACGCACACGCGGTGCAGGATCGCGTAGCGCGCGGGAGAGCGCCGCGACGCGCTTGGCCGCGGGTACCGGCAATTCCGCCAGGGCCACAACTGCCAACTCACGGACCTGTGGGTGCGGGTTATTCTGGGCTTCCAGAAGAACCTCGTAGGCCACATTTGTCTGGGCGTCGGGCAGGCCGTGAACCAGAATTGTGAAAACCAGTTTATGCATCACCTGAGGCGTGAGCGGTTCCATGATTGGCGGGGGCTTGTGAGCGAGGCAACGGTCGGGCAAGACCGTGGCGGGATTTTGGTTCTCCCAACTGTAGGTCATCACTTATGAAAGAGCGGCCGGGATCGCCACGAAATCCACTCTCGTATCGTGTGGGTTTCCACACGGACACCTGCGTTAATCCCGGTTAACGTCCTCGCCTTCCACCTATATCGTAAGTTCGGTACAACGGTGATGTCCTTTGTCATTGGTCATTCCGGGATAGTCCTTTGTCATTGGTCATTGGGGACTGATGAACTCCTGCTCCATTGGCGAGTGCAACGCCCGACCACACCCGAGCGAGATGAACGAAGGCCCATGGCCATCCCGGCGTGACCAATGACCAATGACCAATGACTAATGACCAAATGGGTGATGTGATGGCCAAGCAGGGTTGTTACGTCGGTCTGGACGTCGGCGGCACCACCATGAAGTCCGCGGTGGTGACGGAGGAGGGGCGTCCGCTGTCCGCACCGGTGGTGATGGATACCAACCCCGAACGCGGGCAGGACGAGGGGTTGGAGACAATGTGTGAAACGATCCGCCGGGCGATCGCGGCGGCGAAACTCACGCTTGCGGACATCGCGGCGATCGGCGTTGCCACTCCTGGTCTGATGGACATCAAGGCGGGCTTGATTCTCGATCCACCCAATCTGAAGCCGTGGAAGAACGTGCCGGTGCGCGACCACATCGCCAAGGCGTTCGACAAACCGACCGCCTACCAGAACGACGCAAACGCCGCGGCGTACGGCGAGTTCTGGGTTGGCGCCGCCAGCGACGCGAAAAGCATGGTACTGTTCACACTGGGCACCGGCGTCGGTGGGGGGATTATCCTCGATCACACGATTATCGAAGGCGAACACAGCCACGGCGGTGAACTGGGACATTTGCGCATCGCCATGCCGGACGTCGGGCGGCAGTGCGGTTGCGGCGCACGCGGTTGCCTCGAAGCTTACGCCAGCGCCACGAACGTGGTGCGCCGGGCACGCGAAGACATGGCGGCTTGGCGGGGATCGCCCAGCAAGCTGCGCGACTACTACACCGCCAATGACGAAGACTTCACAGCAAAGATCATCTTCCGCCACGCAGCCGAAGGCGACGAACTGGCCCTTAAGGTTGTGGACGACACGGCGTATTATTTGGCATTGGGCGCGTGTGCGGTCATCGCCACCGTCGACCCGGAGATGATCGTCTTCGGCGGCGGAATGGTGGCGGCGGGGGAATGGTTTCGCTCGAAGATCGATGCCTATGTAAAGCGGTTCGGGCTACCGTTTCCGACGAAATCGGTGAAGATCGCGTTCGCCAGCCTCGGTTCCGATGCCGGATTCATTGGCGCTGCCGGTTGCGCCCGGCTGTTGATTCGAGGACGGTAATCTCGCAGTTCCAAGTTCAACACGAGGAGCGGGATTTCTGTCTTTAACTTGGAACATTGAACTATTGGAATTTGGAACATCCCAAACATGTCTTCATTCGATGGCGAGTTTGGTCGCCGCACGGAGCGTTCTCCGGATCAATTGCGGCGAATCGTTCGCTACCAGCGGTGGTTGATCGCCGTGGTGCTGGCGCAACTGATGTTGTGGTTGGGATTCATCGCGCTCATGGTGCTGGCACGCGACCGGGACGTGGACGACATGATGCCGTTCCCGATGGTGCTCACTCTCTTTCTCGGCGTCGTCGGAGGAATTTTCGTCGCCCTCACGGCATGGGAGCTGCGCGGAGGATTTGCGGCCGTCGTCTTTGGTTTAGCGACGTTCGTGCCGTGTATGGGCCTCATCGTCATTACCCTCGTCAACGGCTATGCGACGACCGAGTTGAAGAAGCACGGTATTCGCGTAGGAATCTTCGGCGCGACAGTGGCCGACATCGACGACCGCCCCTCCCTCTACGACGACGAAGACGCCGGTTGGTGAACGCAGAACAACGTGAGCGTTCTCGGTCTTCCCAGCGATCTCTGTTGCGAACCCGTCTTTTGCTACACTCCGGAAATCACCACCGAGTAACCGCGGTTTTCGATGACAGAGCAGTCGCCAAAGGTATCGAAGATCAGAGGCATCACGGCGGTCGGCATTTTGGTGACGAGATAGTACCGGCCACCCGGTTTGAGCAAGTCGCGAGCGCCTTCCACGAAGAGCCGTGTGATTTCCGATTTCGCATAGTAGGGCGGATTCGCCAGGATGACGTCGAATTCCTGCTCACCCAGTCCTTCCAGTCGCGTGGCGGTTACGAATCGCGTGTGTGGGACCTTATTCGCCTTCGCATTGAGTTCCGCCAGTGCCATTGCCCGCAGACTACTGTCGATGAATGTGACGCGTCCGTTCGGTCCGGCTTTCGCGGAAGCAAGACAGCCAACCGCGCCGTTACCGCAGCCCAGATCCAGAATGCGATCGCCTTCGTGAATCTCCGCCACTTCCAGCATGGCCCGCGAACCGTTGTCGAATCGCCCATAGCTGAACGTGCCCGGACGCGACACAAACTCCATTGATGGCCCGTCGCCAAGTTTCGCGTGGTACGTCACTTCGTGCCGTCGGCGTTCGCTCGATTCGTCAGTTTTCGTGCTGAAAAACGCCATGCCGTTTTCGCTCGATGGCGTTTCACCGCACTTGCCGAACACTTTCTTTTGGAGTCGGGCGAACTGGCTGTCCTTCTCATATTCGGAGAGCGTGAGGAACAACCCGCCGGGCGCAAGGACGTGATAACCTTGCTCCACCACGTCGATTTTTACCTCGCGATCAGACTGAGCGGAACCGGGGAAAATGACCGTGTTGAATCGCGACGGCAAATCCCAGATATCCGCAACGGCAACGACTTCGGCTTTGGCTTCCACTTCCGCGAGACACTCGCGAACGCGATCCGTTTGGTGCAGGTCGAACTGCGCGCAGGTGATTTCGCTTTCCGGCAGCGCCAGTGCCTTAACGAGATTGGCCACCGGCCACGGCGGGCCAAGTGCAATGAGAATTGGCGGCTTGACGCGATGCGCGACGGTGGCGAACAGTTCAGTGATGTGCTTCATGCAGATATTGTAGACGCATGAGCGAGGAGAATTTGCCTGAGGTCGTACGGCTTCCGCCCCACGCTACAAAAGACAGCCCCGCTGCCGGCGTGTCGGCCTGCCGACGGTCGGCATCACGACAGAGGCTAAGAATGGTTTTCGCCCGGAGGGCCGTCTTTCGTAGCGTAGGGGCGGAAGCCCTACGCTCAAATCACGGCTTCTTCTTTTTGGCCTTTTCCAGAAGTGCCTCGAAGCGATCTTTCACGGTGCGGTCGAAGTTATCTCGGAACTTTGCCAGCTCTTCCTTGGCGGTGTTCAACTCGCTCTGGAGCAACTCGACGCGGTGTTCGAGCGACTGCTGGTCGAGTTCCACCAACTCCTTCGCGACCGCCAGCAATTGTTCCTCCACCGCCTTGCGATCCTCGTCTTTTGGCGTGGCGAGTTTCGCAACCAACACCAGCGCCTGATTCTCAGCTTTCCAGATTTTCAATTCCAGATCATACCGTTTCGGATCGTCTTGTAGATCCGCGAGCAGTTCCGTGACATGGAAGGTTTCGCGAATCTGCCGTTCGTAGGCCGGGCGGTTGGTTCGCTTCAGGTCTTCGAGAAGGGGAAGCAAATTCGGGCAGTGTTTGCGAACAAAGTGCAGCGCGGCGGCCTCACGCTCTTCGGTGAAGCGGGGCAATGGCTCGGCTGCCGACACCGTACGAGTGAACACGAACGCCGGCGCAAGTACGCAAAGCAGGACGAGAACCGTCCGGAGCATGATGAATCCCTCTGTGAGGTGTCTGCGGATTGTTTGGCGGGAGATTTGCGCATTTGCGTTTTCGTGCTGTTTCTTGAAGCGAAACACCGCACACAAATCTCCGCGAAAATCCACAGGCACACCTCATTGTGAAGATGGGATGGCAGATGGGATAAACAGGAGCGAGCTTTCGAATTTTTTGCAGTAGGCAGCGAGTACACTGACTAACTGAATCCCACGGTCAGGGGTTGCGGACATCAATTGCAGCAGACTTCACACTTGCCGAGATGTGATGCGGATTATTGACATCACGGATGTGCTGCCGCCAGCGGAACTCATCGTCGCGTGCTTTCTCGATACTCTCGGGGTTGCTCAGATCCGCCCAAATTTCGGCAACGCTGCGCTGTGAATCGCCATCGCCGACGGAAGTCTCGGCGGCAACGGTCGTGCCGGGATTGCGTGGCAGTGGAGCGGGGAACGGAGTGAGAGTCTGTGCGTGTGGAGTATTGCTCTCTTCGTCGGCCGCCGGTGTGTCGGGTGTTGAATGAGCTGTTTCCGGCTCCATGCGGCTGGCCAGCGCCAGACCGATGAACGTGCAGGCTGCAACAGCCGCCGCGCCCAGACTGGCCCAGGTTAAAGGGTGACCGCGGTGAGTTCGCGCGTTGAGCCGAGCGCGAATGGCAGCGCGGAACGACGGGTGTGGCGCAGGGGCCTGTTGCCCGATGGCCTGCGCGGAGAGCCGGACGGCTTCAGCGAGCGCATCGCGGGCGTCTTGATTTTCGGCGAGCAGAGCCTCAAACGCGGTGGCTTCTTCCGCGCTTAGGTCGCCGGCGGCGTAGCGGAGAGCGGTTGTTTGCAGGGTGGGATCAGGCATGATGGGCTTCCCACAGTTTGCGGAGTTTTTGCAGGCCATCGTGCATACGGCCCAGCGCGGTATTGAGAGGACACCCGAGTGCAGCGGCCACTTCGCGGAAAGTCTTGCCATCGAAGACGCGAGCAGCGATCACGGCACGCTGCGTGTCGGGGAGGAGATCGAGGAGTGCGCGAACCTGGCGTGCTTCGTCGGCCGCGCCGGCGAAAGAGTCGGCCGATTCCTTGCCCACCAGTTCCAAAAGCGCGTAATCATCCGCCTGGGCCGGCAACCGCTTCGCCTTCCGTTTCAGGAGCATCGCTTGCTGATAGGCAACCGTGAACAGCCAGCCACGGAAATTCTCGGGTGCAACCCCTTCGGCTTTGCGGATGGCCTGAACGAACGTTTCCTGAAGGGCGTCCTCGGCTTGGTGATGATCGCGCAGAACACCCAGGAGAAAGCGAAACACTGGCTCCTCATACCGGGTGAACAGTGGTTCGAGCGCGGTCGAATCGCCGGCGCGGAAGCGGGCGAGCAGGTTAGCGTCGGTCTCGGTCGTCGCGAGCGTCATTCGTCGTCGTCCTCGTCGTCCTTGGGCTTTTTCTTCGCGGAACTCTTCTTGGACTTCTTTCCCTTCTCATCCTCGTCGTCCTCGTCTTCATCGTCGTCGTCCTCGTCCTCGTCGTCATCATCGTCTTTGTCTTTGTCTTCCTCCTCGTCGTCCAGCAGAGCACCCTCAGCGAACCCGGCTTTCACTTTCGGGTTTTGCAGCATGACGATGCTGTAAATGCCGACGAGCAGTGGGGCGATCCCCATGACAGACCCAATCATTGCCCACGGATACGATGCCAGTTCTTGCATCTGGCTGGCTCCAAAGCAGACCATCGCGCCCCAGAAGAGAATGCAGACACCCAGCATCATCAGGACAATCGCCTCTTCCAATTCTTCTTCGCCTGGGGGGGCATCGTTGAACACCAGCGGCCACATACCCACGACGAACGCGAGTAACCCACCCACGGAAGTCAGCAACCCGGAGAGCGTGAGCATGTTGCTGGGCATCACCAACAGCGACATGGCCGGACCGCGAGCGCTTCTCTTGAATTTATCCTGAACTTCCGTGAATTTGGGCTTATTTTTTTCGGCTTCTTCTTTTTCCGCCTCCGTCTCGCTGATGACTCCGTACCCCCTCTTGACCGACTCCTGATCCTCATCGTCATCGACGAACGGTTTCTTGGCCGCTGCCGGTTCGTTCTTGGGGGGGTCTGCATTCGCACCGGGCTTTTTGGTCGGGTCATCGGCCAGCTTGAGCGCGCCGCCGACTGCTTCCTTTCCCTTGTCGCCCGGCTCCGGCACGAACGGCTTGGTACACTTGGGACACTTGACCGACTTGCCGACCTGTACGCGGTTGGGCGTCTTGAGTGTGACTCCGCATTCGGGGTTCGGGCACGTGTACGACACAGGCATTCGCAAACTCCCGCGTTTCGCGGCGAACATTCAGCTAGGGACGGAGAGAAATGACAACAGAAGTATCCTACCTGACCGGGAGGGGAGAAACCAGAGAACAGAAGACCAAGAATAGAAGAGCCGCAGATCAACACAGATCAGAAATTACAGAGCATTCGACTCTGTCTGATCCGAGCTATCCGCGGCATCTGCGGCTCTTCTATTCTTCTGTCTCTCGGGAAGGTCACGCCGCGATTCGCTCGCGCCCCATCGGCGGTACATCGAGGTTGCGGCGATCGCGGATCGCGTACGGCCGTTTGCCCTGGCTCTCGTAGTAAACGCGTGTCAGGACTTCCCCCATCAGGCCGAGCGAGACGAACTGCACACCGATCAACCCCGCGACTGCGCCGAGCAGAAACAGTGGATTTGCGGTCATGCCGGGCCCCGTGGTGTACTTCATCACGGCGCTGGCAATCACGCTCGCAAGCCCTGCGAACATACACACCAGCCCGACTCCACCGAACAGGTGCATCGGTCGCGTTTGAAAGCTCCCCTGGAACTTCACCGTCATCAGATCGAGCATCACCCGAAATGTTCGCGTGAGGTTGTATTTCGACTTCCCGGCGGTTCGCGGGTGGTGCCGCACACGGATTTGCGTGACAGCCGCACCTTGCTGCATGATAAGTGCGGTAATGAAGCGGTGCATTTCGCCGTAGAGCACCATGCCCTCGAACACTTCGCGGCGAACCACACGCAGCGTGCAGCCAAAATCCTTGAACGGCACGCCCAATACCTTGCGAATCAGCCAGTTTGCCATCAGGCTCGGGACTTTTCGCAGGAGGAGCTTGTCCTTTCTCTTCTCACGTTCGCCGAGAACCGCGTCGTAGCCTTCGTTCAATTTCGCGAGCATGAGTGGAATATCGGCGGGGTCGTTCTGGAGGTCGCCGTCCATTGTGGCGACCACATCCCCCCGCGCGGCATCCAGTCCGGCTTGCGTGGCGGCACTTTGCCCGAAATTGCGGCGCAGGCGGACGACCTTCACGCGATCATCGGCCGCGGCAAGCAATTCCAGTTCGGTGAACGTGCCATCGGTACTTCCGTCGTCCACAAATACGAGTTCCCACGTGCCGCATCGCGAACTGTCCAGTGCATCACGCACTTGGACAAACAGCGGGCGAACATTCTCCCGCTCATCTTTCACCGGCACCACAACGGACAGAAGCGGCATGGGAACGCCCTACGAGATCGTGACCGTCACTTGTAACGGTTCGGAGCCATACTGCACGAAGGCGGTATTCAGAAGATCAATCGGCGCCGCATCGACCAGATCGGCCGAGAACAGGTATTTTCCAGCGGGCAGTGGGGGAAAGCCACACGTGAGGTCGATATGTTCGCCGGGTTGGACGGAGCAGGCGCGCTGCCCCACATAGCTGCGATGGATTATTTTGCCGTCCGAGGTGGTGAGCGAGTGGAGCAGCCGGATTCCGCCAGAGGAGCCGGTGGTGAATCGCCACGGCTCGATAGAGGCATTCACCGCCCGCACACTCACCGTGAATCCCCGGCCGGTCGGGAAAGTCACCGGGCCGTGGAGCGAGAGGTTTGCACGATACGGACCGGGACAATAGTCGGTATCGACCCAGCGGCGAAAGCGGTCAGGCGTGTGCGATTCGCAGTGTGCCGCAAGCCACGCCTCGTAGAGGTCGAAGAACGCATCCAATACGGCGGTGCGGCCAACTGCAAAGTGCCCATACCGCGGCCACAACTGCCGACGAGCCGCGCTGAGGCTATCGCTGGTCATGAGTAACCGTGCCACAACCGACGCCAACCCGGTGCGATCGGCCCCGCGCTGGCAGTGCAGCACTACCGGATACGCCGTGTGATCGAACACGTCGATCAGCCGCTGGATTTCCGCCGGAGCCGGGTAGCGTTTCGCGGAGAACGTGATGTCTTCCTGATTGATGTTCGCCGCATGTGTAGTCTGACATTCGCCGAGATACCAGGCTGTATCGCTGCAAATTCCACGCAGGTTGATCACTGTCCGAATTTGCTTTTCTGCAATCAGCTTCTGGAGTCGCTCTGGGGTGGGTTGCGCGGTGCGATAGACGCGGCCGGGAATGACCGTGTGAACATTGGAGAACGCGACAACCCGCAGGAATTCCGCGGTGAAACCCGCCGCGGCCCCCCAACCCGCCAGTTTGAAGAGCGTCCGACGTGACAGCCATCTCTTCGGCGGCGGAGGAGCCGGAACAGGGAGTGGAGCTGGTTCGGGTGCATCCATACGCGGGGAGAATGCCACAAGAGGCGCAAGAGGGGAAGGTCGATTTGGAATGTTCGTAAAAGATGGCCATTCACGGCGGCGGAAGCGAACAAAAAGCCCGCAAGCTTTCACTTGCGGGCTTTGGGACGGATCGGCTGGTCTACTTCTCGACCTGGAGTGTGGAAAGCTCACGGCAACGCCGCCGGAATTCCTGCCGCGCGGCGGGTCGGATTGCGACCCGCGTGATCGTTCCAGTCGACCCGCCGCGCGGCAGGAATTCCGGCGAAAGCGGTGCTGGAACAGCTTTCCTCGCGATGTGAGGCACGGAAAACGCTCAAGCGACGCAACATCGCCCTTGTGCAAAGCACGGAGCTAAACCGAACCGTTTCGTCGCGAAGGTGTTGTACCCGCCGGGAGTGGGGAGGGGGAGGGCAATGGCGGGTTGCTCTGTCCCCGATGGATGGATTGTGGCTATACTGGAAGCTTCGACATGGATTCGCCCACGGAGCACATGCCGTGCAACCGGCCGTAAACCCCGCGAACCTCGACGATCCGGCTCTCTATATCAACCGCGACCTGAGCTGGCTGGAATTCAACCGCCGCGTCCTCGAAGAGGCACAAGATTCCACCGTCCCCATGCTGGAACGGCTGAAGTTCCTGGCCATCTTCAGTTCGAATCTGGACGAATTCTACATGGTTCGCGTGGGGGGGATCCAGCAGAAGGTGCAGGCGAATATCCCGGTGGGCTCCGGGGCGGATCAGATGTCGCCACGCCTGCAACTCGAGCAAGTCCGTGCCACGACCCGGGAACTCGTCACCGAGCAATATCGCGTATTGCGCGAAGAAGTGCTCCCGGCGCTGGCGGCCCGGGGAATCGTGTTCCGTTCCGCCGATCAGCTCACCGAAACTGAACGCACGCACGTGCGCGGCGTCTTTACGCGTGAAATCTTCCCTGTTCTCACGCCTCTGTCCACCGACCCTGCGCACCCGTTCCCACACCTGTTGAACAAGTCGCTCAATCTGGCGGTCACGCTGCGCCGGCCGCTCGAAGCCGACCCGCTCTACGCCGTCGTACAAGTGCCGGGTGTGCTGCCGCGATTCGTAGCGCTACCAACTGCGGGTGGATCGAAATCCGTGAGCGGCGACGGTAAGAATTCCCATCTGAACGGCGAACCGGTGGCTTCTTCGCTGCCCGCGCATGCGTTCCTCCCCCTGGAAGATGCCATCCGCCTGCACCTGGGGGAACTGTTCCCCGGTCTGGAAATTGGTCCCGCGGTAGCATTCCGAGTGACCCGCGACAGCGAATATGAACTGGACGATGAAGTGGACGATCTGCTCGAAGAAATCGAAGCACACGTCCGCGCCCGTCGCCGTGGACATCCCGTGCGGCTGGAAATCGAAGACGGCGCACCGCCGGGTCTGGTGCAATTCCTCACCGACGGATTGAAACTCAAGGCCGCTGACGTGTGCCAGGTGCCGGGGTTACTCGATCTGACCGGGCTGTTCCAGATTTACAACAATGTGCCGGGGTTTGCCGATTTACGCGACCCGCCCTTCACGCCGGCCGCAGTCAGCGCGTTCGCGCAGTCCACGAATCCGTGGTCGGTCGTTCGCGGACGCGACGTGCTCGTGTTTCACCCCTTCGAGTCGTTCGCTCCGGTGGTCGATTTCATTGAAGCGGCAGCCGTGGACGATCGCGTGCTCGCCATCAAGCAGACGCTCTATCGTACATCAAGTGATTCACCCATTGTGCGGGCACTGCAACAGGCGGCCGATCGCGGCAAGCAAGTGACGGCGGTGGTCGAACTGAAAGCACGCCTGGACGAGGAGCGGAATATCCTCTGGGCACGCGAGCTGGAAAAGGCCGGGGTCCACGTCGTTTTCGGCTTTGTCGGCCTCAAAACACACTGCAAGGTTGCGCTCGTCGTGCGCCGCGATGAAGATCATACCATTCGCCGCTATGTCCACCTCGCGACCGGCAATTACAACCCCCAGACCGCGCGGATCTATACGGACCTGGGTCTGTTCACCGCCAACCCGGATTTCGCCGAAGATGCCACACTGCTGTTCAACCACCTGACCGCCACCACGACTCTGCCGCCGATGCGGAAGTTACTCGTTGCGCCGACGCGATTGCAAACGCAGATGATCGAGAAGATCGACCGTGAGGCGGCAAATCACAAAGCGGGCAAACAGGCCCGACTTCAGGTGAAGGTGAACGGCATTCTGGAGCCGGCGGTGGTGCGAGCGCTGTATCGTGCCAGTCAGGCGGGTGTGAAGATCGACATTGCATGCCGCGGCATCTGTTCACTCCGGCCAGGGATTGCCGGCGTAAGCGAGAATATTCGCGTCATTTCGGTGGTGGACCGCTTTCTGGAACACAGCCGCATTTTCTATTTCGAAAATGGCGGGAACCCGGAAGTCTATGTTGGCAGTGCGGACTGGATGGATCGGAATTTGAGCCGCCGAGTGGAAGTGGTGTTCCCAATCGAACAGGCGGACTTGAAGCAGCGCGTCATCGATATTCTGCGGACGACGCTGGCGGATAACGTGAAGGCGCGCGAACTTCTCCCGAACGGCAACTATCGCCGGGTGATCCCGGCGGAGGGCCAGCCGCTGGTTCGTAGCCAGTTGCGATTCCTGGAGCAGGCGAGCGAACCACCCGCTCCCCCTCCCACCATACCGGCCAAACGCACCCGCCGCTCGCGCAGCCGACGGTGAGATAAAGTCGTAGCAGGTCTCTGTGTGCCGTTGCCTTTACAGAACGGCACACAGAGTGTGCCTGCTACTTTGATTACTCCTGTCCACCCTTGGGCGGGAGAGTCGGCGGGGTCGGCTTGACCACCGGCGCCGACGGGTAGGGTGCGACCGGCCCCGCGATGGGGTAATCATTCGGGTTGTACCCGCAGTCGCACTTGCCGCCGATGTGCCGGCAACCGAGCGCGGCAGCAAACGCAGCGCACGCAACCATCAACGCGATATATCGACGCATGACCGGAACCATCCGTGGCTAGGAATCGGGGGCGGGTGAACCGAAACCGCTCACGGCCGCCGGCGGGGAGGGAGTCGGGAACCGACGCCCGACCCCGACGGCGACACGGGAGGGTGAAACGCACCGATGGCCCGCCTCCGTGCGCGAACCACCGACGGCCGGGACGGCTCCAGTCTCCACCGAAACCGCATCCGACGTCGATTCTATCGACCGCCGGGGTTCGCCCGGTTCACTCGTTTCCGCCAAACTCGTCGGTTTCTCCCGTTGCCGTTTCTACACTAATTGAGACGCCTCACGCGATGTGTCGGTGTTTTTCGGGTGGCCGACATTCTCCGAATGTCGGTGTTTTTTCGGATGGTCAGTTTCACCAGAAACTGACCGCGACTTTCTCCGAAAGTCGCCGTCCGAGAAAACTACGGCACCTTGTTCAATGCACCCAACGGGAGTTCACGCATGGACGCCATCATCCTCGCCGCCGGTAAGGGCACTCGGCTCCGCCCGCACACCGAAAAGATTCCCAAACCACTTCTGGAAGTACAGGGCCGGCCGATTCTCGACTGGATTATCGGCGCTCTCCCTCCTGTCGAACGGCTGGTGGTTGTCGTCAATTACCTCGCGGAGCAAATCGAAGCCTACCTCGCGAAGCAGACACACGTGCGGAACTGGACGACCGTTCGGCAAACCGAACCGCGCGGGACCGGCGATGCGCTCATGAGTTGCCGGGGGGAAGTGAAGGGAGCACGCGTCATGGTGCTCAACGGCGACGACCTGATTGGTCGGGCCGACCTTGCCCGGCTTGCCGCCGTGCCGATGGGCATACTCGCTCACCCCGTGGATCAGCCGGAAAACTACGGCATTCTCTTCCAGAATGTCGATGGCACGCTCAAGCAGATCGTGGAGAAGCAGAAGGGGCTGAAACCACCACAGTTGGCGAACGTCGGCGGATATCTGTTTCCGCGCGAAGTGTTCGACCTCACGCTTCCGCTCTCACCGCGAGGCGAATACGAAATCACCGACGCCGTGAGCCAGCTTGCCGCAATGGGAGCGTTTCATGTGGTCGCGGCGGATTATTGGCTGCCGATTGGCACCGTCGATCAGTGGCAGGCCGCGCAAACCGCCGACGTGAGCAAGGCGCGGTGACAATTCTTTAGAATGGCGTCCCAGGGTATCGCGTGCGCAGTGCTTTCACGATGGCTGTGCTCAGCTCAGCGGCCAGCGCCCATTGCTCCCAGGATCGGCCCAGCCTCTCCGAGGGATCAGGGCATAACCGGAGCGATGCCTTCAGGTACGGGGATTTGATCAGAGCTGCGGCCCCCTTGTTGTCGAGGGAGTCAATCTAGAGATGTTCCAGGCTCGCCATGTTGGGCGACGAAGCAACGAGTTCCCACATTTGCCAGATACCACCACCTCGCCGCCCGCCCGGAATGTCCACATGGTTCATAAACAGTACACGAAGTTGCTTGATTGAAGGAGATGTGACCAGCGCCCGCATCGCATCGAGACTGATCGTACAATCGCCGAGCGAGACTTCGCGCAGTCGGGTTAACAGTGGTGAGCGTGCCAGGACTCCCAGGTTATCGTCGGTGAGGTGTGCCTCGAAGAGGTAGAGCCGCGTTACTGAGCAGAGGGTGGGATGCTTGGCGAGGTCCGCCATCTCATAGAACCAGCCCTCCCGTTCAACGAACTCGGAAGCCGACGAGAGCAGAACTCCGCCCTGATCGGGCTGCAGTTCCACCTGCGGTTCCTGTAACCACTGTGGCGGAGAAGTGTCCAACCGATCCGAATACTTATCGGAACTCTGAAATCCGCCCTGGTCGGGGTGCAATTCCACCGCCAGGGCCTTTCCCTCGCGGAGCAGTGTGTGCCACGGCGACAGGGCCCACCCCGGCGCCATGAGTTCGTTGTCGAGAACCCGCATGGCAGTGATGAAGCCCCGCTCGTACTTCGGGGCACCTGAACCCCGCTTGAAGATGTCGTACTGCGGTTTTGGCACCCCCGCCGGCCACGCTGGGAAGAACTCGGGCTGCCGCAGCAGTTCCTTTTCCCGGGCTGCAAGTTTCTCCCTGCGGGCCTTCGCTTTGGGCTCCTGACTCCTCTTCGGCAGGTGAGCCAGTTCACATTGAACCCGGATCAGTTCAGCGTGAGACGCTCGTCCGTGTTCCTCCAGCCAGTCGGCAAAGACTAACCGCGGCGTATCGTCATCGGGGCTGTTGAGGATGCTGTGGACGAAAGCATCTTCGTCGCTCATGGTGAACTCCGCGGAGCGGTCTGGCCGAATCCTACTTCGGCTCCTTCTTTGGCAGCACAACCGGCTCCCAGTGTGAGCCGGGCAACACCGCGAGCGACCGCTTCGCCAACACTCCCCACGGTGTATTGGCGTGCTCGGTGGCGATCGTTGTGAAACCGTCGGTCGCGTCCGCGAATAGCTTCTGCACGTCCCGTTGCCCCTCCAGTTTCGCCAACGGCATGAGCCGCCAGCCGGTCGCGCCTTTGGGTAGATCCGGTAAGGTTTCTGTCTTCACGTGGGCAAGCCCGCGGTTGTACTCGCTCAGCACCACGAGGCGGAGCCGGAGTTCGGCGAGAGTGAAGTCGTAGTGCAACTGCCAACGCGGTGTTTCGTTGGCTCGCTTATTGGCCACTTCCAGTAAACCGTCCAGTTCCACTTCGAGCCGGGCAGTAGCCTCCGCCACGATCCCCTGCGCACTGGTGACGGCTTTCTTCTTCTGGTCGGTGATCGGAGAGTTGATGACCGCCACTCCGCTCTGGAGCTTGCCGTGGAGCGGCCAGACATCGCGAATTGTCTGGATTGTACGTAAAGTCGCGATCCGCAGTGGATACTTTTCGGCGTTCTGGAAGATTTCATCGATCGAGACGTCCGCGGCATAGTTCTTCAGCGCCACCTCATTGAAGGGGAGCCGACCAAGAGGCGCGCGATCCATTTCCACAATGGGTGGAATCGCCAGCTCATCGAGGATGCCTTTCGCCTCCGCTGCGCTCTTGGGAAAAGGAGGGAGAGGAAATCGCTTCGCGGGTGCTTGTTTGGGATCGTACTCCACTGGTTGGGGAGGGATTCCCGTGAGCGTGGGTTTCTGGACGATGCCATGCGTCTTCACAACCTCCACGAGCGACTTCTCAGTCATCTTGTGGAGTGCTTCCACGGGAATCGCCTCAGCGGGAGAGGACTTCGTCGCGGAATTGTGGTCGGTTGAAGCCCGACAAAGGGCATGGAGAAATGCGCTGCCAGCAAAAACCTCGGCACCGCGGTAGAAGGAGTATTCCAGCGAGTGCTCGCCGGGTGAACAGCTCACAAGTACCTGTACGCCAGCCGGGGCAGCCCGGAGTGCCTTGACCAATGCTGGCGTCATTGGTCCGGGATCGCGCCTTCTACTCGCTCGCTCCGGATTCGTCCGGCACACGTCCCAAATCACAACTTTCTGCGCTGCTTTCAGTTCCTTGAGTTTGGCGTACACATCCTCCACCGGCAGGAGTGTGCTCGGTACGTTGGGGTCGCCATCGATTGGCGCGATGAACGCCTTGCCGTCTTTTTCCAGTGCATGAACGCCGAAATAGATGACCACGCGATCCTGCGGGCGAGTGGTTGCGCAGAAACTATCAAATGTCTTCGCGAGGACGTCGCGGGTGGGGAGCGCGAGATTTGCCGGGCCCGTGTCGGAAAGCACGAAGAGCTGGTTATCGCCTTTCACAGTGGGGATGTTGAAACCGGACGCCAGTTGATTGGCGGCGTCGCGGACATAATCCTTGCCGTCTGGAGTGGCGTGGGTCAGCGGGCGGAGATAGAGGTAGTCGGCGATATGGATAAACAGCATCCGTCGTGGAAAAACAGTCTGCTTCGGATCGTCAGCGGAAGCGGCCGACGCGAAGGAGAGAATGACGTTGAGCGCGAGGGCGAATCGCATTGATCGACCTCATTCATGGTCCGCGTGATGGTAATGGCGAACCTGTCCCCATCACCACATCACGTCCCGGAATATCAGGCACGAGAGTATAGGTCATCCACGGCTTGCGTGAGGATCGCTTCCAGTTGTGCGGCCTCGTTTTCGCTGGCGGCGCGAGCCAGGTGCGGAACGAGGTGAAGTACTCCGTCCGGCTCAAAGCCGATTTCCAGATTCGCAAGCAGCCCCGCGGGCGCGTGGCGAACCGCATACGACCAGACCGAACGTCGGACGGCCGACCGCCGGGCCGTGGTGTCGGCTTTGTCGCCTTGTCGCTCTTCATGGCGGGCGATGGCGGCAAGAACGTCGGTTGTCACGGGGTGACCGTCGCCGTATTTCTCATCGACGAAGGCGAGCAAATCGGCCAGGATTGCACGCACACGGTTGGGATGGCCATCGGGGGCCCACGCAATCACTTCAGCCACGGCATTCGTCGTCAGATTATCAGGCAGGTCGCCGAGATCGGCGAAGGGGCTTTCGGGCCGGTTGGTGGCTTTGAGTGCTTCGGCACGCACCGGAATGATCTTCGCAATCAGCGGATCTCCCATCGACCAGAGCAGATCGTATGACTCCTGGGCCATTTTCAGTGCATCCGCCATCTTGCCGGCCTTCAGAAATGCAGCGGCCAGAGGGGCGTTCGCGGCGGTCGCATCCGCGCTCGCGGGTCCGTGGAGCGTCTTGGCGAAAACGATGCACTGACGCAGAACTTTCTCTGCCTCATCATATTTGGTTAGCCCGAGCAGTGCCTCGGCGAAGCCGTACATGAACCCGAGCCGGTCACGGCGTGACGGGGCATCCGGGGGCATCGGCCCCTTGCTGGCATGCTGAAATTCCAGTGCTGCCTTCTGAAATTCGCCCATCCGCAGGTGCAGCCGGCCGATGTCGGCGTAGGCACACGCCAGAGGGTGCGACCCAGAGCCGTGTTTCGCCTTCGCTTCCATCGCGGCCTTCTTCACAGCCAGTTCAGCCTCCCCGGCCTTCCCCTCGGAAAGGAGCCTGAGTGCCCGCTGAAGCGCGGCCGACGGTTCATCCACCATCCACATAAGCTGTTACCACAATGCGGAAACAAGAAGCCCAACGTTCGCGATTATCCACGCCGGACGGCGGAGTGTCCAGAGTAGTGGCCATTCGTTCTCCGTCATTTGCCCTTTCGCATTCGTTATAGCTGTTCGTTCTTCGACATTGGTCATTGGAAGGAGACCCTGCCCTCGCAGGCGGCGGTTTTCGGGCCCGACGCTGACGCCGCTGACGCTTCCGGATCGTCACGCGTCGCCCTGGCGGGCGGTTCGCCTGAACCGAAATCCGGGCTTTACACGTCTGATTTCGGTTGGCATAAGCCCGCCATTCACCGGGAACTGTCGCCCGTGGCTTGATGCGCTGGTTACGAGGGGAGCGCCGAGCCTGCGGGTGTTGGGGGGAGCCATGAGCCGATTTGGGGCCTGGGGGGTGGCCGCCGCGCTGACCGTCGCCACCGCGACGTCAGCCGTCGCGGACGATCCACCGAACACCACGACCGCTGCGCGACCGTGGTACAAGCGGATGTTTTTCGCACCCAAGCCCGCGCAAGCCGGGCCAGTTGTGCGAAACGGAGCCGTCGCCGCTCCGCCCGGCCAAGGGCCGATCGGTCGGCCTCTTTCGCCAGATTCCCTTCAGTCTGCCCTTCAGGCCGAACAAGCTGCCTACCTGCGGCGGATGAGCGTTTGCACACAACTCAAGCAAATTGCAGACGATCGCAACGATATGGCATTGCTGCGTGAGGTGGAGGAACTCGAACGGCAGGCGAAAGCGCTCTACGAACAACGCGTGACGGCCCTGGGGGTATCCAAGACCGCACGTGCCCCGCTGCCGATCGGCACCGGCTTCGCGGCCTCTCTGGACCTTGCACCCGAGAAGCCGCTGGATCCGAAGACAGCCGCCGCGACGCTTGTTGCCCCGGCCGCACCTGTTCCGACCTCCGGCACGGCGAGTTCAATGCCCATCTCAGGCGGAAGCAGTGGGTCTGCTTCGCAACCCGGCCAAATGATCCGGGAGGTGGGGCCGTGAGAACGCTTCTTTTCGCACTGGGAACACTGACTCTCGCCGGTTGCGGGCTACACCCGGTCGGCCCACTGGCCAAGCAAGTGCCGATCACACAGCAAAGCCGACCGCTGGTCGATGTTCCGAACACGCCGAACAACGCTTCAGGAATACCGGAAATCAAACCAACACCGCCGACGATGTACGTGACAGCCGAAGAGGTAACCCCGGATAACGCCCATGCAGTCGCGACAAAACTCGCGGCCGAACTGGATACCGACATGAAGACGACCGTCAACGGGCCAGTCACCGTGCAAGTGTCCCGTATTCCGGGTGGCGTACGGCCACGGTAAAGGTGGTTCGGCGTCAGGGGAAGATCGCGACCAGCTTCAGGATCGTGCCTTCCTTGTCGGAAACGAGAGCGAAAGGCTGCTTGTTGCGGAAGAAATACAACTGAAACGAACCCCATTCCTGTGGAACGGGTATCTGTTTCACCTCCTTCGCCTGGTCGATATCGATGAGTACCAGACTCTGGTCAATGTATCTGTAGATGTGGTCGGGATAGACGGGGTACGTTGTGCCGGAAGGCGGCTCGGTCCAGTTGTGGATGGTGTAGCGGCTCACGTAGAACAGCGCCAGCGTGCCATCGTCGGTAACTGCTCGGCCGGAAGGTGCTGACTGAACGCCGTTTGTCCCGGGAATGACGTGCATGTAGTCCGGCGCAAGAGCGGCCTCTCCCCGAACCAGCTTGGCACCGAAGTAACCGACGAGCGGCTTGCCGGTTGCGGCGTCATAGATCCGCACACTGGTGCTGTTTTCCATCTTCACTTTGCCCGTCGCGGAATAAATGATCGCATCCGTCCCCCCATTCCCTCCGGGTGAGCCGAACTTCGGTTTGCGCGTTTCCTCATCCGCTTCGCGTAGCTCCCGCAACAGCCGCCCGGTCTCCGCATCCCACACACGGAAAGCGATGTCGCTCAGGCCGGGATAAGTAGCATTTTCGGTTACAATCTTTCGGTTGTTTGCGGTGAAAAAGACTCCTCTTCTTGCGGAGCCATAGGCATCGAGTTTCGGGATGGTGAATTGACACAATTCCCGTCCTGTTTTGGCATCCCAGACGCGGCCGGTGCAATCGTAATTCGACACGGTAACGAGCTTCGCAAAGTCGGACGAGAACGCGGCCCATTCCACCGCTTTGGTGTGGCCGCGAAACACGGGCAGCGCCGACGCTTCGATTGCTTCCCGCGACTTCGTTTCCGGCGGCTGTTGCGCGGCGACTTCCGCTTCACGCGACGGAGTGGTCTCCTGTGGTTGTGGAGGAGCACAGCTCGTTAGCCCGATCACCAGAATGGCGAAGAATGGAAGGCGGTTCATACCGGGCCTCCAGAAGTCGACGTGTTCCTTCACATACTCGACGGATGAACTCGGCTGGGAGATTGCGGGGGAATCATTGATGTGTTCCGAAATCGCGGCATCATTTCCCCTCGAGTTTTGTCACGTCCCACACCGCGAGCCGGGCATCCGAGGTTTGTACCGCGAGCAATTTCCCCGAAGGGGACCATGCGAACGTGTCTTGCTCACACATCCACGGGTAGCGGTTACGTGAATCACAACGCACACTGGCCTTTACTTTCCAGGTCTTCACATCCACGAGCACCAGTCGGCGCGGAAAGGCGATCGCGAGTGTCCGACCGTCCGGCGAGAAGCTCAACGCTCGCGAATCCTCTGCCGGAAGCGACACATTTGCCACTTTGCACATGGTGGTGGTCTCCCAAACAGTAAGAGGTGTTGGCCCTCGTCCGGACTTATCCCACGAGGTCAGTCCTGTCACGGCAATGAACCGATTGTCGGAGCTCAAAGCAATCGCCTCTATCATGCACCCCGGCCGAATGGTCGTCTCGGCGGATTTGGCATCGGTCAGATCGAGCAAGGTGAACGAATCGGCGAGGTATCTGGCCACCGCAAGGCGCTTTCCAGCGGAATCGATGGCACATTCGGCCCCCGATCCCGGCCACTCACGCACATCCTCGGCCTTGAGCGCCGGGCGCTCAAGTATTTTCTTTCCGTCGGTTGCACGATAAATACTCAGTCGATCCTCTCGCCGAGTCAGGAGAAGTCGTCCGTCGGGCGTGGGTCGTTGTTCTGGCAAATTGGGTGGTCCTTGCGTGGGAAGAAGTATTCGTGTCTTCTCTCCGGTTTGGAAATCCCACGAGGTGAAGTGACCGCTCGGCTCGCGGTAGAAGAATCGTTTCCCGTCTGGTGTGAACGCATTCCCGTTTTCTTGAAGATTGAGTGCGGAGGGGATTGGAACCCGAGAGACTTCTCGACCGTTTGGCAGGCTCCACGTGATCACATCCCCGCCGCTCAACCCGACGAGCTTATACTCGGCCAGAAAACGGAACCGAAGGATCGACGCAGGTGGGCTGGGGGCGTTTGCGGCGAGTTTGCCTGCGTACACATCCCACGGAACCAGCACACCGTCGGTCATCGTCCAGAGAACACGACCATCCGAGCTGAATTCAGTTTGGATAGAATCGACCCACCACGGCAGCGTGAGCAGCAGTTTCCCCGTGGCCGTTTCGCGAACCTCAACGTGGGAGAATGTGCGATTTGGTCGCCAAACTGCAAGCGTGAACGTTTTGCCGTTCGGCGAGAACCGGGCGTACTCCGGTTGGAAGCGTTTGTCCAGAATTGTTTGCCGATCGAGGCCCGTCGTTGTCCAGAGTTCGAGCGCCCAACCAGTCCGGCGCTTCTCCCAGATGATGACTGACTTCCCGTTGGCTGTGAATCCGTCAATGAAGCAGTCGGCTGTTTCCGTCCACTCGGCTCGCACTTCCGCGGTCGGTAGGTCGAATAGACGTACCTTTCCATCGTCCGCACGAACAAGTGCGGTTTGACCATCGGGCGCAACGGCAATGCTTCCCTTCTGCAAGGGAACCGCGGGCGAGAATGAAACCACCTTCCCTGTCGCGGCGTCGATCACGACCTGCTCTTTCTCGGCGTCGTGGACAAGCCAGTTATCTGCGGGCAGGGTTCTGACCGCGTTGAATTGATAACTACTGAACTTGCGGAGTGCCTCTCGCGGGGTTTCCCACGGCTTTCCTTGCCGAATCAACTCACCAGTATCGGGGTTCAATACGCGGAGGACTTGCCGAGACCCTCGTGGAAATTGGTCGTTCTCCTCCCGCCAACTTGAGACAACCCGCAATCCATCCGCCGCGAAGCAATAATGACGGATATGTCCGCCATGTTCGTTCGGATTGTATGTATTCAGGAGTTTCCCACTACGAGCATCCCAGACAAAGATGGTGTCCAAAACTGACGCGTGACTGCACGACCAGAAGGTCGCGGTATAAATGCGCGTTCCATTGGGCGAAACCGCTTGAATCACTGACTGTTCCGCGTGGCGAAAGGCGGGGGAACCAATACGCGTGATGAGAGCAGGATGGTCAGGCAGCGGGAAATCGACAGAGACGAACGCGGTAACGAGAAGAGCGAGCACGGGTCACCTCCGGCGAATCGCTTACTTCCCATTGAACACCCAACGAACGCGGATGTTGGCAGCATGCACCGCCGTTTTGTTAGAATGGGCGACAACTCGAAGCTTTCTCAAACCCTCAAAAACGAAAAACCCCGGCTCATCCGAGCCGGGGGTTCTGTGGCTTCTACTCACTCTCGGGCAGTTTACTCGTGTTCGTCGGCGAACTCTTCGAGTCGGCTGGAGCGAGTGGGTTGGCGGAGCTTCAGAAGACCGCGAGCTTCAATCTGGCGGATACGCTCGCGGGTGATGCCGTACTGCCGGGCCACTTCATCCAGCGTTTTCGGCGTGCCGTCCTTGAGCCCGAACCGCAGTTCGATCACTTCACGTTCGCGCGGAGCCAGGCTCCGGAGGACTTCACTGATCCGCTCGCGAAGCAAGTGGGCATCAACGTGTTCGCCGGGGTTGGGGTTCTCGTTCTGGCTCAGGAAGTCTTCGAGTGCCCGCTCGCCATCGCCGCCGATGGGGTCATTCAGACTGACCGGGTGCCGACCGACAACTCGCAGGCTCCGGGCGTCTTCTTCCTTCACGCCGAGCGCTTGCGCCAGTTCCTCGGCCGTGGGTTCGCGGCCAGTCGCCGCGGCCCATTCCCCGCGCATCCGCTCCATCTTCGCCATCAGGCCGATCTGGTGACATGGGACGCGGACCGTGCGGGCGTGGTCGTGCAATGCTCGCGTGATACCCTGGCGAATCCACCACGTGGCATAGGTGCCGAACTTGAACTCCAGACGCCACTCGTACTTATCGACCGCACGCATGAGGCCGCGGTTGCCTTCTTGAATGAGGTCCGAGAACGGCAGACCGCGGTTGCGGTAATTCTTGGCGATTGAGACGACGAGCCGGAGGTTTGCTTCCGCGAGTTCCTTCCGCACAATCTGGTACGCTAACCGCCGCTTCCGGAGCACGCGAACCAATGCCCCGAGTTCGTCGGCCGTCATGGTCGCCCGGCATTCGGCATCGCGGAGGAGCTTCGCGAGCTTGCCTTTATCAATCGGACCAACCGCTTCCGAATGAGCAATGGCGAGGTGCTTCAGTTCATCCGCCAGATCGTTGAGTTCGTCGGTCCAGCGTTCGAGGAGTTCGGTGCGCGGAGACAACTCGCTCACGAGCTTGCGGCACTTGGCGAGCCGGTAAAAGCGGTCGCGTTGCCACGCACGGCGGTTGCCGCGGAACTCGTCGCGGATACCGGCCGCGAAGATCGTGGTGTCTTGCTCTAGCAGGGTGCGCAGCGTGGTCAGATCGCTGCCCAGCCGCGCGATGATCTGCACCCGGCTGAGCCGCAGTGCCGGGGAGGAGTAAACATCGATATTCGGATCGATGGGCGTTTGCCCGGCGGCAATCTGCTCGAATTTCTCAAGTACGCGCACCAGCACACGCGGGCAGAGCAGAGCCGCGGAGCGGAACCGGTTGCGGTGGTGTTCCAGCTTCTTGGCCAGCGCCAGTTCCTTGTCGCGGGTCAGAAGCGGGATCGATCCCATTTGCCGGAGATAGAGACCGAGCGCATCGTCCGGCCCACTGGAGTATTCGTCCTCACTCGCGGGCGCGGAATCTCCGTCACCATCCTCTGGTTCCAGAGCGGTGTCTTCGTCCGACTCATCGGCTTCGTCGGCCAGCTCTTCGTCGAGTTCCTCGCGCTCGTCGCGACGGAACTCGTCCGTTGGGCGTTCGTCGGTGCCGTCGTTGTGCATCATCCGCTTCATATCCTGTCGGCTCCCCGACCAGTTAATGCCCCGGTCGGATGGCAATGAGGCTTCTCTAACGAGCGTGACAGTCAGGACCAGCGGAGCAAATGCGCTCCGGGCCAGTTCCGCGATTTTCTGTCGGCTATGTGGTGGGGTTCCCGCAAGTTAGCGGTTCCGGGCGCCAGCCTGCGGTCAGAGTCAACTTCCTTCAGCTTCCTTCAGCTTCCTTCAGCTTCCTTCAGGGGCAGGTGCGATAACCCGCTCCCAGATTTCGACGCCGTTCGTCCTCAAAAGGTTCACGAGAGGCATGAAATCGTCCTGGTCTCCCTGATATTATACCCGACCATTCTGGCCGAGGCGCGGAATCAAACCGTAAACTTTCGCCGGCTTTGCCAGTTCCTCGGACAGGACGAAACTCCTCAATCAGAGAAGTTCACCAACAAAACCGATCAGTCCGACATTTCGCATTGGCCGCGTTGACTGTTCAGTTGCCGGCCACCGCGATTCGCAATCCTGTTGACATCAACAAAACAGAAGTATCGCCGTTTTCAGATTGTGAACTTTTGCACAAGCCGGACCTTTGGCTGCTGAGCCCGCAATCAGACTGCTCCAGTCATCGCCACACTCGTAAAACGTCTCTGTGGAACGATTCGCGTCAAAAATCGGCGAATTTCGTCGCGAATGGCTTTTTCAACCAGCAGCCAGGGGGGCGCCGCTCGTCTTGTTTCTCACCGGCACCGGAGGAACCGCAGAATGGGCCGATCGCGAAACCGGCTGGTCGAAAGTTGCAGCTCGTGAAGGCTTTGCGCTTGCAATTCCCGAGGCCCTGCCGCCCAATCCCGATGCGCCGCCGTCCTTTTTGGCCAATCCGCCACGGTGGAATGACGCCTCTCCTCGCATCCTCCCACCATTAGAAACCGCTGACATCGCATTTCTGGAAACCGTGATCGATTTTGCCCTCGAACGGCACGAGGTTGATTCGCAACGTGTGTTCATGACGGGCTTTTCCAACGGCGCTGGCATGACGTTCCGATTTGCGGCTGAGCGAGCGGAGCGTGTCGCGGCGATCGCGCCAGTCGCGGGGTACTGCTGGCTGCCTGACCCGAGGCCGTCGCGTCCGGTGCCTACCCTCTATACGATTGGGACACAGGATCTTTTGATTCCGCTTCGCGGCGGCGAAATCCGGCTGCCGTGGACCAATCGCCTGGTCAGCCGACCACCGGTGAACGAAACGCTCGAACGCTGGGCGGGTGGACTTGGCTGTTCGCCAATTCCTGTACTGCAAAGTGATGATGGGACAGTTAGAGTGGAGCGATACCCCGGTCCAGCGCGCTTCGAAGCGATGACGATTGACGGACTCGGTCACCACTGGCCCGGCGGTGGTGCACAACTGAACCCACGCATGGCCGGTCCCCCCTCCGACGCCATCAATGCTACGGAAACGATCTGGGAATTCTTTCGCGCCGTGTAGTGCGTGGCGAACCCCGCCCGCAAGGGCGGTCACCCACGCCACCCACCACCCTTGCGGGCGGGGTTCGCCTGAACCACCGGCTCGCCAACTCCATTTGGATTGACTCATGCGTTCGCTCTTCGCCATTGCTTGTCTCTTCGCTTTCTCCGGTTTCTCCTTTGCCCTGGAGCCAAAAGATGTCTGGCTCGTGGTGAACCAGAACATGCCGGAGTCCCGACAGGTTGCGGACCATTACATCGCCAAACGTGGCGTCCCCAAAGAAAACGTTGTCGAACTCGATTTGCCGAAGGGGGAGGACATTTCACGCGGCGATTACGATACGAAACTCGCTGGTCCGCTTCGCGACGTACTCAAGGACAAAAAAGACCAGGTGAAGGTACTCGTCACCACTTACGGTGTGCCGCTGCGGGTGGGGCAACAGCAGCCGAACGAGGATGAGAAGAAAGCACTGGAAAAGCTGCGGCCGGAACTCGCGGAGGCGCGAAAGAAGCTTGCGGAGCTGGAAAAGAAGAAAGACGCCGACCCGAAGGAACTGGCCACCGTGCGGCGACAGGTGGAGGGGCTGCAATCCCGTGAGCGCGTGCTAACGCACGCCGAGAGTCAGGCGAGCGTCGATAGCGAATTGATGCTGCTCTGGTGGGACAAATATCCACTGACGCGCTGGGTACCGAACCCGCTTTACATGCAGGCGAGCGAGAAGTACCGCAAGAGTGTGCCGCCGGTGGTGTTGGTGTCGCGACTCGATGGTCCGAGCGTGGAGATCGCGAAGCGTCTGGTGGATGACGCGATTGCTGCCGAGAAGAATGGCTTGAAGGGAAAGGTGGTGATCGACGCTCGGGGTACCCGGTTTGACCCAAAGTCAGACTCGGGTCACGGTTACGGCGGCTACGACGAATCGATGCGCGAAACAGCTGAGCTCCTGAAGAAAGCGGGCTTTACGGTAGAACTGGATGATAAAGGCGATGTGCTGAAGCCCGGTTCGGCGAAGGATGTGGCGATCTACTGCGGCTGGTATTCGCACGCGAACTTCGTGGATTGCTGCGAATATGTGCAAGGGGCGATCGCGTGGCACCTGGCAAGTTCGGAAGCCGTGACGCTGCGGAACAAGGACAGCAAGGTCTGGTGCCCGAACTTGCTGAAGAAGGGCGTGTGCGCCACGCTCGGTCCGGTGGCGGAGCCGTACACGATTGGCTTTCCGAAGCCAGCGGAGTTCTTCGGCCTGATCGCGACCGGCGAATACACGCTGGTGGAGTGTTACGCCCGCACGATGTTGTTTTGTAGCTGGATGACGGTGCTGGTCGGCGATCCGCTGTACAACCCGTACAAGGGCGCGGGCAAACTGAAGGTGTCGGATGTGATGCCCAGCCCCAAAGGCGGCAAGAACATCAGCCCGTGAACGATCAGCGAATTACTTTTTCGCGCGTTTAAACTCGATTACGACGAAACTGCGTTTCTTCTCGGGGTCGAACTCGGTCGGCCGGTTTCCCTCGGAGGAGTTGAGGCACAGGACCAGGACATCACCCTTCAGCTTGTAGATCCCCTTGAGCGTCTTACCCTTCTTTGCTCCAGTCTCCGGTACAAGGTCAATCTGCGCCGGGGTCTTGGTGGTGTCCAATTTGTACTTGGATGACTTTTTCCTGCCACCGCCGTTCATGGTAAACGCGTCGGCGGTGATCGTTGCGACGAGATCGATATCTACAGGGTTGAGAATGAGCCGGTCGTTGTCCTGCCACAGCGTCGCGTTCCACGTCCCTTCGAGTGTCTGAGCGCCTTTCTCATCGGCAGCCCAGCCAGGCGAGCAAGCGACGAGGCTGATGGCTAGGAACAGAATCGGTTTCATGACCGGGCTCCGGAACACATCAACACGATCAGAGTGGGTCATACCCAGTCAGTAGTGGTGAAGCAACGTCAAGCCACGGTCCCACAGGGCTATTCACCCGCCCGTATCTCCAATCGCGTGCGGCCCATCTTCGCTCGCTCCGCACCTTCTTTCGTGACCTTCGTGCCGCGAGCGTCGATCTGACGGATCTTCATTCCCGACGCCAGTGACTTCACGCCGGCGTCGGTGATCTTCGTGCGTGCGAAGTTCGCGTCTTCGAGATCGGGAAAGACACCCACCAACTTCGCCGTATCGTCGCTTGCGGCGGTGCCCGACAGGTTGCAGTTCGCGAGCTTCTTCAAATCGCTGAGCACAGTCAGCCCGGTGTCGGACGCCGGGCAGTTCGCCAACGCAAGGTTCGTCAGGCCAGTGAACTTCGCGAGATTAGTCGCACCGGCGTCGTTGAACTTCGTGTCGCTCAGAGTCAGTTTGCGAAGCTCTGGCCGCGAGGGAAACTTCGCGAAGCCGCTTCCGGTAATCGCGGTGTTCGACAGGTCCAGCAGACGAAGCGATTCCAACCCCGCCAGCGCGGCCAGTCCCGCGTCGGTGAGCTTCACCCCAACCAACGACAACTCCGCGAGTTTCTTCGCACGTTCCAGATGCCGTACTCCCGTGTCAGTGATCTGTGCGGAATTCACCCGCAGGGTTTCCAGCGCCGGCAAGCTCCCGATTGCTTCGATTCCCACATCGTCGAGAGGTGAGCCCATCGCGTCGAGATCGCGGAGCTTCACCCAGCCGGTTGATGCAAACGCCGTCCCGTTCACGGGCGAACCCTCCAGCATTAATGACTCCAAAGAGGGCAACGCCGCGAGTTCGCGCAACCCCGTGTCACTCACTTTGGTGCGAACCAAACGGACCTCCTCCAGGCTTTTGATTCGCCCGAGAGGTTTACATGCGGCGTCACTGATCGGGCATTCGGAAATGGCCAGCGATTTCAACCGCGTGAGGCCAGCGAGCGAATCGAACCCTGTTCCGGTCAACTTCGAACACTTGTGCAACGTGAGACGTTCCAGATACTCAAACCCACTCACGGACGCGAACGCCGCATCGCTGAGCTTGTCGCCCTCAATGCTCAACCCGACGATGCACTTCGTGCCTTTGAGAATGGCAAGAAGCGAATCGGCGTCGGCTTGAGCTTCGATGCGCACCTCGTAGCCGCCGTTTTGCGCTTCGTAGACTGAGGCGCCTTTCTTCTCGGCGTCTTCAACGCGCGCTTTGTCTGCGGAAGAAACCGGCACCGGCGGAGGGAGCGGACTTGGTGCTGGTTCTGTGGTGCTCGCAGGATTTCCCGCGGCCGGTTTGCCGGGAGGTTTCGGTAGTTCTGGTTGTATTTCGGTCTGAGGGGAGGGAATCGGTTGCGTCGGCTCCGTCTTCGCTCCGCCGCAACCAGCCAGCGTGAGGAAGGCAATCGGCAACATCGCGAAGAATGCCGTTCGATGCGTGCGCATGGTCTCTCTCCGTACTGCGCCTATTGGAACATGGCGACGCAGCCCGCGGAAGTCCTGGCGTCGATTCGGTCGCCGGTTTCGGCTGAGAACTGGTGGCGGCAATGAATGCTCTGACTTCGTGCGACTACCGGCAGAACGAAACGCATCTCGAATGACGCTGTTGACAATAAGTGGCTTTGCACAACGGTAGTCATTTTTGAGAGAACCGTTGTGCATGCGGCATTTCTGCACAAGTAATCAGTTTGGTTCACAAGAAGGAAACGGGTATGGTTGATCGGAGAGGTGACAGCATGAGCCAGCCAGAGCGACGGAGTTTTCTCAGCCGCCCCATACCACTCTGGGCAGCAGTCGTGGCCGTCCTGATCGCGATTACGGCGAGCGGGATATTCGCGTTCAACATGGCCCTCTTGTTCGTCAAGACGGGGATAGTGGACTTCTAGCCAGCGAAGTAAGTCTTACGCGGGAACCGTCCGCCCCCGAACTGCGGTTCGATACCGAGTTCGTACAGTTCCTGGATGACGCAGGCAATGTTGTGGCACACTATCTTCGCCAGCACTTCGTTTTTCATCGCCGCATCGGTTTTGCACGGCTTATTCCCGCAGGCCGTTTGCGAGCAAGTCGGCAGGTTCGGTCCGTGGCCGCCAGCCAGTTAGCCGGTGAACGACCCATTCCAGCACCGTGAAAAAGTGGATCGCGTTCAGAAACCCATCGCACCAACCCGTTGTGATGCAGTAATTGGCCACGAACGGCGACTTGTGATGGTGGCGGTGATGTTCGCGGCTGAGGATCAATCCGCGGCGTTGCAGCCACGCCACGATACGCGGCGGCGATTTCATGTGTGCCCACTGATGGAACTGGCTCGTCCACATTCCCCATCCGCCAACCGATGCGATGAACAGCGCGCTCAGTCGCCACCAGGAAGTGTCGAGCGGGAACACAAACGGAATCAGCAGAAAGGGGAGCGAACTGAGTGCCGTATCGCCGTTGGTGGTGAAGAAGTTGCTCCGGAGCATGTTCAGCGGGTGGGCGTGATGAAAGCGAAAGGGACGGATGAACCGCTGCCCAAACCAGGGGGTACTCTCGTTGCCCCAGGTATCACCGGCCCAGTGAACAACCCCCGACACGAAGTCCGCGCCAACGAGGCCAAGCAGGATCACAAGCGGCGTGGACCAGTGCCAGAACTCCAGCATGCGGGCGAACAGGATGAGATGAACGACCACCAGCGCCCCCGCCGTCAGCACCGAGATCACCTCGATGGGTTGCAGTGGGAACTCCGATTGATTGTCCGTGGGAGTCGATTGCGAAGTCGGAGTCATTGCGCACCTCCGTTCGTTTTCGAGGCGAGAACCCCAGGTGCATAAGTGCCAAACACGCGATCCCAGAACCGAGTAACGATACCGAAGTTGTGGCGTGGAGTCTCACAGTGGTGGAGTTCGTGTGACGGTGGACTCATCCAGAAGATGAGTTCGGGCCGCTCGTGCGAAAGCTTGTGGACGAGTGCCAGCAGGAACACGTAGCACACCCCACCTGCAAGGAACGCCAAGCCCGCGGCGAGGGAATGAAGGAAGCCGAGCCAGACAAACGGAATCCCTCCAAGGGAGAAGTCGCGGAAATCGCCCCAGAGGGTATCAGCCTCGTTCGATTTGTGGTGCATCCGGTGCCGGCGTGAAACGAACGTCCGGCTGCGTGTGTGCAGTACCCAGCGGTGGAGGACGTACTCCACCAGCGTCCCCACGGGGAACGCCAACGCGAAAGCGATCAGGACAGTGGTCGCGGTTGTCATTGTCGAATGATCTCTCGGGAAGAAGGATGTCTTTGTGGAGAAACATTCCACTACTTCCCCTCTCAACAACCGCGGCTGGAACCCTGCGCGATTCCGATGGATTTCCTCCGAATTCCCTTCGCGCTGCCATAACCTCTTGCTGCGGACGTGCTTGTCAACGAGAGTGGCCGACTTTAGACTCATTGGCACCTTCATGCAATCACCAATGTTCGAAGGCTACCGCATGTCTGCCGAGGGTTCCATCACACGCTTTCTCGGCCCGCTCAAGGCTGGCGACGAGGACGCCATCCAGAAGATTTGGGAGGTATACTTCGGGCGGTTAGTCCAGATGGCCCGGAAGAAACTCGGCGGCGGTCCGCGTCGTGTGGCTGACGAGGAGGACGCGGCGCTCAGCGCCTTCGATGACTTTTGCCGCGGCGCGGCGGAAGGACGGTTTCCCCGACTCTTCGACCGCGACGACCTCTGGCAGATTCTCCTGGTGCTCACCGCGCGCAAGACCGCCAATCTGCTGAAACGGGAGAATACCTTGAAACGCGGTGCTGGCCTGGTTCGCACCACATTGGATTCCTCCGCCACCAATTTCGGACTGGCCGATCTGATCGATCGCGAACCGGACCCCGCGCTCGCCGCCGAGATAACGGAGCAGTGCCGGAACTTACTGGGAAAGCTCCCAGACGAGAGTTTGCGAGCTGTAGCGGTGTGGAAACTGGAAGGTCACACGAACGAGGAGATCGCGGCTAAAATTGGCCGCTCGCTGGGGAGCGTGGAGCGCAAGCTCCGGGTTATCCGAACTCTGTGGGAGCAGGAACTGCCGCCATGAGTGCCACTCTCCCCTGGAATGATGACGCTTCCCGACTGCTCCGTATTGAGCGGGCCTGCGATCAATTTGAAGACGCCTGGCTAGCTGGCGGCCAGCCGGTCCTCGACGACTTCCTTCAAAACGCCGTCGAGGGCGACCGTGCAGCGCTCCTGAGGGAATTACTCCCCCTGGAACTCCACTACCGCCGCGCAGCTGGCGAAAACCCAACGCCCGACGAATATCTCCGCCGGTTCCCGGACTGCGCCGAGTTGATTGCTGCCGCCTTCGCCGCTCCAAGTCCGTCACCGCCTTCCTCACCCACATCAGACGAACTAGACCCGCGCCCTCAACCCAATATCCCTGGCTACGAAGTGCTGTCCGAACTGGGACGAGGAGGAATGGGTGTCGTCTATCTGGCGCGGCAGGCGAAGCTCGACCGAACCGTCGCGCTCAAGATGATTCTGGCCGGTCCGCACGCCGGACCTGCGGAACGGGCGCGGTTTGTAGCGGAAGCGCAAGCGACCGCCCGGATGCATCACCCGTCGATCGTGCAAATTCACGAGGTCGGCGAGGCCGATGGCTTGCCGTACTTTGCTCTGGAATTCGTCGAAGGCGGGAGCCTGGCACAGAAGCTCGACGGCACTCCGCAGCCCCCAAAGACAGCCGCCCGGTTGGTCGAACTTCTGGCGCAGGCAGTGGCGTATGCCCACGAACGCGGGATCGTTCACCGCGACCTGAAGCCGGGTAATGTGCTGCTCACAGCTGCCGGGGAACCGAAGATCACCGACTTTGGACTGGCGAAGGTAACCGACCTGGGCCGGAGCCTGACAGCCACCGGGGCCGTCATGGGGAGCCCTAACTACATGGCACCCGAGCAAGCGCGTGGCGACACTCGGACGGTTGGCCCGGCCGCAGATATCTACGCCCTCGGGGTGATTCTGTTCGAACTGCTCACCGGTCGTGTCCCGTTCACGGCGGAGACCCCGGTTGCCTTGCTGCGCAAAGTCGAGACCGAGCAGGCACCGTCGCCACGATCACTTTGCGCCGCGGTGCCGAAGGAACTCGAAGCGATCTGCCTAAAGTGTCTGGAGAAAGATCCCGCCCAGCGCTATCCGTCGGCCATCGCTCTGGCCGAGGATCTTGGAGCCTACCTGGCGGGTAAACTCCCCACGCACGCCGCGCCGTTCGGGCCGTGGGCACGTTTCCGCCACCGATGTCGGCGAAATCCCGGTCTGGTGCGGGCGTCGATCCTGGGGGGCGTCGTTGGCCTTATCACGCTCATCGTTCTGGGGACCATGCTTCCGCCGCGCGACGATTCGCTCTGGCGGGTGCGTCGATCCGGCAAGCTGGTGGTCGGCATCGACCCGAACTGTCCGCCGTACGCGTTCAAGCCGGACGACCAGCTCACCGGGTTCGACGTGGAACTGGCACGAGCACTTGCCGCCCGGCTCGGCGTGCAGGCGGAACACCGCGAACTGTACTGGAACTGGGACGGCCTCAGACGCGGACTTCAGAACCGGGAACTGGATGTGATTATCTCCGCGACTACCATCACCGAGGAGCGGAAACAGCAGGTCGCGTTCATCGAGTATGCGAACGACCCGCTTGTGTTCACTGGCCGCCGGGATGCGACGCCTGGAGGCACGCCAAGCCTGCAAAATAAGATTCTCGCGGTGCAGGAGGACACGACCGCCGACGCGATTGCGAGACGCCTCCACCGCGCAGGGGCGATCAAGGACATCCGACGCTTTCGCAGTGCAACCGAACCGTTCGCGGACGTTCGGTTCAGGAAAGCCGATTTTGCTCTCGATCACCGACTGATCGCGAAGTACGCCTGCACGGACGGCGACCTGTGCGTGATCGACATTCCGGGAATCGACCTCGGCACGGAACCGCTCGGCATTGCCCTGCGGTTGGATGCGTTCGCGCTCCAGAAGGCGCTTGCCGACGCGCTGCAGATGATGAACGAGGATGGCGAGTTTGAGCGAATCCGGAAGCGTTGGATGGGGCCGTGAAGACAATCGAGCCGCTGCGATGCAGAAAAACGAAGAGGAGCCGCAGAGAACGCAGATAAACCCGGATCAGAAAAGAGCATTGAGGACAGGATGCCAGGATGAGACAGGATTGAAATTCAACACGTGTTGATTGGGGGTGGGGCATCCCCCCCTTCCCCCTCAATCCCGTCCAAACTCTTCTGATCTGTCTCCTGTCTTTAGTCTGTGTTTATCTGCATCATCTGCGGCTCTTCCCGCTTCTGTCTTCCATTCCCGGATCAGTCGCGGTCACGACGGTCGCCTCGTCCACCGCGGTATCCGCCGCGACCACCGCCACCGCCACCACCGCGCTCGCCACGATCGCCGCGTCCACGATCACCGCCGTAGCCGCCACGGTCACGGTCGCCACGCTCTCCTCGGTCACCCCGATCGCCACCGTACCCACCATTTCCACCGCGATCGCCGCGGTCACCACGGTCACCACCGCCGCCGTCTTCACCTTCACGCGGCGGTAAGAGTGCCTTGCGGGAGAGCTTCACGCGCCCCTGATCGTCGATGGCGATGACCTTCACCTGCACGCGGTCGCCCACCTGCACCACATCGTCCGGGCGTTGGACGAACCCAGCGTCGAGCTCCGAGACGTGACACAGTCCGTCGCGACCGGGAGCGATTTCGATGAACGCGCCGAATTCCTTGATCGAAATCACCTTCCCATCGTACACCGCGCCGACTTTCACTTCGGCCGTCAGCCCTTCCACCATCCGCCGAGCTGCTTCCACGCCCTCGGCGTCGTTGCCCGAAATCGATACGGTGCCATCGTCCTCCACGTCGATCTTTGCGCCGGTCTCTTCCTGAATGGCGCGGATCATCTTCCCGCCGGGGCCGATCAGCTTGCCGATCATTTCCGGGTTGATCTTCAACTGGATTAGTCGCGGTGCCCACTTGCTGATGTCGCGACGCGGGGCGGGCAAGGTGCCGAGCATCGTCTTGAGGATCTGCAGGCGAGCTTCTTTCGCTTGTTCCAGCGCGCCGCGAACGATGGGTTCCGTGATGCCGTCGATCTTGATGTCGAGCTGAATACCCGTCACGCCCTTCTGGGTGCCAGCGACCTTGAAGTCCATGTCGCCATAGTGGTCTTCATCACCCTGGATATCGGTGAGAAGCATGAACTCCTCGCCCTTCGTGACGAGGCCAACCGAGATACCCGCGACCGGCCGTTTGATCGGCACGCCAGCATCCATGAGCGCCAGCGTTCCACCACACACGCTCGCCATGCTGGACGAGCCGTTCGATTCGAGAATCTCGGACACGAGCCGGATGGTGTAGGGGAATCGCGTGGGAGGAGGGATGACGGCTTTCAATGACCGTTCCGCCAGCATCCCGTGGCCGATTTCACGGCGGCCCGGTGCCCGAATCGGCTTGCATTCGCCGACCGAGAATGGCGGGAAATTGTAATCGAGGAAGAATTTCTTCGAGTATTCATCCTGAAGGCCATCGATCTTCTGTTCATCGGCGATGGTGCCGAGCGTGGCAACAACGAGTGCTTGCGTTTCACCGCGCTGGAAGATCGCGGTGCCGTGTGTGCGCGGCAGCACGCCGACCTCGCAATTGAGATTACGAATATCCTTCGATCCGCGGCCATCGATCCGCGTGCCGGTGAGTGTGATCTCGCGGAAGATGCGTTCGCGGAGGACGCCCAGTGCCGCGGAGACTTGCGGCGCCGTGTATTTCGGATTCTCCTCGCCTTCGGGCAGATACGCTTTCTTGATTTCCTCCTTGAACTCGTCGATCGCGGCGTTGCGTTCCTTCTTCCCCTTCGTCAGATACTTCTCGCGGTAAGTCTCGCCGTACTTCGAGTACAACTCTTCGGCCAGAGGGTTCTCCGGCATGGCGGGGGGAAGCACCTTCGGTTCGAGGCCCGCCTCGGTCCGCAGCCGCTCGATGGCGTCGATCAGGATTCCGCACTGGCGGAATGCTTCCATGATCGCGTCGCCCATCTCCGGTTCGGGGATCTCGCGTGCGAATCCCTCGATCATGCACACCGCGTCCTTCGTCGCCGCCACAACGAGGTCGAGATCGCTCTCTTCCATCTCCGTCATGGTGGGCAGAACGATGAGTTGGCCATTCACTCGGCCAAGCCGCACGCCGCCGTATGGCTTCAGGAACGGAATGTGCGAAACGTGCAACGCGGCGCTTGTGCCGATCAGTGCGAGCATGTCCGGGTCGTTCTCCCTGTCGGCGGAGAGGACCGTGGCGTGGATTTGCACTTCATTGAAGTAATCGGTGGGGAAGAGCGGACGGGAGGGACGGTCGATCAGGCGGGAGGTAAGGGTTTCTTTGGTACTGGGGCGTGTCTCGCGCTTGATGAATCCGCCGGGGAACTTCCCCGCGGCATAGGTTCGCTCGCGATACTCCACCTGGAGTGGGAAGAAGTCGCGGCCGGGGATTGGTGTCCCTTCGACTGCCGCACAGAGCACGGAAGTGTCCCCGTATGTGACGAGAACAGCGCCGTGTGCCTGTTTCGCAAGTTTTCCCGTTTCAAGAACAAGCGTCCGACCGCCGAACTGGCATTCCACACGAGCAGGATGAACCGGCACGGATGTGACCCTTTCCGTTTTGCCGGCAGGAGTATTCGTTCAGTCTCAAGTCGTGAAGTCATAAGATCGTAACGTCGAAAACCAGCGGGCTGACGGGCGACCGTGGTTTCGACTTTCCAACCTCTGACTTTCCCACCTTCGACTGTTGACGCAGCGTGTCACTTGCGGAGGCCGAGTTTTCCGATGACCGCCAAATAGCGATCGCGATCGGTTTGGCGCAGGTACTTCAGCAGATCGGCCCGCTGGCTGACGAGTTTCAGCAGCCCACGGCGGCTGGAGAAGTCCTTCTTGTGCGCCCGCATGTGCTCGGTGAGGGAATTGATCCGCTTCGTGAGCAACGCAATCTGTACTTCGGGCGAACCGGTGTCCGTGTTGTCCCGGCGGAACTGCGTAATGAGTTCGGACTTCTCTTCCTTCGTGATCGACATCGTCCGTCTCCGCTGACCCCGCCGCGTCGCACTCCTGCCAATCAGTTACGAAACGACGTTAGTTACACACACTCTTTCAGGATTTATGCACTTTACCGAGGTCCGACTAGATGGCAAGGCGGAAAAAGTGGAGGGAGTCTGCCTCAATGCGTGTTCCTGATACAGGAACACGATCCCTGACGAAGCGACGGACGCGGCGGCACCGGACTTGCGGCGAGATGATTCGCGTTCACTTCCTGACGTGTCTGAACCGTGAATGTAGAACCGTTTCGATTTCCTGAGATGAATTACGGCAGTGGCCGGCTCCAGTACGTCGGTCCGGTTCCAGTATTGCGCGTGGAAGGGACTCCCGAGGAAGTCGGCCGACAGGCGGCCGAACTGGCTTTGCGACCCGCAGCCCGCTTGCTGGACTATCCCCTTGACCTCCTCACGCGCAACAAGCGAGAGACACGAGGCATCACCTTTGCAGCCCTTCACCTCACCTGGACGAACAGACCAAGAATATCGCTGGCGTTCTCTCCGAAAATGCGTCCGAACGACTGATTGCTGCTCGGCTGTTCGTCTGCACAATTCGTCGCTCACTTTTCCCGATCCATCCACATGTTGCCAGCAGATGTGCCTGCGGGGCGAGGAGTGACAGTTAGAGTTCGTGCCGAATATACCGGCCCGTCTCCCTCCGCGGCAAGCATTCGCCTGCCGATCAGCTCGGTCGGCGTATGACATTCAGAGCGAAGTCGAAGCCAAGCCCTGCGTACGCGAGCTTGATCCACACAAGCGCCAGCGGTTCCAGCAATCGCGAGCCAGCGAGCGGGCCAAAGTCGATCGGGGCAAAGCCGAGTTCTTTCGCCAGTGCGGCGGCGGTGTTCTTTGCTGCCGGATCGTCACCCGCGAAGAGCATCGTCACCGGTGTGCCGGCGTAGTCGGCGTTCGCCATGTTCCCGTAACCGGTGGTGTTGAAAATCTTCACCACGCGTGCACCGGGAGCGAGTTTCGCCACCTCCTCGCCGCCAGACGTAGAGTGCCCAATCTCCAGCGCTGAGACATCGGGGGTGAGAGGATTGGTGCAGTCGAGCATTACCTTGCCCGTCAGGTCGCCACAGGCGGTGAGAGCATCCCTCACCGCGCTCCACGGCGTGGCCAGCACGACGACTTCGGCTGCGCTAGCCGCCTCGCGAATCGAGGCTAGCCGGCATTTCATTGCCGAGGCTTCCGCGAGCGATTTCGGATCGGTCGGTTTGCGCGAACCGAAGGTAACCGCGTGCCCGTTGGCCGCCCATCTTCGGCCAAGTGTGCTCCCCACGCTCCCCATACCGATGACCGCGATGTTCATGCTCGACCTCCTTTGGCTTCGGATTCCACCGACGCCGGATACCGGCACGCGGCAACAGTCTTACGTTCTCCGCTTGCCGCGACCGACGAGCCAGAAGCCACCAAGCATGACCGCCAATGCCGCAGCGACACCCGCAATCCACACTCCTCCACGCGGGGTGTATGCCGTCACGCCGGGAGTCGGTGCTGGATCTTCTTCATCGTCCGGCGAATCCTTTCCGTCGCCTTTCTTTTCCGGTGCGGCCCCGCTTTTCTTTTCTGGTATGGCGTCGTCATTCTTTGTGGTGAGCAGGATCATCTTCCCGTCGATCTTGTCGAACGCATGTTCGCGCACAATCGTGTTACGCTTGTCGGTATCCTTCACGACCGCGAACGAGTCGAGATTGAGTGTTTTTGCCAGGCCCTCCACTTTGCTGTCCTGGATCGCCTTGAGGAACTCCTTGTTGGAAGCGTAGCTCTTGGCGGCGTCTTTCGGCACCGCGACGACCCATCCCTGCCAGCCGAAGATCCCGCGCGGAGCACCGGGAATGACGATTGGCGTTTTCGGGCCAAACTTCACCTGCGTCACCTTGGGTGCGCCCTTGCCGGCCGAAAGCACGGTGTAGAACGTGTAGTCGGTGATTTCCTTGTCGGTGGTGATCTTGTGATCGAGAACGACGCGTTTGACGCCTTTCGGCGGACCAATGTCCGCGATTGCGATGCTCGCCGCGAACAGGCCTACGCCCAGAGCCAGCAAGGCACGGAACATATTTGTCTCCGATTCAGCGGAAGTAAATGGGCTCGTTGCCCCAGGATACTCGCACACGCCACGGCTGCAAGAACGCGAGCCGTATTCTGAAAGTAAAACAAACCGTCGGCGGTGTCGTTTGTGCAGAAGACGCAAACGACACCGCCGACAGGACTTATTCGAATGCAGATCACGCTTTCCGTTTGCTTCGCCCCACGAGCCATAGACCGCCAAACATCATCGCCAGCGCCGCGGCTACTCCGGCAATCCACAATCCGCCGCGCGGAGCGGAGGCGAGCGATGGGGTGTTTGGCGTGTCAGAGTCATCGTCCCCGGAATCCTTGCCGTTGTCTTTCTTTGGCGAGTCCTTGGCGACGAGAACGATTCCCTCTTTCGCATCGATCTTGTCCAGCGTGTATTCCTTCACGATGGCGTTCCGCTTCTCGGTGTCCTTCACTTCCATTTGCGTGAAAAAGCCTTCCTTGGCCTTCACCTCGCCTTCGACCTTGCCGGCTGCAACCGCAGCGTGAAACTCCTTCTCCGTGGCGTAGTTTTTGCTGGCGTCCTTTGGCACCGCTACAAGTGTGCAGGCAAGAAACCGGCCGCCGCGATCCTTCGCGAGAATGTCGAGGGGGGTCTTGCTATCAAGTTTCACGGGAGTCACGCGATTGCGGCCAATGACCGTGAAGAACGCATACTCGGGGTAATCCTTCTCGGTGGTGATCTTGTAATCAACCGTGACGCGTTTGAAACCCTTCGGCGGCGGGACGTCCGCCACCGCAACGCTCGCGACCAAACCGAGCGTCAGTACCGCGAGAAGCCTGTTCATGGGGTGATTCTCACAAACGGAGAGTGAGGCAGTTCAACTATCAGACGTGGTGGAGGGGCGAGTGGATTGACCTGACAGGTCATTGGCGTTCTTAATACTCACACGCGGGGGGATATGCGCCGAATGAACGTTCGGCCAACAAGAAGAAGCGCAATCGCGATAAGTCCGCCCACCATGACCCACCGCCACGAGAGTGCGTCATCCCACTCGATGTCCCGATGTTTGACGCGGCGCAATTCCTGGGGCGTTTCGTCGGGGTGAAGGAACTCGATTCCCGCTGATGTCCGCTTGATCCGGTACGTAACCGTGATGGCCTCGCGGGGATCGGTCGTCGGGAGTTCCGCGGTTGTGCCGAAAGGGAGGCAGCTTGAACCTGGCACTTCGCCCTGGTTCACAGCCTGCGCAAGTGCCATCCACCTCGCGTCCGAAAAGGGAATGGCCATGTGTTTCATGGGTATCTGTTTCGTGGCTTTGGTGGCGAGGTCGTGCCAGCCGGAAATGCGCTCTGCGGTGGAACGGGGAACCGCATACAGAGTTCCCCCACTGCGCGCAGCGCCGGTCGCCTGGATCGAAGTGCCCGGCGCAAAGAAGTGAAGTGTGACCGACCGGGTCTGTCCCCCGTGCGGTGGCGGTCCAGGACTGGAGTGGTACCGAATTTCAAAGAATGCGTAGTCCGGGTAGTCTTCGACTGTCTCGACGACAGTGGTGACCGGCACGAGCTTCTTGCCCGGTGGTGGGCCGATGTCCGCACGAGCCGCCGCGCCAGTGCAGAGAGCTATGGACAGCACCACGAAGCGATTCATGGTTGTTACTCGTCTGGCGGAGTGCTTTCCCGCGACATGGCAATGAACCTGTTCATCGTGTTCCTTGAAGCTCAACGTATCAGACGGAAACGAGCCACGATCGGATTTACGGTGCGGTTTGGCACGAGGCCACCGCAGCCGAGGAGCGAGCCAGAAACCACCCAGAAATATTATATTCTCCGAATCGGCCGACTTGGAGCTGGGCCATTCGCCCGTGCCGCCGAGACGGCAAGTAAAACGGTCGCCAGCGTCAGCAAGACAATTCTCACCTGTCGATCTCGCCCATCACGACATCGATACTTCCGACAATCGCAGGCACATCGGCGATCAGGCACCCTTTACAGAGTTCGTTCGTGACGCTGAGGTTCGTGAAACAACTCGACCGGGCCCGCACGCGCAGCGGAACGTTCTCTTTGGACGGCCGCCCGACCACGAAGAAGCCCATCTGCCCACGCGGGCACTCCGTCTCCACATAGCACTCCCCCACCCCCAACTGGCGCGGCGGTTCGACGCGGTGTGCGTACTTCGTCTTCAGGAGTTCCGCGAGCTTGGCATCGTCTTTCTTGGCGTCATCGGCGGAGAGCGACGGCTTGCGGGCGGCAAACTCGGCTTTCACCTTCTCGCCTTCGGCATGCAGCGCATCGTACTTTTCAATTGCCTGCTCGCAGATACGAATGCTCTGCACCACTTCCAACATGCGGACATAGAAGCGATGCCAGCAATCGCCGATGATCGCGTCGGCCGGAGCGCGATCGAATGGTGGAAGTGGCACGTCGAAGTTGTACTGCTCGTAGCCGGAATACGGCTCCGTTTTGCGGAGATCCCAGTCCGGGTCGCCCTTCGTGCGGTCGAGCGATCCACGCAGCATCGGCCCCGTGCAGCCGTAACTCAGTGCCATCTCCTTCGATAACACGCCGATCCCGGCCGTGCGTTTCACGAAGATGTGGTTATCCGTGAGGAGCGCGTGATATTCCGGAATGCGCGGTTTGAAGTATTCGAGGAACTTCCGCACTCGTGCGGTGAACCCGGCCGGCAGGTCGTCGTGTGCGCCACCAATAGTGAGGTAGCTGTATGTGAGCCGGGCACCGCACACATCTTCGAACAGATCGAGGATGTGCTCGCGTTCGCGAAAGGCGTACAGGAACGGGCTGAAAGTTCCAAGGTCCAGACCGTAGGCACCCATACCCACCAGATGCGACGCGATCCGGTTGAGTTCGCTAATGAGCACGCGAATGACTTGCGCCTTCTCGGGAATCTTCAGGTTGCACAGCTTCTCGATGGCGAGCGAGAAACCGAGATTCATGTTCATGCCCGCGAGGTAATCCATGCGGTCCGTGTACGGGATAAACTGAATCGGCGTGACGTTTTCACCGATCTTTTCGGCGCAGCGGTGCAGGTAGCCGAGGTGTGGTTGCACATCGGTGATGATCTCGCCATCGGTGCGCAGCACGAGTCGCAACACGCCGTGTGTGCTCGGGTGCTGCGGGCCCATGTTGACGAGCATCTCGTCGGTGCGGACGTCAAATTCGATGACGGTCGGATCGTCAGGAGGCATGTGTGCGCCGGGAGAGAAGGATTTCGCTTACTTCAGCAGTTGCTTATCCATGTAGAAGGTATTCGGGTAGCTCATACCGCGGACTTCATAACCTCTATCTGGACTCGTCATGTACGCGGTGATTTCCGGATTGTGTTTGAGCGTATTGGCAACGAGTGTTTCGATGCAGATCACCTTCGGTCGGAATCGCTTGAAGTCGATCGTCTTGAGGATCGCAAACTCCAACCCCTCCACGTCGATGGAGAGATAGTCCGGGGCTGTGCCTTTGAAGTGTTCGGTCATTGCCCGGTTGATATTGATCAGCGGCATCTTCACCACGCGCTCGATTTTGCATCCTTTCTCGCGAACGAACTTCTCGGCGTGTGCCTTGTCAAAGGTGCTCTGTTGCGGCTGGCTCATCACATAGTAATCCGCCTCCGCCACATCCGTGATGCCAATGCCCGCAGCGAGGACTGTGTCGCCCGGCCGCGTGGCCTTCAGTTTCTCGGTGAACGCCACGTTCGGTTCGACCAGCAGCCCGCGTGCCCCACGTTGGTAAAAAAAGTACGTGTTATTGGAGATGATCGGCTCATAGGCTCCCACGTCCATGTACGTCGGCTTGGTGATGTTGATCGAATAGAACAGGCTGTTCGCGATCAGGTCTTCACCGAACTGAGCGTACGAGAGATGAGCTCCTTCAGGGAGCGGCTTTTCGATCGGTTCGGCTGGCCGAGGAGGAACGACAACCGCCTTTGGTTCGGATTCGAACAGCATCCCTGCGGCCATGCCTCCCGTCACGCCCACGACCCCGCCGAGGAGTCCTCCGCGCAAGAATGATCGCCGGGCGGATACGGATGGGGCGTTTTCCGATTCGCCCGTGGTTGGGCCGGGTGTCATCGCAGACTTCCTGGAGTGCAGAGAATGAGAAGGAATTGTACACATCCTCATGCGTCTTGGGCTATCCTGACGAAAACTCTTCCTGATCGGTTGGGATTTGGGAATCTCGATGCTCACATGGCTTCTTCCATTGGTATGCCTGCAGCCTGCTGATCGGCAGCCACAACCGGTTGATCCCTTCACCAAATGGGAGAAGAGCATTGCCACTATCGAAAAGCGACTGACTGCGAATCCGCCGAAGCCGGGTGGCGTGTTCTTCGTCGGCTCGTCCAGCATCGTGAAATGGAACCTGAAGAAGTCGTTTCCTCATGCGGATTACGTGAATGTGGGTTTTGGTGGTTCGGTCATTGCCGATAACACGCACTTTGCCCCGCGTCTGCTCTCGCCGTACAAGCCGGGTACGATCGTGTTCTACGCGGGGGATAACGACGTGGGGCGCGGGGGAAAGGCGGAGCAAGTCCTCACCGATTTCAAGGCATTCGTGGCTGCGGTGCGCAAAGACAATCCCCACTGCCGCATCCTGTTCATCGCGATCAAACCGAGCCTCGAACGCTGGAAACTTTTCGAGGAGCAGAAGAAAGCGAACTCACTGGTCAAGCAGTTTTGTGCGACCGAGAAGGGGCTCGCGTTTGTGGACATCGTGCCGCTCATGCTCGGCTCCGATGGGAAACCGAACCCGGAGTTATTCGTCAAGGACGGTCTGCACATGAGCGAGAAGGGCTACGATCTCTGGAACGCCGAAGTGAAGAAATCACTGATGAAGTGACTCTGCGGCGGGCGTCCCACAGGCCCGCCGCGAATGCTGCTCGACGCCACGCCGATCACCACTTACCACCCATAGCCCATCCATACGCGGCCGGTCAGTGTGGGATACTGGTACGAGTAGGGATAGTGCGGGTAGCTCATCGGATACACTCCGAATCCGCCGGAGAATTGGCCGGTGTAGTCCCAGGCATAGCGGCCGTAGACCGGCGCGCTTGCCGCAAAGGGATACGGGTAGTATGGGGTCGCCAGCACGTACCAGTATGGGGGATACGAGTAGAAGTATGGGATTGCCGGCGCGTACCAGTATGGGTTCCCCGGCTGGTACAGGTAGGGGACGCCCATCGGTAGCGGTTCGGGTATCGGCTTTGCCGGCTGTTGAGCGTTGAGAGGCAAAGCAAACACAGCCAAGAGAAGTACTGCGGTGAGTGTGCGAAGGATTCGGTGCATTGGGTAGCCTCTTTTGGGTAGGACATTCCCCAGTCGGCGACCCGTGATCCTTCATTCTCCTCTACCGGCAACGGATGCCTTGGTATTCGAGCGGGAACTCGTAATCCTTCCGTAGCGGGTGACCGACCCAATCATCGTTGAGCAAGATTCGCACCAAGTTCGGATGACCGGTGAAGAATACCCCGACGAGGTCGTACACTTCGCGCTCGTGCCAGTCGGCTGTCTTCCACACTTCGGATACCGTGGGCACTTCCGGCAATTGGCCCGGCGTATTGTCTTTCCATCGTGGAAGCATCAATTTCAGAGTGAACCGTCGGCCGGGAAAACTGAAGCTCGACAGGTGGTACAGCACTTCGAGATGCGGCTCAAAGCCGGCTTTCGGCGCTTTCTTGGCATCGGTTTCGAGATAATCGACGCCGGTGATGTCGTTGAGCAATTCGAACTTCAACCGCGGATCGTCGCGCAGGAACTTGCACACTTCAACAAGCTTTGCCGGCTCGACGGTAACGAAGGGATCGAGCGCATCGAGCTTCTTACCCGTGATCGCGTTCCCGAATTGCGATTCGAGGAGAGCAGCGATTTCAGTGAGTGTCATGGTTTTGCGGATGTGGGGATGGGGTGAGCAAGGGCCATGTTGCGGCAATCACGGAAAACGGCATGCAGCGCCTGGCGAAGCGTGTCCAGATTGTGGATCGCGACAGCTTCAGAGTCGCGGGTGAACTCATCCGCGCGGAGGACGCCGAACTCCCAAGCCTTGCCGCTTGTCGCAATGCCGTACATGGGCTGCTCGGGAGTTCCATTGAGTTTCTGTGCCGCGACCATGGCCGCGAGGCACTGGCCCCACGCTTTCGCGAAGTCGGCGAGTTTGGCTTCGACAATCAACAAGTATGGCGGAGTGGGATAGAACGGACCGAACTCCGACCGCTTGCAGACGAAATAATCCGGCACACCGCATAGGTCATCATCGAACTCAAGCGGTTCGTGAGTGAAGAAGCTCAATTCTGGTCGGTAGGACTTCCACACTTCGCGCAGCACGGGGAAAATCAGTATCTCACCGGCTCCCGTTTCCGAATGATCGAGCGGGAATTCTCGCAAATTGAACGCCAACTCGTTCAGGAAGTATTCGCCGAACAGCGGGGCGTCTGGAGCAGTGGCCACGACCGGCCCGGCCACACAGCGGATCTTGTGCTTCGCAATGACGTCATTGATCGACGTGTAATTTGTGAACGCCATCGTTGCTCCTTATGCCTTCACCGGCTTGGCGCGTTCCTTATTCTCCTTCAAGAATTCCACGGCCTTCTCCGGGTCGCTCAGTTCCGGCGGCAGGAGGACACTTCCCGTACGTGTCGGGATGGGCATTTCATCCGGTTGGCCTTTGGTAAGATCGCGCATCTTGTGGATTTTGTCCTGAATGCGCATCAACCCTTCGAGAAGCGCTTCCGGACGCGGCGGGCAACCGGGCACGTACACATCAACGGGCACGACGAGATCGACGCCTTTCGCCACGTTGTAGCCGTACTTGTAATACGGCCCACCGCCGCAGGTGCAGGCGCCCATCGCGATCACGAATTTCGGATCGGGCATCTGATTGTAGAGCCGGCGGACGCGCTCGGCCATCTTCAGGTTCACGGTGCCGGCGACGATCATCAGGTCGGCTTGCCGCGGCGTGGCGCGAAACGCCCCCGCGCCAAATCGATCGATATCGTATCGCGGCGCGCCGGTCGCCATCATCTCGATGGCGCAGCACGCCAGACCGAAGGTCATCGGCCACAACGACGACTCGCGCGCCCAATTGATCGCATGTTCCAAGTTCGTCACCAGGAAACTGTCTTCCATTCGACCTTCAAGAAGCCCCATCGTTCGCTCTTTTCGGGGAAAGTTAGAGTGTATGACCTACCGGGACCGGTTGCGTCGCGTGCGTTTCGCCTGCACTCACCGACGTATGCTCGGGCTGCGCCGCCGTCGAGCGTACCCATTCCAGATCCCCGCGGCGCCACAGATAGGCGAAACCCACCAGAAGCACACCGAAGAACACGAGGATGTCCGCGAAGGCGATCCATGCGAGTTGCTTCGCGGCGGCTGCAGGCGGTGGAGTCGGGGTGCTCTCAGTCGGGGTCTCTTGTGGTTGAAGGTTCTTCGCCGCTTCGATTCGCTGGGCTGCATGTTGCGGTTCTTCATCGGCGGCGCGCGTCGCGCTGCCAAACACAACGGCCCACGGAAAGAAGAACGCCAGTTCCACGTCGAAGATCACGAACAACAGTGCGACGACATAAAAACGCAAGTCGAACTGTACCCACGCCGGCCCGACTGGCTGTTCACCGCACTCGTACACTTCCGCCTTGGCCGCGCTCGGCTTGTCCGGGCGAATGAACCAGCCGAGAACGAGGTTCGCCGCGAGCAGAGTCAGCCCCGCGGCAATGAAGATCAGGAGGAAGAGAACGAGAGAAGTCATAGGAACTCCAGGCGAACCCCGGCCGTAAGGCCGGTGGGTACTGGTCGGTTGACCCACTGCCCACGCGGGCAGGGTTCGCCATTATGTGGCTTGCTTGCCGTCGGCAACAGGTTTCGTCTCTGGTGGTGGTTTGGGGGGTTCCGCCGTTTTCGTCCAGACCGGCAGGCTGATTCGTTTCGATTCTTGAACGGAAGTTGGATTCAGCGTTGATTGCCCCCACGCGACGTTGAGCGGCAGCTTGGCATAATCGACCACGCAGCCGTCGCGGGTATACGTGCTGATGTCGTGGTTCGAGCCCATGAAGATGCAATCCACCGGACACGGATCGACACACAACGCGCAGAACATGCACTTCGTGTAATCGATCTTGAAGCCAGTAACGACGAACCCCTTCGCCGGCGGCGGGGCTTTCTCTTTCTCGATGTAGATGCAATCGACCGGGCAGGCGCGAGCACACTTGTCGCAGCCAATGCAGGTGGTCAGATCGAAGCGGTGGAAGCCGCGGTAGCGCGGACGGATCGGAACCGGTTGTTCCGGGTAGGCAAAGTGAGCCGTGAACGGCTTGCGCAGAAACGACTGCACGAAGTACCAGAGCGTGATGTACATCCCCGCCGCGAGTGTTACCGTGGCGAGATAAACATTGCGAAACCAAGTTCGCATGGCAGCGTGACCTGCTGGAAGGGCTGGGGGTGTTTGTGGAATCCACAGACACATCCAATGAAGCGAAGAGTTGAAATTGTAAGGGAAACGAACCGCACTCCGCAAGCGGTGGGCTGGATCGGCTTGCAGGTTGAGCAGTTCCGTAAGAACCGTTGGCCAAATGAGGTCGGTTGGAAGCAGAATCATATCGCGTTTCCGCTGTCGTGACCTTTTTTCCTGTTTCGTCTGGTTGCGCTTGGCCCCACACGCCAAGGGCTGAGGCCACGATTCTTGTCTCTTGTTGTGGTAACTCTTGTGGTGACTCATCGCTGACTGTGGCAGAATTTGTCTGCAAATTGTCAGGTTACCGGCTGTGCTGCCATATTCGACCTTCCGCAATCCGGCAGATGGCAGACTCCCAAGAATGGCCAAAACCAGCGGTTTTTCGTTGTTCTTGTGGTAACTCTCTTGGGGGGACTCATCGCTGACTGTGGCAGAATTTGTCAGTAAATTGTCAGTGGTTACCGGCTTTCCTGCCGCCCGGTTTTCGAGCCTTTTTCCCCTCGGTTTCCTCTGGTTTCCGGTTTTCGGGCCTTTTTCCGCTATTTTCCGCTATTTTCCGGTTTCCGAGCGTTTTTCCTGTGTCGTCTGGTGTCGTCCGGTGTTGTGTGTCGAGCCTTTTTCCGCGGTCTCATTCACGGTCCGTTTGATTGTGTCTGGTTTTCAACGAGCCGCGCCCGCTGGTAGCAGAAAGCTTCAACCGCTCCCTGGCCAGTAGTTTGAAGGTGTTGCCTTGTTTTCAGCCCCGGCAGGGGCGAGAGATGTTAGCCCAGGGTGAAGCGCTAGCGAAACCCTGGGACAACGCACGACAACAACATGGAGCCCCGGCAGGGGCAACAGAATCTGAACCGCATGAATGGGTGTTTCTGTCGCCCCTGCCGGGGCTTGTGGATACGTTGGGTCGTCTTCCCAGGGTTTCGCTGGCCTTCGGCTGCGCTTCACCCTGGGCTAACATCGGACGCCCCTGCCGGGGCGGAAAACAACTGAACACCACACACCTTGAAACTACTCGCAAGGGAACGGCTCGTTCAGAATGCGACAATCTCAACCGCATTGTGTGTAAGGCGTTGGGGCCGGTCAACCGCCACCGCCGAAGGCCCGCGTCGCGACTGCAACTGTCAAGGGGTTGGCAGGTGCGTCTGTCCCGAGGGCAACTCAACTGTGCCGGGGCACAGTTGTTTACCATCAACTGCTCCGGGGAGAACAGTTGTGTTTGGTGGCAGACGTTCTGTCACACCTCGCGAGTTGCCCCGCTTCGATATAGACTGACAGTCGTGTAAATAATTCAGATTCTGTTACACCTCGCGAGTTGCCCCGCTCGCTTTCACCTCGACCGCCCGTTGTTCTCAACCAACACAAGGCGCGCACAATCGACGTCCCGGTATCGGTTCCGTCGCGTGAACTCGAACAGTGCCCGAGAAGCCCAACTATGGATAAGTATACAAAATGCCATGCATTTGACAAGAGCGCCAATACCCATGCCCCGTTCTCATTTGACCAGCTTCGGTGTGTGACAGGCAGTATCGCGGCTACAGTGATGAGACGCAGATCGAGTCCAACGAGAGAAACAAACCATGAGCACCAACCGTATCGCGACGGTAACTCCAGTGTCCGAAGCGTCCGCGACCGGCAAAGTTGCCGCGATTTTCGCTGACATCAAGGCGACCAAGAATATTTCCTTCGTGCCGAACCTCTGGCGCGTCCTGGCGACCAACCCTGACCATCTGGAACTGGTGTGGACGCGTCTGAAAGCGATCATGCACCCGGAAGCGTGCGGCCGCGTATCGAAGCTCGACCCGCTCGTGCGTGAGATCATCGCACTGGCCGTGAGTGCCACCAATGGCTGTGCTTACTGCGTAAACTCACACACGGCCGCAGTGCGGAAACTCGGTCTGGATGTGGAGGCACTCGGCGAAGTGATGGCTGTCGTCGGGTTGTTCAACAGTACCAATTCGATTGCAGAAGGCTATCAGGTAGAACCCGATATTCTGCCGCCAGTCGAATGAGGCAACGTGGCGCCATGAGTTGAGGCGGATTCTCAATCTTTCGTGCCTCGACTCATAGCGCCTGGGGCGGCCTGTTACCCCCGCCGGAACTGATCGAGGTCGCTCGGCGCTCCTCGTCACGGGATCACAATGGCCTGGATGGCGTTTCCCGCGATGCTGATGCGCACGTAGCGATAGCGGCGGGCGCCGGGTGCATTGCCGGGAGCGAGCGCTCGCCCGGCGTCCGGCCGAGTAGCACCGTCACCCAGCCCGCTTCCTTTCCCGGTTGTCAACCCTGCCGTCCGCAACAAGGAGTTGGAACTGGTGCCCGTCGGAGCGGGGTTGGAGGTCGAGGAGAAGCGGCCGGAATAGGGTCCCGTGTAACCCAAATCCTGTCGATACGTCAGGCTCGGGCCATAGACCGAATAGGGTCCCGTGTAGCTCGAACCGTGTTGGTACGTCAGTCCCCGGCCAGACACGGAGTAGGGGCCGGGGGTGGCGGTGGAGGCGCCGGGCAGCTGTGCCTGGGCCGCATTCGCCAGCGTGCCGACCAGCACGAGAGCGGCGAACAGACTTGTCCCAAAACGCATGGCTGAATCCCTCCTTGCCGGCGGCGTATCTCTTCCCCCGGTCCGCCGGTCGCGGTCATTATGGTCGCTACCGGGGGAAGTAGCAACGGAGGCAGAAACCAGAGCGGGCGACCGGCTCCGCGTGCAGCGGTGAGTTCGACGTCCAGGCTAACCCCCCACCAGCACAAAGTCCAGCGTGGCCGAGAACGCGGTCATGACAGTGCAACCGCCGACCGTGGAGTGCGGCCCGTGCGGCACTCCAGCCTTGCCGACGAAGAAGCTGCCCGGACCGTGGCTCTGGCCGTCCTCCACGAAGTCACCCTCCAGCACGTACACCGTTTCGTCCGCTTTGGTGTGCAGGTGGGCGGGGATAACCGCGCCGGGGGCCATGCGTGTGAGGACCGACATGGCCCCGGTGTCCGGATCGGTGTACAGCACCCGAAGCGACACGCCGGGGAAGTCCAGCGGAGCCCACGCCACCGAGTCGGCGTGCAGTTTAAGGTGGTACATCCGCGATTCCCCTCTCTTCCGCCGAACCGCGCACTGAGCGACCGGAACTGATGATAACGTATTTCGCAGTTGTCGAGCATGGTATGGCAACAGCGAGGCGTAAGCCCGCCGAGACGATTCCAAACGGTTATGATGACCCCATGATCCGCTTTCGCTTCCTCTTGCTTGTGCTGCTGTGTGGTTGTGCGGGCAAGCCCGTGACTCCCGACACGCAACTCATCCTCGGCGAATGGGTGGTAGTTGATTTCCATTCGCCAATGGAGAAGGAGGATCGCGGCCAGCGGCGCAAGCATGCCGTCATCACGGAAGGGACGTGGTCGCAGCAATTCCAGGGCGACAAGTATGAGGACTTCGAATATAAGCTCGACTCAACAAAATCACCCAAGCAACTCGACCTGATTTTCACCGACGCGCAAGGCAAACGATTGACGATTCGTGGCATCTATGAGTTCACCGCCGACCAGATGGGCGATCGCTTACGCGTGTGTCTCGGCTCGCCGCCACTGTTGGAGATCAAAGGCAAGGTGGAGTACGTTGAGAGCCTGCGGCCAACGGCGTTTGAACCGAAAGACGGCCCGCTCATTACCTATCGCCGGAAGACGGAGTGAGATTTCCCAGTCGTGGAAGGTAATTCCGAGGACTCCCGATGACTGAAGTGGAGTGGCTGTCGGCGACCGATCCAACTCCCTTGCTCGAATCGCTTGACGCCCAGGCGAGTAACAGGCAATTGAGGCGGTTCGCCTGCGCTTGTTGTCTACGCATTGCCAGATTGCTGACCGCGGACCATGTCAAATACGCTCGGAAAGCGCTTGAACTCTTCGAACGGCATCTCGAGGGAGTGGCAAGCGAGCAAGAATTGCAGTCAGCTTGGGAGGGAGTTTCGGGCGACGCGATAAGTGCCGGTCATATCATCGCGCATCCCGGCGAGGCGGATTACTACGCGATCTGCGCCGCTGCCGATGCCGTGGACTCCATCCGACGGAATAACACCGCGAGCGCCGCTGCGTTCGCCGCCAGCGCCATCGCCTACGATATCCTCTCTCGATCCGGCAACCTCACTCTGGTTCGCATTACGAGTGAACGGAAGGCGAGGTCGCGCCGGCAGTTCAGTCGGGAGCAATGGAACCGAGACGAACAGGAAGTTCGGACGTTACCAGAGTACGAGCAAGCATTCGCTGCCGAACAGCAGACACAGTGCGCGATTCTGCGCGACATCGTCGGCAATCCATTTCGCCGCGTCGCCTTTGACCCTTTGTGGTTCACATCGACCGTTGTCGCGCTTGCCCAACAGATGTACGACTCCCGCGACTTCTCCGCGATGCCGATTCTGGCCGACGCACTTCAAGACGCCGGGTGCGACAATGCCGACATCCTCGACCACTGCCGTCTCCCCAGCGAGCATGTTCGCGGCTGCTGGGTAGTTGATGCGCTCCTGGGAAAAGCGTAGCGTGATGCGCATACCCTTTCCCCGGAGGTCACATGAAACGCTTCGGTGCCCTGCTCACTCTTCTTCTTGCCGGGTCCGCTCTGGGCGCGGACTCGAAGCCTGTTTCGCTCTTCGATGGCAAAACTCTCACGGGTTGGGAGGGCGACGAGAAGACCTGGAGCGTCGAAGATGGCTGTATCGTCGGCGGGTCGCTCGAAACGACCGTTCCGCGCAACGAATTTCTCTGCACCACCAAGACCTACGAGAACTTCGAACTCAAGGTCACCTTCAAACTCGTCGGCGACAAGGCCAAGGCCAACGCGGGGATTCAGTTTCGCACCAAACGCATTCCGAAGCATCACGAGGTCAGTGGCTATCAAGCGGATGTGGGTCAAAACTACTGGGGCGCGCTGTACGACGAATCGCGCCGAAACAAGATACTCGCCGCGCCGAAGAAAGACGTGATCGAGAAACTCGTCAAGTACGATGACTGGAACGAATATGTCATTCGTGCTGAAGGTCCGCGCATCCGACTATGGCTCAACGGCACGCTGACGGTCGATTACACCGAGATGGACGAGAAGATCGAAAAAAGCGGCATTATCGGCCTCCAGATTCACGGCGGCGCGAAGGCGAAGGTGTACTACAAGAACATCACGATCGAAGAACTGCCCGCGAAGAAGTGACCTGCCAGAGGCGAACCTCGCCCTTGCGGGCGAGGGGTTACCCGCCTACCCGTCGCCGCCGGTTGAACCGCACCCTCCTGCAGGATACAATCAGCCGGTCGGGGTGTGTTTGCGGAATCCCGATTGAGGGATGTTTTCCCGCCGGCATGTATGTCGAGCGGCCCCGTTGAAACGAGAGCGAGGCTATCCGTGCAGGTGACAATTTCGGCCCGCCACGGGCACCTGGACGACGCAATCCAACAGCAGCTCAAGGAGAAGGGGGAAAAACTCCTCCACTTCTTCAACCGGCTGACCATGATCGAGATCACGGTCGATCTCCACAAAGAACACAGCGGCAAGATGAAAGTGGAGGTTGTCGCGACCGCCGAACACGATCACGAATTCATCGGTCGCGATGAGGATAGCGACGTGCTGCACGCCTTCACCCGGGCCGCCGCCCATGTGAAACAGCAGATCACGCATTACAAAGAAAAGATTCAGGATCACCGCCGCAATCCGTCGCATAACGACGCCACCGGGGCGTGAAGGTCAACGGAAAGGCTTGTGGGGCTGGCATTTCGCCTGCATAGTGGAGTGAGCAGGACGTCAGAACCGCAAGGAACTTGCCAATCACTCTCGGTTCGCGCGAGGTGATGGAGTGAACGCACCCAACGCACCCCCCGATCCGAATGACCCGACGCCACCGCGGGACCAACAGAGAGGGGCCTGCATGCGCCTGTGCAACTTCATCGTCCGGGATGCCATCATCCCGTCGCTGTCTGTCCCGGTGCCGCAGGCCGACACCCGCGACATGGCTGTCGTTGGTCAGGTGAAGGAAGCCGTTGTTCGCGAAATGGTGACAGGACTCCACACCGCCGGGCATCTGCGTGCCACGGATGTGGACGAGATCGTTCGCGCCGTTCTTCGGCGCGAACAACTCGGCACCACCGGGATCGGTCGACACATTGCGATTCCACACTCAAGGCACCCGGCTGTGGATCGGCTCATTGGCACGCTCGCACTTTCGCGTGATGGGCTGCCGTTTGACAGTCTCGATGGTGAATCGGTGTATGTGTTTGTCCTGCTCATTTCGCCGCAGGACCGCCCCGGCGATCACTTGCGAGCACTGGAAGCGGTTGTTCGCACCATGCGAAACGATGAATTTGTGCGCCAGTTGCGAGCGTGCCAGACTCGCGAGGAAATCTGGGCACTCCTCGAGAGTGCCGCGCCTGGCTGGTGACGAGCGATTTTGCCATTGAGGGCGCTCAATCAACTGCGCGATTGTGTGTCTGAACGGGGGAGGCGAAAAGAGGGTGAGTCATGACCGGCAGAGCGGGAGGAAATGGACCAGGGCCGCGGGACGCGATTCCGCCCGGTCCCTGTTCGCCTACTGCAACCGCGCCCACGTCTCTCAGCGACACGACGCCGCCCGCCTCGGAAACCCCATCCCCAGCCACGGACGAACAAGGTCCTCACCGCCGGGTCATCCGAGTCGTCAACCCGCTGGGTATTCACATGCGGGTGGCTGATCGATTCTCGCGAACGGCGAAACAATATGCGAGTACAGTTACCGTTTGGAAGGGCGAAATGCGGGCCGATGGCAAGAGTCTTTTGGATCTGATTCTGCTCGTTGTTCTGCCTGACACGGATGTGATTCTCGAAGTGGAAGGGCCAGACGCTCCCAGAGCGGTAGACCCCCTGACTGAAATCCTCGCGTCTCCGAGCGGCGAGGACTATACGATCTGATGTGTTGCGAAAACCCGGCGACCAGCATCCGCCCGAACCGGTCGCGGCGAATCCCCTCACAGCGGGCCACCGGACGTTCCGGCGCATGGAATACAGGTACGGCATCGCGGTCTCCCCCGGCATCGCCATCGGTCCAGCCCTCGTGCTCGATACCGAAGGCGTGATGATTCCGCACCGCACCGTGCCGCCGGAGCAAGCGGCAGCCGAAATTGCCCGCTTCCATTGCGCGCTGGCCGAAACTGCGGCGGATGCGCGCGACGCCCGCGCGCGGATGACCGCCAAACTGGGCCCAACTCTCGGCAACATCTTCGGATCGCATGAGTCGATGCTTGAGGATCGCACCGTTCGGATTCAGGTCGAAAACCGGATCCGTGCGGAAAAATTCTCCGCCGAATACGCCGTCAGCCGTGTTATTCGCGAGATCGTGAAATATCTCGAAGACGCGGGTGGACGCGGTGGGGACGCCGGAGCTGCCGAAGCACGCCGGCGGGCAACCGAATTGATCGACATCGAACGGCAACTCCTGGCCGCGTTGCTGGGTCACCCCACCAATCCGCTCGATAACATCACCGAACCGGTCGTCTTACTGGCCAACGACCTGATGCCATCGGACACGGCCGACTTCAGTCCACGCACGGTTCGCGCCTTCGCGACTGAAAGTGGCGGCAACACCAGCCATACCGCCATTCTGGCCGGCGCACTGGAGATCCCCGCCGTTGTTGGCATTGGCCGGTTCCGCACCGATGTCTCCGGCGGCGATACCGTCATCGTGGACGGCTGCGATGGCGTACTCATCATCGACCCGGACGAGGAGACTCTCCACCGCTACGAAGCCAAGCGCGCGGCCCTGCTCGCTCGCCCCGACCGCTACGAAAGTCTACGCAACAAGCCCTCGGTTACCGACGACGATCCGCCCATCCCCATCCGGCTCCTGGGTAACATCGAACTGGCATCCGAAGCGGCTCACTGCCTCGAACGCGGCGCTGAGGGTGTGGGGCTCTATCGCACCGAGTTCCTGTATCTGAACAAGGCTACCCACCCCACCGAAGAGGAACACTACGCCGCGTACACCTCCGTGCTGGAGAAGCTCGGCTCGCACCGCCCGGTCGTGATCCGCACGCTCGATCTGGGAGCGGATAAATTCTCCAGTGTCTCCGGTGCAGTCGCCAACGAGAAGAACCCCTTCCTCGGCTTGCGCAGCGTACGGTTGTGTCTGCACAACATCGACCTTTTTAAGACGCAACTTCGTGCTCTGCTCCGCGCCGCCGTCTATGGCGATCTGCGGGTCATGTTCCCCATGATCAGCACGATCGATGAACTCCGGCAGTGCAAGACGCTTTTGAATGAAGTGAAAGAGGATTTGGAGGACGCGAAAATCCCCTTCAAACGCGATGTCCCCATCGGTACAATGATTGAAGTGCCGTCCGCCGCACTGCTCTCCGATGTGCTGGCACGAGAGGTCGATTTCTTCTCCATCGGGACGAATGACCTGGTCCAGTACACACTTGCGGCGGATCGCAACAACGAGCATGTGGCCAACTTGTACCACCCGGCGGATCCGGCCGTGCTTCGGCTGATCCAACAGGTGGTCCAGGCAGCCCAACGAGAACAGAGCCGACGATCGTTTGATGTGAACGTATGCGGGGAGATGAGCGGGGAACCGCTCTACATCCCGCTCCTGGTGGGTCTGGGGCTGCGACAGCTCAGCGCCACGCCGCGAAAGATTCCCGAGATCAAACGGGTGATCCGACACTTGCGGGTGAGCGAAGCGGAGCAAATCGCAAAACATGCCCTGACACTGGAATCCGCCCGCCAGGTAATGAGTTGGTTACGCGCAAATTTCCCCTCGGACGGGAACGATTGAGAGCGGACAGACCGGTTGAACTGCGGGGCACTCAAACCGCCGTGACCGGACCGCTCCGTCGACCACGCAAGAGGGTTGAGACGAATTCAGAAAGTGAAAAGTTCAAATGCACAGTGCAAATGCCAGGCGAGACGTCCACCGTCTTCGTCTTTCCATTTTGCACCGTGCATTTTTCGCTTATCACTTCCCATCGTCCGACCCCTCGCACGTCCTGCACGGGGGTTCGGAGGGGCCTCTCACAGGAACCAGGAACCAGGAGCCAGGATTCAGAAAGCGGCACGCTTTTCTGACAACTGATTGCTGATTGCTGATTGCTGATCGAGAAGCCGGATTCGATGACCGGCGACAAATTTCGCTTCCGGTTTCGCAAGTCGGGCACACTCCGGCTGGTGAGTCACCACGACCTGATGCGCTGCACGGAGCGAATGCTTCGCCGCGCCGCTCTTCCGTTCAAATCCACGGCTGGCTTCCACCCCACCCCGCGCTTGGTCTTTGCTCTCTCCCTTCCACTCGGGGTCGCCGGATACGACGAAGTCGTTGAACTCGAACTCACCAGTGCGCGAGATTCCAATGAAGTCCTCGCGGCGCTGAACGCTCAGTCACCCGCCGGGTTGAGCTTCACGCGCGTCGTGGTGGTGCCGATGAAATCAACCGCCCGCGTGCGCCGCGTCGTCTACGAACTGCCTCTGCCGCCGGAACGTGTTGCGGAAGTGGAAAGCACGATCGCGGCGCTCTTGCGTGAACCAAAGGTATGGGTGGAACGATTGCGGCCCAGCGCCAAGCGGCTCAACATCCGGCCATATCTACGCGGCATGCGCGTGGTGGAAGAACCTGTGTCAGAAGCCACCCCCCCTGCCCCCCTCCCTGCAGGGAGGGGAGAGGAAGAATCGGAAGTGGGTAGCGATTCACGTGAAACGCTTGCGTCATCGATCCGCAAAGCGTCTTTCTCCCCCTCTCTGCAGGGAGGGGGTCTCAAACTTTGCCTCGACCTCTGGGTCACGCAGGACGGCACCGCACGGGCAGATGAACTGCTGCGGCTGCTGAATATCGCGGACCTGCTTGAAACCGGCGCGGTGCTGGAACGCACCGTCGTCGAAATTCGCGATGAGATCACCGCGGCCGACCCGGCGGATGCTCCGCCGGATGGACCCGCGGACAGCGTGCCGCTCACGGGCGCGGAAGTGGCCGCGCTCACTGCGCGGCTGGACGAAGAAGCGAACCAACAACCCGCCGAAGCTGGCTGGGGAGCGTCCCCCAACGGCCCGGTGGTTGAGTAACCAAAACACACACCAAACACGAACTGCACATGAAAAAAGAAATGCTGATCAACGTCCTCCAACCGGAGGAGTGCCGGATTGCCATCGTGGAAGATGGCGTCCTCGAAGAACTCTACGTCGAGCGAGCGAGCCAGGAGAGCTACGTCGGCAACATTTATAAGGGCCGCATCGTCAACATCGAGCCGTCGATTCAGGCGGCGTTTGTGGACTTCGGCATCGGCCGCAACGGCTTCCTCCATGTCTCTGACGTTGACCCCGCCTACTACAAGCACCTGCTCTCGAAAGAAGACCTCGCCGCCTATGAAGCAGAGATGGATCGCGAGTATGGCAGTGCTGGTGGCGGGCGCGGGCGCGATCGCGGTGAACGAGGTGAACGAGGTGAACGAGGAGGACGCGGGGGGCGAGAACGCCAACCGCGCGAGATGACATCCTGGCTCGAACCGCAACCGGCTGAGCCTGTGGCAAGCGAAGCATTCCTCGAAGAGGAGGGTTTCTCTTCTGGCATCGGCGATGAAGCTCCTCCTACGCCGGAACCCATTCTGGAAGAACCCTCCGAAGAGCACGAGAGCGAAACAGAGGAATTCGTCGAAACGCAAACCGAAGTGACCGAGGCCGTCGCGCCTGAGTCGTTCGAGGAGCAAGAAGAGGAGAACGGGTTCGCCGCGGGCTTGATGGACGCAATCGATGCCATCCCCCGAGAAATCGAAGAAAAGCCAGCCCCGGTTGTACCGCCGCCCCCCGTGCTGAAGCCCGAAGCCAAGAAGCCTGCGCCGCTTCCTCCTGTCGAGGACGATGAGTTCTCGGCCGGCATCATGGACGAAGCGCCGAAACCGCCGCCTCCTCCCGTATCCGCACTGAAAGCCGAACCGCCGCCGCCCGCTCCAGGCGAAGCCGCACCTCTGCCGGCCATACCGGTCGAAACCGGACCGCCCGCCGAAATCGCTGAAGGTGTTGCCGCACTGGAAGCGGGTGAACCCGTCGCGCCGATCGAAGTACCGGAATCGGTTGAAACCCCCGAACCAACTGAGACCGAAACGGAAACGAAGGCAAAGAAACCACGCACCCGAAAGGCCAAGCCGAAAGCCGAAGACACGGGCGCCGAGCAACCGGAAAGCAAACCGCGCACCCGGCGCAAGAAGAGCGATGACGACGACGCAGACGACAAGCCGAAGTACATGGGCAGCGCCGAGCGCCGGACTTCCGCGGATGATGAGGAAGACGAGATCAAGCCGTTCTTCGATGACACGGGTTCGGCAGACTTCGATCCCGATGCCCCCAACGACCGGTTCGGTGAGGGGGTGTTGGAAACGTCTCCCGAAGCTGCCGAGCAGGCCGAAGGCCAGGAAGAGCCGCTGGAACGCTTCACCGGCGATCCCGAACCGGCCGAAGCGGCGGAAGAGGAAGCCCGGGCCTTCGCACACGAAGTCGAAGCCCCGGTGGGAATGCCGGATGCCGAAGAAACCGAACCCGAAGTGACCGGCCGTGGCTTCAACGACGACTTCGAATCCGGTCGGCGCGATCGGGATCGGGATCGCGATCGCGATCGTGGCCGGGGCGGCCGCGGTGGCCGGGGTGGTCGCGGCGATCGCGACCGAGACCGCGGCGGACGTGGGGATCGGGATCGTGGTCCGCGTGGCGGATTCAAGAATGGTGGCGCAAAAGGTGGACGTGATCGCGGGTTGCCCAAGCCGCCAATTCAGGAAATCTTCAAGCGCGGGCAGGAAGTCATCGTCCAGGTCATCAAGGAAGCTGTCGGGACGAAGGGACCAACGCTCAGCACGTACGTCAGCATTGCGGGACGCTACCTCGTGCTGATGCCGAGTCTCAATCGCGTCGGCGTGTCACGCAAGATCGAGGATCACGACGCCCGGCGCCGGCTGCGTGAGATCATGACCACGCTCGCTCCGCCCAAGGGGGTCGGGTTCATCGTTCGCACCGCCGCGGTCGATCGCGACGCCAAGGAATTGCAGAACGACCTCGCGTATCTCTTGCGGTTGTGGCAAGTGGTGGTGAAGCGAATCAAGCGTGTGGCGGGTCCGGTGGAGATTTACCGCGAATCGGACATGATTACGCGGACCATCCGCGACATCTTCACGTCTGACATCGACACCATCTGGGTGGACGAGGAGACGGCGTTTGCGCACGCGAGCGAGTTCCTCCAGATCGTGATGCCGAAGTTCGCCAGCCGCATCAAGTATTTCGAGCACACCGAACCGCTGTTCCACCGCTACGCCATCGAGGACGAGATCGCCAAGATTTATCAGAAGCGAATCGAAATGCCGCTGGGCGGCTCGCTCGTTATCGAACAGACCGAAGCGCTCGTCGCCATCGACGTGAACAGCGGAAACTTCCGCGCTGACAACAACGCGGAGGAAACCGCGTTTCAGATGAACCTGCATGCGGCCAAGGAAATCGCGCGACAACTCCGGTTACGCGACCTCGGCGGCGTGATCGTCAACGATTTCATTGACATGAAGAGCGAGACACACCGGCGAAAGGTGGAGGACGCGTTCCGCGAAGCGCTTCGCCGTGACCGCGCCCGCACGAAGATTCTCCGTATCTCGCAGTTTGGCCTCATCGAAATGACGCGGCAGCGCATCCGGCCAAGCCTGAAGCGAAGCATCTTCTCGGACTGCCCGCACTGTCACGGCGGCGGCTTCATCAAAACAAGCGAAAGCCTGGCGATCGAAGTCATGCGGTTACTGCAACTGGCCGCACACCGCGCACCGGCCGTGCAACTGGTGCAGGTGACCGTCCACCCGGACGCGGCCAACTACCTCCTGAATAAGCGGCGGAAGGACATTGCCGCACTGGAGGAACGCGGCAAGCTCGAAGTGCAGATCGCCGGGCAGATGGGCGTGTCGCCGGACATGCTTCAGGTGCGGTGCTTCGACCACAACGGCAACGAAGTGCGGTTGCTCCCGCCCGCTCCGCTTCCGAAGCTCACAGCCGGTCGCGTCCCGCGCGACGATCGCGGCGGAGGCGGAGGCGGACGCGGACGCGGAGGACGCGACCGCGATCGTGACGACAGACGCTATCCGCAACCGCTGGATTGAGGTGAGTTGCGACCGAAAGCAAGAGTTAACCACAGAGACACAGAGACACAGAGAAAGACAAAAGGCAGTGAGTGAGACGGGATAACAGGATAAAAGGGGATCAGAGCACATCGTGTTGATCCTGTTATCCCGTCAAGAAACTCTTCTCTTTTGTCTTCTCTGTGTGTCTGTGTCTCTGTGGTTAGTTCCATTCCACCACCGCTCCCTTGTTCGTTTCCAATTGCGATTCGTCGGATTTGATTCCAGGTTTCGCTTGCATCGCTCAAAGCGAAGGGGTACGCTCTTCTTACGATCCTTTAAGGATCGCCCCACCTGACTCGATTGCTCCGCGAAAAACTTTCCTACCGTCTATTCCCGCCGACGGATTCGGAGCCCTGTTATGGAACAAAAATTCGACGCTACCCCCAAAGCCGAACTGCGCTTACGCGGCCGCACAGTCACGCGAAGTGATGTTGCGAACGATTGGGGATTGCAACTGCGTTGGGTCGTGAAACGCGACGGCAAGGTGATCGCCACTGCGCCGGCCCGCGCCGATGCCGCCTACGAACACTCCGACACCACTCCCGGCAAATACGAAATCGAACTGGAGATGTTCAAGTACGTCAATTACGCGAAGGATCCAGCGGGCGAATACACGCAAAGCAAGTTCGTCGTGATCTCCAATACCGTCACTTACACCATTTAACCGGGAGCCAAGCCATGCTCAACATCGGCAATGAGAAGGTTCGGCTCTGCGAAGGGCTGACGCGACGGAGTTTCCTGACCGCGGGTACCGCCGCCGCCGGGGCGCTGACGCTCCCCACCTTCTTCCGCTTTCAGGAAGCCGGGGCTGCGGATGCGAAGAAAGCCAAGATTCGCAACTGTATCACGCTGTTCCTCGTTGGCTCGCCCGGGCAACTCGATACGTGGGACATGAAGCCGGACGCTCCGGCGGAAGTGCGCGGGAAGTTCAAGCCTACCAAGACGAACGTCACCGGCATTCAGATTTGTGAACACTTCCCGCTGATGGCCCGGATGATGGACAAGGTTGTGCTCATCCGCAGTCTGCATCACAAAACCGGCGCAACGCACGAAAACGGCCAGCGCTGGATGATGACCGGCCACGACTTTAACCCCGACAGCATGAAGCCGCACATCGGCAGCGTGGTGTCGCGCGTGTTCGGAGCACGCGGTGATCTGCCTGCGAATGTGATTCTGCCCGGTCCCATCGGGAACACCGGGGCCGGTCCGCTCCACGGTCAGACGGCGGCGCATCTCGGCAGCGCGCACGAGCCGTTCTTCCTCAACGCCGACCCAGCGAGTCGGAACTTCAAGGTCGGCGACTTGGAAGTACCCAGCGGCGAATCCCAGTCACGCCTGGACGCCCGCAAGAGGCTGCTTGAGCAGGTCGATGAACTCCAGAAGTTTAACGAAGCCCGCGCGGTGGGCGAACACGATGCGGCCTATCAGCGAGCGTTCCGATTGCTCACTTCACCAGAAGCCAAGCGAGCGTTCAATCTCGACGAGGAAACCGGCAAGATGCGCGACCGCTACGGCCGCAACACCTTCGGCCAGAGTTGCCTGATGGCCCGGCGACTGATCGAAGCTGGCGTTCGGTTCGTAACTGTGAATCACTTCGACACGGTGTTCGGTCTTTCATGCTGGGACATGCACGCCGATGGCGGTGGGCTGAACAACACCTACTACGACTACGAACGCTTCCTCTGTCCGCAGTTCGACTGGGCGTTCAGCGCGCTCGTTTCCGATCTCGCCGATCGCGGCATGCTCGAAGAAACCGTGATCGCCGTATTCACGGAGTTCGGCCGCACGCCGCGTCTCAACGGTCGCGGCGGACGCGATCACTACCCGGCCGCATGGACGAACTTCTTCGCCGGAGCGAACTTTAAGGGCGGCCAGGTGATTGGCGCGACCGACAAGATCGGCTCGCGGCCAATCGATACGCCGATCGAACCGCCGCAGATGCTCGCGTCGCTGTATCACGGCATGGGCATCAACCTCGATACCACAATGATGCCAGGGCCCGGCGACCGGCCCGTTCGACTGGTCGAAGCGGAACCGATCCCGCAACTGTTCAAGTGAGACACCTGGCGAACCCCGCCCGCAAGGGCGGCGGGTGACGTCAGCAATCCTTCGCTACCCACCGCCCTTGCGGGCGGGGTTCGCCTGAACCCATGACAACACTCCGCGTCGTCTCCTGCTCCGTTCTTCTTGCGGTCGCTCTGCATCTCTCAGCGGCAGAGCCGACGGTGCGCGATGTGAACGTTCGTGGGCTCCAGACGAACGGCACCACAACTATCACCATCACGGGAGACGATCTCGGCAAAGCGCCGAAGTTGCTCCTTCCCTTCGCTGCGAAACAAACGCTCAAGGCCGGCAACACCGACAAGAAAGCCGATTTTGAAGTTGCACTCAAGGACGCGACGCCGGGCCTCCATCATCTTCGTGTCGTGACCGAGGGCGGCGTGAGCTTGCCGATTGTGATTGGCGTCGATGCGCTGCCGCAAAAACCATTCGTGGCCAAGATCGAATCGCTGCCCGTGGCGCTGCATGGCTCCCTCACGGGCAGCACAGTGCTCGAAGCGAGCTTCACCGGCAAAGCGGGACAGAAAATCACAGTCGAGGTGGAAACTCAGCGTGTCGGGAGCAAATTACGCCCGATCGTTCATCTTTACAACGCGAAGAAAGTGCAACTGGCGTGGGCGTGGGGGGTGGCTGCACTGGATGGCGATACACGCTTGAGTGCCACACTTCCTGCTGATGGCACGTACACTGTCACGCTCCACGATGCGGAATATGCCGGGCAAGCTCCTGGCTTCTTCCGTCTGAAGATTGGCACGTTCGACTTCGTCGATCAGGTGTTTCCGCAGGTCGTGACGAAACAAACCAAGAGCGTCGAGTTACTCGGTTCGACTTCGGCGAAGGTCGATCTGGCGATCACAAGTGGGCCAGTCATTCCGCTGGAATGGCCAAAGACCGGCACCTGGACGGGGCCGCGTCCCTTCGTGGAACTGAGCACGCGACAGGAGTTCGTCGAACCGAGTGCGCCCGGTAAAGCGTTGGAGTTACCCGCGGGGCGAGTTGGCGTCAGCGGAAAGCTGAGTACGCCGGGTGAAGAAGACAAATTCCGCGTTGCGGTTGAGCCCAAAACAAAGGTGCGGTTCGCCGTGTTCGCCGAACGCATCGGCTCGCCTCTCGACGCGGGGCTGGTCATTCGCAACGAAGCGGGTGCGGTGTTAGCTCAGGTGGAAGACTCGCCGAACACACTCGATCCCGTGCTGGACTTCATCGTGCCGGACAAGGTCACGGCGGTTGTCGTCAGTGTGGTGGACGCGCAGAGTCGCGGCGGACCAAATGGCGTGTATCGCCTCACTATCGATCCTCTGCGCGAAGAAGGAGCCGGTGATTTCCGCCTCACCACGCCGCTCCAAAGGCTGAATCTTCCGGCGGGCGGGCGAGCGGTCGTGCCGGTGTTTATCGAACGGCGCGGATTCGCGCGCAAGATCACGATCTCCGCCACGGGTCTACCGCCCGGCGCAAAGCTCGAAGGCACAGTGATACCCGCCGATGCCGATGGCACACTGGTCACCATTACCACGCCAGCAGCCATTCCTGCCGGGTTCATTTCGTGGACTGGTCATGCGGGCATCGAGACGCATCCGGTCTATATTCAGGGCCATCCACTCGAACGGCTTCAGCCGTGGCTGGCCTCGGAGTTCGCCATTGCGCCGACGGATGCCAAGGTCGCGGACTTCAGCATCGACTGGAAGAACTTGCCCGCCGATGCGAAGCTCACACCCGGCGGTAAGCTCTCACTGCCGGTGAAACTCACACGCACCGATGCGGCTTCACCCGTGCGGCTCACTCTGCTCACCAGTCAGGCTCCACAGTTGGTGAACAACCAGCCGAACCCGGCTCGTGCGATCCGCGTTGAACGCCCCACCGAACTCGCCGCGAAGGTGAATGAAGGCGAAGTGCCGGTGCTGGTTCCCCCCGAACTGACGGTCGACGCCTACCAAACCGCGGTGCTGGCCGAGCTGCTTTCACCCGACCGGCAGCGTGTGCTGGCCTCGGCGGTCACGCCCGTGCGCAAGTTGCTTGTGGCGCTGCCGGTGGCGGTGAAGCTCGACGATACACAATTCGATGCAGCCCTCGACCCCAAGACCAACGCGACCGTTGACGTCAGCGGCTCTGTCGAACGACTCAACGGCTTTGCGGGTGATGTGGCGATCACGCTTACTGGCCTGCCAGCCGGTGTCCCGGTTCCCGCTGCAATCACCGTGAAGGCTGGCGATACCGATTTTGCGTTCAAGCTGACAATCCCGCCCACCACGCCCATCAGCGAAACAAAAATCAAACTCTCCGCGACCGCGATTGACCCAAAACAACCAAATGTGCGCGTGAAGGGTCGCGACGTGGAAGCCGTGTTGAAAGTGATCCCGCCGAAATGACTTGGCGAACCCCCGCAAGGGCAATGGGTCATGTCACCCACCGCCCTTGCGGGCGGGGTTCGCCAGCACCTGCCTTGAGGCTCCGATCATGACTCGCCTTTTTCTCACCGCGTTCTTTGCACTTCTGCCTGCACCGATTTTCGCAGCGGATATGGCATCGGTCAGCGTTTCGCCCTCGACCATCGAAATCAAACATCGCCGGCAGCCGCACGCGATTCAGGTGCTTGGCATCACCGTCGATGGCTATTCGGTCGACCTGCGCGATACGGCGCAGTTCGCCACCGATAACCCCAGCGTCGCCGTAATTGAAAGCGGATGGGTAAAGCCGGTCGGCAACGGCTCCGCGAAGATTACGGTTACTGCTGGAGGGAAGACGTTTACCGTGCCGGTGACCGTGACGCTCCCGGCTCAAGAACCGCCGATCAGCTTCCGTCACGAAGTGATGCCGGTGTTCACACGAGCCGGGTGCAACGCGGGCGCCTGCCACGGCTATTCGCTCGGCAAAAACGGCTTCAAACTCTCGCTTCGCGGGGCGGACCCGGAACTGGATTACTTCGCCATTGTGAAGGACTCAGCCGGCCGGCGCGTGAACTTCCAGGTGCCGATCACCAGCTTGCTTCTGGCGAAAGCGCGTGGCGATTCCGCGCACGAAGGCGGAACACGATTCCCACGCGGATCGCTTTCAGACACGATCTTCACCAACTGGATTACTCAGGGTGCGCCGGGTGATTTGAAAGACACGGCCCAGGTCGTTCGCGTCGCGATGGTGCCGGACAAACTTGTACTCAAACCGGGTGAGTCGCACCGTGTACAACTCATTGCCGAGTACACCGATGGCACGAAACGCGATGTCACGCGATTGGGCGTGTTTGCTGTCAATAACGACCACTTCGCCACCGTGGACGACGAGGGGAAGATCACAGCCAGTGCGAGAGGGGAAACAGCCGTTATTGGTCGCTTTGAGCGAAAGTTTGCCGCCACCGGTGTAACGGTCCTCACCGCGAGCGGACCGTTTACGCCAACTCCGGTACCGACTTACGTCATCGATAAGCCAGTCATCGAAAAGCTGAACCGGCTGAAGATCACGCCTTCGGAAATCGCGGGGGACGAGGAGTTTCTCCGCCGCGTCTATCTCGACCTCATCGGACTTCAGCCGAAGCCGGATGAGGTGCGGGCATTCCTCGCGGACAAAGATCCCAAAAAGCGCGAGAAGTTAATTGATGCGCTCTTTGAGCGGCCGGAGTTTGTCGATCACTGGTCGCTGAAGTGGGGCGATCTGTTGCAGAATTCGCGGAACAGCGTCAGCTCTCCCGCAATGTTTCAGTTCCGCGAGTTCATCCGCTCGGCGATGGCCGAGAACATGCCGATGGACAAGTTCGCCCGGCACTTGCTCACCGCCAAAGGCGGCTTTAGCGACGACCCGGCGAGCGTGTACCTCACCATCAGCAAGGACACCAACGACACCATCGAGCGCGTCACACAAGTGTTCTGCGGAGTGCGAATGCTCTGCGCCCGCTGCCACTCGCATCCGATGGAGAACTGGACGCAGGCCGATTACTACGGCCTCGCCAGTTTCTTCACACAGGTGTCGGCCCGGCAGGATAGCCGCTTCCCCACTCTCGGAAACACCAAGTTCATCAGTCTGAACGCGAGCGCCGGTTCCGCGACCAATCCGCGCACCGGCCAGGCGCAACCGCCGCGTTACCTCGGTGGCGAGGAGCCGAAACTCGAAGCCGGCTCCGACCGCCGCGTGGCTTACGCGAAGTGGCTCACCGACGCGAAGAATCCGTTCTTCGCTCGCGGAATTGTGAACCGCTACTGGAGCTACTTCTTTCATCGCGGCATCATCGACCCCGTGGACGACATCCGCAGCACCAACCCGCCGATCAACCCGGCCCTCCTCGACGCTCTCACCGAAGACTTCGTGAAAAGCGGCTACGATACGCGGCACCTGATGCGTCTCATCGTGACGTCGCAAACCTATCAGCGATCCAGTACCCCCACCGCGAGCAACCGAAGCGACGATCAGAACTTCTCGCACGCCATTCCGCGCCGTGTGCCGGCCGAGGCGTTGCTCGATTCGCTCGTGCAGGCAACCGGCGTGACGGAAGCGTTGCCGAACGGCTTCCGCGCCGCACAGTTGCCCGACGCGAGCGTGGAGAATCCGTTCTTGAAGCTCTTCGGCAAGCCGCAGCGGATGGACGCCTGCGAGTGCGAACGCGACAACGGCTCGAACATGCTCCAGGCGCTGCACTTCTTGAACGGCAAGAGCATCCTCGGCCGCGTCCGCAACCCATCCGCGCGCCCCGCGGTCCTCATGCAGAAGAAAATGACTGACGAAGAGTTAGTAAAGGAACTGTACCTGTGGTCGCTGGCTCGCTTCCCCAACGCCAAGGAACTGGAACTGGGTGTGGACTTCCTGAAAGCGAGCGACACTCGTGCCGCTGGCGCGCAGGATCTGATGTGGGCCCTTCTCAATAGCAAGGACTTCTTGTTAGTCCGGTGAGTGAAGAAAGAGAGGAGCCGCGGAGGACGCGGATAACACAGATCAGAGGATAGAAGATAGTAGGTGTTATTGATCTCTGCCCTCTGATCTCTGTTGTGTCTGATCCGTATTATCTGCGTCATCCGCGGCTCTTCCCTCTTGATTCTTGAGATCACCGACGATGCGCACAACTCTTCTGTTTGGATCGCTCCTCGCGCCCCTACTGACACTCGGCGCGATTCCTCTTCCGCCTGTCGCCGCGGCTCCCGACACGAAAAACGAGTGGATCCCGCTTTTCAACGGCAAGAATCTCGATGGCTGGACGCCCAAGATCACGGGACACGATCTCGGCGAGAACTACGCCGATACGTTCCGCGTCGAGGATGACGTGCTGAAGGTGCGTTACGACAAATACAAGGACGGGGAGTTCGCCGGTCAGTTCGGCCATCTCTTTTACAAGGAGAAGTTCTCACACTATCGGTTGCGGATCGAGTATCGCTTTGTTGGCGAGCAATGCAAAGGCGGGCCCGGTTGGGCTGTCCGCAACAGCGGCGTGATGTTCCACTGCCAGGATCCCAAGACAATGCGGAAGGATCAGGATTTCCCGGTATCGATCGAATTCCAGTTACTCGGCGGGTTGGGGAAGGGAAAACGCTCCACCGCGAATATGTGTTCACCAGGTACGAACATCGTCCTCGACGGCAAACTGTTTACACCACACTGCACGAATTCCAAGTCGAAGACATACAACGGCGACGTCTGGGTCACGGCCGAACTGGAAGTACATGGTTCCGGCACGGTGAAGCACTTCGTGGAGGGGGAATTGGTGCTGGAGTACGAAAAGCCGCAACTGGACGAACGGGACGCCGATGCGAAGAAGCTCATCAAGGACGGGAAATTGCTGCTTGAGGAGGGCTATATCTCGCTCCAGGCAGAAAGTCATCCCTGCGAATTTCGGAAAGTGGAGCTCAAGGTGCTGAAATAGTGAGATGTGATGGAGCGCGGAGTTGAGAACAGTTCGGAGGGTTTCGGACACGCGGATTCGATAAAAACTCAGTACTGAGGAACGGCAACCCCTTACTTCCCTCAGCACCCAGCACTATCTCTCCAGCACATCCGAAACCCTTCCGAAACAACATTACGCCACTAATACTCCTTCCGGGTGGCGTTCGGGAGCCAGGGGAACGGCACGACGGTCAGCCATCATTTCGTCCTTCACCCTGCGCGTAAGCCGTAACACGAAAGCGACATCGCGGAGAACTTGCTCAGCCTCGGGGAGTTCGGCGGCTGGGGTGGTCTTGGCGACGCGAGTAGTATTGGTAATCGGGGTCATGGTTAGCCTCCTTGCTTCGTGAATTTCCTTCGGTGAGACACTCTAATGCAGCGAGCGTGCCACTCGCCGCGATTTTTGCGCGGAATGTCACGAAACGCTATGTTTTGCAGTGTTTGATGCACTTCGGACGGGAATGGAGAGCGCGGGACTTTTTTCTGCGACTCTTGTAACCATTGCGACTTCACAGAAAGTCTACATTCCGCGCATGGCGGAGTTACAACGCGCGTGAATATAGCGAACCCCGCCCGCAAGGGCGGTGGGTGGCGAACCCCGCCCGCAAGGGCGGTGGGTGTAGTGGCCCGTCGCTAACGCTCGTCAGCACCCACCGCCCTTGCGGGCAGGGTTCACCATTACGGCTCGGCGACCACAACTGGCGCGGCCTTGGGCGCTTCCAGGTCAGCCGTATCGAGCCGACCATCGCCCTGGAGTTTTTGGAAGATCGCAACCGTCTCGCGAATGCCTTCGACAAGCGACGTCTTGGGCATCGGCCCCAGATCGCGTTGAAGGCCATCGTCGGACAGATCGTACGCGATGGCGATTTGCGTGGTCCCGAAAGTGACGAGCTTCGCGGCTTCTGGGAGGACGGCACAAAGGGCGGTGTGGAAATCCTTCAGCGTGACAACAGCGCCGCGAAGGTTATAGCTCTTGGCGCCGGTGTAGGGTCTTTCGAGGGCGTAGAGGAACGTCTTGGCCACATCATCGACATACTGGAAGTCGCTCCAGCCGCCGAAGTTGATGTGATACGAGCGACCAAGCAGCGCCGCCTTGATTGCTTTTGTCGGTTCGCTGGTCATGCCGAGGTCGCGCCCCACGCCATAGACCGTCCACGGGCGAAGCCCGACGCTCGAAAGTCCGAAGTCCTGAAAGTAGATGCGTGCGTTCCCCTCGTTGCAGCACTTGAAGACGCCGTAATGCGTGCTGGGAATGAGTGGAGCATCGTCGCCTTGAGCACCGGCGGGGTATTTGTCCGGCCCGCCAAACACCGCGGCGGAACTGGCATAGACGAGCCGTTTCACTTGCTCACCAGCGGCCTTCACCGCTTCAAACACCGCCAAGGTGCCAAGGACGTTGACTTTTGCACCGAGCATCGGGTCTGCGCGGCAAGTCGGGACTTGCAGTCCAGCCAAATGGATGAGGTGCGAAATCTGGTGTGTGTTGATCGCGGCGGAAAGTGCCTTGAGGTCGGTGACATCGCCTTGCACGAACGTCACCTTCGCCACTTCGCTTTCGGGCAGGATAAGCCGCAACCGACGGGCGTCTTCACGCAGGTCATACACCCACACTTGGTCGCCGCGCGCAAGCAAGTTGCGGATGATCCACGCCCCAATAAAGCCATACCCGCCGGTAATCAACACACGCATGGAAGAAGACTCCAAAACGGAGAACTAACCACAGAGACACAGAGGCACAGAGAAAGACAAGAAGAGAGTTGAAAACAATTCTATTCTCTCACTGCTTCTTGTCTTTCTCTGTGCCTCTGTGTCTCTGTGGTTAGTTCCTCTTCTGCCTGAGTTCACTCAGTCGTCACGGTATCTTGTGCCACTTTGGCGACGGTCACGACCTTGTCGCCGTCGTTGAGGTTCATCACCTTCACGCCCTGTGTATTGCGGCCGACGATGCGGATGTCGTCCACTTTGCTCCGCGTCACCATGCCGTCCTTGGTGATGAGCATGATTTCGTCGCCGTTGCGGACGCTCGTGACACCCACGACCGGGCCGTTCTTGGCGGTGACCTTCACGTCTTTGAGTCCCTTCCCCCCGCGGCCCTGGAGTCGGTAGCGCATGCTGGAGGGGTCGCTTTCGGTTTCCGTATCGCTGCTTTCGATCTCGCTTGGTTCGGCTTCGGTGTCGGTGGCCTCTTCGTCGCTCTCGGCACCACCTTCGGGAAGAGGAGTGTTCGGACCGAAGGGCGTTCGTTTGCCGAGACCGTTTTCGCATATGGTCAGAAGCAATCCTTCCGGATCGGCTACCACCATGCCGACGATGGCATCGTCCTTGCCGAGTTTGATTCCGCGCACGCCTTTCGCGGTGCGGCCCATCGAGCGGACGTTCGATTCGCGGAAGCGGATCGCCATTCCCTTGCGTGTGGAAAGCACGATCTCGTCGGCCGGTTTGGTCAGCGCCACCTGAATGAGTTCATCGCCCTCTTCGAGTGTGATGCCAATAATGCCGCCTTGCCGCACATTGCTGAACGCCATCAGATCGGTCTTCTTCACGGTGCCCTGTCGCGTCGCCATCGTGAGGAACTGATCCTCCACGAATTCGCGCACCGGCACGATGCTCGTGATCTTCTCCTCTTCGCGTAGCGCCAGGACGTTGGCAATACTGCGGCCGGGGCTGGTGCGGCTGGCTTGCGGAATGCGGTACACCTTCAGCCAGTAACACTGTCCCTTGTTGGTGAAACAGAGCAGGTACGCCTTGGTACTGGCGATGAAGAAGTGCTCGATGAAGTCGTTATCTCGCAGACCGCCTTGAACGCCCTTTCCGCCACGACCTTGCACACGATATTCCGTCAGCGGCATGCGCTTGATGAAGCCTTCGTGCGTGATCGTGACGACGTTCGGTTCGTCCTCGATCAGGTCTTCCATGTCCACGTCGCCGCCGTCGTCGCTGATTTCGGTGCGGCGATCGTCGCCGTACTTGGCGGCCATCTTTTCCAGGTCGTCGCGAATGACGGCGTTGATATTCGCTTCCGAGGAAAGCAATGTTTCGTATTCGCGAATTTGCACGCGGAGGGCGGTATACTCCTTGAGAATTTCATCGCTTTCGAGAGCCGCGAGCTGACCGAGCTGGAGCCGCACGACGGCTTCTGCTTGTTGCTCGGTCATGCGGTATTCGGCCACAACGCCCAGTTCCCGCTGTAGCGCCGCGAATGGTTCGGCGCCGAGCGCACGCTCCATCAAACTGGCGGGGACCGCCAACCCCTGGAGCCGCGTTTTGGCTTCGGCACGGTTGGGCGAAGTCCGGCAAATCTTGATGACGTTCTCGATGTCGGCAATGGCAATGAGCTGGCCTTCGAGGACGTGGCCGCGGCGTTTGGCTTCCCGGAGCAGAAATTCCGTGCGCCGGCGGATAACATGAACGCGGTGTTCCAGGAACTTCTGGAGCATCTCCTTGAGAGTGAGTTCGCGCGGGCGGCCGTCCACCAGCGCGAGCATGATGACACTGACTGTTTTCTGAAGCTTCGAGAACTGGTAAAGTTGATTCAGAACCAAGTGCGGATCGGTGCCCCGCTTCAGTTCGATGACGATGCGGACCGGTTCACCAGAGCGGGCGCTGGATTCGTCACGGATGGTGCTAATTCCGCTCACGCGATCATTCTTGACCAGTTCGGCGAGTTCCTTCACGAGCGGATCGCGCGAAACCTGGAACGGAACTTCGGTGATGAGGATACTCGGCGACTTGCCCTTACCCTCTTCCACCACGCGAGCGCGGGCTCGCAACGTAATGTGCCCGGAACCGCGCGAATAGGCATCGATAATCCCTTGCCGGCCCATAATAATGCCGCCGGTGGGGAAGTCTGGATGGGGGATGATCTCGATGAGTTCGGCGAGTGTTGTGTTTGGCTCGTCGATCAGTTTGATCAACCCCTTGCAAACGTCGCGGAGGTTGTGCGGCGGAATGTGCGTTGCCATGCCGACCGCGATGCCATCGGAGCCGTTCACCAGAAGATTGGGGAACTTCCCCGGCAGAACAAGCGGTTCGCGAAACTTGCCGTCGTAGTTATCGATGAAATCGACGGTGTCACGATCGAGGTCTTCGAGCAGATCACCAGCCGGCTGCGCAAGCCGGGCTTCGGTATAACGGTGCGCGGCGGGCGGTAGTCCGGCGATGGAGCCGAAGTTCCCCTGTCCGTGGACGAGGCGGTAACGCAAGTTCCAGTCTTGCGCCATTCGCACGAGGGCGTCATAAATGGATGAGTCGCCGTGCGGGTGATACCGCTTCATCGTTTCGCCGATAATACCGGCGCACTTGCTGGTGGATGAAGACGGAGTCAGGCCGAGATCGTTCATCGCAACCAGAATGCGGCGTTGCACGGGCTTGAGCCCGTCGCGAACGTCCGGCAAAGCACGGCTGACGATGACCGATTGCGCGTAAGTGAGATAACTGTCCCGCAGTTCGTCGATAATATCGAGCGGGTTGACCAGTGCCTGGGTGACTCCGGGAGGCGGGGCATCGGGACCGGTCGGTGGTGTTACGGGGTCTGCCAACGAAGCTCCTTGGAAAGCCGTGTCCCTGGCGATTGTGCCTGCAGATTGCCGCAGCGCGGATATCTATGTTATTTTAGGGGAAACTGGCTGTCCGAACCAGCGCCGTAGCAGTGGTGGTTCACCTTTTTGACCGAACGGAAGTCCAAGATAGGTAAGCTGTTCGGTCTGGTCGGGTTGATCTTGTTCTGGAACCTCGCGCAAGTGGGATGTGTCATGCGTGCAATCGTGTTATTCGTGGCTTCGGCAGCCTTTATTGGGGGGAGCTTGGCATGGGGCCAGCCGACTCCCAAAGACTCCAACGGTGCCAAGAAAGACACGAAAAAGGACAAGAACGATATCAGTCCGCCGCCGGGGACCAAGACCACGCCAGCCTCCGAACTGACGCGGACGAAGTTACTCAAGGTGAAGATGAACGTCGAGTTCACCGACGCACGTCTTGGTGATGTGCTGAAGGAGTTCGCAGCGCAGGTGGACATGAGCACCGACCTGCCGGTGATGTGGACGTATGGAAAGGATTTCCCGTATTCGCAAAAGGTGACCTACCGGTGCAAAAACAAGCCGCTGGATGCCGCGCTCGACGAACTATTCAAGAAACTCGGTCCGCTGGGTTACATCATCGTCGCGAAGGAGGGCGACCGCCGCGATGGCTGGATTCTGGTAACAACGACCGGCGAACGCGGATACGAGAAGGGCGGAGAGTCGTCGCCAAAGATCACGGCTGCACAGGAGGCGGATGCGACCGCAAAACTGGCTCTGGCGAAGAAGCTTATCGACGCCGGGAAGAATGAGCAGGCAAAGACGGTGCTTGCGTTCATCGTGAAACACTACCCTGGGGCAAAGGTGGCACCCGAGGCCAAGGAACTGTTGGAGAAACTGGAGAAGTAAAGTAGTAGCAGGTCTCCGTGTGCTGTTACATTTTCAAAGTCGAAGCAGCTCTCCGTGGCGGTTGCCGTAACGGCACACTCCGTGTGCCATTACTTTGAAGGGCGCGTTCTTGAGCGGCATTTGGGGAAGTCGTGACGTGCCGTGGATTCCGCCAGACCTGGCGGAACCGGATGGCTTCGTTGGCGTCGGCGGCGATCTGTCGCCGCGAACCCTGCTTCGTGCCTATGCGGAGGGTGTATTCCCCTGGTTCAACGAGGGCGACCCGATCCTCTGGTGGTCGCCCGATCCCCGCGGTGTGATCGAACTGTATGCCGATCCGACAACGCACCCGGACGCCACTCCCGGCTACGGGGGCTTGCACGTTTCCAGACGACTGGCCCGGACCATCCGTTCCGGCAAGTTCCGCGTCACAGTGAATCAGTGCTTCGAGACGGTGATGCGATCGTGCGGCGAGTGCCGGGTGGAGGGAACCTGGGTCACGCACGACATGCTCAAAGCGTACACGGAATTGCACCGTTTGGGTCATGCGCACAGCGTTGAGACGTGGGTCCAGTCAGAAAGCGAGCCAGACGGATGGGAACTGGCGGGCGGTACCTATGGCGTGTCGATTGGCGGCCTGTTCGCGGCGGAGTCGATGTTCTACCGCGTGACGGACGGCTCCAAAGTGGCGCTTGCGGCTTTAGTGCACCGTCTCCGCGACCGTGGCTTTGCACTTCTCGACGTGCAGATGAAGACCGAGCACACCGGCCGCATGGGCGCAGAGGAAATCCCACGTAGCGAGTACCTGAAGCGCCTTCGGCGTGCAATCAGCATGACTGGCGTCAGCTTTGTTTGAATGGGGCCTTCTTCCCGTTACGATTTCAACGGTACTTCGATCACTTCGTAAACGACACACTTTGGGACAAGTCTTCCCAGGGTTTCGCTGGCCTTCGGCTGCGCTTCACCCTGGGCTAACATCTGACGCCCCTGCCGGGGCGGAAAACAACAGAACAACACACAACCCTTGAAACTCCTCGCAAGGGAGCGGCTCGTTCAGAATGCGACAATCTCAACCGCATTGTGTATAAGCAGCTATTCGTCTTGCTGACCAAACACGCGATGGAACTCCTGAGGAGGAAGGGCAACGGGATGTCCCTCCACCATGTCAATGGGGAAGTGGTACCACGCTCCTTCGTGGACCCAAAAGAGTTCGTCGCTCAGGGCATGATCGGCCTCCGGGAACTCTTCCTTCGCGATTTCCCGCAGCGCAAGCAAGTATCGATTGGCGAACTCAGGTGAGGCGGGAACGAAGTACACCGTGTCTCGCGCGACGGGAGCCACGAACCACCCCATTGGCGCCTCATCCGGGAGCAGTTCGTCGAGCAGGAGCATACGTGGGGCGTCGTAGGAGTCCTGAACGACGGCGCGACAAATACCGCTCTCTTGGTGAATGACCTCATACCAATCCGCTGGTGTGCGTTCTTGGAGGTTGTTCACGGCGATCGCCATCCACTCTTCCGCCGATTGTCCCGATTCATCCAACATCTCGGATGAGACGAACGCCATTGTCTCGGGTAAATCGATCACGAGCGTGAGATAGAGCAGGCTGGGATCGGGCGAGGCATTTGCCAGTGCATCCTGGGCGCGTTGAGATGCTTCACTCGGAGATAGCTCCGTGTTCAATATCGAGGAGACCACTTCTTGTGTCGAATCCCGCGTGATCAGAGGACGTGACCATCCGGCTTGCGTGTCTCGGAACGCTGGAGGCTTGAAGCACGGGAGTAACTTCTCGGCGTTAGCTTTTAACCCCGCCTCGAGCATTTCCTTGAGATTGGCCATCGCCGTTGAATCGGTTGCGGCGAGGAACTGTTCGATGAGTTCGGGCCATTCTTCCTCGGGTCGCTGAACAACACGTGCGAATAGATTGGGAAGGCGGACGCTCCGGGTGTTTCCATGAATGTCCGTAAGGGAAATGGCTCCGCCGCCTTCTTGCGGTCCTGGGATCAACCTCAGCGCGGTGATGACCCGACTGAACGCGCCGATAAAGCGCTGGATCACTTCCTGATCGGGGCTTTCATCGTCTTCGGGGGCGTTGGATTCGTGTGTCGACATGAGAGCGACCTCAGAGAAAGGCAAACGCACGAGTCCGCGTTGTTTCGATCGAATCGGTACGGGCGTTTAGTAGACACGCAAGGTATCCGAAATTTCACACACAGGCAAACAATCTTGTGCGAAACACCAAATGCGTGTTTGCCATGTGAACGGAAGCCGACTTTACCGTTTAGGTGGTTACGCAGGTTACATTCGGGCCCACGACACAATTTTTTGCCTCCGGCCGCTCCAAACGCCGTTATTCAGATAGCTGATTTACTGCCGTAAGAATGCCTTCAGGTTCCGCTTGCATCGCATTTCATTCCCCGCGTATCATCTCGCGACCGCGGGTGGACCCGCGGCCGGCATTGGGAAGGAACCCGCATGGCCCTGGCCGACCCGCCAGACGGCGCCCCGCCGCACACGTCAGTGGCCGAGTTTGGCCACAACCTCGATTTCGCGCTCGCTCCCGCGAAGCCGCGACGAGCCGCTGCGCCTCCGGCCGTCGAATTGAGCGTTGTTGTCGTGAACTTCTGCCAGTGGAAAAACACCACGCGGCTGATTCGCCAATTACGGCGTTCGGCCGCTGTCCGCGCTGGTGCGGCCGAAATTCAGGTGATCGATAACGGTTCGCCCGGACACCCGCTCGCGACGCGGATCGCAAAACTACGCGGAGTCTCCGTGCGGCGGTTCGACCAGAATCTCGGCTTTGCCGCAGCGGTCAATCGCGGTTGTCAGTTCACCGGTGGACCGTGGGTACTGCTGCTGAACCCGGATATCACCGTTCCCGACGGCTTTCTCGATGGCGTTCTTAACACTCTTGCTCGTGCCGAGGTCTCAGCGGATGTCGGCGTGATCGGTTTCCGTCTGTTAAACCGCGACGGTACGCCGCAACCGTCGGCCGGTCCGTTCCCAAGTTTCACTCGCACTCTGGCCGGATTACTGCTTCCGCGTGCCCGGCGGAAGTGCCACACCAACCCCGGCAATGCCCGCCGAGTGGTCGAGTGGGCCAGCGGCGGTTGCCTGGTTATTCGTCGAGAGTGCTTTGAGCAACTCGGCGGTCTGGATGAATCATTCTTCCTCTATTACGAGGACGCGGATTTCTGCCGTCGCGCCGCGGAGCGCGGATGGGCAGTCTGGTTCGACCCCGCACTCGAAGTGACGCACCACTGGCCGCTCCATGCTCGCCCGGTGCCGCCGCCGCTACGGCTCATCACGCGACACGCTCTCCTCACCTACGCACGGCGACACTGGAATACCTGGCAGTCGCGCTTGCTTTCCGGCATCGTGTGGGCCGAAGCCGGTGCCCGGCAACTCTGGGCAGCGGTTCGCGGGCAAAAGGATACGGCGCAGTGCTTTGGCGAACTCCGCCGATTAGTCAGCGACATGGCCGCTGGCCGCGAAGGCGACGCCAGCGAACGCATCCGCTTCGCGGCTGGCTTCCTTCATCCCATCGCCGCCGAACAAGACGGCCGCACGCAGTAAGGAGTCAGGAGGCAGGAGAACCGATTCAGGAATCGGGAGGAGGAGATTCAGGAGAAGAGACATGAACGTTTGCTGCCCACCTTCTGGCTCCTCACTCCTCATTCCTCACTCCTCACTTTCCATCATCATCCCCTCCCACTCGCGCCCCGATCTCCTTCACCTCTGCCTGACAAGCGTGGTGCGGTTCGCGCCGCCGAGCACGGAAGTCATCGTTGTGGATGATGGCTCGCGCAGCGCATGCGTGTCACGTGCGGCGGAAGCATTTCCTGCTGTGAAAGTAGTACGGCGACAGAAGGCGGGTGGGTTCTGCGTCGCGGCCAACGCCGGGATCGCCGCTGCATGCGCACCGATCATCGAACTCCTCAACGACGATACTGAAGTCACCGCGGGATGGGCGGATGCCGCACTCGCGTGGTTTGCGGATGAACGAATCGCCGCCGTCGCTCCGCTCGTGCTTCAGAACGACCGCCGGCGGGCAGCCCGCGGACTGCCTCCACTCATCGACACCGCAGGCGACGAATACGATCTGGGTGGCTTCGCCGTGAAGCGCGGGCGAGGACGAGCGGCAGGAATCAGGAGACAGGAATCCGGAGACAGGAATCCGGAGACAGGAATCCGGAGTCTTGACTCCTGTTCTTCTCTGACCCCTGACTCCTGTCTCCTGTCTCCTAGTCCCGTCTGGGGTGCTTCCGCTTGCGCAGCGTTTTACCGGCGGGACGCGATCGTGCAAGCGGGCGGCTTTCCGGAGCACTTCGGGGCGTATTTTGAGGATGTGGATTTATCGTTTCGGCTGCGGCGGCTTGGTTTTGAGATTATGTATGAGCCGCACGCCGTGGTCTGGCATCATGTATCCGGCAGCTACGGGCGTACGCCATCGCGACGAACGCTGGAGCGGCAATCGTGCAACGAAGAGCGGGTATTCTGGCGAAATGTCCGCGGTCAGCAGTTGGTGAAGGCCTTTCCGCGGCATGCGGCTGTGCTGGCGGGCAAGGCGTTACGGCGCTGGCAGGAGGGGATGCTCCTGCCGTGGCTTCTGGGCCGTTTGCGTGCCATCACCGCTTTTTGACAGTGAGATCCCAATCCTTCGTGTTGCTTCCCGATTTCACATCGAAGGTGAGTTCCGATCGGCTGTGATACTTGGCCGGCAGACTTTCGGCGGTGACCTCCACCCACTTTGCGTCGGGAGCGTTGGACTCTTTCTGTTTGCCGGTGACGACGGGAACTGAAATCTGCACCTGCTTGTTACCGGCGGTGGTACGGACTTCATAACGTCCATTCTTGATCTCGGCTGTTGCCGGTGCGCCGATCCCGTCGATTGGGGCGAATGATATGATCCCCTTCTCGACGGGTACTCCATCCACCTTCACCTCGCCGCTGACGCTGGCGGAGGCCGGGCCGCTGCCGCACCCGGCTGGCGCCCCGGCCACCACGCAGCCCACAAACACGATCACTATCCGGAGCCAGTGCATGCTCCATCTCCTGGCTTGGCGGTTGGAAATTACCAGTCGCTTCCGAGTATTTCGCCACCGGCTGGCGTGAGCGCCGCGTTCCAGGTGCGAAGCGAGATTGACGCAGAAACCAACCGCACGCTCCCGTCGCTCAACCCAACAATTACACCGCTGGTATGCATCGAACTGGAGGTGGTTGGGTCACATGTTCCCGAGGTGCCCAAACTCGGGGAGGCTTGCGGCGTCTTGAAACTCATCACGTTTCCATTCGATGGATCGGGGATCATTGCAGTGGAATACTGAATCGCAAAACCGGGAAAGCCTGGTGGCGTCGCGCTGGAAGTTGCCTCGTTTGGCCAATATGTGATCGGGTCACCCGTCGTCAGATTGACCGCCGGCCACACACTCCGGCCATCGGTGGCGCTGTTCCCCCCTGCGGGGTTGCGACACAACGCGATGTGCTCGACAAATGCGACCGTGTTCGAAGTCCCATCCACAAACGTGCTTCCGAGGCTGGGGTATTGACCCGTGCAGAATAACATCCCATTCACGTTGTAACTATTCACATTCCAGCCCGCACCGATGCCGTTCTGGTTGGTGGGGTCCGACGGACAGTTATATGTTTTCACAGAAGCGGGGGTACCTGACCCATTAAAGTACGCGCTGGAAGTGGAAAGACTTTGAAGTTGGTTGTACAAGTTGCTCTGCTCCAGATAGGGCAGAATGGACCAGAACGTGGAGGATTGCGAGAGGATCGTGCTTCCTTTGGGCCAGGGGTAGCCGAACTGCGGCATGTAGCCGTTCGCGTCGTTGGCGCTGTGAAGAGCCAAACTCATCTGCTTGAGGTTGTTGGAGCAACTCATCCGAGCGGCGGCTTCCCGGACCTTCTGTACGGCCGGCAAAAGAAGCCCAATCAGGATTGCGATAATGGCGATCACCACCAGAAGCTCAATCAGCGTAAAACCGAGATGTCGGGAACGAGGGCATCGCATCCGAATTCTCCTGAGGGAAATTGACAAATGGTGCTAAGAACGAAAACGATGGGAGAGTATTCCATCATCAGTATCGCCTTCTCACTCGTGAAGGGCAAGTGAGGTAGTGAATTTGGTCTGCTGAATAGTATTCTCTTTGGACTCATGTCTTCGTCTCCTTTCCTGCACGTTCAACGCCCGCGATTGTGACCCGTTTCTGGCGATTCCCTATGAATGTGATTTGAATGACGTGAATGCGAATAGATGTCGTCCCAGCGCGGATTGCCAAATATCGATGCACCTCCGGTTAAGCCAGAAAAAACGAATGCGACGCTGGCGACGGATAACTCCGTCACCAGCGCCTTTGCTCGGTCAGAATGCTTTCCGCTAGTGTGCGCCCATCTTGGGAATCGGCACCGGCATCAGGTTGAAGTTATCGAACAAAGAAGGGCTGTTCGCAGAGTGTTGTCCGGGTTGTTCAGCCGCAACATTAATCTTGAGGCCTGTGAGCAGGCGCTTGGTTGCGAGCAGCGTGGGATCATCCGGACTGTCGAATTGACCGACTGTGACGAGGCTGGCTGTGCGGGTGTGCAGTACGAACGCTTCGAGGTTGAGCGATTGCCCGCCGGGGCCCTTCAGCGCGCGGATGGCCTTGGCCATCGCTTCCGCCTGCTCCCCGCCGGCAGCCAGCACATCGCGACCCTTGCTCAGGCTCCATTTCTGCATCACGCTCGTCTCGGAGTTCTTATTGAGAATCTGCACCGGAGCGGTGAACGACTTCACCGCCAGAGTCCAGTTCTTCTGCGCTTTCAGTAGGTTGTACGGATTCCCCTCGTTCAACTTTACGATGAACGGATCCAATTCCTGGGGGCGTGTGGGGCGATCGGTCCGAATACTGGCCGGGTTGGGCACCACGAACGCGGTTGGATAGGGGTTCAACCGCGTCGTCACACTCACCCCCTTACCATCTTGCCCCGGTTGAACGATTGCGCCGCCGTCCATGAGTAGTTCGTTCTTCGGCGGAGCCCACTTCTTCAAAATCACCAATGCTTTACGTGCATCCGCTTCCGTCTGGAATCCGCCGACCAGTACACCAATCTGATCGCGTGCGCTGTGCCGCATCACACGGAACTTGTTGTCCGGCTCCATGAACTCCATGCCCTGGAGCTGCGCCTTCTGTTTGAGTGCTTCGAGTTGGGCCACGTACTCATTCGCGGCTTTCTGTCGGGCGGCAATGATTGCCCGCATTTCGGCTTTCCGTTCTTCGGAGATGTATTCGAACAGGAAAGCCTGCACGCGGTAAGTCGTGCGGATCTCGTTTGCCAGTCCTTCAGACAGTTCGAGTGCGCTCAGCCCTTTATCGTCTTCTTCGGCTCTCGATCCCTTCGCGGGCCGCACGTAACTCTTCACCAGGATGAACCACGGCCCATGTTCCGGCTTGAGTATCCACGGATGGTCCTTGGGAATGGCAGTGGGAATCTCTGTTTCCACCGTCTGCGCGGAGAAGGTCGGCGACGGGCGGAGGTTCGCGGCCGGCGGTGGTGGAGTGGGAGCCGCGGGACGAAGTCCATCGACCGGCGGCACATATGCACCAGCCGGTGAAGGCGAGGAGTACAGCGGGGTGTAGCTTGGCGCCGACGGAGAGACCGGCGGAGTGGGCGGCGTCAATGAAGGCGAGGAATACAGCGGAGTATAGCCAGGTGTGGAGGGCGAAAGAGGCGGAGTCGGTGCAGCCGGGGAAACGGGCATGACCGGCGACGCGACTGGCTGAAGTCCCCCGACTGCCGGTGGTTGCGGCGAAGGTGAATCGCTGGGTGGCGGAACGCCCGGCGGTTGGCGATCGACCGCGAACTGCCCCACCGCCGAGCTCCCAACGAGCGCGGCCAGACCGACCCCCAGCACCAGTTTTCGGCGCATGGCGTCCTCCGTGCGTGTAGATTGGCGCAAACTGTTCCGTGGCGTGGGGCGGGAAATAGCGTTGGGTGCTCGGCAATGCCAGAGGAAAATTCGGAATTGCTCAAGAAGGGCGTAACCAAACTTGCGATCGGCTACCAGCCGAACCACTTGGAAATAACCCGGCGGGCAACCGCAGAAGTGTATCAGAAGGCGCTCGGTCCGGCATTCGTCGGCGGTGGGGTTGATCCAACGGGAAAGGGTTGAGCCACAATCACGGACATGCTTCACCTCCGGCGTTCAGCGTAGCGTCATTCTTTGCCCAACACCAGATCCACCACCCAGCAACCGCGCAGATGGCTCTGCTTGGCATCGCGACAGTGCGAGAGGATGTCATCGTTATCGCAGCCGGCGTCCTGAAGTGCATCGGCCAGAATGGGCATGGCGCTGAAGTCGCGCGATTCGTACATCGTGCGAGCGAGTGACAACACGGTGTCCGTGCGCCACCGTTTATCGAACTCGATCTTCCGAAACACATTGCCAAAAACGTCTCGAAGGAGGTTGCGGATTAGAGCGTTCGCTTCTTCCCGCGTGCCGTGGCAGCCCGCGAGAGGAAACGGAAACATTGTCATGCCGAGTGCTGCCGAGAAGGCTTTCGGTTGTGTCGCCGAAACGACCATCGCGACGAGGGTATGAAGTTGGGCGTCTGGGTCGTCTTCTGTGTAACCCCGTGAATTTTTGGTGATTGTGCCATCGGCATCAGTTCCTGCGGCTTCCAATTCGGTTGCGGTCGCGTTTCCGTCCGCGAAGAGTTCCGCAACTTCCACGGCCTGCCGGAGGCGCGAATCTTCAAGGTGCGACCAGACGAGACGACAACAGCCGCAGGCGGCGAGCCGTAACTTTCGTTTGCCGGCTTTCGACCGACTGACTGATGTGCCCTGAAAGTCCCTCACCATCCAGAAAGGACTTTGTTTCAGCCAGTCTTCCTCTAACCGGTCGTGTTTCTTCATGACAACTTCCTCCGGCACCAGAGCATACCAAAACGAACGCGGCCGGGTGTCACCCAGCCGCGTCAGTGATCTCGGCGGGCTTACGCCACACCGTTTGCCGTACACGCGCCCACGCGATCACTTGGGGATCGTCGGCTTGAAGTCGAGCGTCTTCACCAGGAAGCCCCACAGGTCGGCGACTTCCTCGATGATCTTCGTCGTCGGTTTGCCCGCACCGTGACCGGCCTTTGTCTCGATGCGGATGAGTACCGGCTCAGGCCCGGTTTGCATCGCTTGCAGCGCCGCGGCGAACTTGAAGCTGTGACCCGGCACCACGCGGTCGTCGTGGTCGGCGGTCGTGATGAGCGTGGCGGGGTACGCCTTCGGGCCATTCTTGAGCAGTACATGGTACGGGCTGAATTGATACAGCGCCTTGAACTCCTCTGGGTTGTCCGATGAGCCGTAGTCGTCCACCCAGAACCGCCCAGCGGTGAACTTCTGGAACCGCAGCATGTCCATCACACCCACAGCCGGCAGACACGCGCCGTACAGGTCCGGACGCTGCGTCATGCAGGCGCCAACGAGTAAGCCACCGTTGCTGCCGCCCTGAATCGCGATCTTCTTGTTGGTGGTGTACTTCTCCTTGATGAGGTACTCCGCCGCCGCAATGAAGTCGTCGAACACGTTCTGCTTGTGGAGTTTCGTGCCGGCGCGGTGCCACTCATCGCCATATTCACCGCCGCCGCGCAAGTTCGCCAGCGCAAATACGCCACCCATCTCCATCCACTGCAGCCGACTCACCGAGAAGCCTGGCGGCAGTGAGATGTTGAATCCGCCGTAGCCATACAGGAGCGTCGGGTTCGTGCCGTCGAGTTTAAGGCCCTTCTTATGGGTGATGAACATCGGCACCTTTGTGCCGTCCTTGCTCGTGTAGAAGACCTGCTTCACTTCGTATTCGGTGGGGTCGAATTTCACCTTCGATTGACGGAACAGCTTGCTCGTGCCGCTCGCGATGTCGTAACGGTAAATGCTCGGCGGCGTGGCGAAGCTCTGGAATGTATAGAACGTTTCCTTGTACTCTCGCTTACCGCCAAAACCACCCGCTGAGCCAATGCCGGGCAGTTCCACGTCGCGAACAAACTTGCCGTCCACTTCGTGAACCTTGATCACCGACTTCGCATCTTTCAGGTAGCTGCAAATGAAGCGGTTCCCGACCAGTCCCACGCCTTCCAGCGGTTCCTTCGCCTCCGGGATGATCGTCTTCCAGTTCTTCTTGTCCGGGTTCTTCGTATCGATCGCAATCACCTGATACTTCGGCGCCTGATAGTCCGTCCGGAAGTAGAAGACGGCGGCATCGTTGCCCAGGAAGTCGAACTTGTTGTCGTGGTTGTCGATCAGGTCAACGATCTTGCTGCCAGGTTCGTTCAGATCCTGATAGGACACGCGAACCTTCCGGCTGGTCGTGCCGTCGCCGATTCCGATGATGAGCCACCGTCCGTCTTCGCTCACTTCGCCGCCAATGGTCCACTTCGGATTGTCCTTCCGTTCGTAGATGAGCTTATCCTCGCTCTGCGGCGTACCCATCTTGTGGTAATAGAGCTTCATGTCCACGTTCAAATCCTGGAACGCGGCGTCCTTCTTCGGTTCGGGGAATCGGCTGTAGTAGAATCCGCTATTATCCTTGGTCCACGATGCGCTGCTGAACTTCACCCACTTGAGTTCATCGGTTAGCGGCTTGCCCGTCGCGACATCAAGTACTTTCCACGTATTCCAGTCGCTGCCGGCTTCCGCGATGCCATAAGCGATATGCTTGGCGTCATCACTGATGGCCATGCCCGCCAGTGCAACCGTGCCGTCCTTGCTCCAGGTGTTGGGGTCCATGAGCATCTTCGGCTCGCTCTCAAGCGAGTCCTGGATGTACAGCACGTTTTGATTTTGGAGGCCGTCGTTCTTGAAGAAGAAGTAGTGGTCACCGTGTTTGGAAGGAGCGGAGAATTTCTCGTAGTTGTAGAGGTCGGTGATTCGCTTCTTGATGGCTTCGCGTTCCGGGATCGTGTCCAGATATGCGAACGTGACCTTGTTCTCGGCTTCCACCCAGTCGGCCACGTCCTTCGATTTCCGCACGTCGTCTTCGAGCCAGCGGTAGGGGTCTGCCACCTTCGTGCCGTGGTATTCGTCGACCACGTCGCCTTTCTTCGTCTCGGGGTATTTCAACTTCTTCGGCTCCTCGGCATGTGTCGTCGAAACGAGAATCGCGGCAAGCGCGGTGATAACCGCGGCCATCGCCCAGCGTGTTCGGCGCATTGGCTTCTCCTTTCCAGCAGGGAGAGGGGACGAAAAGAATTATACGGCGGGAAGGCACCCATTCATCCACGCGCCAGAAGAACCCCAACCCTCCCTGCAGGGATGGGGGTTGGGGGACTTATCAATCACACCAACTGAATTGGAGTTTGGGGAACTGCGTAGCCGCCGCTCGCTTGCTTTCGGGCGGCTGACATTCTCCGAATGTCGGAGGTCAGTTTCTGTGAAACTGACCGCGACTCTCGGAGAGAGTCGCCCACCCGAGAAAGCGTTTCAGGCGGAGGGATCGCCGAGCGAACGGTGGACGGCTTCGAGCAAGGCGGCAACGGTGAACGGCTTATCCAGGAGCGACTCGTTGGGCGGCAGTGGATCGGACATCCACCCGGCGCCGCCGGTGAACGCGGACATGAACAATACGGGAATGTCGTGGCGGACGTGCCGAATGCGTGCCGCCAGTTCCGGCCCGCTCATGTGCGGCATAATGACGTCGGTCAGGACCAGATCGAACCGCTCGGGTTCGGCAGCGAATAACTTCTCCGCGGCGACGCCATCAGCAGCAGCGGCAACGGTGAAGCCTGCGTGTTCCAAGGCCATGAGAACGAACGTGCGCACGGCATCGTCGTCCTCGGCCAACAGGACCGCGCGCGTTTGCCCGGTTGGTGTTGGAGATTGCGGGTGGGGGCGACCATCCGTGATCGTAGGCCGTGCCGGAGTGACCGACATCTCGCACCCAAGATAAAGGTAGCCCGCAGACATTGCGAGGAGCGCGGGCAAAATGTGAGGGTTTGAGTTATGGGGAGGTATAGGTTTCTGGCAATACCTCTGTTTCTTCTTTTTTATAATCGAGGAAGTTAATTGCCCGATTATCCGACGCCACGAAAAGATACAGCTTGCGTGAAGATTGAATAACAAGCGGTCGCCGTTCGAAGCGAATACGTTCAGCCATGCTGCGAAAACAACTCGACAACAGATGCGGCACTGGGGAACCGTTCAGTTGGGTTTTTCTTCAAGAGTCGCAGAATCGTTGTAGCGAGCCAGTCGGGAGTGTTTCCACGCAATTGTCGCAACGGAACCGGCTCGCTCGAACAGACCGCGTGGAACACCGATGCGATTGTTTGGCCAGAGAAAGGAAGCCGGCCGGTCGCGAGTTTATACAGGACGCCGCCGAGACTGAACAGGTCCGATGTTGGCGTCGCGGGCTCTCCTTGAATAATCTCCGGAGCCATAAAGAATGGCGTGCCGATCAGAGCGCCCTCAGTGGTGAGTTTCGCATCATCAGCCACGCGCGCCAGGCCGAAATCCGTGAGTTTCGCCCGCCCGCTTTCCGTTTCGATCAGGATATTCGCTGGTTTGATGTCGCGGTGAATGATCTGCTTTGCATGTGCCGCGGCTAAACCGGCCGCGATCTGCTTGGCGATGTTGATCACCAGCGGCACCGGCATCGGTCCGCGTTCTTCAATGAGTGCCTCCAAGCAACTACCGTCCACGTATTCCATCGCCAAATACGATGCGCCCACCGATTCACGGACGGCGTAGATGGCGACCACGTTTTCGTGCTGGATTGCGGCGGCCGTGCGTGCTTCTCGCGCAAAGCGTTGTTGCGCGGCCGGCGACGCCGCGAGCTCCGGGGCCAGCATTTTGAGCGCGACAAAGCGGTGCAGGCTCGGCTCAAATGCCTTGAACACCACTCCCATTGCCCCACGACCAAGCTGCGATCGCAACTCGTAGCCACCCAGCCGACAGCCCCCCTCGGGTAGCGCATTCACGAACTCCGGCCGAAACTCGGGCAGCGATGGGCTGTCCTCCGTGGGGACTGGGAGGGCGCTGGGTGTCGCCGCGTGAGTTTGAACAGGCGAGATGATCGGAACACGCACGGTCGCTGCCGCATGCACTGTGCCGCTCAACCGCTTCCGACTGTTCTCCACCGTCAGATTCACCAATTCAGCAGCACCGGCCGCGAGGACCGCGGCAAAGTCCGGGCACTGGCCGATATCGTGATTCAGTACCCCCGCGAACTCTTCGACCTTCGGAGCGACGCGTTGGAGAAACTCGACGAGTGCCGACTGCGATAATTTGAATTGATTCTGAGCGGTGACGAGCAATCGCTCCAGTAGCTCCGGCCGCTGAGCGACTGCATCGAGTTGAACGAGATAACTGGTAAAGTGGAGCAGTTCAGCGCGATCCTGCACGTATTTGGGCTGGCCCACCAGGAAAGCGGGCTGATGGTGGTGGCGGATCGGCTCCACGAGATCGTCGGGTAAATTCCATCCGCGCAGCAGCTCCGCGCTCACATCGGCATGATCGATCCCGAACGATTCCCGCTCCGCACCACAGGGATCTGTGATCAATCGGTCGGCATGGCGGGCAATATGATCGCCCCACGCGTCGGGAAATGTCTTCTGAAGAAGAACTTCACCGAGATCGCGGAGCAGACCGGCGACAAGGTCGTCGTCCGGCATGGGCCGACGAGTGAGTAATGCGAGCTCGCGTGCGATGATCGCACCACCAACCGAAGAAATCCAGTAGTCGCGCATTCCCTGGTCGGCACTCCGACCCACCTTCACCGCCGGCAACGACAGACCCAACGCCAACGACCGCACCGTCTTCAAACCGAGGACGTGAACGGCTCGCGCCACCGACGCGACCGGCTGCTTTAATCCGTACAAGCAGGAGTTCACGGCGCGGAGGAGCTTCCCACAGAGCGCGGGATCCAGACCGAGAAGCGCAACGATCTCGCTTGGCTCGCAATCCGGCCGACTGGCGGCATTGACAACCTGGAGAGCGATCGCCGGCGGTGTGGGAAGACGACTCGGATCAAGGACCGCAGTCAGTAACTTTTCGCGCGCGGAGCCAGCGCGAGGGGGCGGAGTTGTGGGCGGGGCGTAAATAGTTGCCGACACAGATACCGTCCGTGTGTGGGGACCGGCGATGCGTGCAAATTGCACAGCATAAAAGCCTGTGTCAAGAAACGAGGCGCGTCAAGCTGGTGGTAGGGCGAGCGATTGACAAACACAAGGCGGAGTAATTCCCATTTCTCTTCCTCCTTCCTCATTCATTACGGGTTTGGTTGCCTGATGCGTGTGGAACCATACCGGTAACCCGGTTCCCTTCATCTGGGGTTCCCGCATGCCTTCGTTTCGCACCAGTCGTGGTCGTCCGTTGCCGCTTGGAGCTTCGCTGGCCCCGGACGGAACGAACTTCGCGCTGCTTTGCCGTCACGGACAGAGGGTGTCGCTTGTCATTTTGCATGAAGAAGGCGGCGCCGCACCGCTGGCGGAATTCCCACTGGATGTCCACAAGAACCGCACCGGCGATCACTGGCACATTCGCGTTCACGACTTGCCGGACGCATTCTGCTACGGCTGGCGGGTGGATGGTCCACATGGCCCGCGCACGCGGTTCGACCCCACCCGGCTACTGCTCGACCCGGCTGCGGTCATGCTTTCGCACGGCGCCGAGTGGGCTGGCACCTGTGAAACCGATCCGCTCCGGACCAGCCGCCGGAGTCTTTATCGCCGCGGGACACGCTACGACTGGGGCGACGATGCCCCACCACTGATCGAATACGAAGATTCCCTCATCTACGAAGTCCATGTCCGCGGCTATACCTGCCACCCTTCCAGTAATGTTGCCGATCCGGGCACCTTTCGCGCACTGGTGGAAAAGATTCCCTATCTGAAGTGGCTCGGCGTGACAGCGGTGGAATTAATGCCGGTGTTCGAGTGGGACGAGTGCGATTGCCCATTCTCGCACCCGGAAACCGGGGAGAAACTGCTCAACTTCTGGGGTTACAACCCGATCGCATTTGGTGCGCCGAAAGCGGCGTTTGCCGCGAGCGCAAAGCAGCACGCGCAGACACACGAGTTTCGCGACATGGTGAAGGCCATGCACGCGGCAGGAATCGAAGTGATTCTGGACGTGGTCTTCAATCATACAGGCGAGGGGGATGATCGGGGGCGAACCTTCAGTTTCCGCGGGCTGGACAACGAACTCTACTACTTGCTGGACGACACGGGCCGCTACCTGAACTACTCCGGTTGCGGCAACACCGTGAACTGCAATCATCCCGTCGTGCGCGATCTCATTATGACCTGCCTGCGATACTGGGTCGGCGACATGCACGTGGACGGGTTTCGCTTCGACCTTGCCTCCATTCTGGGACGCGACCGGCGAGGGAACGTGATGGTGGAACCGCCGGTGATCGAAAGCATTACCGAAGACGGTGTGCTTGCCGATGCGAAGTTGATCGCCGAGCCGTGGGACGCGGGTGGTTTGTATCAGGTGGGGCGGTTTCCGTTTGGTCGCCGGTGGAGCGAGTGGAACGGCCAGTATCGCGACGATGTGCGCAAATTCTGGAAGGGCGATCTGGGCATGACCGGAGCGCTGGCCACACGAATCTGTGGGAGTTCCGACCTGTATCAGTGGAGCGGCCGACTCCCGCGGCACTCGGTGAACTTCCTCACGGCGCACGACGGCTTCACGCTATACGATCTGGTGAGTTACAACCATAAGCACAACGAGGCCAATGGTGAAGGCAACCGCGACGGTTCGAACGACAATCATTCTTGGAACTGCGGTGAAGAAGGAGAAACGACCGACCCCACCGTGCTGACGCTTCGTCGCCGACAGGCCCGCAATCTGATGACGACGCTGATGTTCAGTCAGGGTGTGCCGATGATTCTGGCGGGGGACGAGTTCCTGCGCACACAGAAGGGGAACAACAACGCCTGGTGTCAGGACAACGAGATTTCCTGGGTGAACTGGCAGTTGGCGGAAGACAACAAAGACTTCTTACGGTTCGTGCGCGAGTTGATCTGGTTGCGGAAGCGGCACCCGGCATTGCGTCGGCGACGGTTCTTCGTTGGCGAGTTCCGCCGGGGGGACGCGACCCGCTCCACGGGCCGCCCGACCCCTGCGGGAGTGGAACACCCGCATGTCGTGGAGTTCTTTCCGTCGGCTGGCCCAGTGCGGCCAGGAGATGCGGGCCTGCCGCGCGAGAGCGATGCTCCGCTGACAACCGGTTCTTTCGGCCGCACGCCTCGTGAGCCGGCACTACCCGTGCCGATACTCGCCGACATTCACTGGCACGGCATTGAGCCGTATCAGCCAGATTTCTCGTACAGTTCTCGCACTCTTGCCTTCTCTCTGGATGGCCGATTCACCGGCCGCGAAGGCGACGCGGATTATCACATCGACACCGATTTCTACGTCGCGATGAACGCCTGGAGCGAAGGGCTGCGCTTCCGAATTCCGCCCTCGCCAACGCGCCGCCGCTGGCGGAGGATGATCGACACCGCATTGCCGGCACCGGAGGACATTGTTGTCGAGGGCGAAGGACCGCTCATCGCCGATGGGACGGCGTATCTCGTCGCACCTTTCAGTACGTTGGTGTTGATTTCCGAAGCGTAAGAGCCGGCGGTCGCCCGCACCTGGCAGGCTGAAGCGAGCCACAGCCGCATGTTCCGAAATCCTTTGGAAATCGCACATTATGGCTACGGACAGGGAAATCGCGACTCCGGAAGGCATCGGGTGGAGCGGAGTGAGCGGGGCAGGTTCTGAGTTGCCCGGAAGCCCTCGGGAACTCGCCGTTCTTTCGACGCCTCCGGACCTTGTGGCATGTTTGTCTGGATTTTTCTTTCCAGTGTGCCTATAATTCTGTTGACGCCGTGCAGGGATGGCGTAAACTCCCGGTAAGTTGGAAGCCCGCACTTTCCAGCGTCGTGAGCAAAAGATGGCTCACAACGCATCTTGACTTCCCTCCCTGAAATCTGGCACTGTATCGTCGCAACGCCCAACAAGGCCCCCTCAAACAAGAGCAGGCCGATCAAAACTGGCTGATTGTGGAGATTGGCGGCGAACCGGTTGCCACGCCCAGGAAGACTGGGAAGTCTGTGCGAACCCTCTGACCGCGTGACGTGTTTGGGTCTTGGAGGAATCGGTCCTCCAAAAGCCCTTTGTGGGAGGCGCATCCGCGCCCATCTGACCGGAGGCATTCACTGCCGCCGAGTCGCTTTCACCCCTTCTGTTCGAGGATTTGTTATGCCCGACGCCAAAGGCGTCGAAGGGTCGCCACTGTCGCGCCCCTCACTTCTCCGTGCCGCCGCCGCCAAGCGGCCTTTCCGCAAACCGACCGATGGGCCAGCCCCTTCTGGGTCTGGGACCACTCCACCGGCCGCCACGACGCCCGTTCCTGTCGCGCCTCCACCAGTGGAACGAGGGGAGCGGGGTGATCGTGGTGATCGTATCGACCGCGCTGACCGTGTCGAGCGCGGCGAGCGGTTGCGTCCGACTCCCGGTGGGTCTCGTCTGGACGATCTGTACCGCATGCCCATGCAGAACCTCTTCGCACTCGCGGAGAAGGAGGGCATCCACGAGCACACCGGCATGAGTCGGGCGCAGCTCATTGTCGGCATCGTTCGCCGGCAGATCGAACGCGGCGAAGTCGTTCGCGGCTCCGGCACTCTGGAAGTGCTGCCCGATGGCTACGGCTTCCTCCGCAGCCAGGCCCACAACTATCTGGCCAGCCCCGAAGACATTTACGTCTCGCCGAGCCAGATCCGCCGCATGAGCCTTCGCACCGGGCTTGTCGTGGAGGGCCCGATCCGCCTGCCGATCGAGAATCAGGACAACTTTGCCCTGATGCAGATTGAGCTGGTGAACGGCAAAAACCCAGACGAAGTGAGCGGAGTCACGAACTTCGAAGACCTGACGCCGCTTCACCCGAACGAACGGCTCCATCTGGAATCTTCGCCCGACGAACTCTCCATGCGGATCGTCGATCTGGTTACGCCGATCGGCAAGGGTCAGCGTGGATTGATCGTCGCTCCTCCACGAACCGGTAAAACCGTCCTGCTCGCGAAGATGGCCAACGCCATCCTCAAGAACCACCCCGAGTCTTACGTCTTCGTGCTGTTGGTGGACGAGCGGCCGGAAGAAGTGACCGAAATGCAACGGCTGGTGAACAGCCCGAACGCCGAAGTGGTGGCCAGCACCTTCGACGAACCGGCCGAGGAGCATATCCACGTCGCGGACATCGTGCTGGAGAAGGCCAAGCGGATGGTCGAGACGCGGAAGGACGTGATTATTCTTCTCGACTCGATCACACGTCTGGCTCGGGCTCACAACACCGAAACGCCCGGCGGCGGTAAGTTGCTTTCCGGTGGTCTCGACTCCAACGCGATGCAGAAGCCCAAGCGGTTCTTCGGCGCCGCGCGTAACGTGGAGGAAGGCGGCTCGCTGACCATCCTCGCTACCGCGCTGATCGACACCGGCTCGAAGATGGACGAAGTGATCTTCGAAGAGTTCAAGGGCACGGGTAACAGCGAGCTGCACCTTGACCGCCGCCTCGTCGAGAAGCGTGTTTACCCCGCCATCGACGTGAACCGCAGCGGTACGCGGAAGGAAGAACTTCTCATGCACCCGGAAGAGCATGAGAAGGTCCGCATCCTGCGCCGCGTGCTGGCCGACATGCACCCGGTGGAAGCGATGGAAATGCTCGTCAACAAGGCGAAGAAGACGAAGTCCAACATGGAGTTCCTGATCTCGATGAACCTGGGCTAACCGGTTGGGCGAGCCCCGACCCGTTAAGGCGAACCCCGACCGCAAGGTCGGGGGTGAAATCACGACACCCCCGCTCGCTTGCCGCGAGCGGGGGTGTTTGGCGTTCCCGATCAAGGAGGGTCGATTTCACGCCCATGTCCAAGCCCTTCGACGCCACGCTGAAGGATTTGATCTGCTCTTATCCAGCCGACTGGCTGGCTCAACTGGGCGTGCCGGTCACTGAGCCGCCGGAAATCATCTCCGCCGATCTCTCCACGGTCACGGCGGCCGCCGACACGCTGATTCGCGTCGGCAATCTCGTCGTCCACATCGACGTGGAAAGTGGGCCAGACGACTCGCTTGCCCAGCGGATGTTGCTGTACAATGTGTTGGCGCACCACCACACCGACCTACCGGTCCGTTCCGTCGCGGTGCTCTTGCGGTCGAAGGCCCAGCGAGCGAACCTTTCAAACCGGCTGAACTACGAGAACCTGTCGTTTCAGTTCGACATCGTTCGGATGTGGGAAATGCCGGCGGAAGATCTCTTGGCGGCTGGCGTCGGGTTAATACCGCTGGCCGTCGTCGGGAAGCCTCCGAGCGGAACGACACGAGAACAGGCGCTGCCAGGTCAGGTCGAACGGATCGTGGATCGTGTGAAACAGGATGCGAAGCCCGAAATCGACAAGTTGATGACGGCAACTTACATCCTCGCGTCCATGCATGTCGAGCCGACTGTGGCTCGGGAGGTTATCAATCACGTGCTCAAAATGAGTGAACTACCGGGGTACAAGTTGATCCTCGAAGAAGGCGCAATCGGCCACATGCACGAACTGATCCTGAAAATGGGTCGAAAAAAGATCGGTGAGCCGACCGAAAAGCAGATTACCAAGCTAAAGGCGATCCAGGATCTGGACCGCCTTGACCGCATCGCGCTCAAAGCCTCGACCGCGAAGAGTTGGGAGGCTCTACTGCGCGTGTCGTAACGCAGTGGGGAAGTGAGTCACCCCCGCTCGCTGCAAGCGAGCGGGGGTGTTTGGCTTTGGAGAGGAGAATCATATGTGGACGGAACCCTGGACTTGCGTTGAGAACCCATCAAAGTTCTGGGAGTACAATTGGGACTCGGATGATCTGCCAGCGCGCAAGTTTTACCTGTTCATCGTGGAAATTGGCCGTCGCTTGCGACACCTCATGACAGATGTGGATGCAATCCACATGATCGACCTCTGTGAACAGTGCGCAGAGGGTCAAATTACCGAAGATGAACTGAGCGAGCTGTCATATACCCACCGACCCGACAATCCCCCTGAAGAAGAATACGCCACCAGCGTGGCCAACAACCTGTATTGGTGGGTTGCAGACAGATACAAGGTGAAGACGCGAGGAGTGTGTCCCGCTGCGAATGCGTTTGCTGTTCTTGCTGCGGTGGATGCGAAACTCATCCCGCCACGAATTGGTTACAACGACCTCCCCAAAGAGCACCCCACTTTTGCCGTCATTCTTGAGCAAACCGAAATGGAATGGGGCGCCCTCGTCCGCGACATCTACGGGCCGAATCCGCACTCCCCAGTGTCTTTCTCGCCCTCCTGGCGCACCGACACCGCCGTTACTCTCGCGCGTCAGATGTACGAATCGCGTGACTTTGGCGCGATGCCGATTCTGGCCGATGCACTTCAAGACGCCGGCTGCGATAACGACGACATCCTCAATCACTGCCGTGACACTTCTCTCACGCATGTTCGCGGTTGCTGGGTGGTTGACCTCGTTCTTGATAAAGCGTGATGCTACGCTCTGTTTCAGGAGGTGCAATCATGTCCGCGATCGCGATGTCACCCGCTCCGTCCCACGTGCAAACGCCACCGCCACGAGCGAAGGGGATCACCCCGCGTCGTTGGACCTTGACGGAATATCAAAACCTCGCGAAAGCTGGCTTTCTCGATGGGTTGCGAACAATCCTCATCGACGGTGAGATTCTCGTAGTGCCCAACCCCGGTACACACCACGATACCGCTCTGAGTTTGATTTTCGCCTTTCTCCAGCCGCTTTGCCCGACGGGGCATTACCTCCGCAATCAACAAAGCTTCAACGTCGGCACCGCAAACGACCCGGCGCCAGACCTCGCGTTAGTACCAGGGGTGATTCGCGATTACACCAACCAGGCCCCGACGATTGCGCTTATCATCGTCGAAGTGGCGGATACCTCGCTGGCGCTGGACACGACCACGAAGGCCGAGTTGTACGCGACGGCGGGTGTTCCAGAATACTGGGTGATCGACCTGGAACACCGGCAACTGATCGTCTTCCGCGATCCACAGCCGCTGCCCAAGGGATTGGGCGCAACCGCCTACAAGACACACCTCACCTTCGCTCCGACCGATCGCGTCACTCCTCTGTCGGCGCCGCAAGCATCGATCTTGGTCAGCGAACTACTGCCCTGATAATCTGAGCTACAAATCACACACGATTCATGGATTGGCGTTCTCATTTACTCGGGAGGTGAAACCATGTCCGCGATCACGCTCCCGCCAATTCCATCCCCCGTGCAAACTCCCCCGCCACGCTCCAGTGGACTGAAACCGCACCGCTGGACCATCCGCGAGTACCGAGAACTCGCTCGCACGGGATTTTTCAATGACATGAAGACCATGCTGATTCACGGGGAGTTGTTCACAATGACAATGCCCAATCCTCCTCATGACATTGCTCTGAATCTCGCCGTCGCGTTTCTTTACTCTGTCTGCCCCAAGGGGCATCACGTTCGTAATCAACAAGGATTCGATATCGGAACCGATAACGATCCTGGCCCGGATCTTGCCATCGTACCGGGCTCAATTCGCGACGCGACCACAACACCAACCCGCGCCATCTGGATCGTCGAGGTTTCCGACACGACTCTCTTCATCGACACGACCACGAAGGCTGAGCTGTACGCGACGGCGGGTGTTCCAGAATACTGGGTGATCGACCTGGAACACCGGCAACTGATCGTCTTCCGCGATCCACAGCCGCTGCCCAAGGGATTGGGCGCAACCGCCTACAAGACACACCTCAC